>RCUM01000122.1_pt1 | contig 64600 bp, 61 predicted proteins | sample 2166141 | NCBI WGS metagenome assembly RCUM01 (sample SAMN09932756, study PRJNA488358) | compost metagenome | isolation source: compost soil in crotonic acid-enriched | place: Germany: Experimental Botanical Garden | reverse complement strand
GACCAGCACCGTCTCAGTATGCCGCTTGAGTTGTTCGGTGGTAAAGACTTCTCCATCGGGATGCTGCATCGGGAAAGTCAGCGTGGCCTCGGTCACGAAAGTCACCTGATAGCCGAGATCGGCCGCCACCCGGGTGGTGGTTTCACAGCACTGTTCGGTACGAATGCCGCAAATAATCAAATGCTTGATGTGTCGCTCCAGCAGCCAGGCATCCAGGCCGGATTCGGTCAGCGCGTTGTGCACCTGTTTGTGTACGGTGACATCGGCCTGATGGTCGAGGAACGGCAGGCGCTTTACCCAGCCGGACGCCAACGAAAATGGCCCCTCTGGCGATGCATGAAATACATCAACCAGCGCTACGCCCTGCTGGCGGCAGCCTTCAATCAGCCGCGTCAGCGCCTGTTGGAAAGCGGGGAGATCCTGCTCTTGCCAGAATGGACGATGCTGAAATGATTGTTGAACATCGATGATCAATAACGCGCTATGTGACATTTTCGGCCCTCCGCCAATTAGGTATAACGCCATACTGAGCCGTTATCCTGCAAGGGAGAAGGCCAAAAACGGCCATCATGGTGGCATTAGCGGACCAGCATCAGGCTTTGCCAACCTGGCCGGCCACCAGCCGCCCTTGATGGAAGGTGGTGCGGCGCGTTGGCAGACGGGCTACCGCTTCGGCGGAGCAACTGGCGTCGATCAGCACGAACTCCGCGCTGTCCCCGGCTTTGGGCCACACCCGTTGGCCTTTGTCATTCAGCGGCAGCACGCCGCCGGTGGAAATCGCCATGGCGCGCGACAGATGGAACTCGTCGGAACCCCGATAGAGCTGGGCGTAAAGGTTGGCTTTTTCCAGAATATCGCCGGTGCCGAACGGTGACCAATGGTCGATCACGCTGTCGGTTCCGGTCATCACAAATACCCCTTTTTCACTGAGCTGCGGCAGCGGCATCATCAGCCCGCCGATCGGCACCGTGGAGGCGATGGTGATTTGCTGCGCCGCCAGGCGGGTGGCGGTTTCCGCCAGCTCATTCGGGTTCAGCGTAGTCAGGGCGAAGGCGTGGCTGATGGTGACCTTACCGCGCAGCGCCGGGTTTTTTTCTACGGTGGCGATCATGTAGTTAATCGCCGCTACCCCGGCGGGGCTGGTTTCATGCAGGTGGATGTCGACGCCTTTGCCGGTGTCGAGCGCAATCTGGAACATCGCGTCCAGCGACGCCTCCATCGCACCGTCGACGTTGGTCGGATCCAGCCCGCCGACGTATTGCACGCCCATCTGCATGGCCTCGCGCATCAAGCCGTCGACCTTAGAATGCAACAGGCCGTGCTGCGGGAAGGCGACGATTTCACAGCTGAAATCCGCCTGGTGGTTTTCCAGCGCACGTTGCAGGTGCTCCAGGCTTTTCAACCCGCTGACCGGATCGATATTGCAGTGGCTGCGCGCCACGGTGCTGCCTTTGGATTGCAACAGGGCGATCAGGTTTTCCGCGCGCTGTTGCGAGGTCGGCAGCAGCTTGGGGATCAGCGTCTGTTCCAGCGCGATCATGTCCATGATGGTTTTGCCCTGGCGTGGGCGCGGTGCCTGCCACGGGCCGCTGTAGAAGGTTTTGTCCAGATGGATGTGCATGTCGCGAAACGCCGGCAGCAGCAACTGGCCTTGTGCCTGATAGCGCGGCACGCCGGCGATCGGCGCCGCATCCGCCGCATGGATGGCGGCAATGTTGCCGTCTTTGATTTCCAACTGGTAGAGCGCGGTGCGGGTGCCGATCACCGTATCGCCATCGTATTCGAAACCCTCCTCCAGCCGCACGTCGCTCAGCACGTAGTGATTGTCGGTCAGGGTCATGGGGTTGGCCTCCGGTGCACAGTGACCGCCAGCCTGTGGTGCAGCCTGCGCCACGCCGCCGGTCAGCCCGATCACCGCGCAGGCGGTGGTTAGCTTGCCGGTTTGGCTGAGGAAAGCTCTGCGGCTTTGTTGTTGGTTTTTTTCCACGTTCAGTTCCTTAATCCAGAGGTGAAGTGCGTCAAAAGACAGCCACCAATTTAGGAGAGGAGCCGGCGGGTTGGCAGTGACATTTGCCACTGGCGACTATTCGATTTGGCAATAATAAGGGGGCAGGGCTAATGCCCCCACTGGTTTTACATCAGCGGCAACAAGCGAGTATAGAGTTCGCGGAAGGTGCTGCGCTGTTCGGCGTACTGCTGATGGCGCTCGGCATTAGGGGTATGCACCTGCTCCAGCGGCAACTCAGGCAGCAGTTCGCCGAGTGGGCGCTGCGGGTTCAGTGCGATTTGGGCCAGCCGCGCGGCCCCCAGCGCCGGGCCGACGTCACCGCCGGTGCGGTATTCCAGCCGTTGACCACTGATGTCCGCCAGCATTTGCCGCCAGAACGGGCTACGCGCACCGCCGCCAATCAGGGTGATGCTGGTGGGCTGCAGGCCGCTGGCGTGCAGTACATCCATGCCCTCTGCCAGAGCGAAACCGACGCCTTCCAGCACGGCACGCGCCAGATCGTTCGGGCCATGTTGGTGGGTGAGGCCCCAGAATGCCCCCTTGGCGTTCGGATTGTTATGCGGCGTCCGTTCGCCGGACAGGTAGGGCAGGAACCACAGCGGAGCCGCCGCCGGGGGGGCCTGTTCGACATTGCGCAGCAGGGTGGCGACGTCTTCGACGTTAGTCAGTTTGCAAACCCAGTCCAGACAGGAGGCGGCGCTGAGGGTCACCGACATCAAATGCCAGGTGTCGGGCAGCGCATGGCAGAAACTGTGCACCGCGCTGGCCGGGTTGCTGAGGAAGCCGTCGCTGACGGCAAAATAAACCCCTGAGGTACCGAGCGACAGCATCGCCTGCCCGGCCTGATACAGCCCGACACCGATCGCCCCGGCGGCATTATCGCCGCCACCGGCCACCACAGGTACCGGGGACATGCCCCAGCGCCGGGCCAGTTCGGTATGCGTTTGCCCGGTGACCTGATTGCCCTCGAACAGTTGCGGCATCTGCTGGCGGGTCAGGCCGCAGGCGGCCAGCATCTCGTCGCTCCAGTCGCGCTGCGCCACGTTTAGCCAGCCGGTGCCGGCAGCGTCCGACATGTCGCTGGCGAAGTCGCCGGTGATGCACCAGCGTAAATAATCTTTGGGCAACAGCACCTTATCGATGCGCTCAAACACCTGGGGTTCATGTTGTTGCACCCACAGCAGTTTAGGGGCGGTGAAGCCCGGCATCATCAGGTTACCGGTGATTTGCCGTGATTGTGGCACCGCCTGTTCCAGCGCCAGGCATTGCGCGCCGCTTCTGCCGTCATTCCACAAAATGGCCGGGCGTAGCACCTGTTGCCGTGCGTCCAACAGCGTGGCGCCGTGCATCTGGCCGCTGAGACCGATGGCCTTCACCTGTTGCAGGCTGTGCTGCTTGCCCAGCGCCAGCATGGCGCGATCGGTGGCGTGCCACCAGTCCTGCGGGGCCTGCTCTGACCATAAGGGATGAGGGCGGGAGATGGGCAGCGACTCACCGTGGCTGGCGAGCAATTGGCCCTGCTCACTGAGCAAAATGACTTTTACGCCGGACGTGCCGAGGTCGATGCCGATATACATGGAAAGATCCTTAAAGGCGCGGCGAGTGCCGCGCGGGGTCAGTTAGCCGAACAGATAGCGGTTCATCAGGTTTTCAAGCTGTTCCTGGCGGCCGCTGACGTGCTGTGGCGCCAGTGCATGTCCTTCAGCGTACTGCGCCAGCGCCTCGAGCGACAGTTTGCCCTGCAAAATTTGCTGGCCCAATTCACCATTCCAGCCGGCATAGCGTTTTGATACCTGCTGATGTAACTGACCGTCGGTCACCATTTTTGCCGCGACCTTCAGCGCCAGTGCCATGGTATCCATAGCCCCAATATGGCCATAGAACAGGTCGTATTTGTCGGTGCTTTGACGGCGTACCTTGGCATCGAAGTTCAGCCCGCCGGTGGTAAAGCCCCCGGCCTTGAGAATTTCGAACATCACCAGCGCGTTCTCTTCCACGCTGATCGGGAACTGGTCGGTATCCCAGCCCAACTGTGGGTCGCCCCGGTTGGCATCGACGGAACCAAAGATGCCGAGCGCGATGGCGGTGGCGATCTCATGGTGGAACGAGTGGCCTGCCAGCGTGGCGTGGTTGGCTTCGATATTCACCTTGATCTCTTTCTCCAGGCCGAACTGCTTGAGGAAGCCGTACACGGTGGCGACGTCGTAATCGTATTGATGCTTGGTCGGCTCCTGAGGTTTTGGCTCGATCAGCAGGGTGCCCTGGAAACCGGTTTTGTGCTTGTGCTCCACCACCATCTGCATAAAGCGGCCAATTTGCTCACGCTCCTGGCGCAGATCGGTATTCAGCAAGGTTTCATAGCCTTCGCGGCCGCCCCAAAGCACGTAGTTTTCACCGCCCAGACGCTGGGTGGCGTTCATGGCGGTGAACACCTGGGTAGCCGCCCAACTGAAGACTTCCGGATCCGGGTTGGTGGCCGCACCGGCACCGTAACGCGGATGGGTAAAGCAGTTGGCGGTACCCCACAGCAGTTTTACCCCGCTGCTGTGTTGTTTTTCTTCCAGCACGTCGGTCATGACCGCAAAGTTGTGCAGGTACTCTTTCAGCGAAGCGCCTTCCGGCGAGACGTCGACGTCATGGAAGCAGTAATAGGGAACGTTCAGCTTGTGGAAAAACTCGAACGCCACGTCGGCCTTACGTTTGGCTAACGTCAGCGCGTCGCCCGGCTGCTGCCAGGGGCGATCGAACGAGCCGACGCCGAACATGTCCGCACCGTTCCAGCAGAAGGTGTGCCAGTAGCAGGCGGCAAAGCGCAGGTGCTCCGCCATGCGCTTGCCGAGCACCAGTTCATCCGGATTGTAATGATGAAAGGCCAGCGGATTATTACTGGTGGGGCCTTCGTAGCGCACTTGCTCAAGCTGATCAAAATAAGATTGCATTATCGACTCCTGGGTAGCAATGCCCGGTTTACGGGATGGCTTTATCTTCGGAGTTTGCGACAGGCTGCTCAATTACGTTATTTCACAGTTAAATTCACAGAATTATTAAATGTGCGACAGATCTCATAATTGGTTATTAACCGCAGTTTATTTAAGGCTTAATTCACTTTTATTTGTCGACCTGCTTTTTTTCAGCGCGAAAGCATGACCGCCATCATAAAAACAACATTAAACCAAAAATCATAATTGGCCGGTAAAAATCAGTAATTGCTGAATATTAAATAACCGATAACAATCCGCTCTAAGTTGCATCACCAGTCTGTTTCAATTATTGCCCCTACCCGTTAAATAACAAAGGTATATAAGATGAAATTCAAACCTGTGTTCCTTTCGGTCTGTGCGCTGCTGGCGCTGGCGAGCCAACCGGCGCAGAGCAAAGAAGTCAAAATCGGCATGGCGATCGACGACCTGCGCCTGGAGCGCTGGCAGAAGGACCGCGACATCTTCGTCAGCAAAGCCAAAGCGCTGGGGGCGGATGTGTTTGTCCAGTCGGCCAATGGCAATGAAGAAACCCAGATGGCGCAGATTGAAAATATGATCAACCGCGGCGTCGACGTGCTGGTGATTATTCCCTACAACGGCAAGGTGTTGAGCAACGTCATCAGCGAGGCCAAGCGGGAAGGCATTAAAGTGCTGGCTTACGATCGCATGATCAATAACGCCGATATCGATTTTTACATCTCCTTTGATAATGAAAAGGTCGGTGAGCTGCAGGCGCAAAGCCTGGTGCAACGGGTGCCGCAAGGCAATTATTTCCTGATGGGCGGCTCGCCGGTGGATAACAACGCCAAGCTGTTCCGCCAGGGACAGATGAAGGTGCTGCAACCGCTTATTGACGGCGGAAAAATCAAAGTGGTGGGCGATCAGTGGGTCGACGGATGGTTGCCGGAAAACGCATTAAAAATCATGGAAAATGCGCTGACCGCCAACAATAACAAGATTGACGCGGTAGTGGCTTCCAACGATGCCACCGCCGGCGGCGCTATCCAGGCGCTGGCCGCGCAGGGCCTGGCGGGCAAGGTGGCTATTTCCGGTCAGGATGCCGATTTGGCGGCGGTGAAGCGCATTGTCGCCGGTACCCAGACCATGACGGTGTATAAGCCAATCAGCAAACTGGCCGACGAGGCGGCGGGCATCGCGGTGCAACTGGGCAAGGGTGAACAGCCGAAGGCTAACGCCACATTAAATAACGGCAGCAAAGACGTGCCATCCTGGTTATTAACCCCTATTCCGGTTGATAAATCGAATATCGACAGCACCATTGTTGCCGACGGTTTTCATAAAAAAGCCGAGATTAATTAATTCCGCAAGCCGGTAATCCGGAGGGAATAATGCCCAGCCTATTAGAAATGAAAAATATCACCATGCAATTCGGTGCGGTCAAGGCGGTAGATAATGTCAGCCTGAAGTTAGAGGCAGGCCAGGTATTATCGCTGTGTGGTGAAAACGGTTCGGGAAAGTCCACCCTGATGAAAGTGCTGTGCGGTATATATCCGCATGGCAGTTATCAGGGAGATATTTATTTCTCTGATGATTTATTAGCGGCGAAAAATATTCGCGACACCGAGCAGAAAGGCATCGCCATCATTCATCAGGAGCTGGCGCTGGTGAAGCAGATGACGGTGCTGGAAAACATGTTTCTCGGCAATGAATGGCGCCGGTACGGCGTAATGGATTATGACGCCATGTATCTGCGCTGCCGACGGATGCTGGCGCAGGTCAAGCTGGCGGTGGATCCCAACACCCCGATCGGCGAACTGGGCCTGGGGCAGCAACAGCTGGTGGAGATTGCCAAGGCGCTGAACAAGCAGGTGCGGCTGCTGGTGCTCGACGAGCCGACGGCGTCGCTGACCGAAAGTGAAACCGCTACGCTGCTGGCGATCATCGAGGATCTGCGCGATCACGGCATCGCCTGCATTTACATTTCGCACAAGCTCAATGAGGTGAAGGCGATCTCGGATCTGATCTGCGTGATCCGCGACGGCAAGCATATCGGTACGCGCCCGGCAGCGGAAATGAGCGAGGACGACATTATCGCCATGATGGTTGGGCGCGAATTAACCGAGCTTTATCCGCAGCAACAGCATGATATCGGCGAGGTGATCCTGCAGGTGGATAATCTCACCGCCTGGCACCCGGTGAACCGCCACGTTCGTCGGGTGGACGATGTCTCATTCAGCCTGCGACGCGGCGAGATCCTCGGCGTAGCCGGGCTGGTCGGCTCAGGGCGTACCGAAACCATGCAGTGCCTGTTCGGCGTCTACCCTGGCCGTTGGCAGGGGAGCATTAGCCTCAATGGCCAGCCGGCCGTCATCAACAATTGCCGCCAGGCGATGCGATATGGCATTGCCATGGTGCCGGAAGATCGCAAGCGTGATGGCATCGTGCCGGTGATGGGCGTGGGGGCCAACATGACGTTGGCGGCGCTGAGCGACTTTAGCGGCGTACTGACGGTGCTTGATGATGCACGGGAACAGGCGACCATTCGCCAATCGCTGGCGCAGTTAAAAGTGAAGACTTCCTCACCCGAACTGGCGATAGCCCGGCTGAGCGGCGGTAACCAGCAGAAGGCCATACTCGCCAAATGCCTGCTTCTGAAGCCGAAAATTCTCATTCTGGATGAGCCGACGCGCGGTATCGATATCGGTGCCAAACACGAAATCTATAAGTTAATCAATCAGCTGGTCCAGCAGGGTATTTCGGTGATCGTGGTGTCTTCGGAGCTGCCTGAAGTGTTGGGATTAAGCGATCGGGTATTGGTGATGCACCAGGGGCGTATCAAGGCTTCGTTGGTCAACCAGGGTTTGACCCAGGAACAGGTGATGGAAGCCGCATTGAGGAGTGAAACAGATGTCGAAAAGCACGCAGTCTGACGCGATAGCGCAGGAAATCGCCGAGAAAAAGCCCCTCCTGAAGCTGAAATCCATCAATTTTCAGGTGCTGGTGATGCTGGCGGCGATCGCCGTCATTATGCTGTTCTTTACCTTTACCACCGAGGGCGCCTATCTCAGCGCGCGCAATGTCTCCAACCTGCTGCGCCAGACGGCGATTACCGGCATTTTGGCGGTGGGCATGGTGTTCGTGATTATTTCGGCGGAGATCGACTTGTCGGTCGGTTCGATGATGGGGCTACTGGGCGGGGCGGCGGCGATTTTTGACGTCTGGCTCGGCTGGCCGCTGCCGCTGACCATTGGGGTTACGCTGCTGGCCGGCTTGCTGCTGGGCGCCTGGAACGGCTGGTGGGTGGCGTACCGCAAGGTGCCGTCGTTTATCGTCACGCTGGCGGGTATGCTGGCCTTTCGCGGCATTCTGATCGGCATCACCAACGGCACCACGGTCGCGCCGACCAGCGGCGCCATGTCGCAGATCGGCCAAAGCTATCTGCCGAGCGGTGTGGGTTTTGGCATCGGCGCCGTCGGGTTGATGCTGTTCGTCGCCTGGCAATGGCGGCGACGCAGCCGACGCGCGCAGCTCGGGCTGCCGGTGGCCGCCGCGACCGGCGATGTGACCCGGCAAAGCCTTCTGGCGGTGGTGGTGCTGGGGGCCATTTATCTGCTCAATGATTACCGCGGCGTACCTACGCCGGTACTGATCCTCACCGCGCTGATGCTGGCGGGGATATTTATGGCTACCCGCACCGCTTTTGGCCGCCGGATTTATGCCATTGGCGGCAATATCGACGCCGCGCGCCTGTCGGGGGTCAACGTCGAACGCACCAAGCTGGCGGTGTTCGCCATCAATGGCCTGATGGTGGCGATTGCCGGGTTGATCCTCAGTTCGCGGCTGGGCGCCGGCTCGCCGTCGGCGGGCAATATCGCCGAGCTGGATGCCATCGCCGCCTGCGTGATTGGCGGCACCAGCCTGGCCGGCGGCATCGGCAGCGTAGCCGGCGCGGTGATGGGGGCGTTTATCATGGCGTCGCTGGATAACGGCATGAGCATGCTGGACGTGCCGACCTTCTGGCAGTACATCGTCAAGGGCGCGATCCTGCTGCTGGCGGTGTGGATGGACTCCGCCACCAAGCGCCGGGCATAAGAATCGCGCTTGAGCTCACAGTTATGAGGTAATGCTTTCTGCTCTCGAAGATAGCTATGCTATCCCAGAGAGCAGTTTATTTCTCGGGGATGCCACATGTTCGCGAAGCGCTTTCGCATTACGTTACTGTTCAACGCCAATAAAGTGTATGACCGCCAGGTGGTCGAGGGCGTCGGCGAGTATTTACAGGCTTCACAGTGTGACTGGGACATCTTTATCGAAGAGGATTTTCGCTGCCGTATCGACAACATCAAGGACTGGCTGGGCGATGGGGTGATCGCCGATTTCGACGATGGTGCCATCGAGCAACTGCTGCATAACGTCCGGGTGCCGATTGTCGGAGTGGGCGGCTCTTATCACCGTGACGAGGACTATCCGCCGGTGCACTACATTGCTACCGACAATCAGGCGCTGGTGGAGGCGGCATTCAGTCACCTGAAAGAAAAAGGCATTAATCGTTTTGCCTTCTATGGTTTGCCCAGTGAAGGCGGTAAACGCTGGGCGCAGGAGCGTGAGCATGCTTTCCGCCAGCGGGTCGCGCTGGAGCAGTATCAGGGCGTGGTGTATCAGGGCATGGCCACCGCGCCGGATAACTGGCAATACGCGCAGAACCGATTGGCGGACTGGGTGCAGACCTTGCCGCAGCAGACCGGCATCATCGCGGTGACCGATGCGCGGGCGCGCCATTTGCTGCAGGTGTGCGAACATCTGGACATCGCGGTGCCGGAAAAGCTTTGCGTGATCGGCATCGACAATGAAGAACTGACGCGTTACCTGTCGCGGGTGGCGCTGTCTTCGGTAGCGCAGGGTACCCGTCAGATGGGGTATCGTGCCGCCAAGCTGCTGCACCAACTGCTCGATCGCCGTGAGCTGCCGCTGCAGCGCATTCTGGTGCCGCCGGTGAAGGTGATTGAACGTCGTTCTACCGATTTCCGCTCGCTGCGCGATCCGGCTGTGATTCAGGCGATGCATTACATTCGTCATCACGCCTGCAAGGGCATCAAGGTCGAGCAGGTGCTGGACGCGATTGGCCTGTCGCGCTCCAACCTGGAAAAACGCTTCAGGGATGAAACCGGCGAAACTATCCACCATATGATCCATCAGGAAAAGCTGGATCGCGCCCGCAACCTGCTGACGGCTACCTCGTTGACCATCAACGAGATTTCACAGATGTGTGGCTACCCGTCACTGCAGTATTTTTATTCGGTGTTCAAGAAAGGTTATGACATGACGCCCAAAGATTACCGTGGGCGTTATGGCGAGGTTGGGTATTAGGGTTTGCTTGTCTAATGTAGCCTTATTGGCTACATTTGTAGCTAATAAGGCTACATTACGAGGCGCTATGTACGATCCTTTGCTTGCTCTCCTGTTCAGTGAATATCGGCGAAAAGTGTTAACTTTGTTGCTAAATAAGCCAGAAAAGGCATTTCATGTGCGAGAAATTGCGCGTCAGACCGCAACTCAGGCCGGTACCTTACATAAAGAGTTGAACAAACTGGCACAGGGCGGCATCTTGCTCAGACAGCAACAGGGAAACCAAATCTGCTATCGGGCTAACCCTGATTGCCTGATTTTTCCTGAGTTGGTGGCTATTTTCCGCAAAACCTCCGGGATGGTCGAGCGTTTGCGCCAGGCATTGGTTGAACTTAACGCTGAGTTTGAACTGGCCTTTATTTTTGGTTCGATTGCCAGTGGTAAGGCCAAGGATGACAGTGACATAGACGTCCTGATCGTCGGCAACCTGTCATTCTCAGAGGTGATCAACGCGTTTTACCCTCTGCAGCAGGAGCTGGGTAGGGAAATTAACCCCAAGCTGTACTCGCCAGTCGAGTGGCAGGCGGCTTTGGCGGAAAATTCAGCTTTTATTCAGGATATTATGAGTAAGCCTCAGCTAGGGATTTTGGGAGACAAGGATGACGTTAGACAACCTGATCGGCCTTGGCCTGGAGGCAATAAAGCCTGACGCGGGTGCAATCAGAAAATTACTCTCCGCCGCTGCGCGTAATCGACATGACGCCAGTATCACTCTGCTCAGCAATGAAACGCGTTTTGACACGGCGTATAAAGCGGTCATGCAAATCGCCAATGCAGCCCTGCAGGCGGAAGGTTTTCGGACCTCGACCCATAAACCCGGTCATCATCAACTCATGATCCAATCATTGCCGCTGACCCTGGGTATTTCGCGTGAGGCAATGATCTGTCTGGATGCTTTGAGGAAACAACGTAACATCGCCGATTATTCAGGTGATTTGGTGACGGATGCGGCGGTGTCCGCCTGTCTGGAACAGGCAGGCGCACTCTGGCTGGCGGTTAACGATTGGCTGCAACTCAAACATCCGCAATTTTTGGAATAATCTTCTCACATCAGCCCACAAAACGCCTTCAGCCGTTCGGCCAGCGCGGGAGTGGCTGCGGGGGCGCCGTCGCGGTAGTACAGCGCCAGCTCGATGTTGTCTATCGGCGGCAACCCTTCGGCGCTGCCGAGAACCCGATGGCTGGGCAAGCGGCAGCCGGCCGGCAGCAGGGTGACGCCCAACCCGGCGGCAGACGCGGCGGTGAGTGCGGCCAGACTGGCGCTGCTGTAGCCAATACGCCAGCGCTTGCCGAGGTTATCCAGCGCCTGACACAAATCATCGCGATATAACCCATTGAGCGGGAATACCGCTAGCGGTACCGGTGACTGTTCTATTGCCGGGAAGGCCAGGCTGTCCAGCCACAGCAGCGGTTCCGGCCGGGCGGCCCGCGGCGGCTGGCTACGGCGTTGTTTAACCAGGATCAGATCCAGCTCTTCACGGGCGTAGGCACTGTGCAGATCGGCGCTCAGGCCGCTGGTGACGTCCAGCCGCAGATGCGGATGCGCCCGGCTGAATTCCGCCAGCAGTTCGGTGGTGGGGGCGGCAAAATCCTCCGGCATCCCCAACCGTAGTACGCCGTCGCGCCAGATACCGGTCAAGGCGTCGTGCGCCTCTTCATTCAGCGCGATGATGCGCCGCGCATAGCTCAACAGCTTGACGCCTTCCTCGGTCAGCAGTACCTGATGGGACGAACGTTCAAACAGGGGTTTACCCAGCATTTCTTCCAAGCGGCGCACCTGTTGGCTGACGGTCGACTGCGACAAAAACACCCGCTCTGCGGCGCGAGTGAAGCTGTTGCTGTCGCATACTGCGACAAAGCTGAGCAGTAACTGCGGATTGAACATCGGGTAACGATTCATTTTTCCACTGTTGGCTATTTTATTATTTAATTTCCCAATACTAACGGGGAAGCCTAGAGTAAGGCAACGTTGCGGCTGCCACTCTGTGACCCCGCACTCTTCATCCCGGAAGTTCAGGAATAGATCGTGTTAAATCAATTTGTTGCTCCCCCTTTCTTACGCCGCTGGTTCAACCCCCTGCTATGGGCGCTGGTGCTGATTGGCCTGAATATGCGGCCGCTGTTGACCTCGATCGGCCCGTTGTTGCCGACGTTGCGGCAGGCCACCGGGCTGAGCTTTGGCGGTGCGGCGCTGCTGACCACCTTGCCGGTGCTGATGATGGGGTTGATGGCGCTGGCGGGTGGGGCGATCAACCGCCTGCTCGACGAGCGTACCAGCGTAGTGCTGAGCCTGTTGGCCATTGGCCTGGGGGCCGCCTGGCGTGAGCTGGCGCCGGGCAGCACGCAATTACTGCTGAGCGCGGTGTTGGGTGGACTGGGGATTGGGGTGATCCAGGCGGTGATGCCCGGCATTATCAAACATCACTTTCTCAAGCAGATGGCGCTGGTGGCCGGGCTATGGTCGGCGGCTCTGATGGGCGGTGGCGGTCTGGGGGCGGCGATGACCCCCTGGCTGATGAGTGTCGGCCATGACTGGCACCGTGCATTAGCCTGGTGGGCGGTACCTGCACTGGTGGCGTTAATCGCCTGGTGGCCGGTCAGCCGTAGCCTGGCACGCCTGACGCCATCCGGAACCTCCTCTGGGCCGAGCCTGTGGTTCAGCCGTCGTGCCTGGTTGCTCGGTGCCTATTTTGGTTTGATCAATGGCGGCTATACCAGCCTGATCGCCTGGCTGCCGCCGTATTATATGCAGCTCGGCTGGCAGCCGCAGGCCAGCGGATCGCTGTTGGCACTGATGACTTTCGGGCAGGTCGTCGGGGCGCTGCTGTTGCCGGCGCTGGCGCGATCGCTGGATCGACGGCCGTTGTTATTGCTGGCATTAGTCATGCAGTTGATCGGCTTCATCGGCCTGATTTATCTGCCGCAGACGTTGCCGTGGCTATGGGTGCTGGTTTCCGGCCTGGGGCTGGGCGGCGCCTTCCCGCTGTGCCTGGTGCTGGCGCTCGATCATATTCCGCACCCGGCGGCCGCGGGGCGCTTGGTGGCCTTTATGCAGGGCATAGGTTTCCTGCTGGCGGGAGCCACGCCTTATATTTCCGGCCTGTTGCGTGATTACAGCGGCGGTTTTGTGCTGGATTGGCAAATCCATGCGCTGCTGGTGGTGGTGCTGATCGCCATCACCTGGTGCTTCCATCCGCACAGCTACCGGCGGGCGTTCGCCGAATAATATTACTGTCATTGCGGTTCCCTATAGTGACGTTGCTTTTACTTCTGGGTGATAACAACAAAAAGGGAACCAAGACATGCACATAACCAAAACCCGCCTGGCACTGTTGGCCGGCTGTATGGCGCTGAGCACTAACCTGTGGGCGCAAGCCCAACCGGTGCCGGCAACCCTGGCCGGGCACGCGTTACTGGCGGTGAAATCCAACGTTGCCGCACCGCAGGATGCCCCCGCCGATTTACAACAAAGCGGTAAATACACCAGCGGCAAACGCGTGACCGAACTGGGCAGCGTGGCGGGTAAATCCGCCGATCGCATGACCGGTATTGGCCTGCCGATCAACGGGCAGCCGCTGCAGGGCCATTCCGGCATCAAACATATGCCCGACGGTACCTACTGGGTGCTGACCGACAATGGTTTTGGCAGCAAGGCCAATTCGCCGGACGCCATGCTGTACCTCAATCACTACAAAATCGACTTTGACAACGGCACGGTGACGCCGCTGAAAACGGTGTTTCTGCACGATCCGGACAAAAATGTTCCCTTCCATATCATCAATGAGAGCACCGATAAACGTTACCTGACCGGCAGCGATTTTGACCCGGAAAGCTTCCAGTTTGCCGATAATGCCCTGTGGATTGGCGATGAGTTTGGCCCCTACCTGATTAAGGCCGATCTGAACGGTAAGGTATTGGCGGTGTTCGATACCAAGGTCGACGGCAAGGTGGTGAAGTCGCCGGATAACCCGACGCTGACCCTGCCGGGCGCACCGGATGGCAAACAGAACTTCCAGGTGGCACGTTCCAAGGGTTTTGAAGGCATGGCGGCATCACCGGACGGCAGCAAATTGTACCCGTTGCTGGAAGGTGCGCTGTGGGACGGTGAAAAATTCGAGAACATCGATGGCAAACGCTACCTGCGGGTGCTGGAATTTGACGTGAAACAACAGGCCTGGACCGGGCGCAGTTGGCAATACGTGTTGGAGGACAACCAGAACGCCATCGGCGATTTTAATATGATCGACGCCACTCATGGCCTGGTGATCGAGCGCGATAATAACGAAGGCACGGCGGACCAAGCCTGCGCTGCGGGTGCCCCCACAGACAACTGCTTCAGTCAGGTGGCGAAGTTTAAACGGGTATATAAAATTGCCTTTTCAGACGACAACGTCGGTAAATCGGTCGATAAAATGGCCTATATTGACCTGATGAACATTCAGGACCCGAACAAATTGGCGCGCAAACCGCTGAACAACGGCGTACTGACCTTCCCGTTCTTCACCATTGAAAACGTGGACGTGGTGGACGGCAGCCATATCATCGTCGGCAACGATAATAACTTCCCGTTCTCCTCCAGCCGCCAGCCGAACGTGGCGGATGACAACGAGTTTATCCTGCTGGACGTGAAGGAACTGTTGAAACCTTAACCCTGCCTGCCTCCGGCATAGTGCCGGGGGCTAGCGCTATTTCCCTCTTAGCGCCAAGGGTAAACTGCGCTATAATCAGCCCCTTGCTTCCTGTTCCCGAAGGAAGATCCTCGTCCCCGGTGGGGCGGCCGGACTTCAAATCCGGTTGGGGCCGCCAGCGGTCCTGGGCAGGTTCGACTCCTGTGATCTTCCGCCAAAGATTGTCCTGATAGTTCCCGATAAATCCATAAAAACACAATAAATCAAAGAATTGATTGGGTTTCTTGTCCGTGTAAGTCCGTGTGCTACTGCCTGAATCCGTGATAAATGTGTATAGTGATGCGTATAGATTTTTTATACACAGAATCCACTTATACACATGCTCCTAACTGACATACAAATTCGACGTTCCAAGCCGCAGGAAAAGCCCTACACCCTCAACGACGGCCAAGGCCTGTCCCTTCTTATCAATACTGACGGTAGCAAAGGCTGGCGTTTTCGCTATCGCTATGCCGGAAAAGCCAAGTTGATGTCCTTTGGCACCTACCCTTTGATAACGCTGGCTGAAGCGCGAGAAAAGCGCGGGGAAGCCCGTAAGCAGGTTGCGAATGGCATTGACCCAGTAGCCGAGAAAAAGGCGCAAAAGCTCGCTCAGAAGCTTTCTGTCGAGAACTCCTTTGAAGCGATTAGCCGTGAATGGCACACGAACAAGGCTGACCGATGGACTCTGGCTTACAGAGAAGAAATCATACGCACTTTTGAGCAGGACGTTTTCCCGTATATTGGTCAACGCCCCATTGCCGAGATTAAGCCCTTAGAGTTGCTGGAAGTGCTGCGGCGCATTGAGAAGCGTGGGGCATTGGAGAAGACCCGTAAGGTACGCCAGCGCTGCGGAGAGGTCTTCCGCTACGCCATTATTACCGGTAGGGCGGAATATAACCCAGCCCCAGATCTCGCCAGCGCATTAGCCGTTCCCAAGCAAAAGCACCATCCGTTCCTTTCGGCTGAAGAGCTACCTTATTTTGTTAAGGACTTGGAAGGGTATACCGGTAGCATCATCACCAAGAATGCAGCGAAGATCGTTATGTTGACCGGCGTGCGCACGCAAGAAATGCGCTTTGCTACGTGGGAAGAGATCGATCTTGAGCGTGCCATCTGGGAGATCCCCGCCGAACGTATGAAAATGCGCCGCCCGCACATTGTGCCGCTCTCTACTCAGGTGGTTGAACTGTTTAAACAGCTACAACCGATCACAGGTCACTATCCTTACATTTTCATTGGACGAAACAACCGCAGAAAGCCTATAAGTAAGGAAAGTGTGAATCAGGTAATAGAGCTGCTGGGATATAATGGGCGAGCCACCGGTCACGGTTTCAGGCATACGATGTCTACTATCCTACATGAGCAAGGATTTGATTCCGCATGGATTGAGATGCAGCTAGCGCATGTTGATAAAAATGGTATTCGGGGAACTTATAATCATGCCCAGTATTTGGAAAAACGTAGAGATATGTTGCAATGGTACTCAGATAATACGATCCCAAAGGATTACGTATGAGCTTTAGAATTCGGTATGTGAATTTTGAAGGGATGTCTATTCCTTTTTATAAAGATGTTGATAGTAACAATGAGAATTTATACACTATCCTTATTGGGAAGAATGGGTCAGGGAAAAGCAGGGCGTTGAGCATAATAGCCAATACTTTATGCTCAATTTATGTTGGTAATAAATTACTAAAAAGAGATATAGGTACCCTAAGCCAATATAAGCAAGATGAGCACTATTCATCACTTTCAATATCCTCAGGGGGATGTGATGTGAAAATAGAAACTCATGGTAGAAGTATTATATCTTCCTTTGATAGGGATATGGTGTGCCCTAGAAAAATAATAGCAGCGTCAACCAGCCCATTCGATAAGTTTCCTCGAAAAAGTGTTTATTTTTCTGGCAGTGATGGCTCAGTTAATTTTTATAATTATTATGGGCTGGATGATAATTCGAAAAATAAAGCTCTATTATTGCTTGTGGAGAAATTGTTTTTCTCTGTCGCTGATACTCATTTAAGTGAAAATAAATATACTATTGGGAAATTACTGGGTTTTTTAGGGTTTGAATCTGATTTTGAACTTCACTTCAGGTTGAAACATGGAATAAATAAATTCATGAGAAATCTTTCAGGGATGGATGATAGAGAATTCATGAACTATGTATCATCTGCATCACAAAGAGATTTGTCATATCTGCAAAGTAAGCATGATATCAGTTATACAAAATTAAGAGATGCCTTTGTTACCCTAAGTGAATATTGTGGTAAAGATGAAAGCTCTAGGGTTATTATTTTTAATGTGCATTTTGATTCATTGAAAATAAATAAAAAAATGAAGGGTTTTCTAACAAGTATCAAAGTTCTTTCAGATATTGGGATTCTGAATATACATGATATTATTGTTTCTAGAAAAACAAATAGAGCACAGGATGGATGGCAATGGTGGGAAAACTCCACAGAAAGCTTTAGCATCAATGATGCTAGTTCAGGGCAACAATGTATTCTTTTAAATATTTTAGGAATTGCAGCAAGCATAGAAGATAACTCTTTGATATTGATAGATGAACCTGAAATAAGTTTACACCCAGAATGGCAAGAAACTTATATTAATCTATTAATAGATGCGTTCACACATATTAAAGGGTGCCATTTTGTAATTGCGACGCACTCTCCACAGATTGTATCTAATTTAAAGTATGACAACTGTTTTGTTTCCATTATGGAGAGTGAAGATGTAGTTACTTCCAGTAACTTCATGAATAAATCGGCTGATTTTCAGCTGGCAACTCTATTTGATGCGCCTGGTATTGAGAATGAATATTTAAAACGGGTATCTATTAACATTCTTTCAGCTTTATCTAACGGTACATTTATTCATGAAGAGTATTATAAGGATTTAGAACTATTAAAGAAGAATAGAGAGAAAATCGAACAGGAAGATAGTGTGAGAAAATTGATTGATCTTGCAATTGAGATCGCAGGGAGATTATGAAGAGATGCGAGCAATTAATTACTCTGATAAAGCAATTGAAAAGATAAATGAGAAATTGCAAGATGTCGATTTTTGTGGAGGGAGTTGGTCAGATGAGGATTTGGAGTTTATAAGGAAAGAAATTAAGGATTTTTATATAAAAGAACAACGCCATACATGCATTTATTGCAGGCAGGTATTTAAAAGTAATAATGGACGAATTTGGGATGTGGAACATGTTGTTTCAAGAGAGTCAGTTCATGAATTTATGTTTGAGCCGAAAAATCTTTGTGTTTCTTGTCCTGAATGTAATCAGCGAAAAGGGGCTAATAAAGTTACAAATAGCAAGGCACGAAAAAGGCTTCCATCTAATTCAATGGATTATGCCATTGTTCATCCTCATTTCGATGATTATCAAGAGCATATAGAGGCGATCAAGCCCGGAGAGTTTTATGTATCTAAAACAAAAAAAGGAGAGAAAACAATAGCAATATGTGGATTAAATCGTTTCTATGAATTTGCGGGCTATGATCAAGCAGTAACTGCAAACAATCAAATATTTCAATATGCCACTCTACTTTCAAACACTGATAATGAAGAACAAAGAAAGAATCTTCTCCGTGAAATAGCAGCGTTAGCTATAGGGCAATTGGTTGCAGTTGAGGCGAATAAATAGTTTTTATGGTGTGCGAAATAATTCACAAACTCGCCTGCCGTTTCATTTTTCGATTTTCATGCAGCTTTTGCATGAGCATGCTTTGTACGCTAGCAACGTTATTTTGGCTATCAATTTTCATAACCATTCAACCTTGCCCGAACTTCACTCATGCATCAAAAAGAAGCGCACGCAGTGGCATGTCACGGCACGATAGTGCCAGCACTCTATCGAGTTAAATTGCAATAAATAGACGTCTCAGAGACGCGCTGACGCATTAATCGAAAAGTCGCTCAAACCTCTGCACGCACAATACTCCCCCCGCCTCGCCTGCCCGCTTTATGTGTCGCTTTTCATGCAGGTGCATGATGGGCTATAAGCCGCGCCAGTACTGGCGCGGCAGGGTGTACAACGTGCATTTTATTGCATGCAAAATCATGCACCCTATGCATGCAAGCGTAATTTGACACAGGCTAGCCAGGAAAAAGGCTGTTTTGGGTGAGGGCTGGGGGCGCAGCATCGCTATGGAAGTGAGCCTGGTTACCCCATCATGGCGATGTCCGAGATTGGTCTTTTGTTCAGACTATAGAATCTATCTGCTGACTGCCCACCAGATATCGTTATCTATCCCGGATGACTTTCCCTTTTGATAACCTTTCTAAAATGACTGAAAAACTACCATTGTGATTTTAGTTCTTATATAAACTCTTCACTACTGTTCACTTAAGTAAAAAAGACAGTTAAATCAATAAATAAATCTGTGAACAGTGAATCTCTAACTCGTCACTCGGTGTTCACTGCTGTTCACCCGGCTAAAAAGGCCCTTTTCTCTGGCTAGCCTGAGGTTGCTCCTGTGACCTGTTTTTACCTATTAATAAACCCCTATTCATTGCTTATTCTTTTCTGTGGCGTTGCCAACGATTGTCAATAATGGTCAATATTAACCAATGTTCCCATTTGATTGAAAAACAAGCACAAAAGCTCTGCCACCACACAACAACCCCTTGTTGCCAACCCCCAAAATATTCACATAATAGGGCGCTACCAGAGTTCACACAGTCCCGGCCAGAGCTGACCGGACACAAAGAGGTAGCTATACATGCTTTTAGTTTCCCGCCCTGTTAACGCCACTCCTTCCCCTGCTGTGCACAGTGATTACACGCCACGCGAACGTTTTATTCGTCTGCCGGAAGTGCTTTACACCACCGGTCTATCACGCTCTACCGTTTACGAGATGATGAGCCGCAAGCAGTTTCCGGCCCAAATCTCGTTGGGCGGCAAAAATGTCGCCTGGCTGGCCTCCGAAGTGGAGCAGTGGATGGATGAACGCATTGCCAACCGTCATCAGGGGGCCACCGCATGATGCAGTTAACCCTGGGCCGACACAGCTTTACCCTGAACGATAACGACGCGCTGTTCGTGGCTGAAGCTATCCTGCTGCAACGTCAGCACCCGGATATTGTCTTACCGGAACATCGCAGCACTAAACACAGTGTCATCCGTCTGACCAGCCGCCAGGGCGCACCTCACCTGTTTTGCGCCGGGCCGGTGCCTCTGAGCGACGCAGCCGCCGACCCCCATCACCACCTACAAACCGGTCATTGATCACTATGCGATCGATTGAACGTCCGGGGGTGTCTTACGGCTTGCCCCCATGTCCGGCCCTGCGTTATAGTCCCCCCGCTGTCGCACAATCGGCAGCCGGGCGTGAGAACCCGTGTAACTTATTGGCGACACCACACGCGCCGAGCGTGTTTTTTTATGTCGTAGCCTTAGTGCGCTCATTTTTTGCACAGTGGTTTCTATGCTACTGTGGCTGTCAAACAATGGTGGCTCAGGCGGGGCAGCCTTCGGGCTGGCCGGTTTCCAATAAGGCCGGTTTCTCACCCCCGTCTGGGCTACCACCCTTGCGTGAGAACTTCGGTGGTAGCAATAACCAATACTTATTGGAGGCTGCCACCATGGCTACGACCCTCACTCCGACTCACCCCAAATTCTGTTTCCTGTTTGCGGCCATTCCCCGTACTGCCCTGACGGCAACCCCGTGTATGCTGCGCACCGTGGCGGACTCCGAACACAGCGCCCGACGTTTGCTGGTGCGTGACTACATTCTGGCGTTTGCCGGTCGCCTGCCCGTACAGGGGGTGGCATGAATACGCTGGCCGCCCGTTTCCACAGTGAAACCCATTACGCCATCCCGCATGCGGACTTCCTGCGTCTCCAGCACGCGCATTCTACCGGCGTGCTGTTCCTCGACATGCTGGACAGCCTTGACCTGAGCGGGCAACGTCCCGACGGCTTTCAACAGGCGGCTTTCGCCTCCGTCATCGCGGTGCTGACTGACCAACTCGGCCACGTCGTCAACACCTGTGAACCGCAACTTCTTGCCAGCATGGAGGCACCCGCCGCATGAACACCCAATCCTGTTTACCGATTGAAGTCCGTACCGCTGTTTTCCGTCGCGCTGTGGCACAGGCCTATAGCGACACTTGTGCCTTTTACCGGGTGAGCCTCGGCTACACGCTGGACGAACTGCAGATGCTGATTGCCCTGCGCCTGGAAGGGTACTTTGTGCAACAGCACGGCGTAGAAGCGGGCATGGACATGGCGTGCACCATGCTCAGCGATATGGTGCAGCCGGATGTGTTGGTGGCACCGCCGCGCCTGACCGTACTGGGGCAAAAGTTGATGGACGAGCTGTGCTGCGACCATCTGGCAACTGCCAGTCACGCCACTGTGCATTAAGGGAGAGCAAGATGATGAATGCCCACTTCGTATCACAGACCGTACGCACCGCCACCGGCCAATGGCCGGTGATACTCCCGGCCCTCGGCATTGCCCTGCAACCGAACGGCAAGCCCCAACCGTGCCCGGCCTGCGGCGGTAAAGACCGTTTTCGCTTTGATAACCAACAAGGGCGCGGCACCTGGTTCTGTAATCAGTGCGGCAGCGGTGATGGTCTGAATCTGGTTGAGAAAGCACTGGCCGTGACCGCCAAAGAGGCCGCCGTGAAAGTGGCCGGGGTATTGGGTGAGCAAACCGAACCCGTATGGTCGGAGCAGAACCTTCAACAGGAACAGCAAGACAAAGCACAGGTGCGCCATCATGCGGCACAGCAGGCCAGACAACTCCTTGCCAGCGCCCGGCAACAAGCAGGGAATGCCTATCTGACCGCCAAAGGCTGGCCAGACAGCGACACCCTGACATTACAAGGGCCACCACTGCGCGTGGGCGGCATCACTTACCAGCCCGGTGACCTGTTGTTACCCCTGACCGACAGCGCCGGTCAGGTGGTCAACGTCCAGTTGATTAACGCCGAAGGCGACAAACGTACGCTGGCCGGGGGACAGGTGAAAGACGCCTGTCATTTCCTGTCCGGCCAGAATACTGACGTTATCTGGCTGACTGAGGGCTATGCCACCGGCCTGACCGTGCATCAATTGACCGGGGAAAGTGTCTGCGTGGCTCTCAGTGCCAATAACCTGCCCGCAATGGCACGGCAGCTGCGCACCCGCTACCCTGATGCGGCGTTGCTGTTGGCGGCGGATAATGACGAAAACGGCACCGGCCAGAACCGCGCGGCCGAGGCAGCCCAATTGAGCGGCGGCAAGCTTGCATTGCCCTCAGAAACCGGTGACTGGAACGACGTTTACCTGCAACAGGGCAAACTGGTCGCGCTCGCACAATTGACGGCTTTCAGCCAGCCCCAGCAGCCCAGCCCGTTCGATACGCTCAGCGATGCGGACCTGAAAGCCATGAGCGCCAGTGAAAAGGCTGAACTGCTGGCTGCACATTATGGCAATACCCTGGCGGTGCCATTAGTCAGTGAAGAACTGTGCCGCTATACGCAGGGTGCCTGGCAGGTACTGCCCCACCGGCAGCTCAGCCGGGAGATTGCCGCGCTCTTTCAGAAGGTCCGTGCGCCGTTCTCGGCGGCGGGTATCAACAGCATTCTGGATACGCTCAAGCTGATGGTGCCGCAGATGGGCGAACCGGTGCGACGCCTGATAGGCTTTCGCAATGGGGTATTTGATACCGCCAGCGGACAATTCAGCGCACACCGTAAAGAACACTGGCTGCGAACCGTCAACAGCGTGGACTACACCCCACCACGTGCTGGTGAAAACCTGGCCGACCATGCGCCGCATTTCTGGCAGTGGCTGACGCGGGCGGCAGGGAACAATCACGATAAACAGGAGCGCATTCTGGCGGCGCTGTTTATGGTGCTGGCGAACCGGTATGACTGGCAACTGTTCCTGGAAGTCACCGGTCCCGGTGGCAGCGGCAAAAGCGTGATGGCGTCCATTGCCCGTTTGCTGGCAGGCGCAGACAACACCACTTCTGCGACCATCGACAACCTGGAGTCGGCACGGGAACGTGCCTCTGTGGTGGGGTTCTCCCTGATTATTCTCCCCGACCAGGAGAAATGGAGCGGTGACGGTGCAGGCATCAAGGCCATCACCGGGGGCGATGCGGTGGCTATCGATCCGAAATACCGCGATGCCTACTCTACCTATATCCCGGCCGTGATTCTGGCGGTCAATAACAACCCGATGCGCTTCAGTGACCGCAGCGGCGGTGTCTCGCGTCGCCGGGTAATTATCACGTTTCCCGAAGCGATACCGGCGAAGGAGCGTGACTCGCAGCTGTTGGAGAAAATCAGCGGAGAGTTGGCGGTCATTGTCCGTCACCTGATGCGACACTTTGGCAACCCGAACGATGCGCGTGATTTGCTGCAGGCCCAGCAGAGTTCGGAAGAAGCATTAGCCGTCAAACGTCAGTCCGACCCGTTAATGGACTTCTGCGGCTACCTGACGACATTGAGCACTCCTGTGGGCATGTTGATGGGGAACGGGAACATCAGACCGGCCAATCCACGGCGTTACCTCTATCATGCCTACCTGTCCTTTATGGAGGCGCGCGGTCATCAAAATACCATGAACCTGACCTCATTCGGGTTAGCCGTACCGCAAACGCTCAAAGAGCATGAGCTGACATTGCTTAAACGCAGAACCAATCAGGGTATGCAAACCAACCTGACGCTGAGTGAAGAGTGCGAGGCTGACTGGCTGCCCAAGTGTGTTATCGCATAATGTGGTGTTGATGATCGGTGTGAATGAACGATAGGCTTCTGGTGAACGACAGAACCCTTTGGATGGGCACTGATGAGGCTGCCCATCGTAAGAATATATCTTCTGGTCTTGAATTGTTTATACCATTGATGATGGTTATGAGTTGTTCACTCGGGAGTGTTAGAAATTCTGTGTCATTCCAGTAATATATAATCAAAAAGGAATGACATATGTCCCAATTCTTCGATTTCGATATACCCCTGAAAGCACTTCAGGATGGCCAGGCGCTGACAGGCAAAGATGGAATTTTAACGCCGTTAATCAAACAGTCAGCTAAGGCTGCACTGGCTGCTGAACTCGACTCTCATCTGGCTCAGGATATTACCGCTAACCGCAAAAATGGCTCGTCGAAAAAACGCTCAAAACGCCAACCGGTGCCTTTGAGCTCGCCACGCCCCGCGATCGTAACGGCTCTTTTGAACCTCAACTCGTGAAGAAGCATCAGACCACGCTTTCCGATGAGATCGAGCGCAAGATCGTCCGCATGTTCGCGCTGGGCATGAGTTGCAAGGATATCAGCCAGGAAACTTTTCTTCGTTCACTTGGGTCTGCACTGGCAGCCCGGCGTCATACGCCGCCTGATACCCGTCGGTGGGCTTTTTCTGCCGTCACACGTCCTCCTCCTTACGCGGGTTCATGAGCGAAGCCAGATGTTTACCTGCGGCCATGAGTTAGCCAGCGCTTACATATTTTTCCAGCGCTGATACTGCATTACGGTCCGGTATCCATCCATATCGGTGAAGGTGCGTCCAGATACATCCCAGTAAGGATTGAAAGATTTAACAGTCGAAAAACCAGCATCGTACATCTGCTGACAAGCGTGGTTCCAATCTGACCTTTCGGAATAATACAGCACCAGGAGATCGTCAATCGTCTGTGTTGGTGTAACAGCATGAGTGAGGCAGTGAGTGAATTCGATATGCCAAGGTAAATCTGACCGACCCAGCATAATCCCACTGAATCCGCTGTGATTGATGAAATGACCTATCGTTTTGAAACCCAGTCCGGAACAGTACATTTCACTGCTTCTGCCCAGATCTGTGACCGGGCGTGCGATGCGCATATGACCGAAGCTCAATTCAAACCTCCTGAAATAGTTGTTTGCATTAAACAGTATATTCCAGATTCATTCTCTGAGGAGTGAATTGAGCATCTTCGGATAAATTAACTCAAGGCTTTACGCTGCAAAACGTAATGCGGTAGTAATTCTGGTACTTAGGCCGGTAGAGCATGATTGAGTCCGTTACCTGGAATCCAGCTGCGTCAAATTTTTCATCGAGATCTTCAATGCTGAAATAATGGTGGATTCTACAATAGTCATCTGTATAAGTAAGTTTGTCAGGATCATAAAAGGTAGAGGAAACAAAGCATCCATCATGCGTCAGTGATGAGCGGACCTTATTCAGATAGGTGGGTATTTCATCACTGGTCTGATGGTGTAAACATCCGTTATCTACTATTACATTAAAATCATTATCGTCATTAAATTCCATAAAGTCAGTGCAGTGAAAATGAAGGTTACCGCATGTGCTTTTTACCGTATCCCAGCAAGAGTGCTGACAGATATCAACACCTGTAACCTGGGCACATAATGGACTGTAAATCAGCGCATCTTCGCCAGTCCCGCAGCCGATGTCGAGAAGCCTATAATGGCTTTTCAGCCTCACTTTTCCCTCAATGAGTAAGGGAAGCACTCGCATGCCGATATCTGCGGTCCATACATCGGATTTCTCGTCGTAGTGCCGCTGAAAGGCCTCTTTAATAACTGAACTGTAGCGCAGGGAGTTATGCATAGGTTACATTCCATAAGGCCAGGTTTCATAGTCCAGTACGCCACTTTCTCGTACCTGTTGCAGCGCGGGAATATAGGCTTTGAGCACGTCAGTAGCATATTTCAGCCTAGCATAGTCACCCGCACTGCCATCATCGCCTTTAAAGGACTTACTTCTTATATTTCTGATAATCACATGGTCCGGGATAAAACAAAGACGGTTGTTCTTTGAGCCATTTGCTTTCAAATGTGAGACTACATACGCCCCTCCGTTTCCGGACGAAATGCTGACGATAAGTGCAGGTTTATGCGCAAGCTCGTGCCGTTCAGCCAGAATTAATAAATTCGTCAGCGCCGGTGGGACCATTCCATGCCATTCCGGAACAACGAATATAAAGGCTGAGGCTGAGTTCAGCATCTGTGAGCTACGTTTCCACTCCGTGCAGGGGATCTCCTCCTCCCAAAACTGTTCATTCCATTCCATATGCCTGACTTCAGCAAGATTGAGAATGTTCGTCACGGCCCCAGGGTCTTCACTTCTGATTAAAGCTTCTATGATTCCTGAAAGACGGAGTGATTCGCTTTTGCTACGCGTGCTGGCACTGATGATGACATATGTATTCACTACCGATACTCCCCTTCAGCTAGATGAGTTTTAGAGAACTGGCTATGCTGGCTCAGCACAAGGGCAATGAAAACCAGCAAAATTATAATGACCGCTATCTGCTGAAAGCTGATAACTGATGACAATGCAGTGAGGAACACCGTAGATAAAGAGATCATTGAGCTGTTAATTAGCCTCAGGAGACCGCTGATCCTGCCAAGCATGGCGGGGGGCGCGCTTTCCTGAATGATCAGGTCTTTGGTGACGCTACACGCGAAAATTCCCGTGAATGTGAGCAACTGAGCACAAATAAGGGCCGGCAAGGTCCCCAGCTGAAACATCAGTACACCCATCGCAATCATTATTAGCGTGATGAAAAGGAACAGCTTTCGCTTCATTTTTCTGAATACCGGAACTAGGAGAGTTCCAATGAACATACCAGAAGCGCCCGCAGCATAAAGGAGGCTGGCAAACTGGTCGCTAACGTGCAGAGTGTTTTTTGTGTAGAAAATAATAAGCAGCTCTAGTCCACCCGTGGCCAGCATAATAAAAAGAATAAATAAAATAAGAAGCTGGAGAGGCTTGCTTTTATGAACGGTTGAAAGCGCCTCAATAAGTGAAATATTGGTGAGAACCAATTTTTCGCGGAAATTGCGGCTCTTGTACTCTGGGGACTGGAATGAAGGTATGCGTGTCCATCGGTTCGCAAGCAGAGGAACGACGTAGGTAAGCGCGTTGAGCGACAGGAGTGCTGGGTAACTGAAATATTTTAACATTGTGGCGCCAAGAAGCGGGCCTAGCATAAACATGGCTGTATGTACCGAGGCGAGAGTGGTCGTCGCGTCAGCTCGATCTTCAGCAAACATGAATGGAATAAGGGTCATTTCTGCTGTTCGGGAGATTTCAAAAAAAATGCTTAGAAGGGCGGCCAAAAGGCATAGCAATGGGAAAGACAGCTGATCGATGCTGTAAAGCACAGCCATTGCGAAACTGATAAGCAGTTGAGCAATCAGTGCAAAAAAAAATAATATCTTTTTGTCAGATATATCAACCAGACTACCTGCATAAATTCCCGGGAAAACACGGGGGGCGAACTGACAGACGGACACTATAGCCATATTACCCAGCGATGCAGTCATGTGATAAACCATCAATGGAAGCACTATGGTATAAAGCGAATTTCCAAGACGGTCAGATGCCAAGCCTATAGCCCATGCAATAAATCTTGAGTTAGTCAGTATTTTTTTCAACAAACGGCTCCTTGTGAGGCGGCCGAAGCCACCTCATTTTTTCTACTACAAGCTGAAATAATTAACCATTGCTTTGAACAATGCGGCGCTTAGGCTTAGTCATCGTGTTTCTCCTGTTTTAGAAAATACCAACAATGTTGGCGATGTGTGTCAGGACAAATAGTCTTGACGGGGATTAAGATACATAGGTTTCACGTATCTTGATTAATTTACCTTCACGTACGCGGTAAGAATTGAGGAATCCGCCACGACCACCTACAAACAGAATGACTTCATCCTCATTGTCATCTGCGGGAAACGCGGCGAAAGCTTTTGTGTAATCTGGCAGGTTTTCTTCGAGGTCAACAATTTCTCCGTCAGAATACTGATAGACTCCAACCTGATAACCATAACCACCTGCAAATATGTAATCGTTGCAGTAAACACAGGTTTCCTTTGTGCTGACAAGAAATTCCCCGGTTTCCGATTTTACTTTCATATTAACAGTATCCAGTTCAAAGACTCCCCCTGGTCCTGTAACAAAGAGATGTCCTTTTTTGTCTGAAATAAGTCGTTTAAGTCTGGACTTTAATTTTATCGTATCAATGACTTCGCACGAGTCTGAAGGTACGAACATAATCTGCTGATGATAATCGCAAGTGAATACTCTTACACCGTCGTGCGTATAAGCACAGGCGTATGACGGACCGTTAAGGCTGATGGAATCAATGAGGTCGCCTGTGTCAGTACTGAACTCGTACACCAAATTTGCATCAGATGATAGCATACATCTGGTTTGCCCGTCGTTGACCGCTATCCCTCTGGGCACGCCAAGTACTTGTTTTACCCACTGTACGTGACCGTTTTTGTCGCACCGGAAGAAATCGCCCTTCCTGCTGATCGCCAGATAGGAACCGTCATCTAAGGGCTTGACGTCCTTAACTATTCCGAATCCATGTTGATGATGTCCAAGTTGTTCAAGCTGAACACTGTCAAACTTACCCTGCTTCCACGAGAACAAGGCAACACCGGCATCGGTTCCTGCATACAGGAGATGATCATCAAGCGGATGGGGCTCGAGTATCCAGATACACTTATTGGAAAAGTGTGTTCGGTTTACTTCTTTGCCCTGAGCATCGATTTTAACGATATCGCCGGTCTGTAAAAGGGCATAGACATTATTCTTATCGTCGACATCAGCATGAATTATCTGGAATTCAAGCGGCCCAAATACTTTTTCCAGCCTGAAATCTTTTTCAGCATTGTCAAATACTGAAATTTTCCCATTAAAGCCGCCAATGAAAATTTTTTCATAATCGTGTGAGAAGCAGATAAATTCATTATCTTCGTGCGATACTTTGAATTCACGGATATTCCCTCCGTCTCTGTCGACGGAGATAATTCCGGTGCGCACGCATTCATCGTCACCGAGCCCACCGTCCTGGGTGGTGCAGAATCTGTCATGTTTTCTGTCATAAACCACACCGTGTATGACATTTGTGTCTATCTTACGTACAATCGGAAAATGGTTTTCTTCCAGATTACCGATGTACACGTTTCCGATTACATCCGAGAGCATATGCAGGCCATCACATTCTACACATATTGCATCGAAAAAGGTTGGTGAGGGTGACTCACGTACGTCAAGAAGTTCAAAAGTGTTAATATCAATAACGACTATCTGCCCGAAACCGTTATTGGTATAGAGCCTGCCATTCAGTACAGCCATTCCCCTGCAGGGAGAAGGTGAGGGTTCTTCATCTTCAAATAATTTTGTACGGTCACAAAGATTATCAGCCTGATAGAAATCAACGGGTTCAAGCGTTGAGCGGTTCCATTTGCCAACGGTACCAAAACGGTCCTTGGTAAAAATGAATTCACCATCGATTGCCACGGCATTGATTGGCTTGTTAAACCCCAGCGCCGGCGAGGAACAGATCAGGTTCAAATCGGTGTCGAACTTATGCAGACGCCCCTTTACATCAGGACAAATAATCTCATTGTCTGAATGAAAAACACGTAGTAATCGGTTTTGAATATTCACAGCAACTCCTTAACACGCAATTGTTTCTGCCAGCCGGAAGCCCATAACGTAGAGCTCTGAATCGTATCTGCCATGGCGTCGGCGGGTTCTGCACAGGTCACGAAACCGTGTGAAGCTGCCTCCTCGTGCTACCGGATAACTTTCTCCTTGAGTTCGCCTCAGGTCATCTTCAATCTCGGTATCGCTGCCCTCGTAGGGCTTGTAGCCCCCATCCGTATACTCCTCTACGTTCCCTGCCATATCTAGGTGGCCGAAAGGGCCTGCGCCATGCGGGAAAATTCCGACAGGTGTGGCATCAATAATGCCGCTCTCCACGGAGTTGCAATGATCGGGAAGAAAAGTATTCCCCCATGGATACTCCAGACCACGGGCCCCGGCTGCGGCATACTCCCACTGGGCTTCAGAAGGCAGGTGGAAATTGCGTCCGGTTCGTCGGCTGATCCATGCCGTATAAGCCTTCGCGGCTTCAAATGAGACCGTGTAAACCGGATGATTTGCTCGCTGACGCGGATATGTTCCGTACCGCCAGCTGTCTGGGAATTCTTCATAACCGGTTTCACTGAGAAAACAGAGATATTCCCAGTTTGTGACACAATATTTTGCCAGTGAAAACGCAGGAATAAACGTCTGGTACGCCGGGCACTCCTTACTTATCCATTCTTCGGTAACACCGTACTGCCTGAATTCGCAAGCGACGTCCCTAATTTTATTTTTTTCCAGGCCCAGAGTTACCCGAGCTGCGGGAACATTTATCATGCAGGGATTACATACATCGATTCTCGTGTCACCTCGTAAACCAAGAAGATTTGCTGCTGCGTATCGTTCATTAAAACAACTTGCTTTATCAGCGGTAATTTTCACCAGCGTTTCAGAAGCAAGCGTCGAAAGAAACTGGTAGTCCTGATCGAGTCTGTCGATATTACTTATGCAGTTTTTTGACGTAAGGCCCATAGCCTCACGATAGGAAAGCTCATTAATAACTTTTCCGGAAAATTCTGCGGTTTCGGTGACTATACCAGTTAGTGTCAACACAGTGCTTCTGTTACTCATAGTGTGATCATCCCTGTATGACAAACTCGCACAAGCCTTCATATGTTGAGAATATAAAATTATCAGTTGTGGCTTTCATACTTGAAATTCCGGAAAAAGAACGCCTCTGCCAGTAATTCCATATTTTTTTGTCAATATCATATATCCCCACCCATCCTGTATAATTTCCGATGGCAACAAATTTGTTGTCGCCGCTCAGCGCAACGCACTTTATAGAATTAATGCTGGGCGTATCAATTATTTCGGCCACTTCATCTTTCCATATGCGAAGCTTAAGGTCACGGCTGATGCTGACAAAAATACCTTCTGATGTCCCGTCACAACCATTGGCAATTTTTTTGTGAGCTTCAGGAATATATTTATAGCAGGTCAGATCGGACATTTTATGAAATGCTGCGGTTGTATCTGCACAAACTGAAAAAATCAGTGAGTCGGAAAGTGCAATACCTTTTATGGCATTGTTGTGAAGTCGCACTACCTGCGTCACGCTAATCTGACCATCGGTATTCCTGAGAACGATCCCTTCACCGGTATAGGCACCGACAACGCACATACTTCCGTTGCTGTATGCACAATTAAGCGGCGAATGGTGCTGATAAATGACCTTTCCGCTACGTGCATCAAACAAGGTGCCCATTTGTCCGCCAGTCAATAGCAATCCATTGAATTCACAAATAAAATTACAGAGACTTCCCATATCTGCAGCCTGATCATTACCACAAAATACAGTACCGGCATCCCCGACGCTCCAGAGTTTATTGTCACATAGTTCAACGGCGTTCAGGCCGACAGTGGGTTTGATATGGTCCAGGGACCATAACGCTCTGGGTATATTATACTGGGCATAGCTATCTCCGAATGACGCAAAGACAAGATTGTTTTCATCAAGAAATGCACAGGAGCGTGGCCAGACAACCGGAGGCAATTGGGCTGTGTGAAAATTTTCTATTCCTCCGCCATTTTCAGGCCGCCACAACTTCATCGTACGGTCATAGCTGAGACTGACCATAACTTTTTGTTGACCGTCATAAACCAGACGCTTTATACCCGCCTCATGGGCTGGGCTTACTTTTATGCTGCCATTCTGAATGGTTATTATCTCACCGTTGTCATTGCCGGCATATATTATTCCTTCGGGGGTAATGACAATAGTATCAGTCTCAACATTATCGAGATCAATACACTCAATTTCTGTTCCCGTCGTGCAATCCCATACGCGAATTGTGCCGTCATCACTTGAACTGATTAGAGTGTCGTTTTTACTCCATTCAACTGAAATCACATCCGCGTCGTGGCCTTTGAGATGTTGCATTGTCGTGCCGTTGTAGTCAGAGATTAAAATGGTTTTATCTCGTGAGCATGTAGCAATAATATTTTTCTCGGGATGAAAAGCGATTGATTCTACGTCATCCGCATGGGCTTGAATAATACCTTTAAGATGCATTTCCGGGAAAGACCATATTCTGCAGCTGTAGTCACTGCTTACCGTGGCGATGAAATTTCCACAAGGACTAAATGAACATTGATTAGCAAGGTGGTCGTGGAAAACGCGGTTTACGGGATTTTTGGTTTTAGCATCCCAAAGAATCACCCGATTATCATAACCCGCTGTCAGTACCCATTTATTACCGGCTGTCGCTACACCACTTATTGGAGCAGTATGCTTGTACATAAAAAAGTACCTTCAGAGATTAAGGGAGTGATTTGTTTGCGACTTTTTCGCGCTCAGATAATTTTTATTGAACTTGTTTACGAAGGTGCCGGTTGGAATAATTTCAGAGACAGCTACTCCATAAAGTTCAAGTTGAACCTTTTTCTCAGGATTATTACTGAGAAGTTTCACTGAACTTACCTCTAGAGCTTTCAGTATTTTTGCGGCCACAGAAAAATCACGACTGTCCATTGGGAAACCGAGTTCAATATTTGCCTGAAATGTGTCGATACCTGAACTCTGTAATCTGTAAGCATCGATTTTATTATAAAGGCCTATTCCCCGTCCCTCTTGGCGGAGGTAAACAAGGATCCCTCCGAGTTTGTCCATCATGGATAACGCTTCATCAAGTTGCTCGCCACAGTCACACCGCAGTGAATGAAATATATCTCCAGTCATGCATTCAGAATGGATCCGAACGATTGGCTCACATTTACCGTCCCAGCCTGCAAACTTCAGGGCAATGTGCTCTTTATCATCAGGTAGACCATGGAAAGTAATGAACTCCACCTTACTCATTAGATTCTTTAACGGTATCGTTTCGCGATTTCTGATGGTGACTGTGTCCATACAAGAAGCTCATGTTGGGTTAATGTTAATTTTTCATGTTCAATATGTTTACTATTCAAAATTTTAGTCGTCAATAGATTAATTTAATTAATTTTTAAAAACTTGGATTTTGTTTTTATCTAATTGAATATTATTGATTTTTTTTTGTAATTATTTTTTTTCCAAGATAATGATTAGTTTTGCGCGAGATGTTGCATTTTTACGGTTGACTTTCTTGAATCGAGCATAATTGATTGCAAAGTAGACAGTTATGCCTAGGGATTCCGATAACCGTTATAATTTCTTATGTGTAAATGATAATGATAATGATAATGATAATTTATTGATTATGAATTTTCACAAACTTTTAAACATGATTGTCTGTAGGCAGTTGCAAAGTGTCTCGATAATTAACTTAGTGAACCGCCCAGGTAATCCTGGAGACTAAACTCTTTGAGGGAGAGGTAAACAGGATGACTAAAAATATGTGTTTTTTCCCTGAGGTCCGCCAGCGGGCCGTCCGTATGGTTCTGGAGGGTCAGGACTGCTACGACTTCTTGCTGACTGACTTTCAGCAGGCCAACTGGCTGGATGTGGGCGAACGCACTATCCTGAAATTGCAATCCGACCAGACCCGGATGGTGTTCACTACTTGGTGTTGCCTGTGCTGGCTAGCCGGACTAGGGATGCCGCTGGATAACCAACTCAGCGGTTAACGAATCGTCTCTGGTATCGCCACCGTGAGCGATAAATATAGGAAGGTTGCCATAGTTTTTGAAGAAGAATATCCAGCCTTTATAGGCACCAATTGGTAAAGAGATGAGAGAGCCCGTTTTTAAAAGGCCATAGGCAACGGGCATCAGAAATACAGTCATACGACGTATATTTAGGAAATGCCATGCGGCCTCTAAGGCCGGTCAGTAAAAAATATGAAAAAAGTTGCCTACCCCTTTTTATTGCCTATTTTGGCGTAGTCAGCTCTGTTATTTGCATTACATGCAATAATTCATCATGAGCAATAATTAATCGCCATTAGTGCATTTTAGGCATTAATCTCTCTCTTCTTTCCTGGGATCCGAAAAGCGGCAAAGTCGGCTCTCATCATTCCAGATGTCTGGAATGCCTCCTTCTTTATACCTTTACCTTTGTTATCTTTTCTGTTTTCAGGCGATATAATGCCTGTTAAACAAACAATGTTGGGTGAACAACATGCAAGGACCATCCCAAACGGAAGCTCTGATGCCGGTACTCAATGCTGACGATGCTCAGGAAGAACAGATACATATCGCTTATGAACCTCTGACTCCCTCAGTCATTGAGGATGAAAAAGCACAAAGCTATATCGAAGCACTGAATTTTGCTTGTTCTCGCCCGGATATCAGAAACATTGCTGTCACTGGCCCGTATGGTGCAGGTAAAAGCTCTGTATTACTGACGTGGGAAAAAGCAGAAAGCAATGACTTCCGGATGATGACCGTGTCTCTGGCTGATTTTGAAATGCAGTAAGCATCATCCGGAGATACCAGTGTGGGGGATGACAAAACCGACGGTGATAAAGCTGATAAAAAAGCGGCTAAAGCTGAAGAAAAAACAATTGAGTACAGCATCCTGCAACAGCTGCTCTACAAAGAGAAAAAAAGTGTGTTGCCATATTCCCGTCTGGAGCGCATTTCTGACGTTAGCGCGCCTCAGATTGCCATGATGGCCGCCAGCCTGTTACTCATACTTGCATTGACGGCAACTGGCCTGCTTTTTCTATTCCCTGATTACATCAGTGCGAAGCTTTCTCTGCCGAAAGAGCTGAGTCAGTTTCTCCTAGCTTTGCCTATACTCGCCAGGTTTGGTGGCGCAGGGATATTTCTTTTCTTTGCCTTATTCCTTACACTGAAGAAACTGCACCGTACAGGGGTATTTGACCGCCGCGTCAGTATTGATAAAGTTGACGTTCTGAAAGGGGCGATTTCTACGCGCCCTACAGCCCCCTCTCTTCTCAATGTGTACATTGATGAAATCGTCTACTTCTTCGAACAGACGCAATACAATGTGGTTATATTTGAGGATCTTGACCGTCATAACGACGGCGCTATCTTCATCAAGCTCCGTGAGATAAATCAGCTCATCAATAACTGCCTTCCCGCTGATAAACCTGTGAGATTTATCTACGCTGTCAGGGATAATCTCTTTAGCACGCCAGAATCACGGACAAAATTTTTTGATTTTGTCATGCCGGTGATCCCGGTAATGGACAGTGAGAATGCCTCTGAGCATTTCTTTGGAAAATTTAAACATGATGAACTTAAACAAGATGGCTTCAGAGACTGTATTGCCAGACTGGCTCTGTTTATTCCGGACATGAGGGTGATGCATAATATTGCCAACGAATTCCGGCTTTACAGGAATATTGTGAATAACGGAGAGGATCTTAAACGACTGATTGCACTCATTGCCTACAAAAACCTTTGTGCCGAAGATTATCACGGAATAGATCAGAAAAAAGGGGTACTTTACAGCATTGTTTCCGAGTATACATCAGGTAAATTAAGAGACGAGTTTTGCAGCGAACTGAAAGGCACAATGGAAGCTTGTCTTTATGAGCTATCTCAACTGCTGAATGAACGAGTGGTCACTGAACATGAGTTAAGAAGTGAAATCCTGCAGTCATATATCAGTGAAAGAACGGCATCAACATTGCACTTTATGAGTAACAATGGTACTTATTATAACATTGAAGAAGTCATCGAAAACGAAGATTCGTTTCTTTCATTGCTGAATAACAGCCCCATTACTATTAAACCTAAAGGGTATGGTATAAACATAGCAATGCTTGATAAAAAGACAGCAGAGGTTTTAAAGGACGAATATGAAGAAAGACATGCCATTATTACAAATAAAATAAATGGCAACATTTCTCACTTAGAAGATTCAATCCAAAAAATCAAACACGATATTCAGAACACATTTTCGTATGACCTTGCGTTTTTTATCAAGAAGATAGGAATAGAGGGTTTTGGAAAACGTGTTGCAGGCTATGTAACTTCTGATAATCACGACAAAACGTCCTTATCTGATAACGTGGGGAGACTTGACTTTATATATTTTCTTTTATCTTATGGCTATCTATCAACTGACTACATGGCCTACCGTTCCGTATTTATACCGGGTAGCCTGAGCATAGAAGACAATAACTTTATCAGGGCTGTGACGTCAGGAAGAATACCTGATGAAACGGAAAAAATGTCCCTCAGCAATGTTGCTAACACCGTGGCGAAATTGCGTAGATTGGGCATGCTGATGCATGGCATCCTCAGATTCTCTGGCACCTTATGTATAATGATAAGCTTTCCCTCAAAACTATCATGGGAATGCAGGTGGAAGCCGGAGCTGAACAGCGGATGGTGAGACTGGCCAATGAGATATTCCCCCGCTGGGAACCCACGGTACAGCTGAAGTATATCAGGTTATTGGTCGACGGGGACGGCCACTTGTCCATAATGATCCACCAGATTGGGAGCTTGAATGATATCGAAGCTCAACACACTCTGCTCCCGTTGTTACTGTCCTTACCGGCACTGCCTTGGAACGTCGTCTCTCAGAGAAATCGGGAAGAACTACAGCGACTGATTGATTCTCACGTTAATCTCCTAACAGCCATACCTGAGGACTGTGCTCAGGTTTTCTGTGAAAACCTGCGGAATTCAGACTGTCGCCTGACTAACATCCCTTTGGTCCAGAGCAACTCCGTTAAGACGATTCTGCATTCGGTGGCACAGGAAAAACTGTGGGTCTATTCCACATCCAACCTGCAAAACCTCTGTTTTTCACTCATCCATGAGATAGAAAACAACAGTGAACTCTTACGGAGAAATCCTTTAAAAACAATAAAGTCGCTTCGTATTCCGAACCTTGAAGCATATGTTTATGAAAACATATCATCATTTATCCGTGATATTTTTATTCATTCCGAAGAAAGAGAGCTCATTCCTGACCTCCTTAATTCGGCATTAGTTGACTGGGATGATGCAGAGTGTCTAACAGGCAGTATGAAGTTTATGCTGGAAGACGTAACGGTTATCCTAAATAAAGAAAATAACGAAACAACAGAAGTTAATCATGATAAAAACCTTTATTCACTTCTGGCACATCATAATCACATTACCCCTTTGTGGGACAATGCAATTTGTTTACTTGATGAAGATGCGTCAGTTGCCGCTGATACATTTTGTGAATGGCTCAATATTAATTACACTTTATTGCCAAAAGAAACGTTACCTTTGACTGAGGCTCAGCTCTCGCAGTTACTTATAAAAGTAGTATCTTCAGAAAACATCAATAAAGATGCACTTGTCGTGGTAACCAAGACATTCAGGTTATCTCTTATTAAGTTGCCTGACAGCTTGCCGCTGAACAATGCGGCAGTACTGGTGGATCAGAAATGGTTGGCTCCAACCGCTAGTGTCTTTGAACAACTTTATCAGGCATTTTACGAAGAGGGTAACGGATTGACATCGCTTCTTTATGAGCTGATTTGTGTCCGTCCCGCCTTGTTGAATGGGAACTACGAGCTTGTTTTGTATACTGATGAAGAATTTAACCGGCGCATTACCCGGTTACTTCTGAATGGCGGTAAGATATCTGATGAACTCTGTATCAGTATCCTGAACTGGCTCTGGGATAAAGATGAGGCACTGTTCTCTGATGGGCCGCTTCTCAGCCTGCAAACCCTGACCCGGCTCTCAGTAAAACTGACCAGCGACCGACAGAAGCACGCACTGCTGATACAATCTTTGAAAGATGACAGGGCGCCGCGCGCATTTATCAGGTCAGTGCTGATGACTTTCGGGCATTCGGATTATGCCGCTTTTCTCATTGAGAGGAGTCACCGCAGCATTGTGTATTCAGACTCGATGTGGCATTTGGCCACCCAGTTGGGAAAAAGTGAATTTATCAGGCCACCAAAAACCACTCACGAAAGTACACGTATCCGTATAGAGCCATTAACTAACGCTGAAAAAGAATAAGCCGAACGTAGGTGAAAGGGAGTAAGGCCGCCCAGATGACGGCCTTACTTTACTCCGCAATCTTTCCCAATCCTCCAGCGTTAGGCCTGGTACCTGCTCAAATTCTCTTACACCATTCGTCACCAACACGACACCGGATGCAGCGGCATGCCCGGTGATCGCCGTGTCGTTGGGACCGATCGGCATCCCGACCACGACCAGAGTCGCCTAAATTTTCGAGATGGCGTCCACCGCCGCCCGGCTCTTCTAGGCCAGCACGGCATCAGGGCGGACGCAGAACGCGTCGACCAGCTGCGAGTGACGCGATGAGGCCTTCTTCTCGATGACACCGAAACGTATTTCCGAGTAGGTGATAGCCTAAACCACGCATCGGAGATGCACGCCAAATCATGATCTATCCAGATGCCATTTTGCACTAGACGGTGCCGCAGACGCTGAAAGAGTATGAGCATACGCTGCTGAAACGCCGCACCAAGCTGGGAATACAGACCAACCTGATATTGAGTGACGAGTGCGAAGCGGACTGGTTGCCGAAGTGCGGTGCTGTGTGACGGTGAGTGAGTCGATCGCCCCGGCCGATCAATAGACCATGATTGATCTGCCGAACCCATTGGACGCTCAATCGCCGCGGCGCCTATAGTGGCAGTGACCCGAATACACGCAGCAACACCAGGGCATCCTATCGGCCGCTGAACGGCCAATATCATAACGACAAGCGCTCCCCAAACCGGCTCAGGCCGGTTTTTTTGTGCCTGCGATTCAGACTGTTCACCCTGTAGGTGAACAGGGGTGTACACCGAGAAGATAGCTATACATGCATCAATGCATTGAAATAAAAGGATAAAATCAAAAGGTGTATAGGGTGAACAGTTTTCCTATAAATCTTTTGGAATGGTGAAGATGATTTTGTCTGTCGGATATCTTTTGATAAGATGCTGGTACGGCTCTGCCTTAAATTTTCAAAGTTGTTTCGCTTTGAAGTAGTAAATGTGTGGACATCATGCCCCTGTCAGCTGTGCCGCGAAATGGGCTACACCAGATTGGCGCGTTGGTTTTGCGTAAAGTGATTGGGCAGAGCCGATCATATTAAAGGGAGTACATTTTCAGGAGTATTAGATTGCAACTAAGAAAGCAAATAATTGCGTTTAATGAGAAATGTAGAGCTGAAGGTCTAGACGAGGAGAGGCTTATTCCATTACTTAAAGATACTGAGCCTTCAAGTGTTAAGGTCGGTAACACGGTTATATGGAATAATAGTTTTAAAGGAAATGTGTTTAGCCTAACAGAACAAGAAGTGTCTAAAGTTTGCGCTGCTATTTCTAGAGGCGATGTAAATATAGAAAGCGTACAAGATGTGGCTAATTTACTAGAGGTGCCAGTTGGTAATTTAATACATTTGTTATACAGATCTTCCTCCGTAAAATATAAATCATTTACTATTCCAAAAAAGAATGGTGGTGAGAGAACAATTTTATCTCCTCAAGGAGGTGTTAAAATTCTTCAGGAAAGAGCTAGGAAATATTTAGATGCTTTCTATAGACCAAAAATCTCTGCTCATGGCTTTATTTTAAATAAAGGAATATTTACCAATGCAGAAAAACACGTAAAAAAGAAATATGTGTTAAATATAGATTTAAAGGATTTCTTTGAATCCATCACATTTCCAAGAATATATGGTGTATTGAAAAAACATCCTTTTAATATGGGGCGACCCGCAGCCGCGGTGTTTGCACAATTATGTGTCCATAACGGAAAAATGCCACAAGGTGCGCCAACCTCACCGGTTCTATCAAATATTATTGCGTCAGCACTGGATAAGACTCTAGTCCGACTAGCTGGTAAATATAGAATGCGGTATACACGATATGCTGATGATATCACATTTTCTTTTAATCAATCTCCTCCTGTGGATATAGCAAGAAAAATAGAGGATACAGGTGGTTATGAGCTTGGTGATTCATTAAGGCATGCTATAGAAAATAATGGTTTTAAAATAAATGAAGAGAAGTTCAGGCTACAGTTAAAAACAGAGAGACAAGTGGTTACGGGATTAACCGTGAATGAGAAGGTTAATCTTGACCGTAAATATATTCGTTTGACTAGAGCTATGATTGACGGATGGGGAAAGGATAAAGTTCAAGCTGCAAATAAATACCATAAGATACGTTATGGTAAATGTGATAAAAACGATGGATTCGCAGTGGAAAGTTTTAGGAATCATATATATGGGCGCTTGAGTTTTATTCGCATGATCCGAGGGGCAGAATGGCCTCTGTATTTGAAACTAAGTGCATGGATGTCAAGTAATGATGATAATCCTACGATTGAGGGTAGAAGAGCGATGAAAGCTATGGAAATGTTCGATGTTTTCTTATGTCATGCAAGCGAAGATAAAGAGAGCATTGTGATGCCAATTTATGATGAGCTATGTAAGCTACATATTCATGCATTTGTTGATACCAAATATATTGAATGGGGAGACTCATTAACAGAAAAAATCAATGGTGCACTTGCAAGATCAAAATTTGTTGTTGCGGTATTATCAAGTAACTCCGTTGAAAAAAGATGGCCCTTAAAAGAGTTGCATAGTGTACTGGCTCGTGAAATTGCGGAGGGAGATAAGAAGTTATTAACCTTGGTCAAAGACGGTGATGAAGAGTTAATCAAAGCAAAGCTCCCTTTGTTAGCAGATAAGTTGTACGCTGTGTATAAAGGTGATCCTATAGAGATCGCTCACGGTTTATCATCTCTCCTGACTGGTAAGAAGTGAAAAGATATGAGTGGCTTCAGTTGAGAACCTTTAGCTGAAGTCACGAAAGATTATGTGTATAGTGACCTGTATACTTAATCGCTGTCATTTGGTTTTTTCCATTATTTATCATTGCGATATGTGCTTTTTATCACTCCTGTGATCTTCCGCCAATCAACCCCCTTCATGCCCTACAAGTGATTGAGTACACCATTGCCCAAGCTGGGCGATCGCCTGTTCAACTTCATCGTTATAACCAAAGCCTGCATTCAGTCGGAAACAGTGATCGTAGCGGTTATCCGTGGCAAAAATATGCCCGGGGGCGATACCGATCCCGGCATTACGCGCCTTGATAAACAGTGAACGTACATTCAAGGCATTCTTCGGCATTTCCACCCACAGCACATAACCGCCTTCAGGCTCAGAGACTTTTGTGCCTGGGGGAAATGCTAGAAGCACTACCTGACGGATTTTGTTCACCAGGTTAGCCAACTTATGCCTGAGTTTGCGCAGATGGGCGTCGTATCCGCCATTGCTCAGTAATTCGGCAATGGTTGCCTGCGGCAATATGGGTGAACCCATGGTCGAGGTATATTTTAGCGAGGTGATTTTTCGCATGTAATGGTTGCTGTGAACCCAACCGACACGCATGCCAGGCGCCACGGTTTTAGAGAAACCGCTGCACAGGATGACATTGGGGCTAAAGGCCCTCATGGGAAATGGTCGTTGAACACCAAAGGAGATGTCGCCAAAGGTGTCATCTTCAATAATAATCACACCGTTTTCATCGGCCTGCCGCGCGATGTGAGCTTTTTTCTCGTTCGGTATGGTTTTGCCCAGAGGGTTATTAACATTGGCGAGGGTGACAAACACCTTCACCGCTTTTCTCTGGAACAGCGCAACCAGCTTTTCGCTATCAACATAGCCTTCGTTACCCGTTTCAACCTCAATCACGCGTAGTTTGAGATGACGCAACATTTGCAATAAAACGAAATAGCAGGGCGATTCAACGGCAACCGCATCTCCCGGTTTTACTGTCGCCATCAGCGAGAGCGACAGTGCCTCCACGCAGCCGTTGGTCACTAAAATGTTATCCGGGTTGATGTTGCAGCCGTAGTCTATCGCTCGTCGGGCGATTTCTGTTTTTAACGGCGCATAGCCAGAGCCTTTGACCGTATCACCAAGCAAAAATGGCTTGCTATAACCCAGCTGGCGCATGATCAAACTCAGTTTTTTGATGGGGTACAAAGAGCTATCACCATTAGCCAGATCCAGACGAACGCGGCAATCTTCCCCCACCATTGCCATGTGCAGTTCGGTTTGTTCATCCAGCGGCGCAATCTCACGTGGCTGTTCCACCATAACGGCGCCCTTTTGCAGCGAATGCCGTCTTGGTGCGACAAAAAAACCGGATTTGGGTTTGGCTACGGCGTAATGTTCATCTTCCAGGGTACGCAAGGTTTTAAGTGCGGTTGTCAGACTGATGTTGTATTGAGTGGCCAGCGTTCTTACCGACGGCAAACGTGTATTGGCAGGTAAAAATCCTGCGTGGATTGCCTGTTTGATCTGTTCGGCAATCTGACGGTACAGGCTGCCCTGTCTTCCCGCTTCCGTCTGCTCCATCGGCATCTGTTCCACTCCATATCGCTCGGATCTGTACGTATAAAACAGATTACTTTGATAGTAGTTTAGCTAGCAAGGCTTGGAAATAATGAATTCAACGTGTTCATACGCAGAACATTTGTCAGTTCGGGTTGATGAATTACCGGGGTTTATATTCCTGTGACTGCGCCGTTTGTTATTTATCAAAGGATAACTTTAATGGGATACAGAGAATTAATTTTTACTGCAATGATAAATTTCTAAAAAAACTGGGCTATTTTCGACTTTCGAGGAGGTTTGTATGGAATTGAGTGTGGCCAATGTGGCTGATATTGAACAAGTGACTGAACTGCTCAAGCGGTATCAGGTAGCAACCATCAGTGAGGAAGACAAGAAAGATGGTTTTGTGACCACTTTGCTGAGCTATGAGCAAATGGTCGCGTTGATCGAGCAAGAACAAGGGCTGTTTGTCGCCAGACAGGAAGGTAAGATTGTCGCGTTCGTGATGGCCGCTTCCTGGCAGTTTTGGGCACCCTGGCCTTTATTTGAGCACATGATTGGCAGATTGGGAGAATGTGAGTTTGCCGGCCAGGTGTTGACGGTGGAGAACTCTTACCAATACGGGCCGATCTGTGTCGACGTTTCGGTTCGGGGCAGCGGGGTGCTTGAAGCGCTGTTTGCGTTTGCATTAAAACAAATGTCATCGCGTTTTGATGTCTTGGTCACATTTGTGAATAAAATTAACCCACGCTCTTATGCGGCACATACGCGTAAACTGGGGCTCCAGGTTTTGAATGAGTTTACCTTTAATAATAATCATTATTACTGGATGGTTTGTGCTACTCGTCAGAGTGGTAACGGTTCTTCCGCTTAAACCTAAAAATCCCATAAAATCAAAGTGCCGTTGTTATCTATTTTGGTTCATTTTCTGTAAGGTACACCCGCCGAAATAAACTTACCCAGTTTTAGCACAAAAAGCTAAAAACGCGTCTATCTTTACCAGTGAACACGGGTTCCGCAAATGAGAGGCAGTTATGTTTCTTAATTACTTCGCGTTGGGTGTACTTATTCTGGTTTTCCTTATTATTTTCTATGGGATTATTATTCTGCATGACATTCCCTATCTTATTGCCAAGGCACGCAACCATCCGCATGCCGATGCTATCCATGTCGCGGGCTGGGTAAGTTTATTTACTCTGCACGTGATCTGGCCGTTTTTATGGATATGGGCTACTTTATATCGCCCCGAGCGTGGTTGGGGTATGCAAGGTCAGGAGGCGTCGTTCGCACAGTTGCAGCAACGTGTGGCGGAGCTGGAGTTGAAACTGGCGGGTAATAAAACGCCGCCTTCGGAGTAGCCACCATGGATCTGCTCATTATCCTGACTTATGTCGCTTTTGCCTGGTCCATATTTAAGATTTTCAAAATACCGGTCAATAAATGGACCGTGCCCACGGCTGCATTAGGTGGGGTGTTTTTAATTGGGGCGTTAATTCTGCTAATGAATTATAACCACCCCTATACTTATTTGGCGCAGAAAGCGGTTATTTCAATCCCTATTACGCCACAGGTGACGGGCGTGGTTAGCGAAGTAACCGAGAAGCAAAACGTATTAATAAAAAAAGGTGAAGTGCTGTTTAAATTAGATCCCGCACGCTATCAGGCTCGGGTCAATCGACTTCAGGCTGATTTGGTCACCGAGATTAATAATACTCAGGTGCTTAAAGGGCAGCTCGACGAAGCGATTGCCAACACATCTCGGGTTAGTGCAGAGCGCGACCGGTTATATAAAGACTATCAGCGTTATGTCCGAGGCAGCCAGGCCAAGGTCAATCCATTTTCGGAAAGTGATATTGATAACGCCCGGCAAAACTATCTGGCGCAAGATGCGCTGGTAAAAGGTTCCGTGGCGGAGCAAGCGCAAATAAAAAGTCAGTTAGACAGCGTGATTAACGGGGAACAGTCTCAAATCGTTAGCCTCAGGGCGCAGTTGGCAGAGGCCAAATATAATCTTGATCAAACGGTGATACGCGCTCCCAGCGACGGTTACGTGACCCAGGTGCTGATCCGCCCAGGGACCTACGCCGCGGCAATTCCGCTGCGGCCGGTGATGGTGTTTATTCCTGAGCAAAAACGGCAAATCATTGCTCAGTTCCGCCAAAACTCGTTGCTGCGTCTTAAGGCCGGCGACGAAGCCGAAGTGGTGTTTAATGCATTTCCCGGCCAGGTATTCCCCGGTAAATTGATCAGAATTCTGCCGGTTGTCCCCGGCGGGTCTTACCAGGCGCAAGGGACGCTACAATCGCTGAGTGTGGCTGCCGGCAGTGATGGTGTGCTGGCGGTGATTGAGCTGGCACCCAACAGTGAAATCGATGAATTACCCGACGGCATTTTTTCGCAGGTGGCAGTTTATTCCGACCACTTTACCCACGTGGCGGTCATGCGCAAGGTACTGCTACGCATGACCAGTTGGATGCACTATCTGTATCTGGACCATTAGCGCAGTATAAAAAAGCCGCTTCCTGAGGAGGAAATGCCGGTCACTTAAGGTGATATTGTTCCCTCTCCCTTGGGAGAGGGAGACGCTCACTTAAACAACGTCGTACATCTTTGTTAACGGCTTCACCTTTGTGTTGCACGACTCTATGAATAGCCTGGCGTTGTTATCGGTTATCCTCGGCGGCAGTGGAGAAGAGGATCTGGAAAAGCGGATCTCATCCAACCGTCGGAAGCATCATGCGGATACGGAAAAACCCATTTTTACCCCACGGGAGAGTGAGGTGCTGTATTGGGCCAGTATGGGGAAAACCTATGGCGAGATTGCCGCCATCGCCAGTATTTCCCCGAGTACGGTGAAGTTTCATATGAGAAATATTGTGGTTAAACTTGGCGTCAGTAACGCCCGACAGGCGATTCGGTTGGGTGTTGAGTTGGGGCTTATGACGCCGTCAGCAGCCAGATAAAATGAGTCAGGCCCGATGAGACTCCCTTATGTCATCTCACCGAACCCGCCAAAGGCGGTTTGGCTTTATCCCGCAGCAGGGCAGGTCTCCGCCAACAGCGTCAGACCCTCACTTTCCTGCCTGAATGAAACCTTGTCCTGATCCAGCGTCACCACAAAGATACTGTCGAAGTCGCTGCCCGGCCATTTTGGCACCAAATTGGCGTCACCGCCGCGTGCGGCCACGATGGCCTTCACTGCTTTATCGAGATTCTTGTGTTCCCAGGCGATGAAAATGCGTGAGTTTTGGTATTGCTCGCTGAGCAGCTCCTGTTGCAGCCCATTGATGTCATCGGCGTGGAACTGAATGCCAATCGGCAGCCCGACGCGCACGGCGGTGGGCATGATGGTCGACAGCGCCCGCAGTGAACTGCCGAGCTTGTTTTCCTTCGGCCCGGCGGCAAAAATGTAGTCCGGTTTGCCATAGCGCTTCAGCAACACGTCCGGCAGTGCCAGTGCGCGGTTCAGCCCTTTGCAGGTTAACTGCCCGCTGTTGTTGGCGGGTTTCTCCCCGTGCCGCACGAAGATCAGCGTTTCCTGCGCCAGTGCGCTTTGGCTGAAAAGCAGCAACGCCGCCAAACCGCCGAGTATTTTGTTGCCTGTTTTGTTAAACATCCTCAACCCTTATGTAATGGCGTGCTGATTTCTGGGCGCTTTTCATCGTGTTACTCGCTATCATAACCGGCGTGACAAAAAGGCTTGCCGCACCCATGTGGCGCCTCTGGGATAATTAAATACTGGCCTAAGGAAGGATTTACAATGAAAAACATTTTCTTTTTTGATGCGATGCTGACACCGAAAATCATCACCGGTGTCTACTGGCTGTGCCTGCTGAGCATTATTGTTGGCGGGATTGGTGCGATGTTCTACGGTGAGTTTTTCCGTGGTCTGTTCGCGATCATCATCGGCGGCGTGTTTACTCGCGTCTGCTTTGAAATGATCATTATTGCGTTTAAAAATAACGAATACCTGCGCAAAATCTCCGAAAAGCCGTAATCAAGTTGAAAACGCCGGGCATCGCCCGGCGTAGTATCATGCCCCCAGCGTTATCGCCAGCCGCTCCTGCATTAATTCAATAAAATTCTCCGGCAGCGTTTTCGTCGTTGGTGCCCGCAGCGCCGTGCTCCAGACCGGTTCCGGGAAGTGCGAATCGTCGAGGTAACGCGGGATGATATGCCAATGTAAATGCGGTAGCGCGGTGCCCAGGCTGGCGATATTGATCTTCGCCGGCGTCAGCAATTGCCGCAGCTGCGCCTCAACCTGCGCCACCACCGCCATGATGCTGTTGCGTTGGTCGTCGCGTAAATCGCTCAGTTCGGCGATATGTTCATGCCAAACCACCCGGCACCAGCCCGGGAAGGGGCTGTCGGCGATGAATATCGCCCGGCACAGCGGGTTTTGCCACAGCACGATTTCATCGGTTGGATGGCAGTAAACGCAAGATTCATTATTCATTTTTAATCTCCTGCTGCGATTTGGGCGCAGCGAAGCCCCGCCGCGCCTCAGCGCAGCCAGGAGTTTCATGTGAATGAGGGCGGGGCAGCGACCCCGCCGGGGATTACGCGTTAATGACCGACTGGCGGCACACCAGGCTGGGAGCAAATAAAAACTCCTCCACCGGCAGTTCAGGGTTTTCTAACCGGCCGATCAGCCGATCGACAATTTTTACCGCCATCTCACGCAGCGGTGGCGCCACAGAGCTGAGCGCCGGGTTGAACAGTTCGGACAGAAACATGTTATCGATGCCGACAACCGAGATATCCTCCGGCACCCGCACACCGAGCCGCTGGAAGGCGGAAATCATGCCGATGGCCAGTATGTCGTTCAGCGCTACCACGCCGTCCGGCCGGGGTTCACTCTGGCAGATCTGCTCAGCCAGCGTTTTCCCCAGTTCGGCCATTTCGGCATCGCCGTAGGCGAACTGCGCTTTGCCTTCGATCACCCTGACCGGCAGCCCGGCGGCCTCCAGTGCCTGCCGGTAGCCGGCAATCTTGTTGGCGCGGCTGCTGGTCATGCCGGAGGCGGTGGCGAAAGCGATACGGCGACAGCCCTGGGCGATCAGATGCCGGGCCGCCATGTTGCCTGCGGCGCCATTGTCCATCGACACGCTGTCGATCGGCAGCGCCGTTTCACCTGGGGCCGTCAGGGCACGTTCGTCGTAGTTAATCATCACCAGGCCGCGTTTCAGGGCCTCACGGAAATGGGGGCGATCGTAAAAGGTGGAGGCCACCACCACGCCGCGGATGCCTAACGCCAGCAAATCGTCGAGAAAGCGGATCTCCTCTTCCTGCTGGCGATGGGTATCGCCCAGCAACACCTGATAGCCGTAGTTTTGCTTGGCCGCCAGCTCAATCTCACGCACCAGTGCGGCGAAGCTGGGGTTGACGATCGAAGGCACCAGCAGGCCGAGCATTTTGACCTGCCCGGTTTTGAGCTGCTGCGCCGCACGGTTCGGTTGGTACTGCAGCGCCGCCATCGCCTGTTCGATACGGGCCAGCGTATCCTTGCGCATCTGATCGACCCGGCCGTTCAGCACGTTGGAAACCGTACTGACCGACACTCCGGCATGACGTGCCACATCACGTATATTCGCCATTACATTCCCGTTTTGCATTAGCCCATTACCCTGACTTTATCACGCGGCCGAAAGTGAGTCACAGACCCTTAGGGCGCAATCTGCCCGCCGTTGACGTCGATAATCTGCCCGGTGATGTAGCCGCTGCAGTTATGCGATGCCAGGAACAGGTAAGTGGGTGCCACTTCCTCGCTGCGACCAAAGCGGCCCATCGGGATCGAGGCGCACATCTTGCCCAGCACTTCTTCACTTTTACCCTGATGGAAGGCGGTGTCGATGCTGCCCGGCGACACGATATTGAAACGGATGTTGTCCTGGGTGAACTCCTTCACCCAGTTGCGATGAATATTGTGCAACCAGGCTTTGGCGCTGGCATACAGACCGGCGCCGATACCGCCACCTTCGCGTGCAGCGATGGAGCCGGTGCTGATCACGCTGGCGGTAGCGCCGCTCTCGCGTGCCGAAGCGCGCAGGTGAGGGATAGCGAATTTGGTTACCATCAGCGCCGAGCGGCAGTTCAGGTCCATCACTCGATCAAAGAACTCGTCGTCTATCGCTTCCAGCCCGTTGCGGCCGCCCAGCCCACCGGCGTTATTGATCAGGATGTCGATGCCGCCGAAGCGGGCGACAAAGGCTTCCACCAACGCTTCACAACCGGCGGAACGCGATAGGTCGGCGGAGAAGAACGCGCATTCGCCGGGGAAGGCGGCGATTTCTGCCGGCGGTTCGCTGCGCATGCCGTTAATCCCCACCCTGGCACCGTGTTGGGCGAACAGGGCGGCGGTTGCCAATCCGATACCGGCGGTGGAACCGGTGATCAACACGCGTTTGTTGGTTAAATCAGAGAACATGGTGTGACTCCTTGCTTGAGAAAATCAGTAGCCCAGCCGCGTGGGCAGCCAGGTGGTGAGCGCCGGGAACAGCGCGATAACAATGATGCCGAGCAGGATGATCAGCAGGTACTTGGCCATAGGTTTAATCACGTCCTGCATCGGAACGCCGCAAATGGCGCAGGTGGTGTACAGGCCCAGGCCGATCGGCGGGGAAAACAGGCCGAAACCCATCGCCAGAATCATTACAATGGCGTAGTGCAGCGGGTTGAAGCCGAGCTGGGTGGCGATAGGGACCAGGATGGGGGCAAAGATAATCAGCGCCGGGGCCCCCTCCAGCACCGCGCCGAAAATAATCAGGATGACAATCGACAGCAGCAGAAACAGCCACGGGCCGTAGTCCGCGCCGATGGCGACCAACAGTTGCGCGCACTGCTGCGGGATCATCTCGATAGTCAGAGCGAAGGACAAACTGGTGGCGCAGGCGACGATAAACAACAGCATGCCGGACAGCGCGGCGGTGTCGACGAACAGTTTCACCGTGGCTTTCAGGGTCAGTTCCCCAAAGGCCAGCCGACCGACCACGATGGCGTAAACCACGGCAAAGGCGGAAATCTCGGTGGAGGTGGCGATACCGGCCACCACGCCCTTGCCGATCATCAAAATCATCACCAGCCCGACGGCGGCACCGATCAGCAGTTGGCGGGTTGGCATTCGCACCGGGTAGGCGTCATCGACGTTGATGCGCTTGCCGAAGATCACGGCGGCAATCAGCAGCAACACCAGCAGGCACAGCGCCGGGATCAGGCCGGCGATAAACAGTGCGCCAATCGAAATGTTGGCGATAAAGCCCATCACGATCAGATTGACGCAGGGGGGGATGGTTTCCGCCATGATCGCCGAAGCGGCGAACACCCCGGCAGACTCTGCGGCCGGCTGGCGTGCCCGGCGTACCGCGGGCATCAGCACGCCGCCGACCGTGGCGACGTCTGCCAGTTTGGAGCCGGAAATACCCGAGAAGAAGGCCATCGATACAATCGTGGTCATATTCAGGCCACCGCGATAACGCCCCATGCCGCGCACGATCAGCTCAACCAGCCGTGACGACATGCCGTTGACCTCCATCACCGCACCGGCCAGCAGGAAGAACGGAATGGCCAGCAGCACAAAATGATCGACGCCGGCGGTCACCTGCTGGGCAAAGAACACGAATGGCAGCGACGGATCGCTAAGAAAGAACACCATAGCCGACATGCCCAGGGTAAAGGCGATTGGCACGCCGGAGATGATGCCCAGGATAAAGCAGGCCAGCATCAGCGCGGCGGGCAGCGAGCTGAACCCCAGCGGGGCATGCAGGCTGAGGTAGCCAGCGCCGCCCAGAAGAGCGACGGCGGCGGCGCTGATTAACACCACTTTCAACGGTGCCTGGCAGGCGTGATCGAGCGCGCTGACCAGCATCACTGCCGCGCCGATGAACACCGGTACCACGAAGATCGCCTGTGGCAGGCCGTGTTCGGTGGTCTGTGGCAGTGAGATACCCACCAGGCTGAAGCTGGACACCGTCAGGCCCAGCGCCACCAGTACCAGCACCCAACGGCTGGCATGCACTACGTAGGGCCGGGCTACCGCGGGCACCCAGCGCAGGAACAGATCGACGCCGATGTGTCGGCCACGCCCAGTGGAGGTGGCGACGCCGAAGAACACCAGCGTTACCATCAGTGCGCGCGCCACTTCTTCCGCCCATTCAATCGGGCTGTGCAGCGCGTAGCGCCAAATCACCGAGGCGAATACCACCACCACGTTAATCAGCAGCGCCAGTGCGCCACCCCAGGCGGTAAAGCGGGTCAGACCGCGGCTTAACTGCGTCAGGATGGCCACTTTTTTTACGCTCATTTCAAGGGTTACAGGAAGGGTCATAGCAAATCCTCCGCCAGGCGTGCGTTAGGGCTGCGCTGTGGCATGAATGGCATCCAGCACCGCTTTGGCCTGTGGGTATTTCCCGCTAAATGCCGCCTGCAGCGGCAGCGTTTGCCGGCGGAAATAGTCGCGGTCGGTTTCGGTAAAGATCACACCGGCGGCTTTCAGTTTGTCCATCGCCTGAATTTCTTTTTCCGCTGCGATTTTGCGTTCATAAACCGTTGCTTCGCTGGCTGCTGCCAAGAAGTCGGCTTGCAGCGGTTGCGGGATGCGTTGGAACGCCGCCTGGCTGATGGTGGCGACAATCGGGTTGTAGATATGGCGGGTCAGCGTGGCGTATTTGGCAATCTCGTAATACTTGCTGGTGTAGACCGTGGCGGCGTCATGTTCCACACCGTCGATCACTCCCATTTGCAGTGCGGAGTAAACCTCACCGCCGGGCATCGGGATCGCCGTGGCACCCATGCTTTTTAGCGTGGCGATAAAGTTGGGGGCCGGCAGTACGCGTACTTTCATCCGGTTGAGGTCCTGCGGTGACTGCAGCGGTTTTTTACTGTAAATGTTGCGCGCGCCCAGGCTGAAACCATAGCCCAGCACCTTGATATTGCTTTGCTTGGCCAGCAGGGCGCTCAGCAGTTGGCCCGCCTGGCCATCCAGCGCCTGACCCAGTTGCTGGTTATCGTCAAACAGATAGCCCAGATCCAGCACGCCGATTTCCGGCACCAGCGTGCCCCAGATGGAAGTCCCGGAGATAGTCATGTCGATCGCGCCGATACGTACCTGTTGGACCGCATCGGCCTCTTTACCAAGCATGCCGTTAGGGAAGTAATTAAGGGCGATTTTGCCCGGCAGGCGCTGGTCCAGATTCTGTTTGAAACGGTGAAACCAGATGGCGTGCGCGGAGTAACCATCGTCGGGTAGCGATGAATATACCCTCAGGTTAACTTCGGCGGCATTGGCGCGCAGTGGCAAGATAAACAGCATAAATAACAGCGTGATAAACAGACGCGGCGTTAAACGGCATGTCAGTGATTTCATCAGCCTGGCTCCCGATCGCAGACAGCCTGCGATGCTGGTGGTGAAGATGATTTCCCCTGTGGGCAATGCTGTAGGGACAGGGGGAACGGGTACGATACGTTGTGTCTTTGCTTTTACTGTAACGTTTTAGTGTATCGTTACAGAAAACCTACAAACATTCCGTCGGCAGATCAATTTTTATCCGCCAAAATGGCGGGGAAATGCAGGTTCTGTGAGCAGGTTCTAAAAATCGGTGGGTCACGCCCGGCGATCGTCGAGCTGCCCCTGCGGGCATTTAACTTCTATAATCGCTGCTGGGATAACCGTGAATTCAGGAGTGGGCATGCCTTCCAGGGCGATAATTAAATGGACCAAACGGCTGACGATTGTGGCTGTCACCGTATTGCTCACGCTGTTTGCGGTGCGCGTTTACGATACTCAGAGCGGTCCGGCGCTGGAGCCGTGGCATACCTTTGTGCCACACGAGCTGTCGGCCGCCGAAATGGACAACACCGACTGGCAGGGTTATCTGGCCGCAGAGAGCCGGGTGTTTGATGAGGTGAAGGTCAACGTCACGGACAAACTCTCCGCCAGCGAACGTATTCCGCTTAATCGCTATTTTGACGGCAGTCCGGTGTATCCGGAGCACTTTGCCCGTGACTGGAACCGTTCCTATGAACTGATGCCAGAGGGCGAACCGCGTGGGGCGGTGGTGCTGTTACATGGCCTGACCGATTCCCCTTACAGCCTGCGGCATATTGCCGAGAACTACCGTCAGCATGGTTATGTGGCGGTCGGCATTCGGCTGCCGGCGCACGGCACGGTGCCGGGCGCCCTGACCGATATTGAATGGCAAGACTGGTTGGCGGCAACGCGGCTAGCGGTACGTGAGGCGCGCAGTAAGGCCGGGGGCGACAAGCCGCTGCATATCGTGGGCTTTTCCAACGGTGGTGCGCTGGCGATGAAGTACGCGCTGGATGCATTGGACGATCCGCAATTGGCGGCACCGCAGCGGTTGATCCTGATCTCACCGATGATTGGCGTCACCAGTTTTGCCCGTTTCGCCGGTATTGCCGGTTGGCCCGCGGTGTTCCCGGCGTTTGCCAAGGCCGCGTGGCTCGGCGTCTTGCCGGAGTTTAATCCGTTTAAATACAATTCTTTCCCGGTGAATGGGGCACGTCAGTCTTATCTGCTCAGTAATGGTCTGCAACAGCAAATTGCCCGGGCGGCGCGTGACGGTAAACTGGATAAATTAGCGCCGATACTGACCTTCCAGTCGGTGATGGATTCTACCGTCAGCACCCGGGCGGTGATCCGCGCGTTATACAACGAATTGCCGGCTAACGGCAGCGAACTGGTGCTGTTTGACGTCAATCGTACGGTCAACTTCGGCCCGCTGCTGCGGCCAAACGCGGCGGCGGCAGTCAGCCAATTGCTGCCTGCGCCCCCACGCCGCTACCAGACCACGGTGATTGCCAACGCCTCACCGGATAGCAGTGAGGCGATCGCCAGCGTAACGCCAGCCGGGGCAACGACGGTAAGTGAGCAGCCGCTGGGCATGACTTACCCAGCGGATATTTATTCGTTGTCGCATGTGGCGTTGCCATTCCCGGTAAGCGATTCGCTTTATGGTCGTTTCCCGGTGCAGCGTGGCGAGTTTGGTATTAGCCTCGGCACGCTTGCTGCGCGTGGTGAACGCTCGGTGCTGGTGGTGGACCTCGATTCGCTAATGCGCATTGCCTCCAACCCGTTTTTCCCTTACCTGCTGCAGCGTATTGATAGCAAACTTTAGCCGAAACCGAGGATGCTAAACGCGTCGTCCTGTGGGTAGTAACCCAGCAGTTGGCTGGTTTCCTCCAGCGACAGCCGCTTATAGCGGTTGTTGGAAACGCCGTGCACCACCGCATGGTGTACGCCTTCAATGCGCAGGCAACGTTCCAGCAGATCGGCGGCGTCGCGGTGGCTGAGAAAAGCGCTCATATCACGAGCGCTGAGCTGCTCGCCTGGTTCCAGCGTGGTGAAGTTGGCGATGCGCACCGACAATGCGGAAAGTCCTTCCTGATGGGCAAAATAGGCGGCAATGCCTTCGCCGAATGCCTTGCTGACGCCATAAAGATTTTTCGGTTTGGGCGCGTCCTGCGGCCGAATTTGGTAGTCCAACGCATAACCTTCCACCGCCTGCGCGCTGCTGGCGAAGACCACGCGTTTGCAACCGGCGTCCTTCGCTGCGCGGAAAATATTGAAGGTGCCGAGGATATTGTTATCCATCAATGAATTGCAGAAGTCGGCGTCAGGAGAAGGATCGGCCGCCAGGTGCAACACGGTATCGATGCCGGCGCAGGCCGCGCGGCAGGCGGCGATGTCGGCAATGTCGAAGCTGATGATCTCATCATTCGGCTGTAGGTTGGTCAGCAGCCCGAGGTCTTTTTCCGCCAGCCGCAGTTGATAGCGATTTCCCACCGATTGACGGAATGCCGTCGCCACCCGGCCGCCCGCGCCGGTAATCAGAATTCGTCCAAATTCAGTACGCAAAGTCATGCTCTCAACCAGTCCCTAAAGTCCATTCTGTGGTGACCAGTAATAATCCGCCGCGTAAGATTTGTCCAGTATCAAGTTAGCATGACTTATGTTTTAGCGTGCCAGTGGGCATTTTTCCCCGATGATTTCGGCTAGGAAATTCATTACCGCGCGCACGGCCGTCGAGCGGGCCAGGTCTGGGTAAGTGACCAGCCACAGCTCGCGGGTCGGGGCAGCGATTGCAGTGGGCAGTGTAACCATGTCTGGGTCGCCATCGGCAACAAACGTCGGTAATACTACCGCCCCCAGTCCCGATCGTGCGGCTTCTTGCAACGAGAACAGATCGCTGGCCTGAAATACCACCGGGCGGCCCTGCAACAGCTGCTGTAGCCACTGTTGATGCGGTTGGTTTTGGTAGTGGTGATCGTAGCCGATGAAGGTCCGCGCCGCCTCCGGCAGGGCGGCGTGCTGTGGTGTGGCATACAGCGCATAGCGCATCATGCCGATGCGTTGCACCAGTAAATCCGGCTGCTGTGGCCGCACCATGCGCACCGCCACTTCGGCGTCACCGCGATCCAGTTCGGCGATCGCCGATTCGCCGGAGAGTATCAGCGTAATATGCGGAAAAGTCTGGTGAAATTGCGCAATCCGCGGGGCAATAACCCGCGCGGCAATCGACGGCGGGGCGCTGATACGCACCTGGGTTTGCGGTGTTTCACCAATGCTGCGCGCATGGCGGACTATGGCGTGGCTTTGGTTTTCGATGTCAGTCGCCAGGCCGGCAATCACCTTTCCGTCCTGCGTCAGCGGCGTGCTGCGCGGCAGACGGAGGATCAGCCGCAGGCCGAGAGCTTTCTCCAGCGCCGCCACCCGACGCCCTACCGTGGCGTGATCGCAGCCCAGCTCCCGTGCCGCTGCCGACAATGAACCGGTGCGTGCCAGCACCACGAAGTGTTTTAAATCCTGCCAATCGAACATCAGTGAATTCCTGCACAGTATTGCCGCGAGTTTACGGAATATTCACACAGACTGGGACGTGATTCAATGGCGTTCTCTTTGTAACCAGATTGAATTATTCAATTAGGATATCTTATGAATTTGCATCTGCAGGGGCGTATCGCGTTGGTGACCGGTGCCAGCGAAGGGATTGGCGCAGGCATGGTTCGGGTATTGGCGGCGCAGGGGGTGACTGTGGTGGCGACGGCGCGCCGGGAAGACCGTTTGCAGACCCTGGCGGATGAGGTTGAGCAAGCCGGTGGCATACGGCCCTATGTCATCGCGGCAGATATCACCAATGCGCAAGCGCTCGACAGCATGCTGGCGCTGGCGCTACAGCAGTTCGGGACCATCGATATTGTGATTAATGCGGTCGGCGGGGCTCGCCCAACCTCGTTGAGCGAAGGCGATGCCGGTTGGGAAGAAGCCTTTGCCCTGAACTTTACCCCGGCGCGTCGGATAACCCATGCGTTGTTGCCCCGGATGCTGGCGCAGGGCTGGGGACGGGTGATCAACATCAGTGGCTCGATGGAGCCGCGCAGTTTGAACGCTGCCACCGCTGCCAAGGGGGCGTTGCACCTATGGGCCAAGGGGCTGGCAGGCAACGTGGCGGCGCAAGGGGTTACGGTTAATACGCTGCAGCCCGGGCGGATTAATAGCGAGCAGGTGCGTGAAAAATTGCACCCGACAGAGGCCGCCCGCCAGGCGTTTATCGAACAGAATATCCCGATTGGCTATTTTGGTGAGCCGGAGGATATGGCCTATCTGGCCGCGTTTCTTTGTTCCCCGCAGGCGCGCTATATCACCGGGGCGGTGATCCCGGTGGATGGCGGTATGCATTATTTTGCGCACTGAAGTGGTTGTCGGCTAAGCCGCATCGCTTTCCCGGTAGCGCCGGCGGGCATGTTCAAACCAGCTTGCCGGGACGTTATGCGGTGGCAATTGCAGCCTTTCCAGCCCCTTTTCGACAATATGATGCGCCTGCTGCCATAGCGTCGGGTCACCTTCGGTCAGCACTTCCAGCAGCCGCTGTTTTTCGATCAGATAGGTTCTGGCGAAATGGCTGTCATAGTCCAGCAGTGAGCGGGTGTTGTCGATCAGGTCCGCCAGCTTGATGGTTTTGGCCTGCGGTGAAGCCTTGGCGCTGTGGCGCCGATCGCGGTTTTTACGCTCGAAGCGGTTGCCGTCACCGGTGCCGCTGACGTTGGTCAGCATCGCCACCAGGCTTGCGACCTGTGGCCCAAAGTGGCTTTCGATATCGCCAAGAGTGGTGGGCGTATCTTCTACCGTGTCGTGCAGCCAGGCGGCGGCCAGCATTTCTTCGCTGTGCGGCACGCTGCTGACGATTTCCATTACCGCCTGCGGGTGAACAATGTAGGGGTCATTAGTGTATTTGCGGCGCTGATCGATAGCCGCATGGGCCTTGGTGGCGTAGCGGCGCGCGCGTTCTGTCAGAGTGTCTTTCATGTCCTTTCCCTCCACACAGCACCTCGCTGTGGCATCCCCTGCTTTTAACAAGGTAGCATATTGGCAAAAAAATAGTTTGCGATTACATCGCGCACTACCTATATTCAGAGCATGAAAATCGAAAACACCGAACAACCCGCGACGAAAAACCTGCTGCTGCTTGACCAGCAACTTTGCTTTGCCCTGTACTCCGCCAACCTGGCGCTGAACAAGGTGTATCGCAAACTGCTGAGCCAGCTTGAACTCACCTACCCGCAATACCTGGTGATGCTGGTGCTGTGGGAGCGGGACGAAATCAGGGTCACTGACATTGGCGAACGGCTATTTCTCGATTCCGCCACCCTGACGCCATTGCTCAAACGCCTGGAGACCGCCGGTTTGTTAGCGCGTTACCGTGCCACCACCGATGAGCGGCAGGTGATTATTGCGTTAACCGATGCCGGCCGTGCGCTGCGTGAAAAAGCGCAGTCGGTGCCGGAAGCCGTGATGTGCGCTACCGATTGCAGCCTCGATGAAATCGTCAATATCAAACAGCAGTTGGAAAAGCTGCGTGGCAAGCTAATCAACCAGCTTTGATCCCCAGTGCCGGCAGCAGGATCGGCATGGGTGGACTACACTGGAAGTAAGCAGTAAATATATAGCGTGCGATTTAATCGTGAAAGATATACCAATGACGACGTTCCGCCTGCAGGAATTGCCGTCTTGCCTCCAACCAGAAAGAAGGAATGATGTATGTCGATTGAAAAAGTTGTGTACCGTGCTCATGCCACCGCAACCGGTGGCCGCGATGGCCGTGCGACCTCATCTGACGGCGTGTTGGATGTCAAACTGGGCGTGCCGAAAGAAATGGGCGGCGCGGGCGGTGAAGTCACCAACCCGGAACAGTTGTTTGCTGCCGGTTATTCGGCCTGCTTCCTCGGCGCACTGAAGTTTGTCGCGGCGAAAGAAAAAGTGAAGATCCCGGCCGAAGCCAAAATTGACGGCACCGTCGGTATTGGCGAAATCCCCAACGGTTTCGGCATCGAAGTGCAGTTGGATATCACCCTGCCGGGTATCGAGCGCAGCGTGGCGGAAGACCTGGTGAAAAAAGCCCACGTGGTCTGCCCTTATTCCAACGCCACTCGCGGCAATATTGATGTAACGCTTAACGTTAAGTAAGATTTCCGCCAATATCACGGAACAAATGGAGGGTTTCAGCCCTCCATTTCTCGTCTCGTGCCCCTTTATCCCTTGCACAAAAAATGGCAAAAATGGTTATTTTGTGAGAATTCTCTTGATTCTTACCCCCAAAATAGCGCTTATTGCCGATCGGCTGAACCTGCAGCCGCATCGAATGTCTGACTGACTTCAGAACTGTTAAAGCCCCCGGAGCCACCGCGTTACATGAACAAAGTTAAATCGCTATCACAGCAGAATTTATCGTTATTGTTAGCGATCTATATCGGCATCTTTTTGAACCTTTCCGTTTTCTATCGTCGCTTTGATTCGTTTTCGCACGGCATTCAGGGGATTAAGGTTATTTCTGCGGTAACCGAGGTTATCGCTATCGTGCTGTTTACCTTCTTTATCATGCGGCTGGTCTCGCTTGGTGGCCGGCTGTTTTACCGTATCGTTGCTTCGTTACTGGTGCTGATTTCCGTTGCCGCCAGCTATTACATGACGTTCTTCAACGTGGTGATTGGCTACGGCATCGTCGTCTCGGTGATGACCACGGATATCGACCTGTCGAAAGAAGTGGTCGGGATGCATTTCGTCCTGTGGATGGCGGTGCTCAGCGCATTGCCGCTGCTGTGCATCTGGAAAAACAACCTGCGCTATACGCTGATCGAACAGCTGAAAACTCCCGGGCACCGGGTGAAACCGCTGATGGTGCTGGTGGCGGTGGTGGCGTTGGTCTGGCTGCCGCTGCGCATGCTGGACAAAGAGCAAAGCGCACAGGAAAAAATCACTAACGTCGATCTGCCAAGCTACGGCGGCGTGGTGGCGCATTCCTACCTGCCATCCAACTGGATCTCGGCGCTGGGGCTGTTTGCCTATACCCGCTACGACGAAAGCCTGGATCAGGCCAACTTGTTCGATCCGGCCAAGAATTTTACCTATGTGCCGCCGGCGGATATCGATGACACCTACGTGGTATTCATCATTGGTGAGACCACGCGTTGGGATCACATGGGCATTCTCGGCTATGACCGTGATACCACGCCAAGGCTGTCGCAGGAGAAAAACCTGGTGGCGTTCCGCGGTGAATCCTGCGATACCGCGACCAAGCTGTCGCTGCGTTGCATGTTCGTGCGCGAAGGCGGCACGTCGGACAATCCGCAGCGCACGCTGAAAGAACAAAACGTGTTCGCGGTGCTGAAAAACCTGGGCTTCACCTCCGAGCTGTTCGCCATGCAGAGCGAGGTCTGGTTCTACAACAATACCGAAGTGGACAACTATTCGTTCCGCGAGATGATCGCCTCCGAGAAACGCAACGACGGCAAATCGGTCGACGACATGCTGCTGGTGGACGAAATGAAAGAGTCGCTGTCGCGTTACCCGAAAGGCAAGCATATGGTGATCTTGCACACCAAAGGCTCGCATTATCTCTATTCGCAGCGTTATCCGCGCAGCTACGCGCGCTATCAGCCGGAGTGCATCGGCGTTGACGACTTCTGTTCCAAAGATCAGTTGGTTAACGCCTTCGATAACTCGGTGCTGTATACCGACAGCTTTATCGCCAATGTGATCGACCAGGTGCGCGATAAGAAGGCGATTGTGTTCTATTCGTCCGATCACGGCGAGTCGATAGGCGAGAATTCACACCTGCACGGTACGCCGCGCGAAATGGCGCCGCCGGAGCAATTCCGCGTGCCGATGATGGTATGGACCTCCGACAAGTTCCTGGAAGACCCGCAGCACCGCAGCGCGTTTGAGCAACTGCAGGCGCAGCAGCGTATCGGCAAGACTCACCGTCACGTCGAGCTGTTTGATACCATTCTCGGTTGCCTCGGTTACACCTCGCCGGATGGCGGCATCGTGGATAAAAACAACTGGTGCAACATCCCGCAGGAAAAAGCGGCGGCGACCCCGCTGTAACATCTCCATGCCGGGCGCGGCTGCGCCCGGCGTTAATATCCCCATCATACTTGAAGCTGCATCTGTGTTGGCTGTGCCCGTGTACCCCAGTCACGTAGTTTACTAAGCTCCTGGGGATGAACGGTCTTGCCGCCTTGATGCAACTCCAATTATTTGGGGATACATGTCCCCCTCTTCAATTCATCCGGCTCAGGCTTGCGGTATACTTGCGCACTTTCCCCCTCGGACCGGAGATTTCCATGACCTTGCGCGTGGCGTTTATTGACGATCATGACATTGTGCGATCGGGCTTTGTGCAACTGCTGTCGCTGGAGCCGGATATTCAGGTGGTCGGCGAGTTCAGCAGCGCGGCTCAGGCACGCGCTGGCCTGCCCGGTCTGGAGGCGGAAATCTGTATCTGTGATATTTCGATGCCGGACGGCAGCGGGCTGGATCTGCTGGCGGACATTCCCTCCGGTATTCGGGTGGTGATGCTGTCAATGCATGACAACCCGGCGCTGGTGGAGCTGGCGCTGGAACGCGGTGCCTGCGGGTTCTTGTCCAAACGCTGCAAGCCGGAAGATTTGATCACCGCGGTACGCACCGTCGCCAGCGGTGGCGTGTATCTGATGCCTGAAATCGCCCAGCAACTGGCGCGGGTGAAGGTGGACCCACTGACGCGCCGTGAACGCGAAATCGCACTGTTGCTGGCGCAAGGGCAGGAGGTACGGGAGATTGCTGTCGCGCTGGGGCTGTCACCCAAAACGGTACACGTGCATCGCGCCAATCTGTTCGCCAAGCTGGGTATCAACAACAACGTCGAGCTGGCGAAGAGGATGCTGAACCTGTGATGCAACGCCTGATCACCCAACTGGCGTTGTTCTTTATCTATGCCACCAGTGCATTTTGCCTGTGGGGGATTGGCACCGCGCTGATCGACCCGCCGTGGCAGGCGCTGTTGCTGTTCCCGTTTGGTCTGCGTATGGGCATTCTGCTGCAAAGCCCTTACCGCTTCTGGCCGGGTATCCTGCTGGCCGATCTGCTGCTGATGGTGGTGTTGGCCGATCAGTTCGGTTACGGGCCGGCACTGTGGGCTTCGGTGGTGGTGCTGCTACTGACGGTGTTGCTCAGTCTGGTGGCCTCCCCCTGGTTGCTGCGGCATCAGGAAAGCGACAGCGAATGGCAATGGCCATTGATGCAGGGTGCGGTAGTGGCGGTGGCCGCGTTGCTGCAGGCGCTGGTGTGGCAACTAGTGAACGGCGAGGGGGCCAGAGCCCTGTTGCTGGGGCTGGCGGGTGGCTTCACCATTGCCCCAACCTGTCTGCTGCTGTGGCACTATCTGGCGCGGCAGATCTGGGTGCCGCTTGAACCGGGCCTGATCCATAAACCGGTGACGCTACGGTTGCGCCATCTGGCCAGTTACTTACTGCTGTTTGCGCTCAGTATCTGGCTGCAACAGCAGGTCAATGCCGCAGAGCTGCGCCGCTTCGCGCCGTTTTGTCTGGCCATCCCGATAGTCTTTATGTCCTATCGCTACGGCTGGCAGGGCGCGCTGTTGGCAACCTTGCTTAATGGGGTGGTGCTGGTGGCCAACGAACCGCCCCAACCTGAATCGCACCGTGATTTGCTGTTGTCGCTGCTGGCCCAGAGCCTGACCGGTTTGTTGCTCGGCGCGGGAATTCAACGCCAGCGTGAGCTGAACCAGCAACTGCGGCTGCGGCTGACGGAAAACCGCCAACTGGCGCGCGCGCTGGTCACGGCAGAAGAACAGACCCGGCGCGAGGTGGCGCGGGAGTTGCACGACGAGGTCGGTCAAACCATCACCGTGATCCGCACCCAGGCCAGTATTATCAAGCGTTTGGCACCGCAGCCGCAGGTGATGGGCTGCGCCGAGGCGATAGATACGCTGGCGCTGCGGGTATATGACGGCGTCCACGACGTGTTGACGCAACTGTGGCCGGCTGCGTTGAATAATTTGCCGCTGTCGGCGGCGGTGGCGGCGATGCTGCGCGAATCGCTGCCGCAGGATACGTCGCTGGTGAGCGTGATGCAGTGGCAGGTGCCGGATGAGTTGCTGGATGAGACGTTGAAAATTACGCTGTATCGGGTGTGTCAGGAAGGGGTGACCAATGTCTGTCGTCACGCCGCCGCCAGCCGGATTGAGCTGGATGCACGTCTTCGTCAGCGCAAAGGGCGGTTGCCGCAAGTCTTGCTGACCATTCGCGATAACGGCGTCGGTATCGATCTGGCCCATCATGAGCCGGGTTATGGTCTGCGTGGCATGCAGGAGCGCATCAGCGCACTGGGCGGCCGCCTGCGACTGACGTCGGAGAATGGCACCTGTTTGAATGTGATCTTACCCACAGTTTCACCGGCGGAAGGGCCAAACTAGGAAATACTCCTAGCCGCGTCGGGAATCCGGCGTAAGTCATTTTCGCGCGCGCGCAGCATGATAGCGGCACTTTTCATATTCTCTGAGGTTTCACATGTGGTCTTTCCTTAAAAGCCGCGATGATGTGCCGCCGGTTACCGATCAAAAACAGATCGATGCCAGCTATAAATACTGGCGCATCCAGCTGATGTGGACGATGTACATCGGCTATGCCGCGTTTTACTTCACGCGCAAAAGCTTCAACTTCATCATGCCGGCAATGCTGAGCGATCTTGGCCTGACGATGTCCGATGTCGGCATCCTCGGCACGCTGTTTTACATCACCTACGGCTGTTCGAAGTTTATCTCAGGCATGATCAGCGATCGCTCCAACCCGCGCTATTTCATGGGGCTGGGCTTGATCATGACCGGGATACTCAACATCTTCTTCGGCCTCAGCTCTTCGCTGATGATGCTGGGCACGTTGTGGATCCTCAATGCCTTCTTCCAGGGCTGGGGCTGGCCGCCATGCTCCAAAATCCTCACCAGTTGGTACTCGCGCTCCGAGCGCGGCAGTTGGTGGGCTATCTGGAACACCTCGCACAACTTTGGCGGCGCGCTGATCCCGCTGCTGGTCGGCTTTATCTCGCTGCACTTCAGCTGGCGCTACGGCATGATCATTCCGGGCATCATCGGTGTGGCGCTGGGCCTGCTGATGTGCTGGCGCCTGCGTGACAAGCCGTCCACCATGGGCCTGCCGAGCGTCGGCAAATGGCGCAACGACGCCATGGAGCTGGTGCAAGAATCGGAAGGCCAGGGTCTGACCAACCGGGAAATCATCAAGCGCTATGTGCTGACCAACAAGTACATCTGGCTGCTGGCGGTGTCTTACGTGCTGGTGTACATCGTGCGTACCGCGATCAACGACTGGGGCAACCTGTACCTGACGCAGGAAAAAGGCTATACGCTGATGACCGCCAACTCGGCGATATCGCTGTTCGAAGTGGGCGGATTTATCGGCTCGCTGGTGGCGGGCTGGGGCTCTGACAAGCTGTTCCGCGGCAATCGTGGGCCCATGAACCTGATCTTCGCCATCGGTATTTTCCTGTCGGTTGCGGCGCTGTGGATCATGCCGGGCGTCACTTTCCTGTTGCAGGCTGCCTGCTTCTTTGCCATCGGTTTCTTCATCTTTGGCCCGCAGATGCTGATCGGCATGGCGGCGGCGGAATGTTCGCACAAGGATGCCGCCGGAGCGGCGACCGGTTTCGTCGGTCTGTTTGCCTACCTCGGGGCGGCACTGTCCGGCTACCCGATTGCCCGCATCATGGAAATCTGGCACTGGAACGGTTTCTTCGTGGTGATCTCTATCGCCGCCTGCCTGTCCGCGCTGTTCCTGCTGCCGTTCTTGCGTGCGCAATCACCGGCGCTGAAAACCGCCAAGGCATGATGCAAAAGCGCGGTACAGGGCATTGTACCGCGCTTTATGACGCTTTTATCGCCACTTGGCGGACTGGGTTGAAAAAGTGATTGACGCGTATTATCCCCAGCAGTAAGATGCGCCCCGCATCGGCGAGTAGCGCAGCTTGGTAGCGCAACTGGTTTGGGACCAGTGGGTCGGAGGTTCGAATCCTCTCTCGCCGACCACATTCAAGAAAACCTGCTTTTTAAAGCAGGTTTTTTTTCGTCTGTAGTTTAGGCCGCCTTGCCGGTGACGAAGTCAAAATGGATCTCGTCGTACGAGAAGATAATTTTCGTGCCTTTCTTATCTAAAACTCCGGCATTCAGCAGAGCCTGGACATCCGTATGTACGGCTTTGAAATCTCGATTTACTCGTCTGGAAAGTTCGCGGATTGACATTGCTTCTGCTCCTGTCATTTCCTCGAGTAGCGCCATCCGGTTATTGTTCAGCAATACATAGGTTAGCGTTTTAACATCCGGGAATATCAGCCTGCTGCCCATATCCGCGCCGGATAATGCTTTGGAAAAATCGGTTTTAAGCCCGTCGATCGCCTGTTGGACAGGCATGACACTGACCATTAGAGTGCGCATTTCGGCCTCCTCAGCTGGTTCACTTCTGTAACGAAATCATCAACCAGCTTATTGATATCAATAAATTCTATTGGGATCTCGGCTATGCCGAGATGCTTGTGGTCGCCTTTACCCGCTTCATTGTCATAGCGCAATAGGCATTCATCCTTTACTACATAGGCCAAACGATACTTGTATTTATGGTTGCTGCCTCTTATCGAGGGGGTGACGTCCCAGACAACCAAACTAAGCAAACTGTTTGTGTCCAGCCAAATGCGCCTCTTCATGACCAGTGTTGCCGGCATTGAACATTCCTTGTTGATGTTTACGCTACCATCAAAATTAATTTGATGTCAATTACGACATCAAAACCATGACAAATATTTATCCTTTCCCTGTATTTAATTCACTATCCTTATTCCCACTGCTGCTGGTTATCTATTATTAAATTAATTCATTATTGCTCAATAAAACCCGGTTGATAGCGCTATTGTTTTAAGGATTAATTTATCTATAGTCTGAATACACGAAATGGGAATGATAGATTTCCGTTGCGTGGGAAAGATTAATACTTAGTTATTCATTTTAATCGGCCAGAGTTATTGCGGAATTATTTTTGTCCGACAATCGGCGGTCGTCATTAAATATTTTACGTTTATCCTCTCGGAATAAAGGAATCAGTTATGCGCAAATTTAATAAACCGCTGT
>RCUM01000121.1_pt1 | contig 64722 bp, 53 predicted proteins | sample 2166141 | NCBI WGS metagenome assembly RCUM01 (sample SAMN09932756, study PRJNA488358) | compost metagenome | isolation source: compost soil in crotonic acid-enriched | place: Germany: Experimental Botanical Garden | reverse complement strand
GGCTTGCAGCAGCAGACGCCCGACTTCACCCCGGGTGAGGTGTTTGCGGTGCTGTTGTGATTTGATCACGGTATTCTCCTCGAAAAGAAACGGCCGGCGGGTGCCGGCCGGTGTCTGTCACAGACAGAGCGGGAGGAGTATAGCCTAACCTTGGCGCGCTTTACCCCGGCAACGGGGAATTGGCGTTCACGGCAAGCGCTTAAAACAGCCCAAGCGGTTTGGCATCGTAACTGACCAACAGGTTTTTCACCTGCTGGTAATGTGACAACGCCACTTTGTGGGTTTCGCGGCCGACACCGGAATTTTTGTAGCCACCGAAGGCGGCATGCGCCGGGTAGAGGTGATAACAGTTGGTCCACACGCGCCCGGCCTTGATGGCGCGCCCCATGCGATAAGCGCGGTTAACGTCGCGGGTCCACAGACCGGCACCCAGCCCGAATTCGCTGTCGTTGGCCAATGCCAGCGCTTCCGCTTCATCTTTGAAGGTGGTGACGCCAATCACCGGCCCGAAGATCTCTTCGCGGAAGAAACGCATGCTGTTGTTACCGGTGATCAGCGTGGGCTGCAGATAAAAACCGCTCTGCAACTGCTGCTCATGACTGGCGCGCTCGCCGCCGGCAATGATTTTGCCACCCTCGTTTTTGGCGATCTCGATATAAGACAGGATCTTGTCGAACTGCTGCTGGGACGCCTGCGCACCGATCATGGTGTCGGTATCAAAGGGGTCGCCCTGGCGAATGGTGGTGATACGCGCCAGCACTTTTTCCATAAATTGCGGGTAGATAGACTCCTGGATCAGGGCGCGTGAAGGGCAGGTACAGACTTCACCCTGGTTGAAGAAGCCGAGGATCAGCCCCTCAACCGCCTTGTCGATAAACTCCGGTTCGGCCTGCATGATGTCTTCAAAGAAGATATTGGGCGATTTCCCGCCCAGCTCCACGGTGCTGGGAATGATATTCTCCGCCGCGCAGGCCAGGATATGCCTGCCCACCGGGGTTGAACCGGTAAAGGCGATTTTGTCGATGCGCTTGCTGGTCGCCAGCGCCTCGCCGGCCTCTTTGCCAAAGCCGTGAACCACGTTGAGCACGCCCGGCGGCAGCAGATCGCCAATCAACTCCAGAAGCACGCAAATGCTGAGCGGGGTCTGTTCTGCGGGTTTGAGCACCACGCAGTTACCGGCGGTCAGCGCCGGGGCCAGTTTCCAGGCCGCCATCAGCAGCGGGAAGTTCCACGGGATAATCTGCCCAACTACGCCCAGCGGCTCGTAAATATGATAGGCCAGGGTGTTTTGGTCAATCTCTGTAGCGGTGCCTTCCTGCGCGCGCAGGCAACCGGCGAAGTAGCGGAAATGATCGATCGCCAGCGGGATGTCCGCATTCAGCGTTTCGCGGATCGGCTTGCCGTTGTCCCAGCTTTCGGTCAGCGCCAGCAGCTCCAGCTTTGACTCCATACGATCGGCGATCGCCAGCAATACGTTGGAACGCTCCTGTACGCTGGCCTTTCCCCAGGTTTCGGCCGCGGCATGGGCGGCATCCAGCGCCAGTTCGATATCTTTCGCGTCGGAGCGTGGAAACTCGGCAACAGTCTGACCGGTCATTGGGGAGGTATCGGTGAAGTAGTTGCCTGAAACGGGTTCGACAAATTTGCCGCCAATGTAGTTGCCATAACGTTGTTTGAAAGAAACCAGCGAACCAGGTAAACCGGGATGAACGTATTTCATGTAAACACCTCTCAGGGGGACAGACTGTGTAGGGTTGTGCCCGACTGCGTGGCACCATCACAGTAACCCTAAGCATTGCCTGTGCCACATTGCCTCAGCGCCAGGCTTATAAAAATACAAAATGTTTAATATCAAGTTATTAAAGAATAAAAATACCTGTCGATGGCAATAAAACCCCTGGCTTATTATTCATTTCTATTATTTTTTGTGTCCCATGTCGCAACGCATGCGACACATTCGTGATACAAAAATGCAACACTTTATTGACGGGAGTCGGGCATGTTGCAGAAAGACCAGACCGGGTTTGTCTCTGATAGCGATAACCTGTCTCTCCCTGGCCCCTTGTCGGAATCATGGCTGCGCAGTCGGCATTACGGCCTTGATCGGACCGACGATCTTGTCCCTTTTGTTCGGCCTGCGTTGCTCAACGAAGTCCGTGGGCAAAACGGCTGGGTGGCGCAACTGGCGCGGCCGTTGATCGAACGCCTGGGCGGCGAAATTAACCGGCAACCCTCAATAGTGGTGGTCTCCGATGCCAAGGGACTGGTGCTGGAAACCTGTGGCAATAGCCATTTTTTACGTAAGGCGTCGCGTATCTCGCTGGCCCCGGGCAATTTATGGGGTGAACAGGCGCGTGGGACTAATGCCATCGGCACTGCGCTGGCATTGGGCGGTTTGTGTGAAGTTAATGGCGATGAGCACTTTCTCAACCAAAATGCCGGGCTTTACTGCTCAGCCGCGCCGATTTACCGGCCAGACGGCCTGATTGCCGGGGTACTGGACATCTCGACGCCCGCGCAACGGCCTTTTGATGACGCGCGTTCATTGATCCTGCAGGCTGTCAGGCACATAGAACACCAGTGGGTGATGGGCTGCGTGACGTCTCAGCACTGGACGTTACGCCTGCACAGCGATGCGCGGGTGCTTGGCAGCGCCCATGAGCTGATACTGGTGTTTCGCGACGAGGTTCTCACCGCCGCCAACCGGCTGGCAATGCAGGAATTTAATCTCTCCGCCGCTTCTTTTGGCACCCTTGACTTCGCCACGCTGTTCCCGGAAATGCAGCGTCAGACGCTGAACGCGCCACGCCAAACGCTGGCGGTCAATAATCGCCACTATTATTCGCTGTTGCAGATGCCGGAACGGCATTCGCAGGTCGTCCGGCCTCGGGAATTGCCCTTTGATCGGGACGGTGCCGACAGACAAAAAGCATTACGTATTTTGAATGCCGGGCTGGCGCTGTGCATAAGTGGGGAAACCGGCTGTGGCAAAGAGTATTTCAGCCAACGGCTGTTCGAGGAAAGTCATCGGCGGCAGGGCAATTTTGTGGCGATCAACTGTGCCGCGCTGCCGGAAAACCTGATCGAATCAGAGCTTTTTGGCTATGCGCCCGGTGCCTTTACCGGTGCCAACCCAAAAGGGTACCTCGGCAAGATCAGAGAGGCCGACGGTGGCGTACTGTTTCTGGATGAAATCGGCGATATGCCATTGAGTTTACAGACCCGACTGCTGCGGGTGCTGCAGGAAAAAACGGTCACGCCGCTCGGCAGCCGTCTCAGCTATGCCGTCGACTTTTCGCTTATTTGCGCGACCCATCAGGATTTGGCGCAGCAGGTGGCGGCGGGGGCGTTCCGTGAAGATTTGATGTACCGGATTCAGGAATTCAACCTGCGTATTTTACCGCTGCGCCAACGGGCACACGTCGATCGTTTTATCCTTAATCTGTGGCGAGAATTGGGTGCCGAGTCTCGGAGTATCCGGCTGGCGCCGGAGACCGTCGCGGTGCTGGCTCGCTATCCGTGGCCCGGTAACGTTCGGCAGTTGTTGAGTACGCTGAAAGTGCTGTTGGCCCTGGCGGATGATGGCGAGCTGATTACGCCTGACGCACTCCCCGAACAATTTTGCGTCTTACCGCTGCCCGCTGATCCCCACGTCGCACCGCAGGAGATGCTGGACGCTATCCGAAGCGCTAATGGCAATATCAGCCTGGCGGCGAAACGGCTGGGTGTTTCACGCAGCACGCTTTATCGCAAGATGGAGAAACGCCGTGGGCGGGCAGTAGAATGACCGCCCAATCGCCAAGGCCCCTTTCAGGGCCAAGGCCGGAGGGTTAGTTGTCGCCCAGCCCCTGTGGATTAATTTCAGAATGTTCGATTTTCTCGTCGCTTTCCGCCCAACGATCCAACACTTTCAGGTAGCTACCGTTGGCGATAGCGCTATTAAGCGAAGCCTGCACCGCATCCACCAGGCCATTGCCTTTTTTCACCGTAACGGCAATGTTGGCGCTGCGTGGCCAGCCGCCCGGCACGATACCGACCAACGTGGTTTTACCGTTCAATTTTGCCTGGTATGCACCGGCGACGTTCGGCCCAAAGGTTGCGTCAGCCCGGCCGGACTGAATCGCCAGCGTGGCGGCCGCCTTGTCGGTCACGTAGATCGGCTGTAGGGCGGGTAGCCCCTTGGCCTGATTCTCTTTGTCCCAGGCCAGCAACACCGCCTCCTGATTGGTGCCGGAATCGACGATAATCTTCTTGCCGGCAATATCCGGCGCCGATTTTATCGAGGTGATTTTACTGCCGGTCTTAACGTAGAACCCCAGCGTATCCTGGCGATAAGTGGCGAAGTCGAACTTGGTCTTACGCTCTCGGGTCACGGTAATGTTATAAATCGCCGCGTCGTATTTGCCGGAAGTGACGCCCAGCGGCCAGTCTTCCCACGAGGTGGGTACCAGCTTGAGTTTCAGCCCCAGGCCATCGGCCACCAAGCGGGCAATATCCGACTCACTGCCGATCACCGTTTTATTATCACGGGCGTACAGCCCAAACGGCGGGCCGCTGCCCAGTATCGACACGGCTACGGTCAATGTGCCCGGTTCGACGAATTTGAATCCGGCCGGGATTTTGGCGGCCGCTTCAGGATTTTTTTGCGTATTGATCGGTGTTTCATTGGCAACCAGGTCAATGCCCGGCGCGGCATGGGCCAGGGCGGAAAGGCTCAGGAGTGCCGCCGCTGCGGTGAGTTTTGCGCTATACATCATTATTATTACCTGCATTATTATGTGGTTGAGGCGGTCAACTCACTATCCTTTATGCCGCTAAATCTGTGAACGAACAAAATTGGCTAACTAATTTTAAAAATGGGGTGGTTGCGCGGCAGGCGGGAACGGGACCCGCCGACCGCGGACAATCAGCGCTGTTTGGCTTCGACCTTCATGGGCGCCTGGAAGCCTTTGAGCCGCAGCGCGTTGCCGAGCACAAAGACGCTGGAGAGCGCCATCGCCGCCGCGGCGAAGATCGGTGAAAGCAATGTGCCGTTCAGCGGGTAGAGCGCGCCGGCCGCGACCGGGATCAGCACCGCATTGTAGGCGAAGGCCCAGAACAGGTTCTGCTTGATGTTGCGGATTGTCGCCTGGCTGAGTGCAATGGCATTGGGGACGCCGCGCAGGTCGCCCGACATCAACACCACGTCAGCCGCCTCAATGGCCACATCGGTTCCGGTGCCGATGGCCAGACCAACGTCGGCTTCGGCAAGTGCCGGTGCGTCGTTGATGCCATCCCCCACAAAGGCCACCCGGGCACCGCCGCTGCGGAATTTCTTCAGTGCCGCAACCTTACCGTCGGGCAGAACCTCGGCGGCGACTTCATCAATACCAAGCTGTTTGGCGATCGCCGCAGCCGTAGCCGCGTTGTCACCGGTGATCATCGCCACCTTAAGGCCAAGCGCATGCAGCGCCTTGATTGCCTCCGGGGTGCTTTCCTTGATCGGGTCAGCGACCGCGATCACCGCCGCCAGACGGCCATCGATGGCCGCATAAAGAGGGCTTTTACCCTGTTCACCGAGGCGCTGGGCAGCCTGCTGGAATTGACTCACATCGAGGCCGATCTGGGTCATAAAGCGGTCCGCACCCACGGCGACGGTGCGCCCAGCGACACCGGCAGAGACGCCGAAGCCCGGTGTGGCATCAAAGCTTTCTATCGCGGCGAGCGTCATGTTCCGCTGCCTGGCCGCCGCCACAATCGCTTCGGCGATCGGGTGTTCGGAGCGAGTTTCCACTGCCGCCACCAGAGCCAGAACCTCATCGTATTCAAAGCCTTCGGCGGGCACCAGGTCAGTCAGTTCAGGGCGACCTTTGGTCAGGGTGCCCGTCTTGTCGAGCGCAATCACGCTGACATCGCGCAGCGCCTGTAAGGCCTCGCCCTTGCGGAACAACACGCCAAGCTCAGCGGCGCGGCCGGTTCCGACCATAATGGAGGTTGGCGTAGCCAGCCCCATGGCACAAGGGCAGGCGATAATCAGCACCGCCACCGCATTAATCAGCGCAAAAGTCAGTGCCGGGGACGGGCCGAACACCAGCCAAACCAGGAAAGTCAGCGCGGCGGCGGCCATCACTGCCGGCACAAACCACATGGTGACTTTGTCGACCAACGCCTGGATCGGCAGTTTGGAGCCCTGAGCTTCCTCGACCAGACGAATGATCTGCGCAAGCACCGTATTGGCACCGATTTTGGTGACGCGGAAACTGAAAGCCCCGGTTTTGTTGATGGTGCCACCGACAACAGCGGCACCCACGCCTTTTTGTACCGGCACCGGCTCGCCGGTGATCATGCTTTCGTCTACGTAAGAGGTTCCTTCGACGACTTCGCCGTCAACCGGCACTTTTTCGCCTGGACGAACCAGCACAATGTCACCGGGGGCCACCTGATCGAGCGGGATTTCGACGGTTTCGCCATTGCGCTCGACGCGTGCAGTCTTGGCCTGCAGGCCGACCAGCCGCTTGATGGCCTGTGAGGTACGCCCCTTGGCGCGAGCCTCTAAAGTCCGGCCAAGCAGGATCAGGGTGACGATGACTGCAGCGGCTTCGTAATAGACGTTGGCGGTACCCTGCGGCAGCACCTCGGGAATGAAAGTCGTCACCACCGAATAGCCATACGCCGCCACCGTGCCGACCGACACCAGCGAGTTCATGTCGGGAGCGCCGCGCAATAGCGCCGGGATCCCTTTGCGGAAGAAACGCAGCCCCGGCCCAAACAGCACCAGGGTGGTGAGAACAAATTGCAGATACCAGCTGGTTTGTTCACCCAGCACGCCCAGCACCCAGTGATGCACGGCGGGGATCAGGTGCGACCCCATCTCGAGAATAAACACCGGCAGGGTGAGGATGGCGGCAATCAGCAACGAGCGCCGTAATCCCCGGGCCTCATGCTCACGTCGCTCGGTATCCTGATCCTCTGTGCTGACGGTGGCGGTGGACAGGCGTCGTGGTCGGTAGCCTGCTTTTTCAACCGCGGCCTCAAGGTCTGTTATAGAGACGACACCGGCAAGATGACGCACCCGCGCACGCTCGGTCGCCAGATTGACATTGGCCTCAAGCACGCCGGGTATTTGGTTCAGCGCCTTTTCTACCCGGCCGACGCAGGACGCGCAGGTCATTTCCTCTATCGCCAGCTCGGTAGTTTCCTCACGCACGCTATATCCGGCGTTCTCAATGGCGTGAACCGCTGCCTGCGGGTCTGCCGTGCCGCTGAAGGTGAGATCGGCGCGTTCGGTGGCCAGATTGACCGAAGCGCTATCCACGCCGGGTACCGCCTTCAGCGCACGTTCGACACGGCCTACACAAGAGGCGCAGGTCATGCCTTCGACCGGCAGGCTCAGTCGGGTGACCGGGGCCATCGCCGGGGTGGAGTCGGGTTTGAGAGAAACGGAAGTCATTGAACTGTCCCTTATAGTGTCTGTTGGTGGAGAGCTTAAAGCTTCCCACCACGGGAAGGTCAAGCGGTTATTTTGGGGGCGGGTCTCTTTAACAACATACTGAGTGCACGGGGCGCCTCAACGGCCTGGCTAAACAGAAAACCCTGGCCCAAATGATAGCCGGAGTTGCACAGCGTTTGCCGCTGCTGCTCGGTTTCAATCCCTTCGGCAATGATATCGATGGATAATTTTTGTCCCAAAATGCCCATGCTTTCCACAATGCCTAGAATAGCCGTCTCGTTATTCATACGGCGGATAAAGTCGCGATCCAGTTTTATGCAGTCCAGTGGGTAGTTCATCAGCTGGGTAAAGGAAGAGTGCCCGGTGCCAAAATCATCAAGCGCAATCCGTATCCCCATTTCCTTGAGCATTTGCAAAGCCCGCAGCACATATTTCGAGCCATGCTTATTAAAGGCATGTTCGGTCACTTCCAGCTCAATCAGATGGTGAGGGATATTAAACATCTGCAAGCGCTGAAGGAATGTTTCGGCGTAGCTATCACGTAAAAATTCGATAGGGGAAGCGTTCAGCGACACTGGCAAAACTTCGGCACCAGAAGCAAGCCAGGCCGAGATATCGGCAAACACTTTCATCTGCATGGTTTCGCCGATTTTGGTTGCCAGTTCGTAATCGTTAAACGCTTCGCAGACGCTATCCGGCGTCTGGATGCCATTTTGCGGGCAATACCAGCGCAGCAGGGCCTCAAAGCCGACAATGGCACCGGTTGCCAGATTGACCTTGGGCTGATAGCTGGGGCGGATCTGGTTGTTACGCACAATCTGACGTGCGTGATTAAGCTGTGTCGCACGTTCCCTGGCCTTATCCATCATCTGCGGATTAAACATATAAACGCCGCCACGGCCGCCGTCCTTAAGCTCGTACAGGGCGGTATCGGCGCATTTCATCAATTCTGACGCATCACGGGCATCCTGCGGGTAGAGGGCTCCACCAATGCTCATGCCGCAATGAAGTGCTTTACCGCCATGGGTAATCGGCGTTTCAAGCTGCAGCAAAAAGTTATTGGCGATTTTGAAGATATCCTGTTCGTTTTCGACGTCGCTGATCACTACCGCAAACTCATCGCCGCCCAATCGGGAAACAAATGAGTTAGCGTTCAAATCGGCCTTGAGCCGCCGGGCCAATACACGCAACAGATGATCGCCGGCATCGTGCCCCAGGGTGTCGTTGACCAACTTAAAGTGATCGAGATCCAGTAAAATCAGCCCAAGCGATTTATTATTGGCCCGCGAGCGTTTCATTTCCTGTTTTAATCTTTTCTTGAATAATCGCCGGTTGGGCAAACCGGTCAGTTCGTCATATTCACTGGCGATCAGTAAGCGTTTTTCCGCTATCCGTTGAGAGCTGACATCGCGCGAAACGCACAATATATTTTGTATCCGGGCGTCCTTGTCGAACACCGGGCTAAGGATATTATCCCAATGCAGCAGTCTGCCATCCGGGGTGGCGCTAAGGCCGGCGAATCTGGCATTTTTCCCGCTCAGCACCTTGCGGAGCGCTTTTTGGCCACGCTGGCGAACTTCTGGCTGCAGCAGACCCAACCAGGGCATGCCAAACTGTTGCTGGTTCTCATCTACACCCAAAGCGATGCTGCCCGCTTTGTTCATATGCAGCAATGAACCATCATTATTAATCACTTTGATACAGTCGACACTGGCATCAAGCATATTTTTCTGCGCCGCCAGTTTTTCGGCAATGATTTGTTTTTCCAGCATTTGATGATGGATATCGGTACAGCTGAGAAACCAATGGTTATGCGCGGTATTCGGGGCTTTTTTTACACCGAACGACAGCAGAAACCAATGATACTCACCGCCGCAATGGCGTAGACGGGCTTGTTTAACGAAAGAAGTTGCGGTGGTCATCGCTTGCTGACACAACGAATCAACCAGGGCATAGTCATCCGGGTGCAAGGCCTTCAACCAGCCGGTGTTCCGGTTATCATATGAAGACAGGCCGGAATACTCACACCACAATTTATTGAAATGTCCCCCGAGGCTATTACCTACGCCAATGAGATTCGGCAAACCGTCAAATATTTCATTAGCTATATCAAAAGGATGGTTGCCATCATTGCACTCGGGTAAAACACTCATTTGTCATTTCCTCTGAAAACCGCCGGACATTCATGCCAAAAAATATTTTGCCAGCGGCAATCATTATATAACCTGGCCTGCGCAATAAAAAACACCAGAGAGAATGAGATATAATCCCGGGCAACACATTAAGAATACTCTTGTATTGATGTTTTTTAACTCATCCGGTTTTCTCCGGCGGTTCTCACTGTTAAATATCATTAAACCGTTATGCCGACAGATATAAAAAAGCCCCCGTGATTAAGCGGGGGCTGATTAATTATAGCTTATGGGAAGATTTATTTATCAAGCGCATAGGCAATAACGTAGTCGCCACGGTCTGGTGACTGGCGCGCGCCACCGGCGGAGATCACAATGTATTGTTTGCCGGTGACCGGTGAAATATAGCTCATTGGCGTACCGCCGCTGCCGACAGGCAAGCGTGCTTTCCAGACTTCTTCACCGGTGGAAGAGTCAAATGCTCGCAGGTAGTAATCCTGAGTGCCAGCAATGAACACCAGGCCGCCCTGAGTCGCCAGCGTGCCGCCCAGCGTTGGCATGCCCACCGGCATAGGTGCGCGCATTTTAATGCCGAATGGCCCGGTATCCTGCACCGTACCGGCCGGAACTTGCCACACCACTTTCTGCGTTTTCAGATCGATAGCGGACAGGGTGCCGAAAGGCGGTTTCTGGCATGGAATGCCCAGCGGTGACATAAAGCGGTTCTTGTTCACGCCGTAAGGGGTACCTTTCAGCGGCACGGCACCCATCCCGGCGTTGACCGACTCACCGCCGTTGCTGGCCGGTGCATTGGCATCGGTTTTCTGCGGGATCATCTGTACCCACAGGCCCAGACGCATATCATTGGCAAAGATATAGTGGTTGTTTGGATCGGTCGACAGGCCGCCCCAGTTCATGCCACCCAGCGAGCCAGGGAAGCTGAGCGAGATATCCGTGTCTGGAGCGGTGAACAGCCCGTCATAACGCATCGATTTAAAGCTGATGCGGCACATCAGTTGATCGAACGGCGTTGCCCCCCACATGTCGGATTCGGTGAGTTTTTGATTGCCGATCTGCGGCATGCCGACAGAGAAGGGTTGAGTGGCCGAGTATTGCTCGCCTGGGATGGTGCGGGTTTTCACCGGCAGCTCTTTAACTTCGGTCAAAGGTTTACCGGTATGGCGATCCAGCACGAAGAGCTGCCCGGTTTTGGCACCAATCACCAGCGCCGGTTTGCTGGTGCCATCCTTCATTGGGAAGTCGATCAGGCTTGGCTGCATGGGCAGATCGAAGTCCCACAGGTCGTTATGAACGGTTTGATAAACCCATTTTTCTTTACCGGTGGTGGCATCCAGCGCCAGGATAGAGGCGCCGTATTTGTGATCCAGTGCGTTGCGGTTAGCGCCCCACAGGTCAACCGAAGAGCTGCCCATGGGCAGGAATACGGTGTTCATTGCCGGGTCATAGGACATTGGCGCCCAGGAGTTCGGCGTACTGCGCACGAAGGTCTGGCCCGGTTTCAATGCCGAGTTCGGCTCTTGATTACCCGGGTCGAACGCCCAGCGCATTTCACCGGTGATCACGTCGAAACCACGCAGTACGCCGCCAGGCATATCGGTTTGCACGTTATCGGCCACGCGGCCGCCGACCACGATGGTGGTGCCGGCCAGTGTAGGGGCCGAGGTCAGTTGGTATTTGGGATCTGCAGCATCACCCAAACCGGCCTTAAGATCGACCACACCCTGGTTGCCAAAGTTCTGACAGAACTCGCCGTTATCGGCGTTGATCGCCACCAGGCGCGCGTCGATGGTGTTCATCAGAATACGGCGCTGGCAACTGTCACCGGCCGCCAAAGTAGCAGGTATGGCCGGCGTTGAACCCGGTACCGTCGGTGCCGGTAGTGGCTTGGTGACATCAAAATAGGCCAGGCCGCGACAACGGTTCCAGACCTGAGATTTTGCGTTGATCTCACGCTGCCAAATTTCTTTGCCGCTGTCGGCATCGACGGCGATGACATTGTTATGCGGCGTACACAGGAAGACGCGGTTGCCGATTTGCAGCGGCGTTTGCTGATCTTCCGCACCGTTGCCGTCCGGGCTTAGTGGAGTATCGCCAGTGTGGAAGGTCCAGGCGACTTTCAGCTCTTTCACGTTGTCGCGGGTGATTTGATCCAACGCTACAAAGCGGCTGCCGCCTGGGGTGTTGCCGTAGTTGTCCCAGTCTTTTTGCTGTTTGGCTTTATCCACCGGGATCAACGGCAAGGGTTTTCCGCTGAAAGCAACGGTAGGGTGCGGCTGGAACATCTGCACAAAGGTGCCAACCATGCCAACCGCCAGTACCGCGCTGAGCAGGTAGGACAGCTTCGCCAGCGGCGCCTTGCCTTCCGATTTACGCAGCGTTGGCCAGCCAAGCAAGGCCAGTAGCATCAAACCGGTAGGAACCATTAAGCGCGAAACCAGTGGCCAGAAATCGAAACCGGCATCGTACACCGACCAAATCAGCGTGCCGATAAACACCAGCAGGAACAACACTACCGCGGAGGATTTACGGCGGAAGAATTGCACTGCGGCAAGCAGGGTGACGATACCGGCAACCAGGAAGTAGCTGCTGCCCCCCAGCGAGACTAATTTACCGCCGGCAATGGCAAAGAATAAGCCGACCAGGGTCAGGATTATCCCCAATAAACAACACCATAGTTTAAGTTTTATACCCGGACGGGTATTTGATTCAGGCATGGCTGACAGACTCCAAGATAATGTTTTTCTTCATGTTTACCTCGAGTGATCGCGGTCTTGCTGTTCCCTGGCAGGATAAAGGTGCAGAGCGTAAATCAAACGATGGGATTTCGCTATTGTACCATTTGATTCGTTATGAGGTTAAGGATATGTTGCTTGTTGCGGTAAATATTAGCCCGAATTGCAACAAATGCAGCGGGGAACTCTGTGAACTACACGGTGGGATCCTGGTAGCCGAAGTCCATCCCGAGGGTGGGATGCTGTTTAAGCTTCGCCTGCCGATCAAAAAACACGCGTTTATTTAGTTTCTTAAATTTACCGCTGATGGTTTAGGTATATAACTAGGTCGTGAGCAAGTTACAGACTTAATTCTGCTTTATCTGACTGAGGTGGTGATGTGAGGTTGTTGAAAATAGTTTTTATTGTCGGCTTGCTTTCCCCCTGTGCGGCTTTTGCCAGTGAGGGGCCAGCTCAGGTTAAGCCGATAAATTGGCAATCCTGTGATAATGGCCAATTTAATCCATGGTTCGACGGACAAGAAATTCCCGAGCGTCTGCAGTGCGGTTATCTGGAAGCCCCGTTGTCCTATGCTGGCGATGAAGAGAATGAAACCGTCAAAATAGCGGTCACGCGTTTACCCGCGACCGGCGAAAAACAGGGCAGCCTGCTGTCTATTACCGGTGGCCCGGGAATGGCGGGGATAGTAGTTCCTTTCGAAGCGGACACGTGAAATGAAAATTTCGATATTATTGGCTATGACCCACGCGGTGTAGGGCAGTCCCGACCCAAAATATCCTGCCCGGCAAAGCCGGATAATGATACCGATGCTGAACCTGATACTCTGACGCTTGAGCAACAAAATGCCGATTGGGTAAAAGGCTGTATTACTAACACCGGACTTAATGTATTAAAACATCTGGGTACCGATGAAGCGGTCAATGATGTGGATAGGCTTCGGGCGGCGCTGGGGGAAGACAAACTGAGTATTATCGGCTTATCCTACGGTACCCAGGTGGCGCAAATATATGCAGAACGCTTCCCGGATAAAGTGCAAGCCATGGTATTGGACGGCGTCGTCGACATCTCGGAGGATGCTTACACCAGTGATTACAAACAGGCCCTGTCGTTCCAAAGAACCTTTGAGCAGTTTGCGCTCTATTGTGAGAAAAAAAACCAATGTCAGTTAAATAAAGCCAATGCCACGGAGATCTATCACGGGTTACTTAAAAAGGTGGATGAACTGGCGCTGACTGATAAAAACGGCGGGGAGGTCAACGCGGATAATATCGTTCGCGTTACCACCAGCACCCTGTATTCATCCGAGGATTGGCCTGCGTTGGCAAAACTGTTGCGCTCTATCGATAGCGACAAATTCGACTTCAAAACGCTGGCATCATTGGATAATACCCTGAGTACGGAGGCAGTCCCCCAGCCAAGAGCCGCCCGCATGCCTGGTAATAACAGGGAATTGGACGATAAAAGCCAGGCAGATCAAGAAGCTGACAATTTAACGGTCATTTCCTGTGCGGACTCCGCCAATCCGGGGGGCGATCTGGAAAAGAGCCGGTTAAAAGAGCAAAAATTGCAGGAGGCTTCGGCATTCAGTAACTATCCCGGCAAGCAAGAATGGCCACATAATATTTGCGATACCTGGCCATTTAAAGGAAAGCTACAGCCGCATACGCCGGTAGCCTCATCCAAACTGCCGCCATTATTATTTGTCGCACAGCGTTTTGACCCGGCTACCCCTTATGAGGGAGCCAAAAAGATGGCAAAAGATTTTAATGCTCCGATCATTAAGGTAGAAGGGGACGGACATACCCTCGCACTTACCGGACTGAATCAATGTGTTGATGATGAGGTAATTGATTACTTTATTAACCCTGGGAAAATCAGGGTAAATAAAAGCTGCTAATTTTAATGAGCAACTCATATACAAAAACCAGGTTGTATTTGGTGTTATTGATATCTCTGGCCCGTTAATCGGGCCTTTTCGGTTTATTTAGTTACATAAGGTTAAATGTTTTAATTTGTTACGTTATTATTAGTATTCCGCTATGCAGTGCTTCGGTTGATTGGGCGTCATCGTTTTAATGTACTGCATAGTGGGCACTATTAAATATGGCTTTATTCTTAAGTAATAAATCAATAATCCCCCCCGGCACCGATGAATAATTTTCAGTACAACTCAATCATTTATCGTCGCGAAACGCTGTTTAACCACGCCTAACACCCACTGTCGCAGCCAACGATGGGCTGGATCGGCTTCTAAACGCGGATGCCACATCTGCGAAACGGTAATGCCCTGTGTTTTTACCGGCAGTTCAAACGCATAAAGTGTGGTGCCGACCGGTTGGTTGATCAGGAAAGAGGCGGGGACCAATGCCACTAAATCAGAGGCCTGAGCTACCGCCAGCGCGGCGGGAAAACTCGGTACTACGGCGGCCACCTTGCGTTCCAGTCCTAATTCGGCCAACGCCTGGTCTACTGGCCCGGTTAATAGCCCACGGCGCGAGGCAACCACATGACCACAGGCGGCATACTGTTGGGCAGTAATTTCGGTCTGCTGCTCAAACGGATGGCCTTTGCGGACTACCGCGACAAATCGGTCACGGAACAGGGTCTGTAATCGAATCTCCGGCCCCATTTCCCCCAGCACGCCAATCTCAAGATCGACCAATCCTTCGCGCAAATGGGTGGAGCTTTTCTCTGGCTTGGGGGCAAAACACAGGCGTACCAAAGGGGCTTCCTTTGCGGCTGCTGCGATCAGCACGGCGCCAAAGGCTTCGACAAAACCCTCGTTGGCGCGCAGGGTAAAGGTGCGTTCCAGAGTAGCTAAATTCAGTTCTGACACCGAGGGGCGCAATACCGCACGGGCTTCAAACACGGCGTTTTGCGTCCGCTCGCGTATCTCTTCGGCATAGGGCGTCAACACCATTTTGCGACCAGCGCGCACCAATAAGGGATCGCCGGTGACCGCTCGCAGGCGGCTAAGCGTGCGGCTCATCGCAGAGGCGCTTAATTTAAGACGGCGGGCAGCACCCGCGACGCTGCCCAGGGAAAGCAGGGCATCGAGAGCAATCAGTAAATTAAGATCGGGGTCTGTCATGTCGGGCATCCTGAGCAGGCAATAAGGGAAGGCGTCTGGTGCAAAAAAGCCGATAACCCGCAAAGGCTATCGGCTTTTGGCTGCCGGTCAGGGCAGGTGGATTAGGCGGCAGGCAACTGCTGCGCGGTTTTTTCCACCAGTGCCAGCAGGACTTTGATATCGTCCAGGCTGACCGTTGGGTTTAACAACGTCATTTTCAGGCAGGTTACGCCATTAAATTCGGTCACCCCAACGTTGGCACGTCCTGACTCCAGCAATGCATCACCAATTCGCTGGTTCAGCAGTGCTACTGCGGCATCGCTGCTGGTGGCTAATGACTGCGGACGGTAGCGGAACAGCACACTGGCCAACTGTGGCTGCATCACCAGTTCCAGCGCCGGTTGGTCGCCGATATAGTGGGCAACCTGTTGCGCCAGCGTCACGCCGTGATCGATGATCGCAGCATATTGCTGTTGCCCTAATGCCTCCAGCCCCATCCACAGTTTTAACGCATCAAAACGGCGGGTGGTCTGCAAGGATTTGGACACCAGGTTAGGCACGCCCTGAGCTTCGTCGAATTCGGAGTTCAGGTAGGCCGCCTGATAGCGCATCAGCTCATAGTGACGGGCTTCTTTCAGCAAGAAGGCGCCGCAACTGATGGTCTGGAAGAACTGTTTATGGAAGTCCAGGGTAATGGAATCCACTAATTCAATGCCGTCCAGATAGTCACGGTACTTCTCGGAAAGCAGCAACGCGCCACCCCATGCCGCATCAACATGCACCCAGATCTGGTGTTCTGCCGCCAACTGCGCAATCGCACGCAGCGGGTCGATAGCTCCGGCATCGGTGGTGCCAGCGGTGGCGACGATCGCCAGGATCTGTTCGCCATTGGCCTGGGCTTGCGCCAGTTTTTCGGCCAGGTCGTTCACATCCATTCGTGCGAATTGATCGGTTTTCACCAGCGTCACGGATTGATAACCCAGGCCGAGCAACGCCATATTCTTTTGCACCGAGAAATGGGCATTCTCAGAACATAAAACTTTAATCTTGCGCAGGTTACCGACCAGGCCATCCTGTTGCACAGAGTGGCCCTGTTTGGCGAAGAAGGCATCGCGAGCCAGCATCAGGCCCATCAGATTGCTCTGGGTACCGCCGCTGGTGAACACGCCCGCATCGCCAGGCTGATAACCGACCTGGGTACGCAACCACTCAATCAGCTTCATCTCGATGATGGTGGCTGACGGGCTTTGATCCCAGGAGTCCATGCTCTGGTTGGTGGCGTTGATCAGCACTTCCGCGGCCTGGCTAATCACCAGGCTTGGGCAATGCAAATGCGCGACGCACTGTGGGTGATGTACCGACAGGCTGTCTTTTAAAAAGTACTCAATCGCGCGTTCGATCGCCGCCTGGTTGCCCAGGCCCTGCGGATTAAAATCAAGCGTAATGCGTTCACGCAATTCGGCAACGGTTTTCCCCTGATACATCTCGGGTTGTTGCAGCCACTGCACTACCGCCTGGCTGCTTTGCTCGATCGCTTGCTGGTAGGCTTCGGTGCTTTGCGCCGAAGCGGCCAGAATCGGGTTTAACCGGGACATCGAATTCACTCCATACCTACAGGCTTGACGCCGGCGGCTAACAGGGCCTGTTCAAATTTATCCAGGAAAATGCCCAGTTCGTCGTTGGTGATCAACAGCGAAGGCAGCAGACGCAGTACGTTGCCGTTACGGCCGCCACGCTCCAGGATCAACCCGGCTTCGAAACATTTCTTCTGCAGCAGGGCAGACAATTGCGGATCCGCCGGGTAACAACCCATATGATCCTGGGCTTCACCTGGTTTAACGATTTCCATGCCGATCATCAAGCCCAGGCCGCGCACGTGGCCAATGGCCGGATAACGTTTTTGCAGCTCGGCCAGCTTGGCTTTCAGCCATTCGCCTTGTGCGGCGACCTTAGCGGCCACGTTGTGGTCTTTAAGATGCTGCAGGGTAGTCAGGCCGGTGGCCATCGCCAGTTGGTTACCGCGGAAGGTGCCGGTATGGTGGCCAGGTTCCCAGGCGTCAAATTCTTTCTTGATACCCAGAACGGCCAACGGCAAGCCGCCGCCCACCGCTTTGGACATCACGATGATGTCCGGCTCAATACCGGCGTGTTCGAAGGCGAACAGTTTACCCGTACGGGCAAAGCCGGCCTGAACTTCGTCGATAATCAGCAGAATGCCGTGTTCCTGAGTGACCTTGCGAATGCGCTGCAACCATTCGACCGGAGCCGGGTTGACGCCGCCTTCACCCTGAACCGCTTCCAGGATGACTGCCGCAGGTTTGCGCACGCCGCTTTCGACGTCATTAATCAGGTTTTCAAAATAGTAAGTCAGTGCTTTAACGCCGGCTTCGCCGCCGATACCCAGCGGGCAGCGGTACTCATGCGGGTAAGGCATAAACTGGACTTCCGGCATCATGCCGTTAATCGCTTCTTTCGGTGACAGGTTGCCTGTAACCGCCAGTGCGCCATGAGTCATGCCATGATAGCCGCCGGAGAAGCTGATCACGCCAGAACGGCCGGTGTGCTTTTTCGCCAGTTTCAGAGCGGCTTCAACCGCGTCTGCGCCCGAAGGGCCACAGAACTGCAGGCAGTATTCCTGGCCCTGTCCTGGCAATAAAGAGAGCAAATAAGCTGAGAACTGATCTTTCAACGGCGTTGTAAGATCGAGGGTATGTAACGGCAAGCCGCTGGTAATGACATTTTGGATGCTTTGGAGGACGTCAGGATGGTTATGACCCAGAGCCAGCGTACCCGCACCAGCCAGGCAATCAAGATATTGATTATTCTCAACATCAGTGATCCAAACGCCTTGGGCTTTCGCAATTGCCAACGGCAATTTACGGGGGTAACTCCTGACATTCGATTCAAATTCGGCTTGTCTCGCCAAATATGTTTCGTTGTTTACATTTTCTAAATTCACACCGAAATTATCAATACGGACTTTATCCGTCATCATATCTCTCCTACAACTGGGGGTATCAGTAACGCCCTAGTTGAATTATTAAAATGAATAAGTAACTACCGTGAAAAAACGCGCCCAATATATGGCTTTTTACCCCCCGGCTCAATAGTTATTTAGCCGCATGAAATTTAATGTTTTTTCTATTAAAAACAATAAATTGCTGGTTTATTGGCCAATAATCCCGCCGTATGGCCGTGACAGGGGAGTTGACAAGGCACGTAATGCTACCGCAATAAAAGTAGGGGTACTGGCCCAATGCATTTATTTTGCTGACAATTTTCTGATTGTCGTCGGATTGACGTCTGGGCGTTTTTTAAGCAACAACTTATTATAAATAAATCGTTGCTTATAAATTAACCGACTTAAGGCTGGCATACCCAGAAGAAAAGCAGGGTCTATGGTCGTTGAACTTAAAATCGAGGGTTTTATTGACGTTTAGTCGGCATGCTTAATTCCTCCCAAGGGTCAGTAAAACCAGCAGAACAGTCTAAGCTGAATGAAATAAGTCATTTACGGTGCGGTGTTAAGCCATTAAAGGTAACGGCTAGCCATGCAGGTTGTGAATCAGCATCGCCCAGAAAGGATAAGCCGGAGCAACCTATGTACGAACCCTGTTTTCCAGAAAATGAAACCGAACGGCTGTCGGTTCTGCATTCACTCAACGTACTGGACACGAATTCGGTAGAGAAATTAGACCGGGTCACGCGCCTGGCCGCCAAATATTTTGGCGTCAGTATTGCCCTGATTTCCTTGATCGATCGTGAGCGCCAATGGTTCCTTTCTCGCTCGGGTTTGGAGGCACGGGAATCGCCACGCAATATTTCGTTTTGCGGACACGCCATTTTGCAACGTGATGCGTTGGTGGTGCCGGATACCGCGGCCGATCCACGTTTCTTCGACAACCCCTTGGTCACCGGTGGGCCAAAAATCGGTTTTTATGCCGGGCAACCCTTGTTGTCACTGGATGGTCTGCCGCTGGGTACCCTGTGCATTATCGACGGTCACCCACAGGCGTTCTCTTCAGAGATGGTGCATGATTTACGCGATTTTGCCGCCGTTATCGAAGAGTATTTACACAGTATTGAGCGTGATATTTATACCGAGGCTCTGAAATCAAACCTGCAACGTAGCGAAGCCTTATTTGAACAGACCTTTTCACAAGCGGCAGTGGGCATGGCCCTGGTCTCATTAGAGGGATATTGGCTACGGGTGAATCCGCGGCTCTGTGAAATGTTGCAGTACCCTGAACGGGCACTGCTGGAGCGTACCTTCCAGGACATTACCTATAGCGAAGACCTGCACAACGACCTCGGGCTGCTGCACCAGTTATTGGCCAATGAAATAGACACCTATTCGATGGAAAAGCGCTATATCCGCGCTGATGGCTCAAGGATTTGGGTTCAGCTTACCGTGTCGCTTAATCGCCTGCCCAATGGTGAGCCCCATCATTTTATCTCGGTTATTGTCGATATCAGCGAGCGCAAAACGGCAGAGGCCGACCTCTACACTCTGCAACATGAGCTCGAAGACAGGGTAGTGACACGTACCCGTGAGTTGAATTTTGCCGTTAATAAACTCAATCACGAGATTGCCAATCGGGCACTCACCGAGCTGCAACTGAGTAGTGAAAAAGAACGCCTGCGGGCCATTACCGATAATATGCCGGCCTTGATCAGCCAGATCGACGCCAATGAGCGTTATCTGTTTGCCAACAGCGCTTACAAAAGCTGGTTCGGTCTGGATGAATCTCACCTCAGCGCGATGACCGTACAGGCATTTATGGGCGACGAGGCTTATGCCGCAGCCAAGCCTATGATCGAGCGGGCGTTAAAGGGGGAAACCGTCAGTTTTGAGAACGAACTGCAAACGCGCCAGGGGACAGCGATCATTCATAACACCCTGGTACCCAGCGAAACCCGGGGCTTTTATATTCTCTCCATGGATATTACCGAGCTTAAACGTTTGCAGCGGCGGTTAGAGTACGACGTTTCTCATGACATGCTGACCGGGTTAACCAATCGGCGGGCTTTCTTGCTCCGGTTAGGCGCGACGCTGCAAGCTTGTTGCCCACAACAGCAGATGGCGTTGCTGTTTATCGATCTTGATGGTTTCAAAACGCTTAACGACAGTTTTGGCCATGATTTCGGCGATCTTATCCTGAAAACCTTCGCCGAATTGCTCAGTGTCTGTGCCGGGCCTCATCACAGCGTTTCGCGCCTCGCCGGCGATGAGTTTACTGTCATTCTCTGGCCTTTGGCGCATCCGCAGCTGCAGGTCAGCGCGTTTTGCGAGAGCGTGTTGGCCAGGTTGGCGGCGACGGAACGGGTCGGTAATCAAAACGTGAGACTCTCTGCCAGTATCGGTGCAGCCATTACTTCTGGCGACGATATGAGCGCCGAAGCCCTGCTGACCAAAGCAGACGATGCCATGTATCAGGCCAAATCCGCCGGCAAAGGGACCTATGCCATCCGTTAATGCGAGCCTGCGCTGGTGGCAGCCCAACCAAGGAGAGCTGGGCTGCCGTTAAAGGCAATCAATGTGCCAAGCCTCGTCAAAGCAATTCAGTGATAATAACCTCGACCACATTGGGCAGGTTCACTGGTTTTACTGAAAAAAGCGAATTAAAGACGTCGGCATTGCCGCCTTTGGTCTCTGCGTATTGATGCCAACGTTGATTTAAAACAGCGTGTTCAAATGAGGTGACGATGCGTACGGTGTGGTTAAGGTAGGTCTGAATAACATAAGAGGTGTCTGAAGAGAAATAAATGCAGCATGCGTGAGTGTAATCCCAGTCATTGTAGTTGAGCAGTATATTAACCAGATCGCCATTCTTATATTTTTTAAGTTCGTCTCCGGTCAGGTTATTGACGTTGATTCTGTACATTTTATCCGTGTCTTTTCCTCCGGCCTTTTCATAAACGGCTCCTGCAAAAGGGACGCAGCCGATTGACCCGTCAGTAGTTTTATCAGAGTTTAAATTAGCGATTCTTATTGCGGAGTGAAGTTCTTCTAACGCCGCATTGATGGCATTAGTCATCTGTGTTTTATCAATGGACATAATATCACCTGTATAATAAGTTAGGATCGGATATTGCCTGTGGCTCGGAGGTGGCGAGTAACATGCGAATGCTGTTTTAAACTGGAATATTAATGGCTAACAAAGATGGCGACTAACTTTAGTTTTATTTATTCGAGCGCGAATTACAACATTAATAAACATAGTCTGAATTGCAATGATACGTCGCTTTTTCTTAAGTGTTTTTTATTGTAATTTTTGGTTATTTAAATAACTCATTGTTATTGGTTGATAAAGATAATATGCGGAGCGGGTTGATTAATATCCTGGGTTATAATATTAACTGAAAGGATTTAATAACCAATGCAGTGTTTTTTACCGGCAGCCTCGGTGGCTGCCGGTAAGGGGACTAGAGGGTCAGCGAGTCATAGTTTTTGCGGCGGTAATTCAGCGCGGACAACGCCCACAGCACCACAAATAATGCGATAGCGGCGTAACCCACGCTGCCCATATGGTCATTGAGGACTTCAACACCGCGCCACAGCCCGCCTTGTAACCCTAGTTTGTCGACCAACAACCCCAAACCTTCCAGGCCACCGATCACCAGTGCAATAGCCACGCTGGTGGCGGTAATAGTCATGTTGTAATACAGCTTGCGGATCGGTTTATTGAAGGCCCAGCCATAAGCGCCGACCATCACAAAATTATCCAGCGAGTCTATCAACGCCATGCCGCTGGCGAACAGCAACGGGAACAGCATAATCGACCAGACCGACAGGCCGGAAGTGGCACCGGCTGCGGAGATGCCCAACAGGCCGACTTCGGTGGCGGTGTCAAAACCCAGGCCAAATAAAAAGCCGACCAGATACATATGCCAGCTTTTATTCACCAGATTAAAAGCGAAGCGATACAGACGTGTCATCACGCCGCCGCTCCCGTTAACCAGCAGGGCCACATCTTGTTCCACCAGTTTTTCCCCGCGTTTCACCTGGCGGAAAATTCGGTAAACGTCTCGGAAAATCAGCCAGTTCAACAGCGCCATGGCCAACAGGAACAGCGAGGAGATCAGCGTGCCCAGTGTCGCGCCGTACTGATGCAGCCAGCCAATACGATCGCCAAATGCCAATGAAGTGGCGGCAATGGCGATGCAGGCCAGGATCACAATGCTGGAGTGGCCCAAAGAGAAGAATGCGCCGACGGAAACCGGGCGCTGGCCTTGCTGCATCAGTTTGCGGGTGACGTTATCAATAGCGGCGATATGATCGGCATCTACCGCATGACGCAGCCCGTAGCCATAAGCCAGCAAAGCGGCAGCGATTAACGCCGGGTAGTGATGGAATGCGGCAAAAGCCGCTCCCCAGGCCAACAGGTTTAGCGCCACCAGCGCCAGTAATAGCCAAAAGGCGCGGGTATGGGTGTGGAAAAACTCGCGGTTTACCATGTCAGGTCCTGTCAAAGGTGGAAGAAGAAGCCGGAGAATGTTGGGCGCAAGCGACCAGCGCCTGGCCAAGCGCCAGCCCGCCATCACCTGCAGGCAGTTGCTGAGGCAGCAGTATCTGCAAAGGGGCCAGATGGTGCTGCAGGCGTTGACGCAGCAGGCGGTTATGCAGCACACCGCCGCTCAACGCTACATGGCCAATGCCATACTGCAGGGCAAAATGCTTGGCCAGACTGGCAAAACCCTGCGCCAGCGCATCGTGAAAGGCCCAGGCCTGTTGCGGGGCGGGCGCTTGCCAGGCCAGCCAGCGTTGCCAGAACGCGGCAAGATCAAATTGCTCGTCTGTCAGTGACAATGTCACCGGGTGTGGGCAAGGCCCACTTTGGTGCGCCAGCGCTTCAAACCGGCTGGCCGCTTCGCCTTCCCAACTTTGCTGTGCCGGGGCACAGCCCAGGGTGGCGGCGGCGGCATCAAACAAGCGGCCACAGGAGGAGGCCAGCGGGGTATTAATACCGGCCTTAATCGCTTGCAGCAGCGGTCGCCATGGGGAAGCCAACAGCCGTTCGGCCTGAGGGTAGCTTTGCCAGTCCGGTACGAAACGCGCGAAGTGCGCCAACTGATTGCGCCAGGGTTGCTGAGCTGCAAGATCGCCACCGGGCAGCGCCACCGCGGGCAATCCCCCCAGATGACGACAGCGGCGGTAATCAACCAGCAGACACTCGCCGCCCCACAGGGCGCCGCCCTGACCATAACCGAGACCATCCAGCGCCAGGCCAATCACGGCACCGCCTTCCAGTGGCCAACGGTGCTCGGCCAGGCAAGCGGCCAGATGCGCATGATGATGCAGCACCGGGGTCACCGGCAGTGACTGCCGGGCCGCCCATTGGTGGCTGACATAACCGGGATGGGCATCGCTGGCCAGCCGCTGCGGCTGGCAATGGTATAACCCGGTGAAGTGCCTGATGGCCTGTTGCCACTGTTGCTGAATATCCTCTTGCTCCAAATCGCCAAAGTGCGGGCCGAGCAGGGCCTGATTTCCCTGAACCAGGCAAAAGGTATTTTTGCGATCGCCGCCCACCGCCAGCAGGGCCTGCTGAGCAGGGAAACCGGGCGGCAGCGGCAGGGCGTCGGGAACGAACCCGCGCGCCCGGCGCAGCATTTCATGGCCTTTGGGGAGCAAACGCACCAGCGAGTCGTCTGCGCGTTGCAAGATCTCGCGATCGTGCATCAGCCACAGATCGGCAATGTCGACCAAATCAGCCAATGCCTGCTCATTGGTTAACGCCGGAGCACGGCCAGCGGCATTGCCTGAGGTCATCACCAGGGGGCGCTGTATCGCCTGCATCAATAAATGTTGAATCGGGTTGGCAGGCAACATCAGGCCGACTTCATCCAACCCCGGAGCCACGGCGGCAGACAGCGGCGAGTAAGGGGATTGGGGGACCAGCACCACAGGCGCGGCGGGTGAAGTTAACAATGCCTGTAATTGCGCCAGGCTAACGCCACTTACGCAGCGTACCAGCCAGCCGGCATCCGGCAGCATAACCGCCAGTGGTTTGCCCGGCCGCCGTTTACGCAGGCGCAGCCGTTCGACGGCCTGAGTGTTGGTGGCATCGCAAGCCAGATGAAAACCGCCCAGGCCTTTGATCGCCACAATCTGCCCGGCAGCCAACGCAGCAACGGCCTGTTGCAACGCTTCATCCCCCTGATGCTGCGACTGCCCTGGCGCCAGACAGCTAAACAGCTGTGGGCCGCAATCGCTACAGGCCACCGGTTGGGCATGAAAACGTCGGTCCTGCGCAGAATGATATTCCCAGGCGCAGTGCGGACAGAGGGTGAAGGGCGCCATGCTGGTTGCCGGACGATCGTATGGCATGGCACGAATAATGGTAAAGCGCGGGCCGCAATGGGTGCAATTGATAAAGGGATAACGGTAACGCCGATCCTGCGGATCGTTCATTTCCCGCAGACACTGTGGGCAGGTCGCGGCATCCGGCACGATCTGGGTTGCCATGGCGCCACTTTGGCTGGGGCGGATACTGAAATCGGTGGGGGCTTGCAACCAGGTAAACGAACGCTGCTGAATGCGGTCGATTTGTGCCAACGGTGGCGCCTGGTGATGTAATACGTGCAGGAGTATCTCAAGATCGACAGGTTGCACCAGGCGAATTTCCACCCCGGCGCTGTCGTTCCAGACTTCACCACGCAGGTTGAGCTGTTCGGCCAGTTGCCAGACAAAAGGCCGGAAGCCGACGCCCTGTACCTTGCCGCTGATGCGCAGCAGTAATCCTGAATGGGACACTTTTTATTACTCTCTGTGGTTTTTGTAGGGGCGCTGTATGCTGCGCCCGGGTGAATCGGGGCGAATTTATTCGCCCCTCTACAAAGTGTCAGTGCAACTTTACATCACATCTTCTGCTGCGCGACGCAGGCGGGCCTTCATATCGCTGTAGCTCTGTTGCGCGTAGTTTTCCGCCCAGTGCTGATCGCTAATTGCCGCCAGTTTTACCGCGCAGTATTTGGTTTCCGGAGTTTTGGAGATCGGGTCCAAATTCTCCTGGGTCAGCTCGTTACAGGCACCGATCCACCACTGGTAGGTCATATACACCGCGCCCAGGTTAATACGCTCGTTATAGTTGGCGCGGCTGATCACCTTGCCACGGCGCGAGCTGACCCACACCAGTTGCTGATCGGCAATACCCAGCGCTTCGGCGTCCTGCGGATTGATCTGCACAAAGCCGGGTTCATCCGCCAGGGTTTGCAGCGCGGCACAGTTACCGGTCATCGAGCGGCAGGAATAGTGGCCGACTTCACGCACGGTACAGAGCACCAGCGGATAATCAGCATCCGGCACTTCCGCCGGAGCACGCCAGGTGGTGGCGAACAGCTGGCCTTTACCGGTCGGGGTGGTGAACTGGTTGCCCTGATACAGGTAAGGAGTGCCCTGACTTTCCAGCGTGGTACAAGGCCATTGTACATGGCCCAGTTCACCCATTTTTTCGTAGGTGGCCCCATAAAACAGCGGGCAAAGCTCACGCATTTCATCCCAGATTTGCTGGTTATCGTCGTAATGCATCGGATAGCCCATCTCGGTGGCCAGCAGGCTGATGATCTCCCAGTCGCGTTTGACGTTGTACTGCGGTTCAATGGCCTTCTCGAAACGCTGGAACCCGCGATCGGCGCAGGAGAACACGCCGCCATGCTCACCCCAGGAGGTGGCTGGCAGGATCACATCGGCCTGTTCAGCGGTTTTGGTCATAAAGATGTCTTGCACTACCACAAACTCCAGCGCTTCGAACGCGCCGCGCACCAGGCTCAGATCGGCTTCGGTCTGTAACGGATCTTCCCCCATGATGTAGTAGGCCTTCACTTTGCCTTCGTGCACCAAATGCGGGATCTCGGTGATGCGGTAACCGACTTCCGGGTCCATCCTGGCGGCGTCAATGCCCCAGGCGGCGGCGAACTTGGCGCGTACCGCGGCGTCGGTGACCGCCTGATAACCTGGGAACTCATTGGGCAGCACGCCCATGTCGCAGGCACCCTGAACGTTGTTCTGCCCACGCACCGGGCCAACCCCCACGTTGGGCCGGCCCAGATTACCGGTCAGCAAGGCCAGACTGGCGAGCCCTTTGACCACGTCGACCGCCTGACCGAACTGGGTGACTCCCATGCCCCACATGATGGTGGCGGAAGGGGCACTGGCGTAGGTGCGCATCGCCTGGCGAATTTGCTGGGCGCTGACGCCGGTCAGCTGTTCTACCGCTTCCGGTGCGTAATCCGCTAACTGCTGGCGGTAAGCCTCGAAACCTTCGGTGTATTTCGCCACGTAGTCGCGGTCATACAGATTTTCTTCAATCAGCGTATAGGCGAAGGCATTCACCAGCGCCATATTACAGCCGTTTTTGATCTGCAAATGCTGGTCGGCAATGCGCGCGGTTTCGATACGGCGTGGGTCGCAGACGATAATTTGCGCGCCTTTCTCTTTGGCCTTCAGCACCCGGCGAGCCACGATAGGATGCGAATCGGCACAGTTGTAACCGATGACCAGCAGGCATTTGGAGTTTTCGATATCGCCAATCGAGTTGCTCATCGCGCCGTTGCCCAACGTGGCCTGCAAACCCGCTACCGACGGGCCATGACAGACGCGGGCGCAGCAGTCGACGTTGTTGGTGCCGACGACCGCACGGGCAAACTTCTGCATCACGTAGTTGGTTTCATTGCCGGTGCCGCGTGAAGAACCGGTGTGCATGATGGCGCTGGCGCCGTGTTTATCCTTAATCTGCTGTAGCCGCTGCGCGGTGTAGCTAATGGCCTCATCCCAACTGACGGCCTCAAACTTGCCGCCTTTTTCACGGCGGATCAGCGGCTGGCTCAGACGTGGGGTCAGCAGTTTGGTGTCGTTGAGAAAGTCCCAGCCGTAATAGCCTTTCAGGCACAGTTCGCCCTGATTGGTCACGCCGTCAGCCGCCTCGGCGCGGATGATTTTTCCGTTGTCGACCACCAGTTTCATTTTGCAGCCTGCACCGCAGTATGGGCAGACGGTTGTGATTTTTTTCATCGGTTCAGTTCCTAAAACAGTGACGACAGGGTATCGAGCGCGGCGCGACGGCGTTTCTCGGCGTTCATTTCTTGCAGCATGTTGCGATCCACACAGTGCAACGCATTGGTCGGGCAGGTTTGCATACAGGCCGGGCCGCTATCACGACCGATGCACAGGTCGCATTTATGGGCTTCGGCTTTCTCGGTGGTGGCACTCATCACGGCGCCGTTCTGGCGGACAACCGGGCGGGTGATCACTTCCATCGCGCCGTAAGGACAGGCCACCACGCAGGTTTTGCAGCCGATGCAGCGCTCCTGCATCACCAGCACCATGCCGTTGGTTCGGCTAATCGCCCCATTGGGGCAAACGTTGGAGCAAGGCGCGTCCTCACACTGGCGGCACAGCACGGCAGTGCTGACGTTAACGCCTTTGATCACATGCAGCCGTGGGGCGAAGCTGGCGGCGTTGAGCGCTGAAATATCCTGGTTTTCGCGGTGTGCCATCACGCAGGCAATTTCACAGGTACGGCAGCCGATGCATTTCTTGGGATCGGCGATGATAAACCGGTTCATCAATAACTCCTGAGTTACCCTTCATCCGGGTATGACTATGGATAGGTTGTGCTTTGGGTTAGGCATAAAGCGTGCCAACCCTGAAAATCGAATAAAAGCATAGGGTTAGCCTGATGCTGACGAAGTGACCGACGGCATCTCGACACAAATGACGATGCGGCGTCAGACATTCGTCACCACCAGTGGCGGGTAACCGCCATTTATTGGCCAGTCATGTAGCCGCTGGTGCAGGGTGGTCACCGCACGGCGTACCGCGGCGCCGATCGGGTAGTAAAACGCCACCACCTCAGGCTGAATGCCGATAAAGGTGATTTCCGGCACCGTTTCGCGCAGTTGGTCGATCAGGAAATTCAGCGGCAGGTTATGGGTGGTCATGATGAACATGTCGGCAATGTCTTTTTCATCGATCACCCGGGTTTCTCCCGCAGCCAGCCCCATATCGGTGGCATCGACAATCACCAGCCGCGCAGGGCGCAGTTCACGGATATGCCCAATGTCATTTTCCGGTGCGGCTCCGCCGTCGATCACCGTCCAGCCGGCGGGGGGATTGCCGGCACAGAGCTCCGCCAGTAGCGGGCCGGCGCCGTCATCGCCCATCATGCAGTTGCCTACACACAATAAAACGTCAGTCATCATGCCTCCGGACCATCAGGTAGATGGCGGGTTCGTTTTCAATCGACTGCAGCAGGGCGATCAACTGTTGGCTCCAGTCTTGCTGTTGGGGGTTCATTTGCGGGGCGGCAGCGCTTAACGCGGTGGCCAGCAGGTGGGTATGGCTACTGTCGATACAGATTTCACCGAAGCGATCGACCCCTTCCAGCTTGCGCCGGGCGGTGCTGGCCGCGGGCAGTTGTTCTACCCAGGCGCGGAAACCGGCCAGCGGGCAGCTGAGTTTGGCTTCCAGGCAGTCGATGACGCCAAGATGGTGGCCAATCGCCAGGCTGTAATAGATCACCTCCTGGGCTTTGGGCGGGGCCTTTTTCTCTTGCACGAATTTGCGGCTCAGGGAGTAGAACACCACCTGGGCATGTGAGTGGCTCATAGTCGCAGTTCCCCCCGCAATACCCGTTGATAGATCCCCAGCAGGTTGCCGACAATCTCGCTTAAACGCATATCGTCCTGCTGTTGCAGGTAGGCGCTAATGCGCTGTTCGACCGGCAATGGGCTGTCTGCGGCCAACAGTTGCATAAACTGGTCGGCGATCTGGCGGCCATAGCGATAACCGGCCATCCGCCGGGCTTCGCGATCCAGCAGCACCCGCAGCGGCTGAGGTAATGCCGGGTGCAACAGGCGGGTGGCCTCGCCCTGGGTTTCGTCATGCTGACGGCCTTTGATTTTCTGATCCAACAGGCCGAGTGCCATGGCAAAACCATAAATGGTGGCGGCCGGCGTCGGGGGGCAGCCGGGGATATAGACATCAACCGGTACGATGCGATCGGTGCCGCCCCATACGCAGTAGAGATCGTGGAAAATGCCGCCGCTGTTGCCGCAGGCACCGTAAGAGATGCTGATTTTCGGATCGGGCGAAGCCTGCCAGGCGCGGATCGCCGGGATGCGCATGGCGCGGGTGACCGCCCCGGTAAACAGCAAAATATCGGCATGACGGGGTGAAGGAACTACTTTGATACCGAAGCGTTCGGCGTCGAACAACGGGGAAACGGCAGCAAAAATCTCAATTTCGCAGCCATTGCACCCGCCGCAGTCCACGCGATAAACATAGGCCGAGCGGCGGATATCCTGCAGTAAGGTGGTTTTCAGCTTGGCGATACTTTCGTCGAGGGTGATCGGCACCGGCAGGCCATTTTCGTCGCGTGGGCCAATCAGTGGCGGATTCATGAGATGATCTCCCGGGTCAAATGGCGGCCAACGTCAATGCGATCGGCCTGAGTCAGGTTTTGCTGCTGTTTACACGCCGGGCAGGTTTCAAACTGCGTGCGGCGCGTGGCGGTTTCTGTACTGCTTAGCCCGAGCAGCGTCATGGCATAGTCAATTTCCTTCTGCGACGCATAGGCTTTGCCGCATTGACGGCAATGGCAGATGGCAAAGTCGGCCTGCTCGTATAAGTCTTCTTTACGCCACACTGCCAGCTCGAACTGCTGTGAAAGCCGGATGGCGGCGGTAGGGCAAACTTCTTCACAGCGGGCGCAGAAGATGCAGCGCCCGAGAAACAGCTGCCAGCGCACCGTGCCGCGGGGCAGATCGGTGGTCATACTCAACGCATTGGATGGGCAAGCGTTGGCACAGGCCCCGCAGGCAATACATTGCTGCGGGTTGTATTCGGGCTTGCCACGAAAGTTGGGGTCGACAACCAACGGCTGGCTCGGATAGGCGACGGTGGCCGGGCCGGTTTTCAGCACTTTTTTAATCAGTTTCAGCATGATGGGCTCCGGTTAGAACGGTTTGTTTTTCCGTTCGATGCCATAACGCTCAATCTCTTTGTACGGCACTATGATGGACTGGCGCTTGCGCACGTCGACGATGGTCATGCGATCGGTACAGGAATAGCAGGGATCCAGGCTGCCGATGATCAGCGGAGCGTCGGAAACCGTGTTGCCGCGCAGCATGTAACGCAGGGTTGGCCAATTGGCGTAGGTCGCGGCACGGCAGCGCCAGCGGAACAGTTTTTGGTTGTCGCCGGTCATGCTCCAGTGAATATCGTCACCGCGTGGGGCTTCGGCAAAGCCCAGGGCAAAACGGTGCGGAATATAGTTGAACCCATCAACCGCCAGCGGCCCGCTCGGCAGGCTTTGCAGGCCGAACTCGATGATGCCGAGCGAGTTGAACACTTCGTGAATGCGCACCTTAAGCCGGGAATAGACGTCACAGCCGTCCTCTACGCACAGTTCCACCGGCAGTTTGGCGTAACCGGAAAAGGGATGGTCGATACGGGTATCGCGGCGGTGGCCGCTGCCGCGGATCATCGGGCCGACGTTGCTGTAGTCGCGAGCCACCTGCGGATCGAGCCGGCCAACCCCGACGCTGCGCTGTTCGGTATTCGGCGTGCTGAGCAAGATATCGACCAGATCCACCAACTCACTGCGCATTTGCGCCGCCAGCCGCAGGGTTTGCAGCATGTCGTCTTTCATAATGTCGCGACGGATGCCGCCAATCAGGTTCAAACCATAGGTTTTGCGTGCACCGGTCAGGATCTCCGCCATCTTCATCGACTGTTCGCGCACCCGGAAGAACTGCATAAAACCGGAGTCGAAACCGACGAAATGGCAGGCCAGCCCCAGATTCAGCAGATGGCTGTGCAGGCGTTCCACTTCCAGCAGCACTGAGCGGATCATCTGGGCGCGTTCCGGCACCTGGATGCCCATCGCGTTCTCCACCGAACTGGTGTAGGCCACGCTGTGGGTAAAACCGCAAATGCCGCACACCCGGTCCGACAGGAAGGTCACTTCGTTGTATCCCATGCGGGTTTCGGCCAGTTTCTCCATGCCACGGTGGACGTAGAACAGCCGATAGTCGGCATCAATGATGTCTTCGCCGTCGACGAACAGGCGGAAATGCCCGGGTTCATCCGAGGTGATATGCAACGGGCCGATCGGCACCACGTTGGCTTTACTGCCGGCCAGGCTCTGGAACGGATAGGTTTCCACATCGGTGGTAGGAGCGGGCCGTTGACGATAATCCATGGCGTCTTTGCGCAACGGGTGGAGATCGTCCGGCCAGTCGTCCGGCAGCACCAGTCGGCGTTCATCCGGCAAACCGATCGGGCGCAGGCCATACATGTCGCGCACTTCGCGTTCACCCCAGACGGCAGCAGGCACCCGTGGCGTAACGGAAGGGAACTCCAGCGTTTGGGCGTCAACCTCGGCCCGTACCGTGATCCAGCATTTGGTGCCTTGCTCCATCGACAGCACGTAATACAGCGCGTAATTGCCACACAGAGTGCGTTCGTCGTTACCAAACAGCACCGACAACCAGCCGCCCTGTTGGTAATACAGCCATTCCACCACTTCCGGCAGCGCGTTGAGTTTGACGGTCACCGTCAGTTGGTCGGCCGTTTGCCATTCTGCTGCCAGCATGGCAGCGGGGAATTGTTGCTGCAACGCCGCCAGATAGTGCTGGCCTTGATGTTCGTTAGTCATTATTGATTGCCTTAATCATTGTTCAGCCGACGACCAGCCAGGAAACCAGCGCCAGAAAAGCCAGCCCAAAACCGGCCCAGGTGGTACGGCCCGTCTTGAGGAAGCGCAAACGTGCCACGCTATTTTCGAGAACCGCGATCAGCACCACCGCACACAACAGCTTGAACAGCGCCAGCACCAGTCCAGTCAGCAGCTGCGGGGCAGTGAGCTGTGCCGCCTGGCCCCAGGGCAGGAACACGCCGAGGAACAGTTGCAGCACCACCAGTTGCTTGAGGCTGATGCCCCATTTGATAATGCCTAGCTCGACGCCGGAATATTCCGTCAGCGGGCCTTCCTGCAGCTCTTGTTCGGCTTCTGCCATGTCGAACGGCAGCTTGCCCATTTCGATATAGGTGGCGAACGCGCAGGCCAAACCGGCCAACAGCAGTGGCAGCCAGGCGTGATGCGGCAACCCCAGCAGGCTTTGCACCATGGCGCTCAGTTGGGTGGAGCCGGCGACCAGCGCCGTCACCCACAGACCCAGCAACAGGATCGGTTCGACCAGAATGCCTAACACTGCCTCACGGCTGGCACCGATAGCGGTGAAGGGGCTACCGGTATCCAGCCCGGCAATGGCAAACACAAAGCGCACCACGGCGAACAGATAGATCAGGGTGATCACATCACCGATGGCAGGCAGCGGTGAGGCGGTAGTCAGCATCGGTAGTGCACAGGCGATGGCCAGCAAGGTGCCGGTCAGTAAGTAAGGCATAGCGCGAAAAGCCAGACCGGAAGCCCCCGGCGCCACGCTTTGGCGTTTAAGCAGTTTGGCTATATCACGGTATTCCTGTAATACGCCGGGGCCGCGTCGGGTATGAATGCGGGCACGCAGCACCCGGCTGATGCCGGCAAACAGCGGGGCAACAGCCAGTAACAGCAGGGCCTGCAGCAAACCGAGTAACACATAGGGATAGGTCATCGTTATCTCCTCAGGCAAAAGCCACGACCAGCAGCACCGCCAACTCTACGGCGGCCAGACCGCGGCAGAAGGCAACGAATGCGTTACGGTGTAACCGGTCACCGAAGGATCCCGGTAGCCAGCGGCGCAGTTGATACAGTGGGGCAAACATCACTCGCAACGGCTGAGCAAAGCCGGTGGCAGTGATCACCATCGCGTCCTCATGCCCATAACCACAGGCCCAGGCGCTGCCTTGTACCCGCCGAGGTTGCCGACGCGTCTGGTAACGCGCCGCGATCAACAACGGCAGTAGCGGCATCGCCAGCAATAAAATGGCGATCAGCGGGGTGGAAACCAGCGTATCGGACAAGGAGAGTGACTGTTCGGACGTCAGACCGATCAGGTGGGCAAACAGTGGAATGATCCAGGGCGCACCCAGACCGCAAACCAGACACAACAGAGCCGGCAGCGCATGGCTTAGCGTCAGCCAAACATTGGCCTGAACCGCGTTTGCCGCAGCGTCGCAGCGCGGAGCGCCCAGAAAAGCCACGCCAAACACTTTGCTGACGCACATCACCGCCAGCGCACCGGTCAGGGCTAATGCCACCGCCAGCAGCGGGCCAAACAGATGGCCAATAAAACCGGGTGCCGCGCTGAAGTGGAACAGTCCCTGATAGATCAACCATTCACTGGCGAAGCCGTTCAACGGCGGCAACGCGGCCATCGCCACCAGGCCAATCAGCAGAGAAACGGCGGTCCAGGGCATCAGCCGCGCCAAACCGCCCATTTTCTCCATGTCTTTCAGCCCGGTCTGTTGTTCAATGGCGCCGGCTGCCAGCAGCAATGCGCTTTTAAACAGGCTGTGATTCAGCAGGTGGAACAGGCCACCAATCAGGGCGAAGGCGGTCAATAACGGCTGTTGCAGCGCCGTACCGACCATTGCGCCCCCGATGCCCAGCAGGATAATGCCGATGTTCTCCAGCGTGTGGTAAGCCAGCAAGCGGCGCAGATCGTGCTCCATCAGCGCGTACAGCCCGCCGAAGAAAGCCGTACCGGCAGCCAGTAGCAAGACCAGTAATCCCCACCACAGCGGCGGCGTACCCAGCAGATCCAGCCCTATTTTCAGGATGCCCAGCAGGCCGACCTTCATCAGCGCGCTGGAAAACAACATGGCGGCGGAGGCGGGCGCACTGCTATGGGATTGTGGCACCCAGGCATGTAACGGCATCAGCCCGGCAAAAATGCCAAACCCGGCCAGCGCCAGCAGGAATACCGCATTACGCAATGCATCCGGCAGTGGCGTAGCGCGGATCACGCTGAACTGCAGGCTGTGGCTATGGCAATAGATCAGTGCGAAGGCGACAACCAACAACAGGGTGCCTGAGCGCATCAGCAAGAACTGGCTATGTCCGGCACGCAGGCTTTTAGCGCTTGGGGCATGGACAATCAGGAAATAGCCGCAAAGCGCCGCTAACTCCAGCAGCAACAGCAAGGCCAGGGCATTATCGGCCATCACCGCAGCGCTTAAGGCCGCTAGCATCAGGTTGCTTAAGCCAGCCAATCGGCCGCGAGCACGCGGGTTCAGCCTGGATAAGCTACCGGCGTGATGCAGCGCGGCAAAGACCCCGCACAGAGCCATCACCAGCAGTAACAGGGCGTTAAGGCCACTGATTTCCACCGCGTAATGCAGCCACGGCAAACGGGCGCTGTGCAGTGGGGCAAACAGTATTTGCACCGCGGCCAGCAGGGTAGCGACGGCACAGATTAAGGTAACGCCGCTCAACAAAGTGCTGACACGCGACCAGGGGGCCAGTAGCCAGCCCAACAGGGCGCAGAGTAAATACCCGACCAGGGCCGAAGTCAGCAGTAACAACGGGTCGGGCAACAGGGCATATATCATCAATTTGGCTCCTTCTGGGATCCAGGGACGGCCGCAAACGGCAACTCGGCGCTGAGCGCCTGCATCGCATTGCGCCTTTTCTGTTCGCTGGCGTTGCGCACGTCTCGGTCGGTCACCAGCCGGATCGCCTGGGTTGGACAGGTGCGGATACAGGCGGGGCCTTCGGGGCTGAAGTCACAGAGATCGCACTTCACCGCCACGGCACGGACACCGGGCACACAATCCAGGAAGGGGCTGATTGGGCGTGGTGCTTTGGGCGCAGGCAATGCCAGCGAGGTGTTGCAGTCCGCAGGGATCGCCAGTGGGGTGCTGCCGCCGAAACCAATGGCACCAAACGGGCAGGCAATGCCGCACAGCTTGCAACTGATGCACAGGCTTTCGTTCAGTACGATGGCGTCATCCTGATGGCGAATAGCGTTGACCGGACATACCTGCGCGCAGGGGGCATCTTCACACTGGTGGCACATCGCCGGCGCAGAGTCGCGAGCGTTGCGAATCACCTGCAGGCGGGGTAATGACTGCAATCCATATTGCCGATGTTCCGCAGAACAACTGGCCATACAGGTATTGCAGCCAATACACAATTTAGGGTCCGCAATAATAAAGCGGTTCATGCACACTCCTTGCTTCGTCATTTATGACGAAATCGTCAGTAAAAAATGACGCTTCGACAGTTTTCTGTCGGTGATTAACGCCTGCGATCAGACGGGTAAGGTTATTTTTTTCAGAGCGTCTTGAATGGCGTGACCATCATGCAAGGAATCAAACAGGCATTGATAAATAACGGCGATCTTATCCAGGTAGTGTTCAAATACCGCCTGCATGTCGCGGTTGTTTATTACTTCGTCGATATTGCCGTTTTCATCCAGCGTGGCATGGGCGAAAGGGGCAAAGTTTTCCGGCTCGTGGGCCGTGGCCAGATTAATCCGGTAGCAAATATCCCGGCTGTAAAACCCTTCGCTCAACTGGATGCTGACCGTAAAGTGGTTAAACAGCACAAAGCGCAGGTCGTTTTCCTGCCCGTAGGTAAACTGATGATTAATCTTCTTTTTGGTGGTGGTGACCGCTTTGACCAGAGTGCTGTGGTAGGTCTGCCATTGTGCCATCAGACGATTGCTTTTGTTGGCGATGTAATCGGCCTGACTGGTTACTTCACTGATTGTACTCATGGTCCTCACTCAAAATTGATAGTCGTTGTCGAAATAGCTCCGGGTCAGCGAGTTAAAGCATAAAGCGTGCCAAATTCCGGTAAATTACATTATTTCCTTTTAATTCAATCATCAGAGTTAAATTAATCCGTCAATCCGTTAGGGAATAACTGATTTAATGACTGACGATGACAGTCGGTTCGACAAATATGTCATTGGCGGCTTGGCATCATATTTGCAACGTGAAGGGAATAACGCGTTTATCGCCATTAACGGAGGCCGGATGCACGAAATAACCTTATGCCAACATGCGATGGAAATAATGCAGCAACAGGCTCGCCAAAATAATGCGCAACGCATCACCGCGGTATGGTTCGAGATTGGCGCATTTTCCTGCGTTGAAGCGGAGTCGCTGCGGTTTTGTTTTGACATGGTGTGCCGCGACACGCTGGCCGAAGGCTGCGAACTGCATCTGGCGGAACAGAAAGCGCAGTGTTGGTGCCATGACTGCCAGAGCGATGTCGAGCTGCTGATACCGCAGGTGCTGGTCTGTCCGCACTGTACCGGACGAAATCTGCGGGTACAGGCCGACGATGGCTTGCAAATAAAACGCCTGGAAATTGAATAACAGAGGGGAATGAATATGTGCAGTACCTGCGGTTGTGCCCAGGGTGAATTAACCATTGAAGGGGATGTGAAGGTGCCATTCCGTCCGCAACGCAATGTACAGGGCGATCTGCATTACGGTTTGGGGCTGGCAGGCACCCATGCACCGGGTATCAGCCAGCGCCGGATGCTGGAAATTGAAACCCGGGTGCTGGATAAGAACGATCGTCTGGCGGAGGGTAATCGCCAGTATTTCGCCGCCCAACATATTCTGGCGCTGAATCTGGTTTCCAGCCCCGGCTCCGGCAAAACCACGCTGCTGACAGAAACGCTGCTGCGGCTGCGTGGTCAGCACCCGTGCGCGGTGGTGGAAGGCGATCAGCAAACCACCAATGACGCGGAACGTATCCGCGCCACCGGTGTACCGGCGATTCAGGTCAATACCGGTAAAGGCTGCCATCTGGATGCGCAAATGGTTAACGAGGCCGCCCGGCGTCTGGAACTCAAACCCCACAGCCTGTTGTTTATCGAGAACGTCGGCAATCTGGTTTGCCCGGCCAGCTTTGATCTCGGGGAGCGCCACAAGGTAGCGGTGCTGTCGGTTACCGAAGGGGAAGACAAACCGCTTAAGTACCCACATATGTTTGCCGCTGCACGGGTGATGCTGCTGAACAAGATCGATCTGCTGCCGTATTTGAACTTCGACCTGGCAGCCTGTATCGACAATGCCCGCAAGGTGAACCCGACGATTGAGGTGATTACCCTCTCGGCGACCAGCGGTGAAGGCATGGATCAGTGGCTGGCCTGGCTGGAGACACAGTTATGTGCATAGGCGTTCCAGGGCAGATCGTGGCGCTGGATGAAAAGCAGCCTCAGCATGCCTGGGCCGAAGTCTGTGGCGTGCAGCGCGAAGTGAATATTGCACTGGTGCGCCAGGAGGGTGAGCCCAGGGAAGCGATGATCGGCTGCTGGGTGCTGATCCACGTCGGCTTCGCCATGAGTCGGCTCGACAGGCAAGAGGCCGAGGAGATGCTTTCGGCACTGCAGGCGATGGGGGAAGTGGAGCAGGACGTGGCGCTGTTTTTGGCGGGGGAAGGCAACCATGCATTACGTTGATGAGTTCCGCGATCCGAAGCGGGTAAAAACCCTGTTGCAGCATATTCGGCAGCGAGCCGCACAGTTGCCGTTTAGCGCTGAGCGGCCGTTGCAAATTATGGAAGTGTGCGGTGGTCATACCCATGCCATTTTCCGCTTTGGCCTGGATAAACTACTGCCGCCGCAGATTGAGTTCATTCATGGACCGGGCTGCCCGGTTTGTGTGTTGCCCATGGGGCGTATAGATGCCTGCTGTGAAATCGCCGCTCACCCGGAGGTGATTTTTTGCACCTTCGGCGACGCGTTGCGGGTTCCGGGCAAACAGGGCTCTTTACTGCAGGCCCGCGAGCGCGGCGCCGATGTGCGGGTGGTTTACTCGCCGTTGGATGCTCTGATGCTGGCGCGGCAACACCCGCAGCGGCAGGTGGTGTTCTTTGCCCTGGGGTTTGAAACCACCATGCCGGTCACGGCGATCACCCTGCAGCAGGCCCGGCTGGAAGGGTTGAATAACTTCAGCGTGTTTTGCCAGCACATCAGCCTGATCCCCACCTTGCGCAGCCTGTTGCAACAGCCGGATGTCCGCATCGACGGCTTTCTGGCACCCGGCCACGTCAGTATGGTGATTGGTACCGCGCCGTATCACTTTATCAGTCGGCAATACCATAAACCGCTGGTGGTGACCGGCTTTGAACCGCTGGATATCCTGCAAGGGGTGATGATGCTGGTTGAGCAGTTTGTGGGGCAGCAGAGCCAAACCGAAAACCAATATCGCCGGGTGGTACCTGAACAGGGCAATCTGCTGGCACAGCAGGCAATGAGCGAAGTCTTTGTGTTGGGCGGCGGCAGCGAATGGCGCGGCCTTGGCACCATTGCTGATTCGGGCATTGCCTTAACCCCGGCCTATAGCACCTTTGATGCGGAACGACGTTTCCGTCCGCAACACCGGCAGGTGGCTGACGATCCTCGTGCCCGCTGTGGAGAGGTGCTGACCGGGCGTTGCAAACCGCGTGACTGCCCGCTGTTTGGTGGTGGCTGTACGCCGCAAAATGCTTTTGGCGCGTTGATGGTGTCTTCGGAAGGTGCCTGCGCCGCCTGGTACCAATACCGTCGTGAAACAGAGGAAACCCCGGCATGAATAACGTGATTACTATGGCGCACGGCAGCGGCGGCAGCGCGATGCAGCAACTGCTGGATGAGATTTTCTTGCCGGCCTTTGCCAATCCGCTGCTGGATCAACGTGAAGATCAGGCCCGGTTGGATTTGGCCGAGTTAACCCAGCAGGGCGATCGGCTGGCGTTTACTACCGACAGCTACGTGATTGACCCGATTTTCTTCCCGGGCGGTGATATTGGCAAACTGGCGGTCTGCGGGACGGCTAACGATCTGGCGGTCAGCGGCGCGTTTCCGCGCTATCTTTCCTGCGGTTTTATCCTCGAAGAAGGTTTGCCGTTGGTTGATTTACAACGGCTGGTGGCTTCGATGGCGGCCACTGCGCAGCAGGCCGGTATCCGCATTGTGACCGGGGATACCAAGGTGGTGCAGCGCGGCGCGGCCGACAAAGTGTTTATCAACACCGCCGGTATTGGGGTGATCCCGCCGGGCCTGGATTGGGCAGCGCAAAATATCCGCGCCGGTGACGCAGTGATTGTCAGCGGTACGCTCGGCGATCACGGAGCGACGATCCTCAATCTGCGGGAAAAGCTGGGCATGTCGCTGGATGTGGTCAGCGATTGCGCGGTGCTATCACCATTGATCGCGCCATTGCGTGGCATTAACGGCGTGCGAGCCATGCGCGATGCTACCCGTGGTGGAGTGAACGCCATTTTGCATGAGTTTGCTCGTGCGGCGGGCGTGGGGATTGAAGTTGAAGAGAACCTGTTACCGATAGCGCCGGCAGTGCGAGGGATTTGCGAGTTGCTGGGGCTGGATGCCATCAACTTTGCCAACGAGGGCAAGCTGGTGGTGGTGGCCGCGCCGGAAGCCGAACAGGCGGTACTGGCTGCGTTACAGGCGCATCCGCTGGGCAAGGCCGCGGCATTGATTGGCCGGGTGACTGCCGGACGACAAGTGAGGCTGCAGGGCGCTTATGGCATCAGCCGCCTGCTGGATTTGCCGCATGCCGAACCTTTGCCGCGCATTTGTTGATCCTGTCGGGGGAGAACCTTGTCGCCCAGCGTTACACTTTGTGACGTGACTCACTAAAATCATCATCGCGACTCAGGCAAGTGATAAACAATGTCGAATGCTCAATTAGAAAAACAAGAATTACTTGAAACGACCCGCACGCTGCTCAGTCAGCACAGCTTCGCCGATTTGTTACGGCAGCTGCGCCAGGTGCTGCAACGTCAGCAACTGGCAGACCATGTGACGCTGGTGCTGTTTGATTTGCACAGTGAGCGGGTCAGCTTTCATGGGCTGGATGCGCAACGGCAGCCGGTCATCTATCAGGATGAGACTTTGCTGGCCAATGGGCCGGTGAGCCGACTGCGACAAAGCCCGTTGCCGCAGCGCTGGCAGAGCGAAGATCTGCATGCGCGTTATCCGCAAATCAACGCCCTGGCGCTGTATCTGCCGTTTAACCAATATTGCCTGATGCCGCTGCACGCAGGCGGTAGCCTGATCGGCGGTTGTGAACTGTTACGCAGTAGTTCGCAACCCTTCAGTGATGCCAGTCTGGTGCAGTTGCAGACCCTGATGGAATTGGTTGCGCTGGCGGTGGAACAGATCAGGTTGCGTGAGCAGGCGGAAAACCGCCAACGTCAGTTATGCCATGAGCGTGACGATTACCGCGTTTTGGTCGACGTCACCAACGCAGTATTATCGAAACTCGATCTGGATGATTTGATTGGCGAAATATCTACCGAGATCCACCGTTTTTTCAAGATCGATGCCATCAGCATGGTGCTATGCGTCGATAAAACCGATCGGGTGACCATCTATTCCACCCACTATTTGCAAGACGACGTGGTTGAACGTCAGCAGTACAGCGTGGCACTGGCCGGTACCTTATCCGAACAGGTGATGCAGAGTGGGGAAATGCTGCTGCTCAATCTGAAGCATTCCGATCGTCTGGCGGCTTATGAACGCCAACTGTTCGATCTCTGGCAGGATCAAATCCAAACGCTGTGCCTCTTGCCGCTGGTGTTTGGCAACAAGACCCTGGGCGTATTGAAGCTGGCGCAATGCCAGCCGGACAACTTCAACGCCGCCAATCTGCGGGTGTTGCAGCAGATCGCCGAGCGTATCGCCATCGCGGTGGACAACGCGTTGGCCTACCAGGAAATCAGCCGACTCAAAGAGAGCCTGGTGCATGAAAACCTCTATCTGACCGAGCAAATCAACGGCAACAACCCGGACTTTGGTGAGATTGTCGGGCGCAGCGTGGTGATGTCTGCGGTGCTTAAACAGGTTGAAATGGTGGCGAAAAGCGACTGTTCGGTGCTGATCCTCGGCGAAACCGGCACCGGTAAAGAGTTGATTGCCCGCGCTATCCACAACCTGAGCGAGCGACGTGACCAGCGCATGGTGAAAATGAACTGTGCGGTGATGCCGACCGGGCTGTTGGAAAGCGATCTGTTTGGTCATGAAAAAGGCTCATTCACCGGCGCAACCAACCAGCGGATGGGGCGCTTTGAGCTGGCGGATAAAGGAACGCTGTTTCTGGATGAAGTGGGTGAAATCCCGGTGGAACTGCAGCCTAAACTGCTACGAGTGCTGCAGGAAAGGGAGTTTGAACGGGTAGGCGGCAACAAGGTGATTTCGGTGGATGTGCGCCTGATTGCCGCCACCAACCGTGACCTGCAGCAAATGGTGGCCGACCGGGAGTTTCGCAGTGACCTTTTTTACCGGCTGAACGTGTTCCCGATCGTCATCCCGCCATTGCGTGAACGGCCGGAAGACATCCCGCAATTGGTGAAGTTTCTCACCTACAAAATCGCGCGTCGGATGAAGCGCACCATCGACAGCATTCCGGCGGAGACGCTGCGCCTGCTGAGTCAAATGCCCTGGCCGGGCAATGTGCGCGAGCTGGAGAATGTCATCGAACGGGCAGTATTGCTGACGCGTGGCACGGTACTTAACCTGGAGTTGCCGGAGCTGCGCTATCCGGTGCCGTCGATGGCCTTACCCTTGCCCTCGGCAGAGCCTGTCCAGGCGGGTGAGGACGATCGCGAGCGGATTATCCGCGTATTGAAAGAAACCAACGGTGTGGTTGCCGGCCCACGTGGCGCCGCGCAGCGCCTGGGTATCAAGCGCACTACGCTGCTTTCACGCATGAAAAAGTGGGGGATTGCGGTCAGGTAATTGGCATCAGAGAATTAAAAGGCCCGAGTCCGGTGGTGTATCCGGCTCGGGCCTGGCGGGTCACTTAATTTGAATTAAGTTATCGCGTTATCCATCTCCAGCGGTTTTTGCTTGCTCAACAGATGCAGCAGTAAAGACACCCGCCGCTCTGTCCGCTCCGGCGTGTCCGGCGGCAAGTTATAACGCAGGGTATAGCGCTCGTTTTTTTCATTGTAGAAATCGATGGTAAGCACCGGTACTGAAGCCCCCACGACTTTACGATAATTTAATGAGATAGATGACAGCTCTCGCTTTATGGAAACGTCCATCTTCATTCGCTCACAACAAGAGTACGACGCGTTGACAGCGCAATACGCCCGATAGCAAAACTCAAGCCAGCACCCAACAGCAGCATCAGCAAGGAGCCCCAGGCGGCACGGGATACCTGTTTGGCCGCAACGTCAGCCGCTTCACGCGCTTTCTGTTCGGCCTCAGCCTTAAGTTGTTCGACTTTTTGAACCGCCTGCTGATAAGCCTGGGCGTAATTGTCGACAATTTGGGTCGCCTCTGCGTGGCTCTTGCCGGTACGTGCGGCGACGATGTTCACCAGCGCGTCTTTATCCGCCGCGTTCAGGGTAGGTTCCCCGGATTGCTTAACGCGCTCGAACCATTGCTTAAGCTCCGCTGCAGCCTGTGCCGGGTCGCTAGCCGCATCGGTCGCCGACTGCTTGCCATCCGCACCGGCCTGCTCGGTTTTTTGTTGCAGTTTGGACGGGTCTAATTCAGCCTTGCCGGTTTGCTTGAGCGTGGTAGCCAACTGATTTTGCAGCTCATCCCAATCCAGGCTGATGCCTTTTTTATCAAGTTGCTGTTTTACGCTGTCACCAATGCCCGGCGCTGCCGCCGCCACACCGTTACCCGCCAGAGATAACCCCTTGCCAACCGCACTGCCGGCCAGACCGACCACGCCGCTCGCCAATGAAATAACCAGCCAGGTGGCCAGCAAGGTTGTGACCGCCCAGCTCAACAGGCCATGCAAGCCACCGCGGTTGGGGGCCGTTCGGCCGGCGACAAAGGCACCGGCGGCCAGGGAGAGCAAGGTGGTGACGAACAGCCAGATGCCGGTCCCCACGCCGAAGCCACTCAGGGGATTGCCTGCGTGCAACGGATCCACGGCCGATGCGCCGACAGCAGTACCCAGTACACTCAATATCAGATAGGTCACCAGCGCCATGGCACTCCCGGCCAATATTGAGCCCCATGAAACGTTAAACGCCAGGCGATTGGATTCATAGACAGTGGTCATTGTTATTCCTTATATTTACTGGACAAGTGGTTGTACGCGCAGCACTCCGCTGCACCGACAGAATCAGTCTGCCGCTGTGCACCACTGAACGTCCCGGTTCATTTGCACCCATGGAGCTAGTGCATTCACACCCCGCGAATGAACTACTTAAGCACTATGCTAGTGGGGAAGTCGTGTCATTGTCAGGCGCCCCGATCGCCGCCCGGTGGCCTGAGACCTTTTGTCTTATGGAGAAATAATGAGCCAGTCCGTTCTTGCCAGCGAAACCAACCGTAGCCAACTACAACAGATCATCTCGGGACTGACCGAAGGGGTGATCCTGACTGAAGTCGACCGGACCATTCTGTGGGCCAATGAGGCCGCACTGAGCATGCATGGGTTGACCAAGCTGAGTGAGTTGGGTGCCAATGCCCAGGAGTATGAAGAGCGTTTTGCCTTGCGTTATCGCAACAATCATCCTTTGAGTTCAGAGCAATATCCGCTTAACCGGGTGGCTGCTGGCGAGGAGTTCAACGACGTGCTGGTCGAGGTACGGCCCGTTGGCGAGCCGGATTTTCTCTGGGTTCACCGTTTACGCAGCCTGACGATCACTGACGCCAAAGGGCAGCCCGAGCTGCTGGTATTGATCCTGAGTGACGCCACTGAGTGGGCCAGCGCCGAAGAGCGCTTTGAAAAAACCTTTAATGCCAATCCGGCGCCTGCGGTGATCTGTAGCCTGAGCGACCTGCGTTACATCAAGGTTAACCAGGGGTTCCTCGATATGACCGGCTATAGCCGCGATCAGGTTATGGGTAACTCGGTCTACGCGCTGGATGTGCTGGAGCAAGCGGAACATAAGGATCTGGCGGTGCAGCGCTTGAGCGAAGGGGCAACCATTCCACAGATGCAGGCGGAGTTAAAACTGCCGGCCGGAGGAACCAAACTGGTGATCGTCGCCGGTCAGCCGCTGGATATTAATGAAGTCGATTGCATGCTGTTCACCTTCACTGACCTTGAGCCCCGCCGTAAGGCCGAGTCGGCGCTGCGCGAGAGTGAAGAGCGGTTCGCCAAGTCCTTTCGTTTGAGCCCGGTTCCCACGCTGGTGTGCACTGCGGACAAGCAGCAGGTGCTGGATATTAACGAAGCCTTTATGAAGACCACCGGTTACCTCGCTGAGGAGCTGATTGGCAAGAGGGTCGAGGATATCAATGTCATCGATGGGCAGGGGGAATGTCGGCGCTTGTTTAGCTTACTGGGAAAAACCGGCAACGTAGAAAGCCAGGACCTTAAACTCCGCAAGAAGGGCAACGAAGTGCTCGACTGCGTGGTATCTGCTGATGCCGTGAGTATTCATGACGTCCCCTGTTACCTGTTGGTCATGATGGACATTACCGAGCGCAAACGTTCGGAACTGGAGTTGGTTTCCGCCATCGAGGAAGTGATGCAGGACGCTTCCTGGTTCAGTCAGACGCTGCTCGAGAAACTGGCCAATGTGAAAAGTATCAATAAGCCCAATCTGTCCGGATTTTCCTTCACCGATCTTACCGCCCGTGAGCGCGATGTGTTGGGGTTAATCTGCGAGGGCCTTCCAGACAAGAAAATCGCCACGCGACTCAATCTTGCCCCCAATACCGTGCGCAATCATGTGGCGATGGTTTACTCCAAACTCGACGTACACAGCCGCAGCGAAGCCATTGTCTGGGCCAGAGAGCGGGGGTTGTTTGCCGGCGAGCGGCAGTCTAAAAAAGGATGATAGGGTACGAATGTACTGGATATCGCCCGCATTTTGCGGGCATTTCTGCTATTCCCGCCAATCAATTTGTTACTCAATGTCAATGGCATCCGCAGGGATATAGCTTGGCTATGCGGCGTCTTCGACGCTAAGATAAATACCCTTGATTACTCACCCATTAAGGGAGATTTTCGTGAGCCAAGAATCATCTTCACCACTGTCGTTGGCGCAACGCGCGCTGGAGACCGAACCCCAATACATTGATGCACCCATGACGGCCGCAGCCGCCTTTCTTATCCTCAAGATCAAAGACGATAGTGCATCACTCGCCACCGCCCGAGCCGTGATCGCCAGTACCGAAGATCTGATTAAAAATGTCCAGATACGATCCATCGATGTCAGCTTCACCTGCAACGTCGGTATTTCGCATCGTGTCTGGGAGAGCCTTAGCGGAAAACCCGCGCCCAAGGAGCTGACGCCGTTTAAGGAAATAAAAGGCGCCAAGCATACGGCCGTGGCCACCTCCGGCGATTTGCTGTACCACGTGCGCGCAGGTGCGACAGATTTAATCATTGAGTTCGAGAAAATCCTGCTGGAAGCCTTTGGCGATTCGATCACTGTTGTCGATGAAGTTGCGGGATTCCGTTATTTCGACGGGCGCGACCTGTTGGAGTTTGTCGATGGTACCGCGAACCCGGTGGGTCTGGCTTTGCCACAGGCGACAATCGTTGGTGATGAGGATCCTGACTATGCGGGTGGCAGCTATGTGGTGATACAAAAATACTTGCACAATATGGCCGCCTGGCGTGCACAGAAGGTGGAAACTCAGGAAGCCATTATCGGGCGCACCAAGTTTGATAACGTCGAGTTACCGGATGCGACAGAGGGACAAAAATCACATAAGACTCTGTGTACTATTGAGGACGAGCAGGGTGAACACGACATTTTGCGCGATAATATGCCCTTTGCCTCACCGGGGCGTGGTGAATACGGCACCTATTTTATCGGCTATTCACGCCATCTCTGGGTGATTGAGAAGATGCTTGAGCGTATGTTCATTGGCAATCCAGCCCCTCTGCACGACCGGATCCTTGATTTCTCCACGGCCGTTGCCGGCGTTAACTTCTTTGTCCCTGCACGGAAGTTCTTGAGCGATCTGGCTGATTGAGTTCGCAAAAGTGAGTTTTTGCGTATGAGGCATACGTCCTATATATTTATTAACAGGCCCATAGGCCGTTAGGGAATTGTGATACTTGATCCAACTAATCACCGATTACTAGGAAGCTATCATGCATAAAAGAACACTGGCGACACTGCACTACGAGAAAATGCCTTACGATGGAGTGTATTACCATATCTTGAAACGTGAGGCGCAGGGGCACACGGCGCTGTTGAAACTTGATGCTGGCAGTCATCAGTCAGCCAGAATGCATCCGGGCTGGGTCAAACTGATGGTCCTGTCCGGTGAGCTGAAAATTGGCGATCAGACTCTACAGGCTCATGAGATGTTGATGATCCCGGCTAAAACCGCCTACACGGTGGATGCCATCACTGAAGTATTCTGCCTGGCCATCTCTGAACTGGACGGAGTGGAACTGGCCCGCTAGAGAAGGTTCACGGCATATTGTTCCGGCGGGCGTCTGAGATGTGCTCCCCGGAACAACCCCCTGGTTTTTCCCGACGAACATCTGAGGAAATGACTGGCAGGGGATCTGTTATTTATATCCAATTTATTAAAAAAATATATTTACAATACATTAAATAAGGCTTACGCACCTTTAATGTAAATTTGTTTAAATATCCGCGCTTGAAAATAATTTGTTGAAAGCTATTTTTCTCATGAAGAATTATATTGCACTCAATATATTACCAATTCCAGAAAAACAAACATTAATTTAACTGTTAACACTATAACCACCCCTCCAGGTGAATGGTGTGTAAAATAACTATAAATTTCAAACTTTTACCAACGGGTCATTATGAAAATTCCATTTAAACTTTTTACCTTTTTTGTAGCCAGCATTATCTCATTGAACTGTGGACTAGCAATGGCTCAAAGTAACGTTGAACGTAAGGAAACAATGAAAGATAGCCCATTGAATCAATTATCCATTACTTCGCAAACAGCGAAAAAGATGGCCTTGGCTGCTGAAGATGCAGCACGAAAGGAAAATTTTTCGATAGTTGTAAGTATTGTGGATAATAATGGAAATCTCAAATATTTCAATAGAATGGATGAGACCAGCGTTGGCAGTATTGAAGTCTCACAACTGAAAGCTTTAACCTCTGCTAAATTCCCAGTTTCTTCTAAGGTGCTTGCTGAGCGAAGCGCTAAACTACCTGGAAATCCCTACTCATCCATTCCTGGAATGTTATTATTAGAAGGTGGTTTGCCTATATTCAACAAGGCGGGAAAACATATTGGGGGCATAGGCATCAGTGGCGCTACTCCTGAATTGGACGCCAAGTTTGCTCAGGCCGGCGTTGATAGCTTCGCTGAATAAATACTTCCAGGCTGTAAGGATCCATTCTTCATTCCAGCACAATGCCGCTATAGAGTTGAATGGACCGATCCCAACGGGCCGACGATTTGGTTGGCCGTTCATTACGCTGAGCAATAAATCGCTACCGGGCGATAAATCAGAAGCGTTAACGCCAAATTTCATGGTGCGTTTTGAAGGATTCTGCAGGGGCAATGCTGCCAATTTTTTTCAGATTTCACGTAGCGCGATCAAAAAAGGAGGGCGTTTTGACCGATTCGACACAGCTATTGGCATTAATCCAATCCCTGGAAGTTAAGCTGCATTTGCCGGTAACGAGAAACAACGTCGCTGTGGTCAGCGAGTTGCTGCATGACGACTTTGAAGAGATTGGGCGTTCAGGGCATTACTATGACAAACAGCAAACCCTGGCGGCACTTCAAATCGAAAGTGGTCAGACACCGATTTTTTCCGAAGGGTTTAAGCTGGCCATCATTACCGAAGGTGCGGTGTTGCTGACGTACCGTAGTTTTCAACAGGGTGACGATGGTGACGTTACTCGATGTACATTGCGATCGTCGATCTGGTTATTATCTGCAAATGACAATGGCGATCGATGGCAGATGCGTTTTCATCAGGGCACGCCGACTAATTGTTGACACAGGTGATGTTGGGCCACAAACCCACAATCACCAATGAACAGACAAGAACCGGCAAAGAGAAAGGCGAGGTGAGTTATGGACAGGATAGACAGCCCGGTGCGTGGTCATAAATGCAATTTAACATAATATACATTATGCGCACCAAGGTGGCTGTACGTAGAATCTGAGCTTCTGGCTTTTATCATAGCCTTATCAAGATATCTCTAAGTTGGTTGGCCGCCAGCCCACCGGATGAATTTCCACGGCTAAATCGACTCGAGTATCTCAGCTATGTTTTGTGGATAGACAATCTCATCCGTTGTTCTTAACTCTTCGATACTCCACCAGTGATGCTCGCTGATGACACGCTTTTCTTCACCGCTCCAACGGTCAGTGTTGATCTCGCGATGTCTCACTCGCACAACGTAAAACTTTTCCTGCGCTTCAACCATCTCGCCATTCGGCAACATCATCTCAAAGTTTCTTTGCGCCACACACTGGCCAACTTCATTGCACACAATGCCCGTTTCTTCCTGTAGCTCTCTAACAGCCGCTTGCTTATAGGACTCACCTTGTTCAACACCGCCGCCTGGTGTTGCCCAATATGATTGTCCCGCCAACGCGCCAGAGCTGTGCGTGAATTTAAACAACAAAACCTGTCCTGAAGGTTCAGTAATCAAAAGCCTGGATGCTGGTCGCGTTCGCACTTTATTTCCTTCCCTATATGAGAAACTGAGATCTGAAGCCCTGGCCATTATCATGGGAAAAGCTCCCTTTGCTATCAAGTCCAAAATACCGCTGCAAGATTTGGCTATTCTATGGGATAGTCAGCCCAGTTTGTATACAGGGAACTCAGGATGTGTACCACAGAGAAACATATGATTGTTATCGGCGCGGGAATTATGGGGGCATCAATAGCCTATCATTTGGCAAGCCGCGGGATAAAAGTGACGGTCATTGATAAAGACCAACCTTCTTCTGGCGCTACCGGCAGCTCTTTTGGCTGGATCCACACGACAGTAAGTGATGATGCACCTGATGCTTATCTTCGCCGCGCCTCGGTGGCCGATTGGCAGCGACTGGAAAAAGAAATCCCGGAGCTTTGGGTGAATTGGACTGGTGCACTAAGTTATGACGATGAATCGCTGGAAAGTCAGCCCAATGAAAACCTGCTTCAACAACCCGAGATATCCAGGCTTGAACCCGCGTTTAACAACCCGCCACGGCGTGCATATTATGCGGTTTATGATGGTGCTGTCGACCCCATCGATGCCACGCACGCCCTGCTGGAAAAGGCTTGTAACTTGGGCGCTACGCTGAAAATTCAAACGCCGGTCATCGGTTTTCTCCAAAATGGCAACCATGTTACCGGCATCCAAACCCCGGAGGGCGTATTAAATGCGGATGCGGTTATCCTGGCCTGCGGAACAGGTATAACTCCCCTACTTGCTACCATTGGGATCCCGTTGCCGATCCTGGCGTCACCGGCAATTCTGTTACGGTTCGGCACCGAAAAGCATTTAATTAACACCCTGATTTCTGGTCATGATGTAGAAGCCCGGCATGCCCGTAACGGTGATATTTTGGCTGCGGAAGACTTTCCGCTATCGGGCAATACCGATAATGTTGCCGCTGAGACCCTGGCAGCGATGAAATCAGGATTGAACGGCGCAGCTTCGCTGCACTTACTGAGCCAATCGGTGGGACAGCGCCCAGTGCCGGAAGATGGATGTCCGGTCATCGGATTTGTCGGCGAGAGGCCTGGAGTTTATGTTGCCGTCATGCATCCGGCGGTTACCTGTGCGGCTACCCTGGGCAGAATGGTCAGTGAAGAACTGATCAGCGGTAATAACCCGGAAATACCTGCAATTTATCGTCCTCGCCGCATCACTTCTGACCCAAAACAACCTTAATAACGGCAATCGTCGCAGGACAACACCTGGCGACGATTACCGATGAAGATACTCAAATAATGTATGAAAGCAGGAAGGTCATGCCCAGCGCCAATACCGAAGCGATAAAGGTGGCCGTAGTGTAATACTTGAAGGTTTCATTCAGCGTCGCTCCACAATATTGCTTCACCAACCAGAACAGTGAATCCGTCACTATGGTGCAGCCAATAGCACCAGAACCTATGGCAATGGTCACGATCTCCGGGCTGACATTGGGATAAAGCGACAACATCGGTGCGACTATCGCCGTGGCGCCCATCATGGCTACGGTGGCGGAACCCACGGCAGCATGCAGAATAAGTGCGACCAGCCAGGCTAACAGAATAGGATGCATATGCAGGTTTGACAGCATCAGCGCCAGGGTATCGGCCAGGCCACTGGTCTTCAAAATACTGTTAAATGCTCCGCCGGCACCGATGATCAACAAGATATTGGCAATGGAGGAGAAACCGGACTCAGTATGGCTCAACAGCGCGCTCATCCCCATATGACGACGAATACCGAGAACGTAGTAAGCCACAAACACAGCAATAAACATGGCAATGATCGGGTTACCGATAAACTCCATAGCGGCAAATAAGCGCCCTTCTTTATTCAGATTCAGCTCAGCGACCGTTTTGACCAGCATCAGCACTATGGGCAGTAAAACCGTAAACAGCGTTGCTCCCAGTGATGGCAGTGAATGTTCTTCTCGCACGGCCAGATTGGAGAACTCAGGCGGTACCGCTTTAAACGGCAAGCGTTTACCCAGCAATTTCAGGAACAGTGGACCACCTACCAGTGACGCCGTCAGCCCGACGAACAGGCCATAAACAATCACCGTGCCCACATCGGCTCCCAGCTTGTTGGTTACAAATAACGCTGCGGGATGAGGGGGAACTACACAGTGCACCGCCATCAATGCGGTACACAAAGGAATGGCCAGCTTGAGTAATGAAGTCCCGGTTTTTCTGGCGATGGAGAAAGCCAATGGGATCAACAGAACTACGCCCACTTCAACAAACAGCGTGATACCGCAAACCAAGCCGACCAGCACCATAATCACGTCGACAGACAACCAGCGGCAGCGTTGCAACGCAATACCAATACGCTCTGCCGCGCCGGAGACCTCCATCATTTTCCCCAGAATGGTCCCCAGCCCAATGATCGCTGCCAAAAAACCTAGCGTACTGCCGATGCCGTTTTCGATGGCATTGACCATATCAATCGGGCCCATCCCCATCATGCTGCCGACAAAGAAGCTTGCTAACAGTAGCGCCAAAAAAGGGTGAAACTTAAACTTCACGATGGTCAAAATGATGATCGCGATACTGGCGATCAGCGTGCCGGCAACCCAAACTTGCGAATCCATAGCCCATACCCCCGTCATAAACTGACTGTTATTGGACAGGAAAACGACGATCGGTGACAAACGATAAAAATCCGCTCTCACGTGAGTGAAACAGAATCAAACGAGTGACTTACGCCAAAAAATGGTGCAGTTTAGCGACATGGGTCAACTTTACTCACCAAGTTGGTGTGTAAATCGCAGATATTTTTAAATTTTCTGGGGGGATTATGACGGTAAATCTAACGGGGCCACATCGCTCACTGAATGGTTGGCAGTTATCGCGGTTATTTACCTTTGAAGTGGCTGCGCGGCATGAGTCTTTCGCCATGGCGGCCGATGAGCTTTCTGTCAGCCCCAGCGCCGTCAGCCATAATATTAACCAGCTTGAAGCCAATCTGGGTATCCAGCTGTTTGTCCGCTCTCACCGTAAGGTGGAACTCACGACCGAAGGCAAACGGGTTTTTTGGGCGCTAAAATCTTCACTTGGCACCCTGAACCAGGAGATTCTAGATATCAAGAATCAGGCGCTATCAGGTTCATTAACAATTTACTCCCGCCCCTCCATTGCTCAGTGCTGGATCGTGCCGGCGTTGGCGGATTTCTCACGCCGATACCCCGCCATTAATCTGACCATTCTGACCGGCAACGAATATGTGAACTTCCAACGCACCGGCATTGATCTGGCGGTTTACTTTGACGCCACCCCGTCATCGCAGCTTCATTATCAATACCTGATGGATGAAGCGATCATCCCGGTATGCAGCCCGGAGTACGCCAGTCAATTTGAGCTGGCCAACTTTCCCGGCAACCTCTCCCACTGCACCCTGCTCCACGATCGACAAGCCTGGAGCTATGATTCCGGTACCGATGAGTGGCACAGTTGGGCTCAGCATTTCGGTATCAATCTGGATACCTCTCCGGGTATAGGTTTTGATCGTTCCGATCTGGCCGTTACGGCAGCCATCAATCATGTTGGCGTGGCTATGGGCCGCAAACGGTTGATCCACAAACGGCTTAACTCCGGTGAACTGGTGGCGCCATTCCCGAAAATGGAGCTGAAATGTGACCAGCACTACTATGTATCGACACTTTCCGACCGCCAGTGGCCGAAGATTGACGCCTTCATTGCTTGGTTAAAAAACCTGGGGGAACTCCCTGTGTAAGCATCAGTCTCTAACAGAAATGCGGATATGGGCAGGTAATATCACTTAATCGTCTTTGTTGTCGGGGATGATATTTTCGACAGGAATGCGATGTTCGAGATATAACCACTTCTTTACTGCCGGTATTATTTTCCGTCAGAACCAAGATATATCTCAATGGTTAAATTGGTTGAGAATGTGAGACAAACGGCAATTCACTTTATCAATAGGCTAACCCCGGATAAAATGTTTTAACATTTGCCAGATAAAACAGTACAATTCCGTCCGTTAATTTCGCACTATTTTTAGGATATATGTGTCGTTAATTAGGACTGCCACATCGCGAAGCCGTCTCCCCGCCTGTCTGGGGATTTTTGCGATCCTGATGTTGTTCATTGCCCCGGTGATCTCCCGATCGCTGGAGCATGCGCGCGTCGGGCAGTCTGAAACCGCCAGTATGGCAGACTGCGGTATGGATATGTCGACGCATATGCATCATCCGCCACCGTCAGCACCGAGCGGTAAGGCCAGCCAACCCGGTATGCCAATGGGCATGCAGACCGGCAGCCACAATATGGCGATGATGATGGATGACAGCGCCTGCGGTTACTGTGTGCTGCTGATCCATGTGCCGCTGTTGGACCTGGCCTATTCGCCGTTGTTCTGGTCTGGTTCGTTGCTGTCCCGTGCTCCACCAGCGCATTATATCTTCCCGTTATTCGTCCATCTGACCTACTCCGAGTCACAACCTCGCGCACCACCAGCATCACTTCCTCTGATTTAAAAGTTAATAGACTGCAGCCAAATTATTCCTGTTGAGATAATTCAATCAGGAGGTTGACGCACGCCTGTCAGATTTACTGCTGCAGATCATTATTTATCGCAACTCGAGTGGCGTTATTAATCCGTCATGACGAGAACGACCCTCTATTTACGGCGGCATGATGCTCCGGGCATCACTGCGTCTAAATAATAACCGGTCGTGATGTGAAAATACGTTTAGCGTCAAAATTTGCATTAAGGAACGATGATGTTCGGTAAAACAAAAAATTATAAAAAACACCCTCTGTCACTGCATATTACTGCGGCGATGCCTTTGTTTGCTCTGGTGGCCTTTAACGGCCATGCCGCAGAACAGCATCAGCATGATGTTGCCGTCAAAACCAATGACGGTGACGTCATTACCGTGACTGCGCCACTCTATTCACCGATAACCATAGTGACGTCCCCTAAAACACCGCGTCAGCCGGTGCCGGCCAGCGATGGTTCTGATTATCTGAAAACCATTCCAGGCTTCTCGCAAATCCGTAACGGCGGCACCAATGGCGATCCGGTGTTTCGCGGCATGTTTGGCTCACGACTGAAAATTCTGACCGACGGCGGCGAAATGTTGGGTGCCTGTCCGGCAAGGATGGACGCCCCTACTTCCTATATCTCGCCGGAAAGTTATGATCTGCTGACCATCACCAAAGGCCCGCAGACGGTGCTCTGGGGGCCAGGTTCCTCAGCGGGAACGGTACGTTTCGAACGTGAGCGTCCGCGCTTTGAACAGCCCGGCATCAAGGGCAATGCCAGCGTATTGGCCGGTTCTAACGGTCGCTGGGATGAAAATATCGATGCCAGTCTGGGGGGCGAACAAGGCTATTTACGCCTGATGGGCAACAAATCGCGCTCCAACGACTATAAGGATGGCAATGGCGACCGCGTACCATCACGCTGGGATAAATGGAATGGTGATTTGGCGCTGGGCTGGACGCCAGACAGCGATACTCTGTTGGAAGTGACCATGGGCCGGGGTAATGGTGAGGCTCGTTATGCCGGGCGCAGCATGGACGGTTCACAGTTCAAGCGTGAAAGTCTGGGCATGCGGTTTGAAAAATCCAACATTGGTGAGGTGCTGGATAAACTTGAAGCTCAGGTTTATTACAACTACGCCAACCATATTATGGATAACGTCACCCTTCGCTCCCCCGGTCAGGGTGGCATGGCGATGGGACATATGGGCATGGGTCATATGAATATGGGGATGACGATGCAACTGGATCGCCGTACCGTCGGCGGGCGCGTCATGGGTACCTGGCTATGGCAAGATTTCAAGTTGGAAAGCGGCATGGATACGCAAACCAACACTCACCGCAATAGACAGGGTGACGGCTGGCAGAAAGATGCGCAATTTCATAACTACGGTGCTTTTGGCGAGCTGACCTGGACCGCGACCGAACAAAGCAAGGTGATCAGCGGTGCGCGCCTCGATCGCAGCCTGGTGGATAACTATCAATCGGCTAATGAGCGTGAACGTTCCGATACCTTGCCTAGCGGTTTTACGCGCATTGAGCATACGCTTGCCGGCATGCCGCTGATGGTTTATGCCGGGATTGGCTATACCGAACGTTTCCCTGACTACTGGGAACTGTTCTCCCCGACTTTGGGGCCGAACGGCAGTAAAAGCCCGTTTGATAGCGTGAAAAGTGAAAAGACCACGCAAATCGATATCGGCGCTCAATACACCGATAAACGCTTTAACAGCTGGGTGTCCGCGTACCTGGGTCATGTGAATGACTTTATCCTGTTCAAATACGATCCACACCATGCTCGTATCAGTCAGGCCGATAACGTGAACGCCACGATTATGGGCGGTGAAATGGGCATGGGTTACCAACTTACCGAGCACTGGAAAACCGATGCCAGCCTGGCCTATGCCTGGGGTAAAAATACCACTGACCACCAGCCACTGCCGCAAATACCGCCGCTGGAAGCACGCTTAGGTTTAACCTACGAACGTGGCGACTGGAGCAGCACCGGCCTTTGGCGTCTGGTCAGTAGCCAGCACCGTGTGGCGATCAATCAGGGTAACGTGGTGGGTAAAGACTTTGCCGACAGTCCGGGCTTTGGCGTGCTTTCCGCCAATGTGGCCTACAAGGTCACTCCGCAGGTCAAACTCAGCACCGGCCTGGATAACATCTTCAACAAAACCTACAGCGAGCATCTCAATCTGGCTGGCAACAGCACCTTCGGTTATTCATCGAATACTTCGGTAAATGAGCCAGGGCGCACCCTCTGGGCCAAGGTCAACGTCACCTTCTAACTAAACGGAGCCGGGTGGTGATTATCATCGCCCGGCAAAGATTTTTGCCCAAGTGACTTGGGCGGGTCTGCATTTTCACCCTACCCGAAGCGCTTCAACAACCAATGAGAACGCTGGGGAAGGCTGTTTACGACTGGGATAATACAAGTAGTAGCCAGGAAACGGCTTACACCATGGCTCCAGTACGCGAATCAGACGCCCGTCTTCAATATGCTTTCCAAATTCTTCTTCTGGCAAAAATGCAATCCCCAGCCCTGCAAGCGCGGCATCAACAATATGTACAGAAGTATTGAAAATGAGTTGTCCGCTGACGCGCACATTAAGATCCCCACCATCCTGATCAAAATCCCAGACATACAGCCCGCCAGACCTGACCATTCGCTGATTTATGCACAGGTGTTGCGTCAATTCGTGGGGGGTATTGGGGATCGGGTAACGTGAAAAGTAGTCCGGTGCTGCCACTGCAGCCATGCGTAATTTGGGGCCAATCGGAACGGCTATCATGTCTTTATCAATGGTGTCACCCAGCCGAACGCCCGCATCAAAACGGTCTGCCACAATGTCGCGGAAACCATGATTGGCGTCGAATTCGATATTTATGTCCGGGTACTCTCGCAACAGGGGCGCCAGTTTTGGCAACAGCGTGCTGTGTAAAACGTCTGGCCCGCAGGTGATGCGGACCCTACCCGCCGGCTTATCACGCAGCTCCGTCAGCATATCCAGCTCGGCTTCAATCTCATCGATACGATTGCCTATAGCCAGTAACAATCGTTCTCCAGCGGAAGTCGGTGACACACTACGGGTGGTACGCGTCAGCAGGCGAATTTGCATCCGTTCTTCAAGTGCGGAAATTGCCTGGCTCAGAGCCGGTTGAGTGACGCCCAATTGTGCCGCCGCGCGGGTAAAGCTGCTTTCACGTGCGACCGTAACAAAATAAAGCAGGTCATTCAGGTTGCGTTTCATCTGGTCTAGCCACCCTATTAATAAGCATTGGTTATAAAGTCATTAAGTATTCATTAGCTAGTTATTTTGCACCCTGCATGTAAAATTTTCAGCAAGAGTTTCTTAAGCGATGGCGGATAAATGCCGTTGCCATTTCATCTTTCATTCACCTTTTCTGACGTTATTCCTGCCAATAGCGTACGGCCCCGGCTTGCCTAAACACAGGCGGGGATTATTCGGAGTCAGCAGTTTATGCCCAGATCGTCGAGTGACACACCACTTCACAATGAGCGCGCGTACTGGAGCGGCGTATTCGCCATGACATTGTGCGTCTTCACCTTAATTGCTTCGGAATTTATGCCAGTCAGCCTACTGACACCAATATCCGCGGACCTGGCCGTGAGTGAGGGACTGGTTGGTCAGGGGATCGCTATTTCCGGACTTTTTGCCGTATTGACGAGTCTCTCCATTTCTACGCTGGCTGGGGCTGCGAATCGCAAAATCTTGCTGTTGGGTATGACGGCTTTGATGGCGCTTTCCGGAGCCATCATAGCGTTAGCGCCCAGCTATTTTATTTACATGGCTGGCCGAGCCCTGATTGGAATTGCTATTGGTGGCTTCTGGTCACTATCGGCTGCCACGGCTATTCGCCTGGTTCCGCAACATCGGGTACCTCGCGCACTGGCTATTTTTAATGGGGGCAATGCGCTGGCCACTGTTATAGCCGCTCCATTGGGGAGTTATCTGGGTTCTGTCATCGGCTGGCGTGGCGCATTCTTTTGCATTGTGCCGGTCGCGGTAATTGCTTTTATTTGGCAGTTGTTCAGCTTGCCGGCCATGACTACGGATAAAGACGCCAAGCGTAGCGGCACTGTATTTCGCCTTTTTGCCAATCCGGTGGTGACCCTTGGCCTTGCCGCCTGTGGATTGTTCTTTATGGGCCAGTTTTCTTTGTTTACCTATTTGCGTCCGTTTCTTGAAACGGTAACACGGGTGGATATCACCACGCTGTCGCTCATTTTGCTGACCATCGGGGTTGCGGGCTTTATCGGTACTTTGCTGATTGGCATTTTCTTGAAATCCACCTTCTATCTGACGTTGATCGCCATCCCATTGCTGATGGCTGCCATAGCCGGAGCGCTGATCGCTTTTGGCCACAGCGTCTGGATTGTCACACTGCTGCTGGGTTTATGGGGGTTGTTCGCTACGGCTGCTCCGACCGGTTGGTGGACCTGGATCGCCAGAACATTGCCTGATGATGCGGAAGCCGGTGGTGGGTTGATGGTTGCCATAGTGCAGCTGTCAATCGCACTGGGATCCACCCTCGGTGGTTTCGCATTTGATCATAGCGGTTATCAAAGCACTTTCACCATCAGCATCGTTTTATTAGTGATCGCGGCTGCCCTGACTTTATGGACGTCACGTAAAGATCTCTACCAAACCAATTGAGGATTATTCAGTGAGAACATTAACCATGTTATTGGGGCTGTTAATCAGCTCGTTTGCTGCCACAGGAGCCGATATGTCTAACGGAGCAGATAACTTTTACCAAAGCAATAAAGTCACCCAACAAAAGGTGACCTTTAAAAACCAGTACCAGATGAATGTGGTCGGCAACCTGTTTATGCCGAAAGGAATGGAGCAGAACGCTAAAAACCCGGCTATCGTTGTTGGTCATCCTATGGGGGCGGTAAAAGAACAAAGTTCAAACTTATATGCTCAGAAACTGGCGGAACAAGGGTTTGTGACGCTGGCAATTGATCTGTCCTTCTGGGGTGAGAGCGATGGCAAACCCGGTCATCTGATTTCTCCGGAAATTTACGCGGATGACTTTAGTGCTGCCGTCGATTATCTGAGTACTCAGCCTTACGTGGATGCGGAGAAAATTGGCGTGTTGGGTATCTGCGGTAGCGGGAGCTTTGTCATCAGTGCAGCCAAAATTGACCCGAGAATGAAAGCCATTGCCACTGTCAGCATGTATGACATGGGGTCTGTTTTCCGTAATGGTCTTCATCATTCGGTTACGTCAGAACAGCGTAAAGCCTTGATTAAATCGGCTACCGAACAGCGCTTTGTTGAGTCTAAAGGCGGTGATATCGCCTATATCCCAGGGACCGTGAACCAACTGGATGATTCAACATCTGCGATTCAGAGAGAATTCTTCGATTTTTACCGTACATCGCGTGGCGGCTACACGCCAAAAGGCGAGCAAGAAGAACTGACGACCAAACCCATGTTGAGCAGCATTGGGAAGTTTATGAACTTCTACCCGTTCAATGATATTGAAACGATCTCGCCACGCCCGATGCTGTTCATCACCGGCAGTCAGGCGCATTCGAAAGAATTTAGCGAAGATGCTTACCAAGGTGCCGGACAACCGAAAGAGTTGTACATCGTCCCAGGCGCAGGCCATGTCGATCTGTACGACCGTACCGACCTGATCCCTTTTGCCAAGCTGACGTCGTTCTTTAAAACCAACCTGAAATAACCTTTTATGCCGCATCCTCAGGGATGTGGCTAATTTTTCCCCCCTGGCAAAGCCCCTTTTGAGCCTGTTCTCACTCCCTAAGTATTATTGCTTCCACATTCCAAACTCGCTAAGATCGCTTAAAATATATTTTAAAAAATAAACAAAATGAATAAGCCTATTTTAAACGATGCACCGCGTTTCCTCGATTTGCCTGCCGGCTACTTTGGTATGGTATTGGGTATCATTGGCTCGGGTTTTGGTTGGCGTTATGCCGCCACTATCCTGCCCGTCTCCTCAATGATTGGCGAGGCGCTGATCGTCACCGCCATCGGCATTTGGTTTTTGCTGGCCTGCGCATTTTTATACCGCCTACTGCGTTTTCCCCACAGCGTGAAAGCAGAAATAGAGCATCCACTGATGAGCAGTTATGTCAGTTTGCTCCCGGCCACCACCATTCTGGTCGCCATTGGTGTGGTGCCCTGGTGGCGTTCACTGGCCGTTGCGATATTCACCCTGGGGGCCGTGGCACAACTGAGCTATGCCGCCTGGCAAAGTGCCGGTTTGTGGCGCGGGTCTCATCCTGCTGAAGCCACCACGCCCGGGCTCTATTTGCCAACGGTCGCCAACAACTTTATCAGCTGCATGGCCTGCGGTGCATTAGGTTATCAGGATCTGGGCCTGCTGTTTCTGGGGGCGGGGATCCTTTCCTGGCTGAGTCTGGAGCCGTCCATTTTGCAGCGGTTGCGTAGCCAGGGTGAAATGCCAACACCGGTTCGTCTTTCCCTCGGGATCCAGTTGGCCCCGGCTCTGGTGGCCTGCAGCGCCTGGCTGGCGATTAATGGGGGGGAAGCGGACGTACTGGCCAAAATGCTTTTCGGCTACGGCCTGCTGCAACTGTTGTTTATCGTGCGTCTGCTTCCCTGGTATCTGAAAGGTCCCTTCAATGTCTCGTTCTGGAGCTTCTCATTCGGACTTTCTGCCCTGGCGACCACCGCGCTGCATCTGGGGCATACAAGCCAGGAGGGAATATTGTCTGCGCTTGCATTACCTCTTTTTGTCTTCAGCAACGTGCTGATTGGCCTGCTGTTTGTGCGTACGTTGATGTTGTTGCTTCAGGGTAAATTACTGAAATACAGCAGGCATCCCTGAACTTCAGCCAACCGAGGCAACAATATGCTCACGTAGCCATTGATGTGCCGGATCACGATGGGAACGCTCATGCCACAACATGGTCATTTCGAACCCAGGCACTTGAAGCGGCGGTTCAACCACCTGCAGCGCATTGTTGTTACGTACCAGCCGCGATGGCAACATCGCCACCAGATCTGAATTTGCCAGCACCGACATCACAAACAGAAAATGTGGTACGGAAAGCACCACTCGCCGGGTTAAACCGGCTTCTGCCAGTACCTTGTCGGTGATGCCGAAAAACCCTCCGCCGTCCGGTGATACCATCACATGTTCCAACTCGCAAAACTGGGCCAGCGACGGCGGGTTTTGCAAGCCAGGGTGCCCCGCACGCCCGACCAGCACATAGCGTTCACTAAACAAAATGCGCTGACGCAAGTTGGGCGGTGAACCTTCGCGAGTATGAAAGGCCAGGTCTATCTCGCCCTGCTCGGCCTGTTTAGCAATGCGTGAGGGCACAGTTTCTATCACTGCCAGGCGGCTGTGCGGTGCCGCAGCCCGCAACCCCATCAGCGCCGGTTGAACGATGGTCGACTCACCGTAGTCGAATGCCGCCACACGCCAGGTATTATCGGCCACTCTGGGATCAAAAGGTTCTGATGGTGATACCGCAAGCTCCAACGCCTCGAGTGCCAGCCGCAGTGGTTCACGTAATTCGTCACCACGCGCGGTCGGTCGCATCCCGCGTGGTCCCGGCATCAACAAAGGGTCGTGAAAGATATCTCTGAGTTTGGCAAGATGCACACTGACCGCAGGCTGCGACAGGTTTAATCGCTGTGCCGTCCGGGTCACATTGTGCTCGGCCAGCAAGGTGTCCAACGTCACCAACAAATTGAGATCCAGGCGCCTGATATTATTCATGGTAATACCTGTAATATTAGAAATTCATTTCTAGTATACCTGATAAGCGCCTACCCTGACTTCCATCAACTAATGGAGGTCCCGCTATGAATGTTTTACTGGTCTATGCTCACCCTGAACCGCAGTCTTTAAATGGCTCCCTTAAGGATTTATCGGTCCAACGTTTGAAAGCTGCGGGGCACCAGGTACAGGTTTCCGATCTGTATGCCATGCAATGGAAAGCCACGCTCGATGCCAATGACAGCAGGGTTCCCCCGCTAGGTTCGCGCTTTGATCCCTCACTCGATTCCCAGCATGCCTTTGCCAACGGGTTACAGAGCCAGGACATTGAGCTGGAGCAGGAAAAACTACGCTGGGCGGATACGGTCATTTTGCAGTTTCCCCTGTGGTGGTTTTCGATGCCGGCAATCCTTAAAGGCTGGGTTGAACGCGTCTATGCCTACGGATTTGCCTATGGCGTCGGGGAACACTCTGACTCACGCTGGGGTGATCGTTATGGCGAAGGCACCCTGGCGGGGAAACGGGCAATGCTGATTGTTACCACCGGTGGTTGGGAATCTCATTACGCTGCACGCGGTATCAATGGCCCGATCGATGACATCCTGTTCCCTATCCAGCATGGCATCCTGCATTACCCCGGTTTCGAGGTGCTACCCCCCTTTGTCATCTATCGTACCGGCCGAATGGATGAAACACGTTTTACCGAGATCGGTAACGCCCTGGGGCAACGGCTGGACGACCTGGCGCATACCGCACCGATCCCCTTCCGCCGACAAAATGCGGGCGAATACGAGATCCCGGCATTAACCCTGAAACCCGATATTGCCCCCGGCCGGGGTGGTTTTGGTGCACATATAGAATAACGATAAGGCCCGGTGGACCGGGCCAGTTGCAAGATTACTTCTCCAGTGGATACTCGCCCAGTCACCAGAAACCTCGGAGGTAACCCCCATATTATTGGATTTCATAATCTGTGCGTGTTCCGCCTCTACTTTCTTCGGCCCTCAGTCGGGCTTGATGAGTATCTCGAAACCAAATACGTCAACCTCGGGCAACTTGAGGGCGAATAAATAGCTGTTCGGTCATCAATTGACCCCATTGTGTGCCCGGCTGCTCTTCTGCCAGCGTAAAACCGACGCTTTCATACAGATGCCGGGCCGCATCCAGCCCTTTGAAGGTCCACAAATGGGTTTCATCAAAGCCGTGTTCATCACAAAAACTGACCGCCCGGTTCAGCAGTTGGCGGCCTACGCCGCTGCCGCGCAGGCAGTCATCAATAATAAAGGTGCGCAAATGGGCACGATTTTCACCCAAGGACTCCCCATCGATTGAAACCGAACCGACAATGCGGCCGTCGCTCAATGCAGACCAGGTCTGGTTTAGCGGATGCGACAGCCGCCCGGCCAGATCGGCCAGCGCTGCGCCGACGGCAGCTTCAAAAAAGGCACCAAACCCCACCGCGCGCGAATAATATTGCATGTGCATTTCCAGCGTTCTGCCGGTAAACCCAGGCAGATAACCGCTGACAATCTCGATTGCTGGTGCCGAGAGCGACGCTTCTCCCAAACGGTGAGCGCGTAACGCCGCAGCATAATTCTGCAGGCCCTCGGCAATGCCTGCGCTGGCGCCAGGCGGCAGTTTATCCAGCGCATTAAGAACCTGATGCTCGGCAAAACGGTTAATCCCAGCCAGAGTCTGTCGTCCTTTATCCGTTAACCGCAGGATTTTTTCCCTGGCATCGCGCTCACTGGGAAAAGTCACTAGTTCTCCGGTTTTGATCAGTTTGTTAAGCATGCGGCTAACGCTGGATTTTTCCAGGTTGAGCACGCTGCAAAGCTCCGCCGCGGTATCGACATGGCGATCGCCGATTTCAATCAACGCATGTACCGCCGACGGCGGTAAATCTGTGCCGGCAAGGGTATTGCCCATAAAGCCCAGCTCACGTACCAGATGGCGTGACGCATCCCGGATCGGTTGTAAATACCGGCTCGGTTGGGGGGTTGGCATGATGGCGGCTCCGATATGGTTGTATAAAACAACTATATCGGAACCATTCAGAAATTCAAACTGGGGTTTAGAACAGTATTGAGCTGTTCCGGCACTTATTACTCGCTGAACCTACTCAGCCTCTTGACCAGCCTGGTAATACACATAGCCTTCCCGGGCCAGGCTATTTTTGATTCTGAAGCGCCAAACTAACGCCAGGGCGATAAACCACAGCGGCATACTGCACAGCGCTATCAGCGTATCCCGGTCAAATACCATCAGCACCAGCGTGAAAGCGAAAAACGCCAACGTCAGCCAGGTCATGATCACCCCACCCGGCATCTTGAAGGTAGAACGCTCATGCAGTTCGGGCCGTTGCTTACGATAAACCAGATAGGCCACCAGGATCATGCCCCAGCTGTAAACCACCAGTATCGCCGCCACGGTAGAAACAATGGTAAACAGCGTCATCACGTTCGGCATCAGGATCAACAGCATGGTGCCCACCACCATACAGAAGCAGGAGAACATCAGGCTGCGGATTGGAATAGCGGTGGTACGTGACAGTATTTTGAACTGCCCGTGCGCGTGTTTCTCCATCGACAGGCCATACAGCATGCGGGTGCTGGAATAAACCCCGCTGTTGGCCGAAGACATGGCGGAGGTCAAGGCGACAAAGTTAATCACCGCGGCTGCCGCAGGCAAACCAGCCTGGTCGAACAGCATAACGAACGGGCTGCTATCCGGCGAAACGTGGCTCCATGAGGTCACGGCGATAATCGCCAGCATCGAAAACACATAGAAAATGATGATGCGTACCGGGATCACGTTGATCGCTTTGGGCAGTACTTTCTGCGGATTTTTGGTCTCGGCCGACATGGTGCCCAGCAGCTCAATGCCGGTACAGGAGAATATGGCAATCTGGAAGCCGGCAAAAAAGCCGAATATGCCGTGTGGCATAAAGATATTAGGGTCGGTGATATTACTCACCGAGGCTTTAACCCCATCCGGCGAGGTCCAGCCAATAAATACCATCCAGGCACCGGTCAGGATCAGCGCGATAATGGCAATCACTTTAATGATGGCAAACCAAAACTCGGCTTCACCAAACATCTTCACCGACAGCATATTGAACAGGCACAGTAGCCCCAGTGTCAGCAAGGCCGGCAGCCAGGGCGAAACTTCCGGGTACCAGTACTGCACGTAGCCCCCGCAGACCACCACATCGGCAATGCAGGTCACCACCCAACTCAGCCAGTAAGACCAACCGAGAAAAAAACTGGCTTTGGGCCCCAGGTATTCAGAGACGAAATCGGCAAATGAGCGATAGTCGAGCTTGGTCAGCAATAATTCGCCCATCGCCCGCATCACCATAAACATAAAGAAACCGACAATGACGTAGGTCAAAACAATGGAAGTGCCGGAAAGCGCGATGGTTTTGCCCGAGCCCATAAACAACCCGGTGCCAATGGCACCGCCGATGGAAATAAGCTGAATATGGCGTTCGCTCAGACCTCGTTGCAATGTTTGGGCGCAGTCGTGCCCCTCGGTTGAAAGGGTATTCAACCGATGTTGCTTACTTTTTGTCATGGTGTTACCTGTCCGTCATTAAGGCG
>RCUM01000118.1_pt1 | contig 65849 bp, 68 predicted proteins | sample 2166141 | NCBI WGS metagenome assembly RCUM01 (sample SAMN09932756, study PRJNA488358) | compost metagenome | isolation source: compost soil in crotonic acid-enriched | place: Germany: Experimental Botanical Garden | reverse complement strand
AATTTGGAGCGGGAAAAGAGACTCGAACTCTCGACCCCAACCTTGGCAAGGTTATGCTCTACCAACTGAGCTATTCCCGCATGCCGTGTATAATACATTATGTGAAAATGTGGTCAATCCTTTTGTGAAAAAACTTGTATCGATTGCATAAAATAAAACCAGTTTCTTGAAAATTGGTTATTTCATCAGCAAAGCTGATAGCTATAAGGCAAATTTGGGTTGGAAAATGATGAATGATTTCTGAAATGACAGGCAAAAGATTGAATCAGAACACGTTATACTGAAGCGAGAACTTGAGCCTTTTGGGAGTATTATTTTGAATTTAGAACAGCAATTAATTCAACGATTACAAAGTTTGTCACCAATCCATTTAGAAGTGGTGAATGAATCATCCGGTCATGGTGGTTATTTCCCAGGTAAAGAGTCACATTTTAAAGTGGTTGTGGTTAGCGATGCTTTTGAAGGATTACGTTTGGTACAGCGCCATCAAAAAATTTATGCTGCCGCAGGCGACTTGCTTGGTCCGGGGAGTATTCATGCTTTGGCAATTCATGCTTTTGTTGCTTCGGAATGGCAAGGTCAAGCGACTGCTAGCCCTGAATGTGCCCATGCACCTAAATCACAATAAGGAATGTTGAAAAATGGACATGCAGCTGACAGTTAAAATTGTGCATATGATCAGTGTGACTTTACTGATTGGTGTGGTGATTGCACGCGCTTTTACTTTATTTGTAGGCGTTCAGGGCAATCAACCGAATCCTGTAGCACGTAAACTTTTTGTGGCATTACAACATCTTTCAATGACTTTAATTGTTTTGACGGGTCTGACTTCTTTGGTCATTAAAAACTTTGAGGTGCAATCATGGTTTTATGCCAAGGTCGTGCTGTTTCTGGTTTTATTTTCCTCTTTAATGAAAGCCTATAAAAAAGATGACCGTATTTTATTGGTCCAACGTCGTGCAGGTTTGGCCATTGCGATGGTGGCACTGATTGCAATTATTGGTTTAGTGATGGTGAAGCCTAATTTCGGCTAATTGTTAGACATTATTATTTGTGCAGCAATCGGTCTAGGTTAAACTGCAAACAATACATAAATATAAAGCATGGAGGTTATTAATGCGGACACGTGTGGTTTTTAATCAAAAAGGTGGGGTCGGTAAATCAAGTATTGCCGTGAATCTAGCAGCAATCAGTGCATATCAAGGTTTTAAGACCTTGTTAATTGATCTTGATCCACAAGCCAATTCTAGCCAGTATTTATTGGGTGATGATGCAACGTATTCGGCGGATAAACCCGCTTTAGAGCCGAATATTGAAAACTATTTTGAAGAAATGTTGGGCACAACACAAAGCAAAGGGCTTTTGAGCAACGCGATCGGTTCCATTTTAAAAAATCGTGCCAAAGGTTTACAAAGTTATGTGCACTCATCTCCTTTTAAAAGTTTAGATGTGATTCCTGCAAGCCCAACCTTGGGTGCGCTGGCCTATGCTTTAGAATCGAAACATAAAATTTATAAATTACGTGATGCTTTACAACAGTTGGATGGAGAATATGAGCGGGTTTATATTGATACACCGCCAGCATTTAACTTTTTTACCTTATCGGCTTTAATTGCTGCGGATCGCGTCTTGATTCCTTTTGATTGTGATGTTTTTTCAAAACGCGCTTTACAAACCTTGATTGAAAATGTCATCGAAACACAAGATGATCATAATGACCGCTTGGAAATTGAAGGCATTGTGGTGAATCAATTTCAAGCACAAGCAAAATTACCACGTGAAGTGGTACAACAACTTAAAGATGAAGGCTTACCTGTTTTAGCCAGTATGTTGCCGCCGTCAATTTTGATGAAGGAATCTCATTTTAAAAATCAGCCTTTAATTCATTTGGCTACTGATCATAAATTGACGCAAGCCTATCAATCATTGTTCAATGAAATTGAGCAAAATAAGATTTGAGATTTCCTATGAAAAAAGTTTATGTCAGCCTATTAATGGCGAGTAGCGTTTTATTAGGTGCATGTGCGACCACAGTAAAACCGACGTATATATCACCCACACAGTATCAGGCTTTGAACTGTCAACAATTACAAAGTGAATATAACCGTATTCAGCAATATGTCGATAACGGTGTGCAACCCGCTAAGCGTACTGGCGTCGGTGTCGGTGTTGGATTAGGTGGTGGTTGGGGCAGTCGTGGCGGTTGGGGCATTGGTCCAAGTGTTTCAGTGAATATGGGCCAGTCTTCTAATACGAAAAATACTGAATTAGCACGTCTTTTGGGCGAGCAAGAAGCCGTGGTTCAAGCGGCAAAATTCAAAAATTGTCCCATTATTATTCGTAATAAAGCGCAATAATCATCGCAATGATCACTCTGTTGTTGCTCTTTAAGAAACAGCAGAGTGATAAAATATTAGCAAAATGTTTCAAACATACATTTTAAATATCAACTACTTAATTATTTGTAAGGTGATATTTAAACGCTTGAAGTCATGTTTTTTGATTGAAATACTTGTTACTTTTTATGACTTTCATATAAGGTGTGTCACTGTTTAATGGTGATGTTGGGTATGTATGATTGAGAGTTGGCTTTTTGTGTTGGCAGTGATTGCGGTTCTGATGATTCCCGGTCCGACCAATGCATTACTTGCAAGCTCGGCACATCAAAAAGGGCTGGCAAAAACCAGCCTTTTTATTCCAGCAGAGCTATTGGGTTATTTTTATGCCATTAATTTGTGGGCATTATTTATCCATTTATGTAGTCCAACGTGGCCACATTTAATCAACTTATTACATTTACTCAGTGCCCTTTATGTTTTCTGGCTGGCTTTTCATTTATGGAAAACATCCCATTTAGAAGAGCATAGTCAACGCTATCAATCTATTCGGCCTCGCCAACTATTCTTTTCTACCTTAAAAAATCCGAAAGCCCTATTATTTGCTGCGGGCGTATTACCGCCTGAAACTTGGCATAATCCAAGCAATTTTATTTTGGTTTTTGCGATCTTTGGTTTGGTACTTTTGCCAACCGTGATGTTTTGGATGTCTTTTGGCCGTGCGATTTTGGTAGGGCAATTAAAGCAAATAAAAGCCGATCTTTTATATAAAGGATCGGCCATGTTATTACTGCTCTGTATGTTGCCCGTGGTGGTTCGGTTTTTTTAACACTTACACCTTTAGTCACACACGTAATTAGTGGCTCTTTTTCAGCTTTTGACGAATGAAACCAATAATACCGGGAAGCACACTCAGAATAATAATGCCAAAAATAAGATGGGTAAAATTGTCTTTGACAATCGGCATATTGCCAAATAAATAGCCTAACGTAATAAATGAACCGACCCAGCAGATTGCACCAATCACATTAAAACTGAGAAAGAATTTGTAATTCATATTGCCAGCACCAGCCACGAATGGAGCAAAAGTACGAGCAAAAGGAACAAATCGGGCAAAAATAATGGTTTTACCACCATGTTTCTCAAAGAATTTTTGCGTGTAATGTAAATGTTTTTTATTAATAAAACGGGATTCCATTTCAAATACACGTGGCCCGATAAATTTACCAATATGATAATTCAGTGTGTCGCCAAGTACAGCAGCAGTAAACAGTAGCATCACCAAAATAAAGGGATCCATTACACCGGTTGAAGCAGCTAATGCACCTGCGGCAAACAATAAACTATCACCCGGTAAAAATGGCATGACCACTAAACCCGTTTCTACAAAAATAATTAAGAACAGAATGGCATAAATCCAGATGCCATAATTGGTGATAAATTCGAGTAAATGGTCATCAACATGCAATATAAAATCAATCAGTTCCATGGGGTCACAGACAGCGAAAATGTGCTGAAATCCTAGCAGTCTAAGGTATGAAAGTCAGTATAAAAACGTAAATAAATTCCAATTCAATCATTCTATATTTGCAACGATGTATCTACAAATCGCTGGTTTATTCAGCAAAAAAAACAGCCTAGTATAAATCTATTATCACAAAAATATCGAATAGGTCACCTCATGTTAAATCCAAATGTTGTACTCAAAAATCTGCTTCAAGGCCCACAAACCGATGCTTTGATCAGTCTGATTGCTCGTGTTCTGATGGCTTATATTTTTATTGTTGCAGGCTGGGGAAAAATCACGGCTTATAGTGCAACCGTTGGCTATATGGAGTCGATGGGTGTGCCCGGCGTCATGCTGCCTTTAACCATTTTGGTTGAGTTTGGTGGTGGTTTGGCGTTGTTATTTGGTTTTCAAGCACGCTTTGCCGCATTGGGTTTAGCCATATTTAGTTTAATCACTGCTTTTATTTTTCATCATGGTGCCGAAGATGCAATTAATTTTATGAAAAATATGGCCATGACCGGCGGGCTATTGTTCTTGATGCTACACGGTGCGGGTAAATTTAGCCTAGATCATCATATTGAAAAATAATAGATTGATTTTTAGCGTTATAAAGGCTGATTTTGTCTGGATTAAATAGCCTTGAAATTACAAAAAGTCAGCGTACAGATGGTTCAAATTTTGTTTAGATAAAATTTTAGCGCACTTTAGAATTAGGAAAATAAATATGCATAAGATTTTGATGGTTATTCTATTCACCAGTTCTATCTGTACAACGGTAAGCACTTGGGCGGGTAAGGATGATCATGTCATCATTCAAGAAGCCGCAAGCAATCAGGTGAAAGTGGCAGAGGTTAAACATTTAAAAGACGAAACTGCTGTCACTTTAAAGGGCACATTGTTGAAGCATCTCAATGAAGATCACTACGAATTTAGTGATGGTACAGGGGTCATTTTGCTGGATATAGATGATGATTTATGGAAAGCATCTCATATTAAAGCAGGTGATAAGGTTCAAGTCGTAGGTGAGGTCGATACGCATCGTTATAAACCGACCGATATTGAAGTGGTTAAAATAGAAAAAGTTCTGGATTGATTGCTATAGAGCGCCCGAAAATAGGCGCTTTTTTAGCACTGAAATATAATGCAATCAATTGAATGTGCACCTTGGATGAATGGTGTGCGTCTAGCAGATAAAAATGATAGAATGTCGCGCTTATATTCGTTTGCCTGCATAGTGGTTTATCCATGACTACCAATACCCAAATTACTGAAGATCGTATCCTGATTTTGGATTTCGGTTCTCAATATAGTCAGCTTATTGCACGTCGTGTACGTGAAGCTGGTGTTTATTCTGAAATGTATGCCTATGACATGTCTGAAGAAGACATTCGTGCGTTTAATCCGAACGGTATCATCTTGTCTGGTGGCCCTGAAAGTGTGCATGAAGAAGGTAGTCCACGTGCGCCAGAAGTTGTGTTCAACTTAGGTGTACCTGTATTAGGTATTTGCTATGGTTTACAAACCATGTCAGAGCAGCTTGGCGGTAAAGTAGAGCCGGGCACAGTTCATGAATTTGGTTATGCGGCTGTAGATGTATTGGTTCGTGACCAACTGCTTGGCGATTTAAATGATGCTGATCCTGAGAGTGGCAGTAACAAACTGAATGTTTGGATGAGCCATGGCGATAAAGTCTCTGCGATTCCTGAAGGTTTCCAAGTGACTGCAAGCACGCCAAGCTGCCCATTTGCAGCAGTAAGCGATGAAAAACGTCGTTTCTACGGTGTACAGTTCCATCCAGAAGTAACCCATACTGCAAAAGGTGCTGAGTTATTGTCTAACTTTGTACACAGCATTTGTGGATGTCGTAATCTTTGGAATTCTGAAAACATCATTGACCTCCGTGTTGAACAATTACGTCAACAAATTGGCGATCAAAAAGTGCTTTTAGGTCTTTCAGGTGGTGTAGATTCATCAGTTGTGGCGGCACTTTTACACCGTGCGATTGGCGATCAGCTTACTTGCGTATTTGTAGACAACGGTTTACTTCGTTTGAACGAAGGCGAGCAAGTGATGGACATGTTTGCGAAAAACATGGGTATCCGTGTGATTCGTGCCGATGCTGAAGAGCGTTTCTTAACTGCACTGAAAGGTGAAGTTGATCCTGAGAAAAAACGTAAAATCATTGGCCGTGAATTCATTGAAGTGTTTGCTGAAGAAGCACGTGGTTTGGATGGTGTAAACTTCCTTGCACAAGGGACAATTTACCCAGACGTGATTGAATCTGCTGCGACTAAAAATGGTAAAGCACACGTGATTAAATCACACCACAACGTGGGTGGTTTGCCAGAAGATTTAGCCTTTGAATTGGTTGAGCCAATTCGTGACTTATTTAAAGATGAAGTGCGTCGTTTAGGCACAACGTTAGGTTTACCGTTTGAGATGCTGTATCGTCATCCATTCCCAGGTCCAGGTTTGGGCGTGCGTATTTTGGGTGAAGTGAAAAAAGAATATGCTGACATTTTACGCCTTGCAGATGACATCTTTATGCAAGAGCTTCGTGCTAGCGGCTGGTATGACAAAACTGCACAAGCATTTGCTGTGTTCCAACCGGTTAAATCAGTTGGTGTTGTAGGTGACGGTCGTCGTTATGCATGGGTGATTGCGCTTCGTGCAGTTGAAACGGTTGACTTTATGACAGCACGTTTTGCACATCTTCCTTATGATTTGGTTGATAAAATTTCAACCCGTATCATGAACGAAATTAAAGATGTGTCACGTGTCGTTTATGACGTGTCTTCTAAGCCACCTGCTACGATTGAATGGGAGTAAAATCGGGCTTTCAAAATGCAACGCATTTTGCCGATTTTACGCCAAGTGCTCTGCGCGCGGCAGAAAGGGCTTTCAAGAAGCAAAGCTTCTTGCCTAAATTACGCCAAAGGCTATGCCTGCGGCAGTGAGGGTTTTCTAAAAGCGATAGCTTTTAGCCAAATTTATGCCATGAACAAGTTTTAAAGTGAAACTTTAAAACGAAGTGCAAGATACTTGTGGCAGATTAAAGTTACCTTTGAAAAAGAGCGCTTAGGCGCTCTTTTTTATGCTTAGACTAGCTGTTTAAACATTCTCGTATTTAAGAAAGAAGCGATTAAATCTGCTAAAAAATCGGGAATTGTGTTCATTGATGGTGAGAAGCCCACATCACTGATGATTGAATTTGGCTTAGGTGTTCAGATCGAACGTCGCTTTCATATCTACAAAATTGATCAGGATCGTTTTGACGAAGAAAATTTTTAGTTATTTATAGGTATAAATGGCGACTTGATTACGTCCATTTTTCTTGGCTTCATAGAGTGCAATATCTGCATTTTTAATCAATAAATTTAAATCATTTTGCTGTGGTTGCAGTTGAGCGATACCAATGGACACGGTAAAGTTAAAAAAGAATTTATTTTGAACACAAATTTGATGGTTTTCAATTTTTTTGCATAAGCGATTTGCAATAATAATTGCCTCATCGAGTGTGGTATTGGGCAGTAATGCAATAAATTCCTCACCGCCAAAACGAGCGAGTACATCGGTGTAGCGCATTTCTTGGCGAGAAATCTCGGCCAGTATACGAAGAACTTCATCTCCGACATCATGACCGTAGGTATCATTAATTTTTTTGAAAAAATCGATATCAAACATGAGTAAGCACGCTAAATTATATTTAGGCCATTTTTGAATGGTTTTTTCAGCCACCTGCATAAATTGTCTACGATTATTGAGTTGGGTTAATTCATCTGTATGAGCGAGTTGACATAAAGCGTAATAATTCCAATCGTTTAATAAAACCCGTAAAAAATTCCGCTTTGAATTTAAAGTATTATTCCAACTGATATACATACTGAGCAATAGAACAGGGGTATATGTTAATGAAAATAGAATGGCTTCTTGAAAACTGACTAAGTTAAATACCCCTGCAAAAATGACCGCACTAATCAGTAAAGAGGTAAATATGGAATATCGAAAAGAGACCTGTATACATAAATTGCCCAATAAAATAAAAATAACAGAAGCATAGATATAGGTATGAACGAGCGGACTTTGTGATAAATACAACAGTCCTAACCAGATGACTGCGGCTATTGCGACATAAATAGGCAATAAACTGTCTAAAATATTAATATTTTTACAGTAACGGAAGAAGAAAATATTGATGAATAGTGCACTCAGCACAAGACCGAGCCGTGATATGGCAGAAATCACGACGATTTCAGGTAATAAAAACCAATCTACAAAAAAATAGATTAAAAATGTAAGTTGGCCAATGTAGTTAACGTATTTTAAAAATTGTCGTTGGTGTTTATTTTGATAGTTTAAGTAATATTGCTGAAATTGTACTGGAATACGAGTGATTGGAGCATCTAACGCTTGTTCTATTATTTTTCGATTTTCAGCACTACATACCTGCTCCGGTAAAATATAAGCAGCTTCATGATTGAATTTTTTTTCTCTAGGTGTTTTAAAATGATGACTATTTTTATCATTTTTGTCACGAGAGCTTTTTTGATCTCTCCTAAACATTTAAATCAGCCCTGTATGGGGTGTACGTAAAGAATCATATGCTCAAGAATAAATCTTGTATATAAGATAAATACTGAACGGTGAGTGCAATTGTGACAATTTTTTTTATATGTATAAAATTCATATGAATAAGAGATTAATATTCAATTGGATTAATCAGCAAAGGGTTGCTCATCAAGAAAAGTTTCAAAAATGATATTGTCCTATACATAGTATTCAGCGTATTAAGTGACTTATAGGCTGAGTGTGTAAGAGTCTATATGATGATAAGAATAGATGAAGACATTAAAAGCACGGTTTAGTCCGTAAGACTTAGGATAAGAATATGACCAATAGCAACTATACAGAGCTTTCTAACTCAGACGATTGTGAAAAATACGTGAATCAATTTATTCAGGAATTCCCTTTGCGTAGTGCAGAAATTGGGCAGGGAACCATCATTAAGCGTGCATTGCCCAGTCGCCACAAACGCTTAATTGGCGCATGGTGTTTTCTAGATCATGCGGGGCCAGTCACTTTTCCTCAAGGGGATGGCTTAGATGTTGGTCCACATCCGCATATGGGTTTACAGACCTTCACTTGGATGATTGAAGGCACCATGATGCATACCGATAGCTTAGGCACCAAACAATTGATTCGCCCGAAGCAGGTCAATTTGATGACGGCAGGTTATGGTATTTCACATACTGAAGTTGCACCAGAAACTGAAACCCATATGCATGCTGCCCAGCTTTGGATTGCATTGCCTGATGATAAAATAAATATGGCACCGCGTTTTGACCATTATCCAGAACTCCCTGTGGTAGAAAAAGATCAGGTGGAATTCACCGTTTTGGTCGGTGAATTTTTAAAAACCAAATCTCCTGTCGCGGTGCATACCGAATTACTCGGTGTCGATTTAACGGCAAAAGAGTCGACCACCACGCGACTTCAACTCAATCCAAAATTTGAACATGGTTTTATGGCTTTGGATGGGACGGCTGTGGTCAATGGGCATGAATTGACTGAAGACAATATGGTGGTGTTAGAACTCGGTCTGACTGAAATTGAAATTCAGTTGCATGCTGGCAGCCGTATTTTATTGTTAGGCGGTGAACCCTTTGAGTCACCAATATTGCTCTGGTGGAATTTTGTCGGACGTACGCAGGAGGAATTAAGCCTTGCACGAGATCAATGGATTAATCAAGATCAACGCTTTGGTGATATTGCGGATTATCCAGGTCCAAGATTAGAAGCACCGGCATTCCCAGATAAAATGCGTGCATCGCGATAAAAATAAAATAGAGGATTCATGATTATGGCAATCATTGCAAATGCCGAAGTACGAACGCTTGCTGAACCTTGGTCAGGTGAGGTGAGAAGTGGCACACACCAATTTATCACCGATAAACCTGAATCTTTTGGTGGACAAGATCAAGGGCCTGCACCTTATGATTTGCTTTGTGCTGGCCTTATTTCTTGTACCATGATCACGCTACGCATGTACGCCAGTCATAAAGGGATCGAGTTGGGCGAATTTTCTGTTGAAGCCGATTTTTATGCCAATAAAGAAGGCAAAGAATGGATTGAACGTCGTTTATCTTTTGCACAACCGCTGTCGGAGGAACTGAAGCAAAAAGTTTTAGAGATCAGCAGTAAAACGCCTGTGACTAAAACCTTGTTACGTAGCGTAGAGGTAAAGACAGTACTTGTTTAATGACCCGATAGTTATGACATTTTGTGTAAAGCAGGGTGTCATTCTTTTAGAGCGATGCGTATAGTCAAAGCATAAAAATAGAGGTCAAAAAATGATTACATTACACCACTTAGATCAGTCGCGTTCTTTTCGAATTTTATGGGCTTTAGAGGAATTGGAACTTGATTATCAAGTGCAGTTTTATCAGCGCTTACCGACTTTTGCTGCACCACCTGAATTAAAATTGGTGCATCCTTTGGCTAAAGCACCGGTATTAACCGATGACGATCAAACGATTGCGGAATCTGCAGTGATTTTACAGTATTTGCAAGAAAGCTATGATGTACGGCAGCAGTTTAAACCGCTGCATAAAGCAGAGCAGCAGCAGTATCGTTATTGGATGCATTATGCCGAAGGTTCGTTAATGCCGTTATTGGTGATGCAGTTGGTGATGAATAATGTACCCAAACATGTGCCATGGTTGATTAAACCGATAGCAGAAAAAATCACCACAGGCGTCAAGGCTGGATTTATTCGCCCTCGTTTAAAAGATCATATTGAATATTTAGAAGATTATTTATCCAAGCATGAATATTTTGCAGGCAGATTTTCTTTTGTGGATATTCAAATGTGCTTTCCTTTAGAAGCAATACAATCCAGAACAACGGGTTCTTATCCAAATATCAAGGCATATTTACAACGTATTGCACAACGTCCCGCTTTTCAACGTGCACGCGCTAAAGAACAAACTTTGGCTTAAATGATGGATAGCGAGCTCCAAAACTTTGATTTAAAACGATAAGACTCCGTCGTGAATAACTAAAAAGCTCAGGGGTAATTGTAAAATCCCTTGATTGACTGGCATCAGGCTATAAAGTATTTATATCGTTAACTCATATGGTAGAGACGTTCTTTCGGGAACACCACTTTAAAGGTTGAACCTTGATTTTCTTTCGATTCAATTTCTAAGTGTGCGCCGTGTTGCATGAGCACATGTTTGACAATCGCCAGACCTAAGCCCGTTCCCCCAGTTTGACGGCTACGTGCGCTATCGACACGATAGAAACGTTCGGTTAAACGGGGTAAATGTTTGGGGTCAATGCCAATGCCGGTATCTTCAACGGTAAAATAACCTTGCACTCCGTCATCGTGCCAACCCATGGTAATGGTGCCCCCTTTGGGGGTGTATTTAATGGCATTGGTAATGAGGTTGCTAAATGCACTGGCAAGTTCCATATCCGAACCAATCAGGTCGCAATGACTATCAATTTCGAGGTTCAGTGTATGCCCATAATCAACATTGTAGGCTTGCGCATCATCAAATAATTGGTTCATCAGACTAGGCATTTCAATAATTTGATTTTTGGCAATTTGTTTGTTGCTTTCTAAACGGGACAGCAGCAGTAAGTCATTGACCAAGGCATTCATACGTTTGGTCTGTGCCTGCATTTGGTCAAATGCACGTTTCCAACGCGGGTTTAAATCTTCTTGATCGGTAAAAGTTTCAATATAGCCACTGAGTACAGTCAGCGGTGTGCGTAATTCATGGGAAATATTATCGACAAAGTCTTTACGCATTTGTTCTAGGTTATGCATACGCGTTACGTCATAGGCCACCAATAAACGACTTTCCCCACCAAAACGGGTCATTTTCACTTGTACATAATGATCTTCAAAGGCTGAAGATTTCATTTTTAAGCCATCAGGTGCTTGGTCAATATGATTAAAATATTCAATAAAACTAGGCTGACGCAGAATAGTTAAAATATTACGCCCACGGTCTAAAGGCTGAATACCGAGCAATTTTTCTGCTGCTGGATTCCACCATTCAATTTGGTGTGATTCGTCAATTAACACCACGGCTTCTGCTAATGCCACCAGTGAGGATTGCGCACGATCAATTAAGCCGACCATTTCTGCTTGTACAATACGTTCTTGGCGCTGTGCACGATAAACATTAAACAGCAATGCACCCCAAATGCCATCTAAATTAGGCGGCACATCATAAGGACGATTGGAAATCCATTCATTGACCAAATACAGTGAACGTAATTGCAGTACAAAAAAGATCGCAAACGCGATAAAAATTAAAATCCAAAAATACCCGATCCCGATGCCAATTAAACTGGCAATCAGCAGTAAAAAGGCGAGTAGACGTAAATCTTGTTTCGCAAAAGTCCATAAACTACTGTAGCGAAATTTTTGATGTTCTCGTGTCAATTCTGGGACAGGGTATGGTTCATACATAAAACATGATTTACCTAAAAAACGACTAACCTAAAGCGATATCCGCGCGGGTAGAAAAACGATAACCTGTGCCACGAACAGTTTGTACAAAACGGTCTACAGCATACGGTTCGAGCACCTTGCGTAAACGTCGAATATGGACGTCAATGGTACGGTCTTCAATATATACGTTACCACCCCAAACTTGATCAAGCAATTGAGCACGCGTGTAAGCACGTTCTGGGTGAGTCATAAAGAAGGCCAATAAACGATATTCTGTCGGGCCCATCTCTAAAATGTTTTGACCAAAACTGACCCGTTGGCTGACTGGATCAAGTATTAATCCATTGGCATCAATGGTTTTTTCACCACTTAGGGCATTGGCACGACGTAACACCGCTTTAATGCGCGACACCAATTCTCGGGTAGAAAAAGGTTTGGTCATATAGTCATCTGCACCAGCATCGAGACCTTGAACTTTATGGTCTTCTTCACCGCGTGCGGTCAGCATAATCACTGGAATTTCGGTCAGGGTCTCGTCACGTTTTAAGCGGCGACACAAGTCAACGCCACTGATGCCACCCGGTAGCATCCAATCGAGTAAAATAAGTGCAGGGCGTTGATCCACAATCATTTGGTGCGCTTGTTTTGCATCTTCTGCTTGTAAGCATTGAAAGCCTGCCATGTCTAAAGAGGTATGAATCATCTCTCGAATGGGAAGTTCGTCATCGACGATTAAAATATAGTCATCTTTCACAACGCAATATCCTATTTGATGTTAACGGTGAACCGTTTTGTATTTATGACAGGCTTATTACAAAGATTAATTATGACAGTATCATTGCAGAAAAGGGTACTCTGCCCATTTTAGCAAATAAATGTGACAATTTTTATCTGATAATATCAAGATTTTAAAATAAATCAGTCATATAAATATAACAAATTCAAAGCTTTGAATATTTTTTGATATGATCATGATCACGGATTTTCTTTTTTTAATATTTTTCCTTTTTCTGAAAAAGTATTCAGTAATGATAAAAAAACGATGCTACATGAGGATAAAACATCTTCCATCGATTGTTTAAAGCCGCTGACCACCCAACGAATCGCAATTTGAGTCACATAACCATTAAGACCTGTGGCAACGAAGGAAATTTCACGTTCCGAGCGATCAATATGCGGCATCATCAGCATGACAAAGGCCTGAATCATCCGGTCAAAACGCAACATGGTTTCATGAATGGTGGCTTGGTTATGCAGTTCTTGAACTAGCATGGCATCGATATAAATAATCCGTGCCATCCGTGGATTATCTTTTAATGTGGTGAGTAAAGCAGTTAAACCCGCTTCAATCATTTTTCGTGGATCGCTGGATGCCTGCATGATGGCTTGCATGACATTGTGTTGTAATTGATCAATTAAAGTTAAAAAAATGGTTTGAAAAAGTTCGTCACTTTTCTTAAAAGACTCATAGAAATAGCGTTCAGTAAGTTTGGCTTCATTGCAAATATCTTTGACCGTGACCGCAAAAAAACCATGTGTACCATAGGCTTCAATGCCCGCTTCAATCAGTTTTTCACGACGTGCTTGTTTACGTTCAGTTAAAGATAAGCCTTTAAATTGACGCTCTTTGGTTTTTGGCGTTTGCTTTTGTTTTTCTTGGAGATTATCGTGTTGTTCAGTCATAAAGGTCGTGTGCCAAATTTACTCAAGGTTTGCGCTATGTTAACAATAATTTGTGCGTAGACCTATGCTGGAAATGAGCGGAGGGTCTTTATTCTGTTATTGATCTAATATTATATTGACAATGAGTATTGTCAAAATTATATTGGATGGATGAACTGTACATCACCACAGCAAAAAAATAACCAATCTGTTTGGGTTGATGATGCAGAAAGAATTGCATAAGGATGAGTCATGAAAAATTTTAAAAATAAAGTTGCAGCAATTACAGGTGCAGGTTCCGGTATTGGGCAGCAATTGGCTGTTCTTTTGGCGAAACAAGGTTGTCATTTGTCATTGAGTGATGTCAATGCACAAGGTTTAGCACAAACCGTTGAATTACTAGAAAAAAGTAATGTTCGTGTCACAACGCAAAAGTTAGATGTTGCCGACCGTGATGCAATGAAGCTTTGGGCTGCTGATACGGTACAGAATCATGGTTCAGTCAACATGATTTTTAACAATGCGGGGGTCGCACTGGGTTCAACTGTCGAAGGGGCTTCTTATGAAGAACTGGAGTGGATTGTGAATATTAACTTTTGGGGGGTGGTCTATGGCACCAAAGAGTTTTTACCGCTAATCAAAAAATCGGGTGAAGGGCATATTATTAATATTTCCAGTCTTTTTGGTTTAACTGCTCAGCCGACGCAGTCTGCCTATAATGCGACGAAATTTGCGGTGCGTGGTTTTACTGAATCATTACGTCAAGAACTGGATATTGAAAATTGTGGCGTGAGTGCGTTGTGTGTTCATCCGGGAGGAATTCGGACCAATATTGCCAATGCAGCAAAAATGAATGACAGCTTAAGAGCACTGGGGATGAATCCTGAAAAATCGGCAAAGACTTTCAATAAATTATTGCGTTGTCCACCTGAAGAAGCAGCACGCCAAATTTTAGATGCTGTACAAAAAGATAAGCGTCGTTTATTGATTGGTAACGATGCAAAAACCTTGGATTTAATTCAACGTGTTTTACCAACCGGTTATCAAAAAGTAACCGCGATGGCAACGACATGGAGTAAGCGTTTTAAATAAAAAATCGCTGCGAAAACCCGCCAATGGCGGGTTTTTTTGTGTCTGAAATTTGAGTTCTAGACTGTGCTAAACGTCATTTTTGATTGGGTTTTAGCGTATCAATTAAAGCGGTCATCGGGGCGTTAAAAACGGCTTTATAGCTAAAAATCAGCAATAAAAAGAAAAATAGCAGCTGAATTTAAATAAGCAAGTGTTGGAAAATCAACATCAATCGCGTATTAAAACCAACAGATCTGGTCGAATTTTTATTAATAAAATTATTTAAAACAGGTACTTATTAAGTTGGCATGCTTGTTGCGAAATAACAATAACAGAACAATGAAAATTTGAGACCACCGATGAGCAATCTACACGATTTAAAAGTCAGAAAATTCCGCTCCACAGAGCTAAAAGTGCAGTCGGTTGATCCAGTGCTCATGATGGATGCAGAGAGCAATCAATTTAGTCCCGTACACGAAGACGCAATTGCACAATATTGTTGCTTTAAAACAGCCAGCAGCATGCTGTAAAGAAAAATTGAAGAAACGTCAGACCGCTTAACGATCCCTCCAAAAATAAAACACCTCATCGCAATGCTGTATGGGGTTGGGGGAGCTTTGTATTTTTGGGACTATTTTTAAAGTGAAACAGAGAATGAAAAAACAGATTTTAACCACAGCCATTGGCTTAATTCTAACGACGACTTCGACTTTCAGCTTTGCGCAAGAGGCCGATTTAGAGCAAGAATTGCAGCTGCTAAAGCAACACATACAAACGTTGCAAAAACGTTTAAATGCTGTGGAGTCAAAAGCGAAGTTCACTACTCAATCGCCAACAGCAATTAGCCTGTCGGATGGGGTGACGGTTAGTGCAGCAGATCAAAGTGATCTTGTACATGCTGAAGGCGGTGAGGAAACTGAATTGGCGGCAGAAGTGCTACCGGCTACTTCAGATGATATTGATGGCGTTCGTAGTGATGTTGAAAACTATAAATATGACCAGTCTCGTCAGTATGAACGCCAGACGGTAAAGTCAACACGTGATACGACGTTGTATGGAACAGTACAAGTACGTGCCAATGCGCAAGATAACCATAATGCGCCGAATACACCAAAATCAAGCTTTGATATTGGTACGGCGCTGATTGGTATACGCGGTAATTTATTTCGCGATTATAACGAAGGTAAAAACTTAGATTACCAATTGTCTTTTGGTTATAGCAAACGCAATGATGGCACCAATAACAGTAACTTTAATCTGCTTGATGGTTTCTTACGTTATCACGCATTTTCTACCAATTCAGGCTTAGAAACACCCAAGCTGAACTTTACGCTTGGGCAACAGTTATTGCCTTTTGGTCTAGATGTGCAATCACCTGAGGATTTACGTCCCACAATTTCAACGGCTTCGGCATCAACCTACTTGGGTTTATTTACCCGTCAAAATGGTTTGATTGCACGAGGCGATTTAAAACCATTTGTAGATTATGGATCGAATTATCGTGCGCCGTTATTTGAATATGCGCTTGGGGTCACCAATGGTAATGGGAGCAACAAGGCCGATGATAACAATGCAAAAGATTACATTGGGCGGGTGGCATTTACCTTGCCCGTGGACTATGCCAGTTGGTTGCGTGAGCTGAAGTTTGGCGCTTCTTATATTCAAGGTGAAGCTAAAATTTCAGGCGCGGGCATTACCAATGAAAAGGCGAAACGTGATCGCTTAGGCTTCGATATTTATTATAACCATGCGCCATTTGGCGTGACCTATGAATATCTGCAAGGGAAAACCGATTATATCGATACAACGAGTGCATCGGTAAAAGAAGCCAAAGCAGAAGGTCACACCTTTACTGCGTTCTATACCTTGGGTGATCAGTTCTATAACAGTATTAAGTCAAATGCCAAATTTGATGATTTCTGGCCCAAGTCTATTCAAGGTTATTACCGTTATGACCTGTTTAATCCAAATAAAAATCAAAAAGACTTTCTTGATGTCAGCAGTGGTCGAGTGGGTGAATATGACATTCATTCCTTGGGTTTGAATTTCTTCTTTGCACAAACCACCAAGTTTCAATTACAGCTGAATCGTTATTTATACGACATCGAAACTACGACGCAAAAAGACACCAATGAGTTGCAAGCGCAACTGCAATACACATTTTAATTTCTACAATTTAATGACCTAAAGGAAAACAATCGATGCCAATTTTTTCTAAAAAAATAGCAGCAACATTTTTAGCACTTTCTGCACTTGGCTTAAGTTTGCAGATTCATGCAGCGAATCCAAAAGAAATTCGTATTTCTTTATCTGGTGCGGGAGAAGGAGGAAAACCCAAATTAGGCGGTTTTTCAATTGCGACTGCACAAGCTCGTGGCGTGCTTGAGCAGGAATTTAAGAAAGATGGCATTAATGTGAAATGGCTATTTTTTCCGGGTGCTGGCCCTGCGACCAATGAAGCTTTAGCCAATGGTAAAGTCGATTTTGCTTTTCAGGGGGATCTGCCTTCTCTGGTTGGGCGTTCAACAGGTTTAAAAACCAAAGTTTTATTTTCAACTGGACGTTTTGGCCCTGTTTATGTGGCTGTTCCAGCGGATTCGAGTGCGAAGAGCTTCGCGGATCTGAAAGGTAAAAAATTCTCGATCTTTAAAGGCACCAATGGTCAGATCGTATTTAACCGTATCTTAGCAAAATATGGTTTCACTGAGCGTGATTTACGTGTCATTAATCAGGATTCTTATTCTGCGCGTACAGCCTTAGCAACAGGGGATATTGATGCCACGATTACCTCACCATTTAGCCTTGTTTCACGTGGAGTCGCAAAAACACTACTTGAAATTAAAGATCCGAAAGTGTCACCACTCACCCATTTTTGGGTCACTGAAAATTTTGAAAAACAATATCCTGAAGTAGTACAGCGTGTCGTCACCACATTAATTCAGCAGGCCAAGTGGAGTTCTGAGGAAGCCAATCGCACAACCCAATATAAGCTGTGGGCACAAAGTGGGATTCCTTTAGTGGATTATCAGCGTACTTGGGATGGTTGGAACTTAAAAGACCGTAATACGCCATTATTGGATGAATTCCATCGTTCACAAATTGACAGTGCGCTACAGATTGCTAAGCAAGCCAAGCTGATTCGCCGTGATGTCGATACCAAAACATGGTACGAACCTAAATATTTAAACAATGCACTCAAAGATTTGAATTTACAGAACTACTGGCGTTCATTTAATGCCAACGGTCAACCGAAGTAAGGACTGTAAATGATGCCCGTTGATCATAACCCTGCATTAGAACCTGTAAGTCTGAAATTTGCTGGCAGTTTTATTGTGCTGACCATTTTAGCGGGATTGGGTGTAGGGGTGGCGCGTGTGCTGACCTCGTTATATGCCGTGCATATTCAGGCGACAGAATTACAGTTGGGCTTAATTGCCGCAGCACAAAGCATTGGCTTGCTATTTATGGCTTTGCCTGTGGGGGTGCTGGTACAGCGTTTTGGTTCATTAAAAATTTTTGCATTGGGCAGTGTGTTGGGGGCAGGCTTATATAGCCTGCAATCACTCTATGCCAATGCTTGGTATTTACTGGTTTTGACCGCACTGGTGAGCTTTATTTTACCGATGCGTTTTGTCTCCATTCATACCGTTTTTTTAAGTCATTTAAAGCGCTTAGGGCCGACTAAAGCAGGCTGGTTTCGCGGTTCACATATGATGGGGTTTTTCTTAATTGCACCAGCACTGACTATTTTTTTGATTGAAAAAATGAATTATCACGGTGCTTTTTTTGCGGTGGCGGTGCTGTTTCTGATTGCCATGATTTTTGCGCCAATCTGCTTTGCCCAGAAAGAAAAATCGACGACGGCACAACCTAAATTTCAATTGAACGAAATTTTAGCGCCTTTAAGACTGGTAAAGCAGCATCCGCATTTACGTACGATTTGCAGCATGGAATTCATGAGCAACATCGCCAATAACTATTTTGGTTTCTTCATTGTGGTGATTGCAATTCAAAGCTTTCATTTACATGAATCATGGGCCGTGATGCTACTCACCACACAAGGTTTAGTGTTTGTGGGGAGTTTATTTAGTTTAGGTGCTTTGGCTGAAACCATGGGTTATCACAAGTTTTATGTGATTGGTTTAGCCCTGATTAGTTTTGCCTTACTGAGTTTAAGTCTCGCAACTCAGTCCTTTTGGTTATGGCCTGCAAGCGTGTCGCTTGGTCTAGGTTTGGGCATGTTGCACATTGCCAACTTTATGTCTTTTGCCAAAGTGGGTGAGCAAACCTCAATGAGTAAAATTTCACCTTTATTGGCGATGGTGGGTCCAGCGGGTGGCTTATTGGGCGGTTTGGTTGGCGCAGCATTGGGTCATCATATTGGCTTACAAGCAATTTTTGCACCGATAGGCATCGTATTTTTAGTTTTAACCATTTTCGTTTTTCGTAATCTGAGTTTTCAACAATTTTTACAAGAAGATTCTTCAATCACACAATTACAGAGGCAAGAGCCATGAGCCTAACTCAAGCAGAGGCGCAATCGGTCACTTGGCAAAGCGACCGTCGTGCTTTAGACAAAATAAAACCTTATTTCTCTCACGGATTACAACTGATCTGTGGACTCGCTTTGCCGGTTCTGATGCTCTGTTTGTGGTATGTGGCAACCCAGCAACAATGGTTACCTGAACAAATTTTACCTGCACCACAATTGGTGTGGAGTACCACTGTTGAGCTATGGCAGTCGGGGGAGTTGCAATTCCATTTTGCTGTCAGTGCAAGCCGAATTCTATGGAGTGTGCTGATTGGTGCGAGTGTCGGCCTATTTTTGGGCACATGGTTGGCAGTCGCAAAACGTAGCCGTGATTATGTTTTTCCCAGCATCAATTTAATTGCCCAGTTTCCCATTGTGGGGTGGATTCCTTTATTGATGATTTTTTTAGGCATTGATGAAGCATTGAAAATTGCAGCGATTTCACTGGCTGTATTTCCACCGGTACTGATTGCGACTTACAAGGGGATTGCCAATGTGCCCAACAGTTTGCTTGAAGTTGCAGAGGTCTATCAATTCAGCAAATGGCAAAAGCTACAACGCGTCATTGTGCCAGCGGCGTTACCGTCGATTATTAGCGGCTTACGGCAGGGCATTATGCAGGCATGGCTCGCATTGGTGTTTGTCGAATTATTGGCAAGCAGTGAAGGCATTGGTTATTTGATGGTTTGGGGCCGTCAGTTATTGCAGCTGGATATTATTTTCATGGCGATTGTGCTGATTGGTTTAACCGGTTATTTCCTCGATAGCGGCTTGGCCATTGCGGAAAAAGTCGCACGTTTTTACGCCACACGCGTAGGAGCGAAAGCATGAGTACGATTCAAAAAACATCGAGCCAGCTCAAACTTTATCTGCTGTTGAAGCGCGTTTTGCAATCCTTGTTGATTCCTGTGCTTTTTATTGCTGTGTGGGCAGTTGCTTCAGCATTTCATGGCTTAGATCCGAAGCTTATTCCTTCACCTTTGCAAGTGCTAGAAAAAGCTGGCTTGGTGATTCAGCAGGAAAATTTCTTGCTGAGCTTTGCTGAAAGTCTAACGCGCAATGTGTTTGGTTTTGTTTTGGGTGCCTTGCTTGGTGTGCTGTTTGGAGTCTGGATGGGTTTATCAAAAATTTCCAATTGGTTGTTTGCACCCAGTTTTCACATTTTACGTCAGGTGTCTTTATTTGCTTGGTTACCGCTGATTTCGACCTTTTTAGGCTATGACAACAGCGCCAAAATTTTATTTATTACGCTATCGGTTTTTTATCCTGTTGCATTGCATACCTTGGAAGGGGTCAGCAGTATTTCTTATAAATATCGTGAAGTGGCTCAGGTTTACCAATTTCCCAAAAGCTATTCATTGCGCAAATTGATTTTACCGGGTGCAGCGGCGCAGATTTTTGTCGGCTTACAACTGGGTTTAATTTTCGCTTGGTTGGCAACCATTGGTTCAGAATTTTTACTGGCAAGTTATGGCAATGGTCTAGGCAATATTGTGATTCAAGGTCGCCAAGCTTTTGATGTGCCGTTAATTATTTTTGGCATGCTGCTGATTGGGTTGGTCGGTGTGCTGTTAAATGCGACTTTGCTTTGGTTTGAACGCAAATTACTGCGTTGGCAGCAGCCAATATAAGGAGAAAAATAATGAAAATACGTCCTAAAATATGGCACAAAACGCTGCTGGGTCTGCTACTGGGCGGCAGTGTGATGGTGGGCTGTAGCACATCCCCAGTTGAGCAAAAGCAAACAGCTGAAGTCACAGAATTACGTTATCAAAGTTATCCGGGTTTAGTTTCATTGCCCGAATTGGCACAAGATTTGGGTTATCTCGGTGATATTCAACTGAACTATGTCGGTTCAGTACAAGGCGGGCCACAAGACTTACTGACGTTGGTTGCAGGTGATGTCGATATTGCCAGTGCCTTTAATGGTGCGGTGGTGAAGGTCATTGCGGCTGACTTAGATATTGTGCCTGTGGTGGCATCGTATGGCAGCAATGAAGAACAAAATGTCGGTTTTTATGTGCTTGAAGGCAGTGAAATTCGCACCGCGCGTGATTTGATTGGTAAAAAAGTTGCCGTGAATACCTTTGGTGCGCATTACGATTTTGTTTTAAAAGACTATTTGGCACGTAATGGCCTGACGCAAAAAGAAATTAGTCAGGTGGAACTGATTATGTTACCGCCAATCAGTTCTGAGCAGGCTTTAAGAAATAAGCAGGTTGATGTCGCTGTATTGACCAATATTTTAGAAAAAATTGCCTTAAAGCATGGCGGAGTACGCCGTGTCTTTGCCGATACCGATTTATACGGTTCATTTACTGCCGGCAGTTATTCCATGCGTAAGGATTTTATTCAACAAAATCCGCAAGTCACAAAAACCTTTGTCACAGGCGTCGCCAAAGCCCATGAATGGTTACAGGTCACGCCAATAGACGAAGTTCGCGCTCGTTTCAGTCAGATTATTCGTTCGCGTCAGCGTAATGAAAATCTTGCCTTAATCCCTTATTTTTCAAGTTATGGCGTATCGGAGAAAGGGGGGGTGCAAAAAGCAGCAGACTTTAAACCTTGGATTGATTTGCTGGTGAAAGAGAAAAAATTAAAACCACAACAACTCAATCCAAACACAATTTATAGCAATGCATTCAATTCATATGCAAGCCCACTCAATGAGAATTAAAAAGGACAATAACCATGACCAGTGCATTAAATTTAGATCATGTGCGTAAGGTATTTCCTGCACAGAATCATCCGAATAGTAAACATTACAAACCTGAATTTGTTGCAGTTGAAAATGTCAGTTTAGATATTAAACAAGGCGAATTTGTGTCGATTGTGGGGCCAAGTGGTTGCGGAAAATCGACGTTATTAGATTTGATTGCCGGTTTAACTAAGCCTTCCGCAGGGCAAATTCTACTCAGTGGCAAACAAATCACGCAGCCGGGTTTAGATCGCGGCATTGTTTTTCAACAATACGCGTTATATCCATGGTTGACAGCTTTAGAAAATATTGAATTTGGTTTAGCAGCCAAAGGGGTGGATAAAAAAACACGCCGTACCAAAGCACAGTATTACCTGCAATTGGTCGGGCTTTCAGGTTTTGAAAAACATTATCCGAATGAGCTTTCAGGAGGAATGAAACAGCGTGTAGCGATTGCCCGTAGCTTGGCTTATGAACCTGAAATTTTACTCATGGATGAACCTTTTGCTGCACTGGATGCACAGACCCGTGAAACCTTGCAAGAAGAGTTGCTTAAAATATGGCAGGCTTCGCAAAAAACCATTGTATTTATTACCCACAGTATTGATGAAGCTATTTATTTAAGTCAGCGCGTGGCGATTATGACCTCAAGACCGGGGCGAATTAAAGAAATTATTGAAATTCCAGCGAGCTTACAAAGTAAAGGTGAAGACATTCGCTCCAGTGCGGATTATGGGAAAATTCGCCACCATATTTGGTCATTGCTCAGTGAAGAAGTCATTAAAGCGCAAGCACTCGAAAAAGATAAACAGCTTGCAAATATATAAATCAATTTGAGGAATATCAATATGTCATCGACTAAACAAGCCATTGGCTACAATGAAAGTTATCGCAGTTTGAAACCCTATTTACAGTTCACATGGGTCAATACTCTTTTTAAACGCAGCATTGCAATTGTCTTGTTTTTACTGCTTTGGGAAAGCTTGCCACGTTTGGGTGTAGTGAGTCCGGCATTTTTACCGCCGTTATCTGTAGTTTTAGATACGGCATGGCAACTTTATCAAACTGGTCAGTTGGGCATCCACTTTTTTGCCAGTATTCAACGCTCACTGATCGGTTTTATTTTGGCTTTAGCCATCGCTATTCCATTAGGGTTGGTGATTGGCTGGTACAAATTGGTCGCGGAAACACTCAATCCACTATTAGAACTGTTTCGTAATACCACCGCCTTGGCTTTAATGCCTTTGTTTATTTTGTTTTTGGGGATTGGTGAAGCATCCAAAATCAGTTTATTGGTTTATGCCTGCACATGGCCCATTTTACTCAATACCATTACCGGGGTACAAACGGTCGATCCTTTATTGATTAAATCTGCTCGTACCATGGGCTTAAAACCACATCAATTGTTTATCAAAGTGATTTTACCTGCATCCGTGCCCACGATTTTTGTCGGTATTCGTTTAGCGGGTGCAATCTCGATTTTAGCTTTGGTGGCGGTTGAAATGTTTGGTGCTAAAGCTGGTTTGGGGTATTTGATTATTTATTCACAATATAGCTTCGAAATTCCGCAAATGTTTGTGGGGATTTTAGTGATTACACTGGTCGGTTTAAGTTTTAATTATATTTTATTGGCTATCGAAAAATATTTTACGGCATGGAAAAAAAGCCCAGTTGAATAATACCTTTTCTTTTTATATTGATCATATTTTCAAATAAAAAACCAACTCCATTTTGAGTTGGTTTTTTATAAGGTGAAGGGTAATTTTTTAATCATATTAATTTCTTTTTTATATAAAGTAATATTTTAACTAAAATGATTGGACTGGTTTTTTATTATAAAAAAATACATTTATTGATTTAAATATAAAAAATTTTCAATATCAATTTATAGCAAGGCATATTTAAGTAAACGAGTACGGATCACGTTGCGAGTCACCCCTAACATCCGTGCAGTATGCACTTGGTTATACTGGCAATATGCATAGGCACTGCGAATAAACTGTTCTTCAATCAACTCATTTATATTTAATTCAGTGAGTTGTTGAGAGGCTAAAAATAGACGCTGAAAAGTCGCTTGTAGAAGCTGTTCTGCATCTTGAGTGCTGTGAATGCTTGCAGCAAAAGGTAGTGCATCTTCATTTTCAAGTGAGGATGAAATATGCCCACGGTAAGTTGTGCTGTTGAGCAAATTTGAAAAGCTAATGTCCTCAGGTTCAATCACCCCATTTTGGCTGACTAAAACGGCATGGTGAATGGTGTTTTCAAGTTCACGAATATTACCTGGCCAACGGTGTTGAATTAATTTTTTAACCGCCAAAGCACTGATACGCAAAGTGGTTGAATGAGGATTGGTTTGATAGCGTTCTACAAAAAATTTCGCCAAAGGTAAAATATCATCACGGCGGTCAGCCAGTTTAGGAATCTGTAATAGTGCAACGTAGAGGCGATAAAATAAATCTTCACGAAACTTACCATCGAGCACGGCTTGTTCCAGATCGACATTGGTGGCCGCGATAATGCGTACATTAATTGGAATGGGTTTGAGTGAACCCACTCGGACAATCTCACGCTCTTGTAAAATACGTAATAATTTGACCTGCATTGGCAGTGATAAATCACCAATTTCATCTAAAAATAAAGTGCCATGATGTGCGGCTTCAAACCAACCCACCCGACTGTTAATCGCACCTGTAAATGCACCTTTTTCATGTCCGAATAATTCACTTTCGGCCAAAGTTTCGGTTAATGCACCGCAATTGACTGCAATAAAAGGTCCTTTGGCACGGTTGCTTAAGGCATGAATTTGGCGTGCTACCAATTCTTTTCCTGTACCCGTTTCTCCAATAATTAAAGCATTGGCTTCACTGGGTGCAATTTGCTGAATTCGATCCAGCAAAGCCTTTGATAAAGGATCTTCAAAAACGGTAGCCGTTGCCTTTTCTACACGTCGTGTAGGAAGAATATAAGGATGAGTCAGTATAGTCATGATTTTTATTGCGATATATTAAAATGCTCATCATCATGAAAGAATTAAATATAAAAGATAAATAATAAATCGGTATTTGATTATCCATTTACCCTATAAAGTGGATATAGAAATATTTATCTGGATAAAAGATAAATACAGCAACGATAACTAAATATTAAATCAAGATAAATAATCACAGTAAACTATTTTATATTAAGACAATTATAAACAACAGAGTAATTATAATGACTATCACATCCGTCAATGTTCGTAACCAATTTAAAGGCGTTATTCAGGAAGTTGTAGAAGGCAGCGTGGTTTCTGAAGTCAATGTAGAAACCAAAGCGGGGACTTTTACCTCGATTATCAGTACACGATCTGTCAAGGATTTGGATTTAAAAGTCGGTTCTGAGGTTGTTGTACTGATTAAGTCGACCGAAGTTTCGTTGGCTAAACTTTAAGCAGTACACATTGCTTCCTAAACAAGGGAATTAGACGATGACCTATGATGCAGGTGCTGTGTCCATTCAGCAATTAAGCAAAAGTTATCCCACACAATATCATGAAGATCTCACCGTTTTAGAAGATATTAATCTCGAAATTAAATCGGGTGAATTTATTAGCATTGTGGGCAGTAGCGGTTGTGGTAAATCGACGTTATTACGTTTATTGGTTGGTTTAGAACATAAATATCAAGGGCAAATTTTAGTTGAAGGTCAGCAGGTTGCTGGCACCAGTTTGAATCGTGGCATTGTTTTTCAGGATCACCGCTTATTTCCGTGGTTAAGCGTAAAAGAAAATATTCGGATTGCATTACATCAGAGCAATTTAAGTCGTGCTGAAGAAGATGTACTGATTGATGAACATTTAGAATTGGTCAAATTGACCCAGTTTAAAGATGCTTATCCATCACAACTTTCTGGGGGGATGAATCAACGGGTCGCCATTGCCCGTAGTTTGGTCAACCGTCCACAGATTTTACTGCTTGATGAACCTTTTGGTGCTTTGGATGCCTTGACGCGGCAAAACCTGCAAGATGAGCTACAACGCATCTGGCAGGTGGAAAAAATCACCATGATTATCGTCACGCATGATGTTGAAGAGGCTGTATTTTTGGGTGACCGAGTCGTGGTGATGCAGCCGCATCCGGGACGGATTAAACGCATCGTGGATGTGCCTGTCGCGCATCCACGGAAACGTGAAGATGTCCGTTTAACCAACATTAAAAATAATATCTTGCTTGATTTTAGCGACCCACTCAAAGACCAATTACTTGATGCAATACCAAAGCAATTCGCTGATTATCAGTTTGCATGGTAATACGAGGGACATAAAAAAGCCTGCATTCATTGCAGGCTTTTTTATCGGCGGAATTGCTCTAAAAAAAAGTCCTCCTTTGTAGCAGGAGGACTAGAAAAAACTATGATGCTTGGGCGGTGTGATGCTTTAAAACATATTGGTTTTCAGGTCGTTTTAGCCCCAGATTTTCACGTAAGGTCGTGCCTTCATATTCTGTGCGGAATAAACCACGGCGCTGTAATTCCGGCACAATAAATTCGATGAAATCATTTAGACCTGCTGGCGTGGTTGGCGGCAAAATATTAAAGCCATCAGCCGCTTCATTTTCAAACCATTGTTGTAGCTGATCGACCACTTGTTCGGCTGTACCAATTAAAGTCCAGTGACCGCGAGCAGAAGCAATATATTCATACAGCTGGCGAATGCTGAAATGATGTTTATTGGCAATATCAATCATCATTTGCTGGCGACTAGAGAAATTGATGTCGGCATCTTCAAGTTTAGGAAAGGGGGCATCCAAGTCATATTGATCTAAATTAATTCCCCCTGATAGACCTGACAATAAACTTAAACCAACTTTGGGATGAATCAAGCTATTGAGTAATTCATATTTCTCTTGTGCTTCTTGTTCAGTTTTTGCCACAAAAATCGAAACGCCGGGCATGATTTTTAAGTCATCGGCATGACGACCATATTTGCTTAGACGGCTTTTAACATCGCGGTAAAATTCTTGTGCATCGGCTAAATTTTGTTGAGCGGTAAAAATAACTTCGGCATATTTCCCTGCAAGTTCACGTCCATCTTCAGACTGACCCGCTTGCACAATTACAGGATAGCCTTGTGGTGGACGAGAGACATTCAATGCACCTTGAACCTTAAAGTATTTGCCTTGATGTTCAGGCTCATGCAGTTTTTGCGAGTCAAAGAATTGCCCATTTTCTTTTTGATAAACAAAGGCATCATCTTCCCAAGAATCCCACAACTTTTGGGTCACTTCAATGAATTCATCGGCACGTTCATAGCGAATTTTAGGGCTGGGATGTTGCGCTAAACTAAAATTACGCGCGGTATCGGCAGAGGCTGTGGTCACCACATTCCAAGCCGCACGACCATGACTAATATGGTCTAGTGATGCAAATTTACGTGCTAAAAGATAGGGTTCTTCATAAGTGGTTGAAGCCGTTGCAATAAAGCCAATATTTTTGGTTACAGTGGCAAGTGCGGCAAATAAAGTCACTGGCTCAAAACCGACGCCTTTATCGCCTAAGCCCAATTCACCTTCTTGTGCAGATCCCCAGCGCACCGATAAACCATCTGCTAGAAAATAGGCATCAAATAAACCTTTTTCAGCGGTTTGCGCTAGTTCGATGGCATAATCTAGACTTAAATGATCCTGTGGACGTGACTCTGGATGACGCCAACCTGCGGCATGTTGTGAGGTGGTTGGAATAAACGCACCCAGTTTAATTTGACGTTTTGACATTGTTCTATCCTATTGATTGTATTTTTCTCAATAGTGCATATTTCAATATCTGTGCCAGATAAAAAAATTAATTAAAACAATAGTATAAAATACATACTATTTTTATGTGTTTAAAAATAAACAGCAAAAATGGGCGATTGTTGAGAATCAAACAGCATAAAAAATACTGATGTTATCTCAAACATGATCTCAATCAGATTGATCTCGGCGTTAAATCAAAGCCTGAATAGTTTTTCTTTTCCAGACCAATTGATAATACAAACCTTGCAGAATACATAAGCAGACAAATGCCAAAGCATAAGCATACCAAATGCCTTGCAATCCCCACCATTGACTAAATAAATAGGCACATGGCACTTCAATGGCAATAATAGCGAAGATGTTAATGATCATCGGCACAGTGACCGTCCCGCTGGCACGCATGATTGAGGCAAAAATCGAACTGGCACCAAAGAACAGAATCGACCACAACACGATAAATAATAACTGTTGCCCCAGCGCCACGACATTAGGGTCGGTAATGAACAATGCCATTAAATATTTGGAGAATAAATAAGCCAAAGTGACCAAGCTGCCTGTCACCAGAATATTCATAGCCAGTGCAGTACGCGTTACTTTTGCGAGTAAGTCCGATTTTCCTGCACCAATGGCTTGCGCTGCAAAAATTGAGGCAGCAATCGAAATAGACAGGGCTGGGAATTGAATATAATTCAACACCTGATTGACGGCACCATAAGCTGCTGTTGCGTTTGAACCATAATGATTGACTAAGCCGACAATCACCAAACCTGCAACTGAAGTGGTTACCATTTGGATGCCTGTTGGAATCCCCAAACGCAGCACGATTTTACTCAATTCGGGGTGATGGCGAATATGACTCAACAGTAGACGGTTAGGTTTAAGCGGATGATCTTTTTTATTTAAATACACAAACAAAAAAACCAGTACGGCAAAATAACCAACAATGGTGGCAATCGCAGGTGCAATAATGCCCATTTTTGGAAAGCCAAAATAACCCGCAATCAGCACAGGGGTAATCAATAAACCAATTAAAATGGTCATCCCTGAAACAATCAGTGGTGTGGTGCTGTCACCGACACCGCGTAAAATAGAGGTATAAATAATATAGAGAAACAGCAGTGGGCTTCCTGCCAGCATCCATTGTACATAGGGCAATGACAGGTGCATCACATCATGATCCGTGCCTAAAGCCAGCAAAATATGTTTGGCAAACACCACACCTAACAACGCAATAATACTGCCACCAATTAAAGTCATAAACAGCGTCGAGCCAACGACACAGCGGACTTTTTCAATATTTTGTGCGCCCCACGCTTGCCCGACCAAGACCGTTGCACCTGCGGAGAGTCCAATCACAAAAGCCATCAGGAAAAATAAAATGGGAAAGAACACCGCCACGGCAGCGATGGCATTGACGCCCATCATTTGTCCGACAAAAATGGTATTAATCGTCCCTGACAGATTTTGCAGAATATTAGTCGCAATCAAGGGCATGAGAAAAATAAAAAATGTTTTCCATAAATTATGTTGATTAACCATCGGCTGGTTTTTAGGCATTGAACGTCCTGTAAGTATATTTTTATCATTTTGCAGATTTAAACTTACACTACCTGAGTTGGTTAAAAAAAGCCTTAGCTTTTAGGTAACTAAGGCGCAAATTTATCCAGTAATAATGCCTTTAAACTGCCGACAAAATGGCAGAGGCTTGTTGCAGCGTTTCATCTTTTTTAGCAAAACAAAAACGGATTAAACGTAAATTTTTGGGCGCTTGTTGATAAAAAACCGAAATTGGAATGGCGACAATGCCATGCTGTTCGGCCAGAAAGGTACACATCTCCACATCATTTAAATCGGGGCGAATCGCACTGTAATTTAAATTCTGAAAATAGGTGCCTTGTGAGGGGGTCAATTGAAAGCGTGAATTTTTTAGACCTGAATTAAACAGATCGCGTTTTTGCTGATAGAAGCCTGCCAATTCTTCAATATGTTCAGGATGCTGCTGCATAAAGCTTGCCAATGCCATTTGTACAGGGGTGACCGCGCAAAAACTGGCAAATTGATAAACTTGTCGAAACATTTTCATCAGCTCAGGGGCAGCAATGCAATAACCTGTTTTCCAGCCCGTGACATGGAAGGTTTTACCGAATGAACCCACCACAATACTGCGATCACGTAATTCAGCAAAGGACAGGGCTGAATAGTGCTTTTGACCATCAAAAATGAGATGTTCATAGACTTCATCGGACAGCAGCACAATATTTTTATCACGAATCAATTCAATTAAATTTAGCCAGTCTTGATGTGACCAAATCATACCGGTTGGGTTATGTGGGGTATTAACAATGATCATTCGGGTTTTGTCATTGATCGCGTCTTTAACTTGATTCCAGTCCACCGAAAAATCTGTTGGGGTTAAGGCAATATGGACAGCTTTTCCGCCGACCAGTTGTACACTTGGCGCATAACTGTCATAGCTGGGGTCAAAAATAATCACTTCATCATCGGTAGCAATAAGTGCTTGAATGGCTGCAAAAATGGCAATGGTTGCCCCAGAGGTAATGGTGATTTCAGTCAAGGGATCAATCATGAGTTGATCGCGTTTTAAAAACTGTTGTGCCAATTGTTCACGCAGTGCAATCAGCCCATCGCCTGAAGCATATTGATTAAATCCATCTAAAGTGGCTTGGCTGAGGGCGTTGAGTAGCGCAGGTGGAGCAGCAAAGTCTGGAAAACCTTGCGATAGGTTTAAAGCATTTAAGCGCTGTGCCATAGCAGTCATCACGCTGAAAATGGTGACCCCTTGTGCAGGTAGTTTGGAATGGAGCTGAAGCATGACCCGAACTCTTTTAATGTATTTTGATCACTTTTGAGTGTAACAGTAACCTCATAGTAGAAAAATAAGCCTGTAAATTTAATATCTTAATTTTAAAGTTGACGCTTAAATCTAACCGAATTTCTATTTTGGCTAAAATTAATCAAAAATTAACTAGACTAAAAAAACAACATTTTCTAGAATGCAGCCACTAATTAAAATAATACCCTTACAACAATAAATTATTATGCTAAAAACAATCCATGCTGTTATGGAAGCTATGGGCTTAAGTTTGCAAAAGCGCGCCCTGCATATCCATTTTTCCAATGAATTACTCAATCCTCAAGTCTTGATTCAAAGAATTGAAGGAGATCATCGTATCAATCAGGGACTCAAAGCTGAGCTGATTTGCTTATCGAGTAATGCATATATTCCACTCAAACAATTTATTGGCGCCCAAGTGGCAGTCGATCAAGTCACGGATTTAGGTGAACTGTACCGAATCACAGGCATCATTACGGGGGCTAGCCAAGGGCAGAGTGATGGTGCATTCACCTTATATAAATTGACCCTTGAAGATGCCACTGCACTTTGGCACAAACGCCGTAATAGTCGCGTGTTTATGAACAAAACTGTGCGTGATATTAGTGAAATTTTATTTAAAGAATGGCAAAGTAAGAGTGCATTATTCGCAGCAAGCTTAAGTTTAAATGTGCAGGGCTTAAGCCAAGAATATGACGTGCGTCCTTTTGTCATGCAAGCCAATGAAACCGATTATGAGTTTTTAACACGACTCTGGCGCAGTGAAGGTATCAATTGGCTGGTTGATGAAGCCGAGCATATGGTGATGGCTTCAGCAGCAGCGATTCAAGCACAAAAATTACGTTTAATCGATGATCATCAACCATATAGTGCTTTAAACCGAAGATCCATTCGTTTTCATCGCAGTCATGCCACAGAACGTTTAGATAGCATTACCAGTTTTACTGGACAGCGTTATTTACAATCAACGTCTATACAGACGCAGCGTTGGCAAGCCAATCGCCTATCTCAGGATCAAAGCAATAGTCTACTGACCCATCATCAGCATAGTGATGCACAAGACAATGAAAGCTTAAGTTTGGAACAGGCTTGGAGCCTCAGCCCAGCGTGGACAGCTGATTTAACAGGGGCAGATCAAAGCACGGCTTCAGGCAGTCAGCAATTAGACAAGCTCAATCAAAGACTGTCTCAATATCAGAACTTACAATCCAAATATTTTACGGCCAAGAGTAGTGTACGTGATGCACAGGTCGGTTATTGGTTTGAATTGATCGATCATCCTGAAATTGATTCACATTCAGGTTCAGACAAAGAGTTTCTGATTTTAGGTAAAACTTTTTATAACCAAAACAATTTGCCCAAAGATATTTTACAGCAATTCGATAGCCTATTCAGTTTAAGCCATTGGCAGCATCAAGCGGATGAACGACAAGCCAATGCGCTGTATGTGGTACGCCGTACAATTGCCGTTGTGCCTGAATATCATCCTTTACAGCATCGCCCAGCAGCCTATCCACAACGTGCCAAAGTGGTTGGGCCTGAAGGTGAAACGATTTATGTCGATGCTTGGGGACGGATTAAAGTTCGCTTTATGTTTACCCGTGCCGATGACCATGCACATGATGGCGGTGCGGGAAGCAATGACAATGATGCCGATTCAGCTTGGGTGGATGTGTTGACACCTTGGGCCGGTGAAGGCTATGGGGCGAGATTTCATCCACGTATTGGTGAAATTGTGGTGATTGACTTCTTTGAAGGGGATGTTGATAGACCTTTTGTGGTGGGGCGTATCCATGAAGCTGAACGACACCAGACCATGTTTGATATCAAAGGTCAGTTACCTGATACCAAAAAACTCAGTGGCATCCGTTCACAAGAGGTTAGTGGTTCGGGGTTTAACCAGCTACGTTTTGATGATACGACGGGACAAATTAGTACTCAGTTGCAGAGTAGTCATGGCGCGAGTCAGCTTAATTTGGGTCATTTAAGTCATCCTAAAACTGCCGAGACCAGTGTTGGTCGAGGAGAAGGATTTGAACTCAGAACGGATCAGTATGGTGCTGTTCGAGCGGGTAAAGGGATGCTAATCAGCACCTATGCTCAGGAACAAGCCATTGCAGATCATTTAGACGCAGCACAAGCGCAGTCTTTACTTACTCAAGGTCACGAAAGCATGAAAATGCTCAGTGAAATTGCCGTTAAACAGCAAACCGATGCACTGAATGTCATTGGTCGCTTACCGAAATTGATTCAATCTTTGGAGTTAAAAAGTACCAGTCAAGCCTTGAATACCACACTTAATTTATTTAAAGAAAGTATAAGTCGTGATCCATTGAACGCTTTAAAAGATTGTGCTGGCTTTATTCAGGATATGGGACAGTTTGCCGAACAGGGCAAAGGCATTGTGGATGAATTTAATAATTTCTTCACCGATGCAAAAGAAGCGGTCGAAAACTTAAAAGAATTTATTGAAAATGTCGAAGAGCATGCTTCTGACCTGATCAAGGGCAAGCTCGCGAGTATTAAAGACCATATTGAATCGAACCCTTTGGGCAGTTTACAAGAAGTGAGTAAAGTGCTGGCGAATGTGGATATGAAAGATTTCGATATGATGAGTACTTGTGGCACGTTCAGTAAGGGCAGCAAATTAGACATAACACCAAATAAAGCATTCAGTTCATTACAAGGCTTTATGGAGGGTTATACCCAAGGTTTAGAAAGTAACCGTGATACTGGAAAACAAGAACAAGGGAAATTGTTTAGACAAGCACTGATGTTATTGGCTTCACCGAATGGTATTGCTTTAACCACACCTGAAGACATTATTTTACAAGCATCTCAAGATATTGTGACGAGTGCACAAGGTTCAATAAATTTAAGTGCGCAGAAAAATATTGTGGCTCATGCTCAAGAGAAGATTAGTTTATTTGCAGCACAAAAAGGACTCCGAGCCTTTGCTGCGAAAGGCAAGGTCGAAATTCAAGCTCAGGATGATGCGATGGAAGTGATTGCACGCAAAGTCATAAAGCTGATTTCAACTGAAGAAAAAATTGAAATAACCAGCCCTAAAGAAATTGTACTGACTGCAGGTGGCTCTCAGATCAAAATTAATGCTCAGGGTGTTTTTACCACGACGGGTGGGAAGTTTGAGAGTAAAGCAGGGCAGCATAGTTTTGTGGGGGGAGCAACTGTAAATGCAGAATTACCGAAGATGCCTGAGAGTGGGATGTACAGTATGAGATTTGATTTAAGTCAAATATTTGATACTAATATTCTGAAAAATATGAAGTATAAATTAATTAACCACTCTAAAAAAATTGAAGCTGAATATGAGTTTGAGCAAAAAAGTAGTGCACGTGTTTATAGCGATTCTGCTGATAATGTAGAACTTGCGTTAGTGCCAGGAGCATATTTAACAGAAATTAAAGAAATAATATCTGAGCAAGAAATTGATTCTTTAGATGAAGAAGAAATTATTGGATGTGGTTGCGTGGAGGAGCATGATCATGATTGAAATATCGAAAAAAAAGATACTAGAATTTCTAGGATTTAATATGAAAAAGATAGGTATATCAATTTTTATATTGAGTGGGTTTGTTTTTAGTTTTAGTGTTTATGCCGAAGATGATACTTTTGTAATTTCTTCGAAATGTAAAGATGAATATAATTCTAGTTGTAATATTATAAGAACTGTAAATGATAAGAGTGAAATAGTTATAAAAGATGTTAAGCTTTTAAATATTTCAAAAGTAAATCAAAATTTATATAAAGTAAAAACATCTTGTGGTTCTCCCTGCTTAGTTACTATTTTCTATAGTAAAAACAAAGAAGACTCTACAGATGAGTTTATTACTATTGATAATAAAAATAACTGTTTGATTGAAAGTGATAGTGAAAAAAAATCATTTATGCAAGAAAATTATTTTCAAATAAATATAAAATTATTGTGGACTTAAAGAGTAAAGAATTTAAATATTTAACTCCCAGATTTGATTATTATACTTACTTTAAACATGATTCAAATTTTGATAATAATGGCGTACTAAATTTAATAGCTACGGATTACTCAAATAGAGAAATAAGTAAAAAAATTGAAAATCCTTGTGGTAAGGATAAATAATGAGCTATTCACAAGAATTTAAAAATTTTGTTGCTACTATTGCTGGTGAAGCAGGAGGGTGTAGTGTAACAACTTGGAAAGTGGTAGCCCATTGTATAAAAAATAGACTTGGTTTTGCTGAATGGATTGATGCCGAAAATATTGGGGCTTATTTAATAAAAGATTTTGCTGCTTTAACTGATCAAACAGGACCTGTAAAAAAAGTAATCAATGAGATGAATAAAGGTACTATATCGAAACATACTCAAGATATTATCGATGCGGTATATCCTATATATCAGGGTATTGAAGAAGATTTTACAAATGGAGTAGTTCTATATTTCAGTCCTAATGCACAAGCACTTTTCCATAAAAATAATCCTAGCAAATATAAAGCTGTACCAGATTTTATTAATTCTAAGACAGAGGTAGTTTCAATAAAAGGAACTGAAAATGATGATATGCGATGGTATAGATTAAAGGGTAGTTCAAGATTCTATATTAGATTTGTTGATATCTCTGCTAACCCTTTAGTCGGTTCAAAAGTAAATATAAGTTATAAAAAAACAAAAAATGTACCAGTCTTAAATACTAATAATAAAGGAGAAATTAGATCTATTTTAGTAGCTGATGGTTGGGGAGCTAGATTTTCAGTTGATAGTGTATCTATTAAGGATGATAAAGATAAAGAACTTATGCTTATTGCAGATGGTAAGAATCATTCGACTACTATCGTTGTCAATAACCGAAAAGGTGGAATTAAGTCAAAAACGGATATTCATAATCAACAAATTACTGTATCACAATCAAAACAAGAAAAGACCTCAGAAAGTGCCTCTAAAGAAGAATCAAAAAACAACTCTAGCAATAATTCAGTGAAGAGTGATGTTTCTTTTAATATAAAAATAATAGATAGTGAGAATAAACCGATACCCAATATGTCGTATTTACTAAAATATAAGGGTAATGAGAAAAAACATTCTGTTGATGCTGATGGTATTGGAAAAAATATTATTGCAGAAAGTGGACAAACTCTCTCAGTGGAAATTAGCGGTAAAGATGCAAGACAAATTATAAAATCATTTACAGCAACAGAAGGGGTTTCAGAACAGATTGTGAAATTCGAATTATATCATTTTGAAATATTATTTCGTCATAAAAAATCAAAAAAAGCCATTAGTCATCTAAATTTAATTCAAACTTATCGTGGAAAGAAGAATAATAAGCAGACCAATAGTGAAGGCAAAATATTAGTGAATGCTATGCCTGGTTTTGAGATAAATTATAAGCTAAGAGATGGTCGTAATTTATTAACGATTAAAGTTGATAAGAATAAAGATATAAGAATTATTGATGTTGATTCTGATGCAGTAGAACAGGCAGTGAAGAATCTAAAAGAAGGAGTGAAATTACCACAACATGAGAATCAGGCACCCAACACAACATCTAAATCTAAGCAAGAAGTTCAAACTGAAGATCAAACAACAAAAAGAGATCAAACAACAAAAACCAGTAGTGATGGACATCCTAAAATTATTGTTAATGATAATGAAGAAGTTGAGTTTATAGTTTTGACTTATGCTGAGAAAACAAATCAATTATTTAGTGGCGGTAGCTATATTATTGAGTATAAAGGAAATAAGCATACACATATTAGTGGGACACATGGAATAGGTAAAAAAATACATAAAGCACAATTAGGACAAACAATAAAATTTTTTGTACATAATAATTTAGTAGCCCAAGTTGATTTACAAAAAGATATGCAACCTATAGCAATTAAGGTTAATAAGCCAGATATTTTTGAAACGAGAGTTAGTGGGGTAGATTGGTGTAAATTATTTTTGCAAAGCAGTAGTTTAAATGATTTAGCAGAACCATTTAAAACTAATGCTAAAAAATTTATTAATGGAATGAAGATGGCTGATATTACAGTCGTTATTAATACTACTTGGCGACCTGATCAACGAAGTTATTTAATGTATTACTCAACAGCTATTACAAGAGGACAAATTGCAGTAGATAAAGTTCCACCATTTCCTGGAGTTAATATAGATTGGACGCACAATGGTAATAAAGAAGCAGCTGTAAGAGCAGCAAAATTAATGTACCAAAAATATGGTGTTGGGAATAACCCTGTTGGTAAGCCAGGCTCTTCAAATCATAATAAAAAAATGGCAGTTGATATGAGGATTACTAATTATAATGGTAAGGTTGTTATCATTGATGGAGAGAGAACAGAAATTACAAGTTGGGCAGTGCTAACTCAATTGGGTAGAAAACATAATGTAATTTGGTATGGAGTTAAAGATAAACCTCATTGGTCACATACAGGTAAGTAGTTGAAATGGATTGTAAAATGTTAATTGGTTTATGTGTTTTAGGTTTGAGTTCTTGTGATGCTAAAAATTTTGAGGAAAAGACTACATCGAAACCTCTGGTTAATCAAAAAGAACAGATTATTCAAAAAAATAATATTAATTTAAAGAGAATAAAAGAAGGGTTAGATAATAAAATTTATTTATTATTAAATTCTAAAGAGGGTTGTCTTGTAAGTGAAAAACCACTTAGTAGTAATATATTGATTATATATAAAGATGATGAAAAAATTAGATACGAGGTTGTCAAACCTATATTGAAAAAAATTAATACTGATTGTGTTTCAAATTTAGCATTTGTAACAGATGAGCCTAATTATTTTTATGATATTAATAAAATAAGTGAAAAAGAAATTAGAGGTTATGGGTTTGAATTAAAAAAAACTCAACTAATTTATAAAAATGAGAAAATTAGAGGTATAGATTTGTTGGGTGATAGAATACCTAATATTGTAACAGAATGCTTTTCAAAAGAAGGTTCCCATTTAAATATATGGGATGGGAATAATAGTCAGGAGAAACTATTGCATCGCTATACTTTTTTAGATATGGATTTGGAAGCTACTTGTTCTGATGATAATAAAATATTTAGTTTAGGTAGTTTAGATTTAAAGGATTAAGCAAAAAAGTAGCCACTTTTGTGGCTACTTTTTATTCTTTTACCCCACCAAAACTTCTTCTAACAATTCTTCACTTGGTGCAAAGTAATACGCTCCATCCATTGGGGTGACAAAATGAAGCAGTCGGTCATGAATACCATCACCACTGGTCCCAAACATACGCAGTAACATTGCATCAATAATGCTTAAATCTTGAGTGTAAGCAATAAAAAATAAGCCTTGATCACCTTTACCATCACCATAAGGCAGTGAATGACGAAGAATCTCCATTTCTTCTCCCTCAGTATTTTCAACTACTGTACGGGCCACATGAGAGTTTTCAGGTTTGACCTCATCATCAAGTTCGATAGACTCTAATTTAGTACGACCAATCACTTGTTCTTGTGTATCAACTTTCAGTTGTTTCCATTTTTCTAAATTATGTGCATAGCGTTGAGCAAATACAAATGAGCCATCGGAAAAAGTACCATGATCTTCACCCAGTAAAGCAACTTCAGCACGATCATCAGGAAATTGAGGATTTTCAGTACCATCAATAAAACCTGTCAAGTCACGACCATCAAAATTGCGGAAGCAAACGCGTTCATCCAGTACGTCAACTTTGTCCGTAATCCCTTCAAAAAAAGCTTGACTCAGTGCAAAGCAGATATCAGTACGCTGCGCTGCAATATGGATGAGCACATCGGCCGGTTTTACAGGCATTTCAAAAGAACCATGAATGGGTGCTAATGGTTTAAAACCTTCAGGTGCTTGCGTATAAATTTGTGCCCAAAGCTCAGGGCCAAAAGCAATAGCTGTTTTAACTTGTGCATGAGGATATTGCGTGATTAAACGATCGCGTGTTGACAATAAATCTGCAATTTTTTCTTTTAATTCTGTAATGCTTAAGTCTTTTAAACGCAGAACAATAAATCGAGCATGATCTGAAGGTAAGGGTAAAATTACAGATTGGGCGGTCATTTATGGCTCCTAAAATTTTTATAAAATACGTGGCTACCTTTTATTGTGCCTGATCATCGAGAGAGTGAATAGCCTAAAAGTTTATTTTTAGTAGGTGGATATTTGCGCATTTAAAAGATGAAATGTCATATAATCTGAAGGTCTTTTTGTTGCGCTGTTGAATATGTCTTACCAAATTTGGCTGGCTTATATGCCGGCATGTTGGATGATTAGCATTTCACCCGGTGCAGGTGCAATTGCATCCATGTCGAGCGGTTTAAATTATGGATTTCGACGTGGCTATTGGAATGCTTTAGGTTTGCAATTGGCCTTATTGCTACAAATAGGGATTGTCGCGACTGGGGTTGGGGTATTATTTGCCACAAGCCCTTGGGCTTTTATGTTGGTAAAATGGTTTGGTGTGTTGTATTTGCTGTATTTGGCATTTTTACAGTGGACAGCGCCGATGCAATCTCTGGATATTCAAACCGAGCAACCCAATAAGTCAATTTCTCAATTGGTTTTGGCTGGTTTTTGGGTCAATTTAAGTAATCCAAAAGCGATTGTCTTTTTACTGGCGGTGTTACCGCAGTTTTTAGATTTGTCTAAACCGCAGTGGATTCAGTATTTGATTATGGCTGTGACCATGATCAGCATTGATCTGATTGTAATGGCAGGTTACACCGGCTTGGCAGCCAAAGTGTTACGTTTGCTGAAATCGCCAAAGCAGCAAAAATATATGAATCGTACCTTTGCCGTGTTGTTTAGCTGTGCGGCTTTGTTCTTAAGTATGTTGCATCAATAATTGAATTGTCTAAAACATCCCTTTAAACAGAAAAGAATGCTCCACCGAGTCATCTGGAGAGCAGCATTCTTTTCTGTTACGGAAGATGAACTAAAAAAATGATTTAAGCGATCTTTTTTATTTTCTGAAAAATAAAAATCCCAGTAAATAAAATAGCCATGGTTAGAACGATACTTAAACCGGTGGAAATATTTAAACCAGCACTCGACCATAAACCAATGGTCACCCCAATTTGTGCCATCACAAAAGCCCAAACCACCATCTGTTTTGGCGAGTGTGCCAGTAAACGTGCTGTTAAAGCGGGAATCACCAGTAATGCGCCCATCAATAATGAACCGACGGCACGTAAAGCCAATACGGTAAATAATGCCAACAGCAACATAAACACCAGACGTTGCCATTTTGCATTCACCCCTTCGCTCACAGCAATATCAGGGTCGATGGCGATTTGAATTTGCGCTTGCCAGTTTTTATACAGCACAGCTAAAGCAGCAATAATGACTAAGGCAAACATGGGCAAGTCTGACCATGAAATTTGTAGCAAATCGCCGAATAAATAACTGAGTAATTCAGGTCTTAAGCTTGGAATATGTTGAATAAACAACAAACCTGAGCAGAGCAGGGTCGCTGAACAGAGCGCAAGTAAGGCATCATTGGGGAGGCGAGGATCATGCAGTACCCATAAAATCGCCACCAATAAAAAGGCTAAAAACGTCACACCCAGCCAAAGCGGTAAACTTAAAGCACCTGCAATCGCTACACCAAGTAACGTTCCGTGCGCCATGGTGTCGGCAAAAAAAGACATGCGTCGCCATAACATTAAACAGCCCAGTGGTGCAGTGAGAAACACCAATAAAGTTCCCATTGTCCATGCAGGTAACAAGAGTTGTAACCATTCCATCATGGCTTAGGCTTCCGGTTCAGGGTGAATGTGTGGTCGTGAATCATGTTGACACGGGATGGCACTATCACCATGTGCGCAATGGTCATGATGATGTTGATAGAACACGCGATTGGTGCCAAAAATAGCTTGATATTCTGGATGTTGTTGCACGTTTTCAGGTAAGCCGCTACAGCAAATATGCTTATTCAAACAGACCACACGATGTGTTCCTTGCATCACCCATTGCAAATCATGCGAAACCATGAGTACAGCACAACCATATTTTTGTGGCAGGCTGCGCACATAATCATATAACTCGGCTTCAGATTGAATATCCAAACCTTGCATCGGTTCATCAAGCACTAAAATGTGCGGTTGACGCAATAAAGCCCGTGCCAACAACACCCGTTGTCGCTCGCCACCAGAGAGTTGTTGCACTTTAGAATTCTGTAATTTAGTAATGCCGGTATCGCGAATAATTTCTGCTTTTTTTGTCGCATCACATTTTTCTAAAGCCAATAAATCCTGTACGCGCAGCGGTAAGCTGTGCGATGGATTAAACTTTTGTGGCACATAAGAAAATTTTAGTTTTTGATGGCTCAAAACTTTGCCTGAATTGGCTTTCACAATGCCTAACAGTACTTTAATTAAGGTCGATTTCCCTGCGCCATTTGGACCAATCAGCGTGACAATTTCTTGCTCATGTAGCGTAAAATCAACATTTTTTAAAATGTCGATTTCATCAATCCGCACACTGATTTTGTCTAAAGCAATCAGTGGTTGGGCCGTGATTATTTGTTGCGACACTGCTGACATATCCCAGAAATTTCAATAATACTGTGATGTGCAGTAAATTGATCAGATGCTGAAAGCTCATCTAATTGTTTAAGTAAACCTTGTGCAGATGCTTCTTTAACATTTTTGCAGTCTGTACAAATTAAAAATGCAGCCTGATGTCCTTCACGCGGATGGCAACAAGGAATATAGGCATTAATCGAAGTTAAACGGTGGATTAAACCTTTTTCTAATAAAAAGTCTAAAGTACGGTATACCGTGGGCGGGGCAGCAGGGCGATCAGATTCGCTTTTTATTTTTGCCAACAAGTCATATGCACCCATTGGACCTGTCGCGTTTAAAATCAGTTCGAGGACTTCTTTACGTAAGGGCGTTAAGCGTGCACCAGCAATTGCACAGAGGTTTTCTGCTTCAGCAAGACGTGTTTCGACATTATGATGGTCATGTACGCCATGTAATGCATTGTGATGTTCGTGTGAACATAAGCTCATAGCAAAACCTCAAGAGCGAAATTGATAAAAACAAAATGACATTAAATCTTAACATGAAGCGCCCGCTGTTTCGATTAGACGTATGTATTTCTGCCTATTTGTTATATTATAACACCTAATGAATATTTGGTGATCTTCTTCATGTCCCGTTTTTTTGCATTTTGTGCACTCGCTTTATTGAGTACCCTCGGCTGGTCACACAGTTTAGTGGTTTCGACGCATCCGATTTATCTGATTGCGCAAGAAATCACGCAAGGTATTGAAAAGCCTGTACTGTTATTAGCAGATCAATCTGGACATGATGTCACTTTAACACCTGCCCATCGCAAAGCCATTCAAGATGCTTCTTTGGTGATTTGGTTGGGCAAAGCCCATGAAGCGCCGCTAGATAAGTTATTGTCAGATAATCCTAAAGCAATTTCTATTTTGGCTTCAGACATTGTGCAAACGCTACCGCAGCGTAATACTCGCGGTGTTGCTTTAAATAATACTGTAGATACCCATGTTTGGCTTGATCCAAACAATGCAGTACGGATTGGTTTTTTTATTGCAGCCTTGCGTTCACAACAAGTCCCTGAACAAAAAGCGGCTTATTGGGCAAATGCAAAACGTTTTGCCCAAGAAATGTTGATAACTGCACAACAATATAATAGCAACTCATCTTTGAAGACTTACTGGTCATATCATGATGCTTATCAATATTTAGAGCGCGCCTTAAATTTAAAATTTGCTGGAGCGTTGACCGATGATCCTCATGTTGCACCGACCCTTGCGCAAATTAAATACTTAAATGACAGTCGTCCAAATCGAAATATGTGCCTCTTGGCAGAGGGACATGCCAGTAAAAATCAGTATCAGAAGCTAAATCCTATTACCTTTCAAGCGGTCGATGAAAGTATGAGCGGGGCAGGGGATTTTGTACTGGCATGGAAAGCATTAGCTTCGAAAACCTATAACTGTGTGCAAAATGCACGAAAGTAAGGCAAAAAATAAACAAAAAATGATGGTGTCAAAGCAGGCGGGGCATCGAAAAAAACACGACTAAGGTCGGGAAAAGATTGCATGTTCAGGGGTGTAACTCTATAATGCCTGCGATTAAAAACGATCATCAGCTAAACTTGTCAAGCATGAATGCTGTGAGTGAATAAATAATGAGCCGAACTAGTCGCATGATTGACCGACGATTAGCGAAAGCTTTAGTCATCTTACAAGCAGGCATGATCCCTGTTTCAGCCTTGATAGCGTGGGTCTTGAAAGACTCAACTGCGGCTTTGAGTGCAGCATTAGGTGCATTTATATGTTGGCTTGCAAGTTGTTATTTTTCTTGGCAATCGTTTCGAGCCGCAGGTGCACGAGCCTCAAAACAAGTTCTTTCGAACATGTATCGGGGTTTAATGGGCAAGTTTGCAATTGTGATCGTTGGTTTCATTTTAATTTTAAACACTGTTAAACCGTTGTCAGCGGTGGCATTGTTTTGTGGTTTTATTCTCGTTCAAGCCATGTCGTGGGTCGCTCCATTTTGGGTGTCACGGCAACAAAAACGAGTATAGGCGCAACAAAAAATTGAAAAGTTTTTTAGGAGAAGAACGAGATATCAAGCAGCACGCGATGTTCGTTCACTCTATTTAGTATTTGACATTGACCAGGTGTGATTTATGGCTGCTGAAGAACATGCCCTTACTTCGACCGAGTATATCAAGCATCACTTGACCAATTTGACCTATGGCAAAATGCCGGATGGTTCATGGAAGTTGGCTGAGACTGCTGATGAAGCTCAACAGATGGGGTTCACTGCTATTCATTTGGATTCAATGGGTTGGTCAATTACGCTGGGTGTGATTTTCTGTTTGTTGTTCTGGTGCGTAGCGAAAGCTGCTAACTCTGGTGTTCCGACCAAGTTCCAGTCTGCAATCGAAATGATTATCGAGTTTGTTGACTCAAGTGTTCGCGACACATTCCATGGCAAATCACGCTTAATTGCACCACTTGCACTGACCATTTTCGTGTGGATTTTCCTCATGAACGCAATGGACTTAATCCCTGTTGACTTTATCCCGTATACAGCTCAACTGATTGGTGCAAATGTATTTGGTATGGATCCTCACCACGTTTACTTCAAAATCGTTCCATCTACTGATCCAAACATTACCCTTGGTATGTCTTTGTCAGTTTTTGTTCTGATCTTGTTCTATAGTATTCGTGAGAAAGGAATCGGCGGTTTCGTCGGTGAATTGGCACTGAACCCATTTAACCCAAGTAACCCAGTTGCAAAAGCGTTGCTTATTCCAGTAAACCTTATTTTGGAATTAGTAACTTTCCTTGCACGTCCAGTTTCATTGGCTCTTCGACTTTTCGGTAACATGTATGCAGGTGAGTTAATCTTCATCCTCATCGCATTATTACCGTTCTGGATCCAATGGGCGTTGTCTGTGCCTTGGGCGATCTTCCACATTCTTGTTATTACGCTACAAGCATTCATTTTCATGATGTTGACTATCGTATACTTGAGCATGGCAAGCGAAAAACATTAATGGTATTGCCCAACTATCACGAGATGGTTGGGTACAGTTTTTTAACTTAATTTGGTATAAACCTAACCTCTGAGGAATTATCATGGAACTCACTTTAGGTCTAGTTGCAATTGCATCTGCTATCTTGATCGCTTTTGGTGCTTTAGGTACTGCGATTGGTTTTGGTCTTTTAGGCGGCCGTTTCCTTGAAGCTGTTGCTCGTCAACCAGAATTGGCTCCACAACTTCAAACTCGTATGTTCTTAATCGCAGGTCTTCTTGATGCTGTGCCTATGATCGGTGTTGGTATTGGCTTGTTCTTCATCTTCGCTAATCCATTTGTAGGTTAATCAGCTTAATTCCTAAATTAAACTATTGAGGAATAGCTATGAATATCAACCTCACATTGATTGGCCAAGCGATTGCATTTGCGATGTTTGTCGCATTCTGCATGAAGTTTGTATGGCCACCACTAATCAATGCGATTAGTGAACGTCAGCGTCGTATCGCTGATGGCCTAAATGCTGCTGAAAAAGCAAAAGCTGACCTTGCAGATGCGCAAGCACAAGTGAAGCAAGAGCTCGATGTAGCAAAAGCACAAGCGGCTCAATTGATCGAACAAGCGAACCGTCGTGGCGCACAATTGATCGAAGAAGCGCGTACCCAAGCATCTGCTGAAGGTGAGCGTATTCGTCAACAGGCGAAAGAAACTGTTGATACTGAAATCAATGCTGCTCGCGAAGAATTGCGTCAACAAGTGGCTGCTTTAGCAGTAACTGGCGCAGAAAAAATTCTAAACCAGCAAGTTGACGCAGAAGCTCACAATGCCATGCTAACTCAGCTGGCTGCTAAACTTTAAGCGAGGCGAAATATGGCTGAACTCTTGACGTTGGCACGCCCGTACGCCAAAGCAGCATTTGCTTTCGCTTCTGAGCAAGGTGCAACTGACAATTGGTCGAATGCGTTACAAGTGCTCAGTGCTGCGGTGCAAGACGAAGCATTTTCCGCTTATTTGAATCGCCCTGAGCTTACTCCTGCTGAGCAGGTGAGTATTTTTGCAAAAGTTTTAGGTGAAAACCAAACTCAAGCAGTGTCAAACTTTTTGACTCTTCTTGCGGACAACGCACGTTTAGCGTTGTTACCTGAAATTGAAGCAGAATACGAACTACTCAAATCACAGAATAACAATACTGTGGATGTTGTGATTGAATCAGCATTCCCAATGACTTCTGTACAGGAACAATTATTGACTCATGCGTTAGAGAAAAAATTTAACGCAGCAGTAAATGTTTCTGTTGAAGTCAACCCAGCGTTAATCGCGGGTGTTGTTATTCGTGCAGGCGACCAAGTGATAGATGACTCTGCGCTTAACAAGCTTGAAAAAATGCGGACTCGTCTTCTTGCATAACTGCTCGAAGAAGACTGAACTAATAAAAGATTGAGGTATAGCGCAATGCAACAACTGAATCCATCCGAGATCAGTGCGCTCATTAAACAGCGTATCGGCGATCTGGACACCAGCGCGACTGCTAAAAACGAAGGGACCATTGTTATGGTTTCCGACGGTATTGTGCGCATTCACGGTCTTGCTGATGCAATGTACGGTGAGATGATCGAATTCGACGGCGGCTTATACGGTATGGCACTGAACCTAGAACAGGATTCAGTGGGCGTCGTTGTTTTAGGTAACTACTTAAGCCTTCAAGAAGGTCAAAAAGCACGTTGCACAGGTCGTGTATTAGAAGTTCCGGTTGGTCCAGAACTTTTAGGCCGTGTAGTAGATGCTTTGGGTAACCCAATTGATGGTAAAGGCCCGATTGATGCAAAACTCACTGATGCTGTTGAAAAAGTAGCACCAGGTGTAATTTGGCGTCAATCAGTGGATCAACCTGTACAAACTGGTTATAAATCAGTAGATACAATGATCCCTGTAGGCCGTGGTCAACGTGAGTTGATCATTGGTGACCGTCAAACTGGTAAAACAGCAATGGCGATCGATGCGATCATCGCTCAGAAAAACTCTGGCATTAAATGTGTATACGTAGCTATTGGTCAAAAACAATCGACTATCGCTAACGTTGTACGCAAGCTAGAAGAAACTGGTGCTATGGCGTATACAACTGTTGTAGCTGCTGGTGCAGCTGATCCAGCAGCAATGCTGTATTTGGCTCCATATTCTGGCTGTACAATGGGCGAATACTACCGTGACCGCGGTGAAGATGCGCTTATCATTTATGATGACTTGTCTAAACAAGCTGTTGCGTATCGTCAAATTTCATTGCTTTTACGCCGTCCACCAGGTCGTGAAGCGTATCCAGGTGACGTGTTCTATCTTCATTCACGTCTACTTGAACGTGCTTCACGTGTATCTGCTGACTACGTTGAGCAATTCACTAACGGTGAAGTTAAAGGCCAAACTGGTTCATTAACTGCATTGCCGATTATTGAAACTCAAGCGGGTGACGTATCTGCATTCGTACCGACTAACGTAATTTCGATTACTGATGGTCAGATCTTCTTAGAAACATCATTGTTCAACGCGGGTATTCGTCCTGCTGTGAACGCGGGTATCTCTGTATCTCGTGTTGGTGGTTCTGCGCAAACGAAGATTATCAAAAAATTGTCTGGTGGTATCCGTACTGCTTTGGCGCAATACCGTGAATTGGCAGCATTTGCTCAGTTCGCTTCTGATCTTGATGAAGCAACGCGTAAGCAACTTGAACATGGTCAACGTGTAACTGAATTAATGAAGCAAAAACAATATGCTCCATATTCAATTGCTGACCAAGCTGTTTCAATTTATGCATCAAACGAAGGTTATATGACTGACGTTGAAGTGAAGAAAATTGTAGACTTTGATGCTGCATTAATTTCTTACTTCCGTTCAGAAAATGCTGCGTTGATGCAAAAAATCGATGAGTCTGGTGATTACAACAAAGACATCGAAGCTGCAATTAAAGCAGGTATTGAAAGCTTTAAAGCGACTCAAACTTACTAATTTTAGCAGTTGCTAAAAGCTAGTTAAGTTTGGTTCACGGATCAACCTTCGGAGGCTTGAAAAAGCCTTCGAATACTAGGTTAAGCGTATGGCAAATTTAAAAGAAATTCGCGCCAAAGTAGCCAGTATCAAAAGCACGCAAAAGATTACTCGCGCGATGCAAATGGTGGCTGCTTCTAAAATGCGTCGTGCGCAAGAGCGCATGGCTCAAGGCCGTCCGTATGCCGAAAATATGCACCGTGTAATTGCTCATTTGGTACAAGCGAACCCTGAATACAAACATCGTTATATGGTTGAACGTCCGGTAAAACGCGTTGGCTATATCATTGTTTCTTCAGATCGTGGTTTGGCAGGTGGCTTGAACATTAACTTGTTCAAGAAAGTTGTTAAACACGTACAGCAACAACAAGAGCAGTCAATTGAAGTTCAATTTGCTTTAATTGGTCAAAAAGCGGTTTCGTTTTTTAAAAACTACGGCGGTAAAGTGCTTGGTGCAACGACAAATGTCGGTGATACACCAAGTCTTGAACAGTTATCTGGCTCTGTACAGGTGATGTTGGATGCATTTGATAAAGGCGAGTTAGATCGTATTTATCTTGTATCGAATGGCTTTGTGAATGCCATGACTCAAAATCAAAAGATTGAGCAACTCGTTCCTTTAGCTGCGGCTGAAGAAGGCGATAATCTGAATCGTTCATACGGTTGGGATTACTTATATGAGCCTGAAGCTGAAGAGCTTTTAAATGGCTTATTGGTTCGCTATATCGAGTCTGTGGTGTATCAAGGTGTGATTGAAAATATCGCATGTGAGCAATCTGCACGTATGGTCGCTATGAAAGCAGCGACTGACAATGCGGGTGACATCATTAAGAGCCTACAACTTATTTATAACAAGCTGCGTCAAGCCGCGATTACTCAGGAAATTTCTGAGATCGTTGGTGGTGCCGCTGCCGTTTAACATTATTTTGAATTGAGGAGACAGCAATGAATAGCGGTCGTATCATTCAGATCATCGGCGCGGTTATCGACGTCGAGTTTGAACGTAATAGCGTTCCTAAGATCTATGACGCTCTGCAAGTTGTTGGTACTGAAACTACTTTAGAAGTTCAGCAACAGCTTGGTGATGGCGTAGTTCGTACCATCGCAATGGGATCTACTGAAGGTCTTAAGCGCGGTTTAACAGTTACGAATACTGAAGCACCGATTTCTGTACCAGTGGGTACAGCGACTTTGGGTCGTATCATGGACGTTTTAGGACGCCCTATCGACGAAGCTGGTCCAGTTGCAACTGAAGCGCGTTTGCCGATTCACCGTCAACCACCTTCATATGCAGAACAAGCTGCTTCTACTGATCTTTTAGAAACTGGTATTAAAGTCATTGACTTACTTTGCCCGTTTGCTAAAGGTGGTAAAGTTGGTCTGTTCGGTGGTGCCGGTGTTGGTAAAACTGTAAACATGATGGAATTGATCAACAACATCGCGAAAGCTCACTCAGGTTTATCTGTGTTTGCTGGTGTTGGTGAGCGTACTCGTGAAGGTAATGACTTCTATCACGAAATGAAAGATTCTAACGTTCTAGACAAAGTAGCAATGGTCTACGGTCAGATGAATGAGCCACCGGGTAACCGTTTACGCGTAGCGTTGACTGGTTTGACTATGGCTGAATATTTCCGTGATGAGAAAGACGAAAACGGTAAAGGCCGTGACGTATTGTTGTTCGTTGACAACATTTACCGTTACACATTGGCTGGTACCGAAGTGTCTGCACTTCTAGGTCGTATGCCATCTGCAGTAGGTTATCAGCCTACACTTGCAGAGGAAATGGGTCTTCTTCAAGAGCGTATTACATCAACTAAGTCTGGTTCGATCACTTCGATCCAAGCGGTTTATGTACCTGCCGATGACTTAACAGATCCATCGCCTGCTACGACGTTTGCTCACTTAGACGCAACTGTTGTATTGAGCCGTGATATCGCGTCTTCTGGTATTTACCCAGCGATCGATCCACTAGATTCAACTTCACGTCAGCTAGATCCTTTAGTTGTTGGTGTTGAGCATTATGAAATTGCACGTTCTGTACAGAATATTTTGCAACGTTATAAAGAGCTTAAAGACATCATCGCAATTTTGGGTATGGACGAATTGGCTGAAGAAGATAAATTGGTTGTTTACCGTGCGCGTAAAATCCAACGTTTCTTCTCTCAACCATTCCACGTAGCTGAAGTATTTACTGGTGCTCCTGGTAAATTAGTATCTCTTAAAGAAACGATTCGTGGCTTTAAAGGTCTTCTAGCTGGTGAATACGACCACATTCCAGAACAAGCGTTCTATATGGTTGGTGGTATTGACGAAGTTATTGCTAAAGCAGAGAAACTTTAATTAGCGACTCTAATTTAGGAGATTCTCATGGCGACTATGCAATGTGATGTTGTAAGTGTAAAAGAGTCTTTGTACTCTGGCACTGTAACTATGCTAATTGCGAAAGGTGCTGGTGGTGAGTTGGGTATTATGCCTGGCCATGCTCCGCTGGTAACTTTGCTTAAGCCGGGCGCGATTCGCGTTCTGCTAGAAAACGGTACAGAAGAGTTAATCTATGTATCTGGTGGTGTTCTAGAAGTTCAACCGCATGTTGTTACTGTTCTTGCAGATACTGCAGTTCGTGCTGACAGCTTAGATGAAGTAGCAATTCTTGAAGCGCGTAAAAATGCTGAAATCTTGCTGGCGAATCAAAAAAGCGATTTGGACTCTGCTGCTGCATTGGCTGCTCTTGCAGAAACTGCTGCACAGTTGGAAACCATCCGCAAAATCAAAAACCGCGCTCAATAAGAGACGGTTCGAGATTGAAGAAGCCACCGCAAGGTGGCTTCTTTTATTATAAATAACATCTTTCTAAAAATTACTTATTTTACAACTTGATATATTTAACTTAAAAATAGGGCATCAAATGACCATTAAATTAATTTTTCCAGTGCTTGTTGCATCATTATTTGTTGGGTGTGCATCAGTGCCTAAAGTAGATCAACAGCTGGCTCAAAATACCAAGGAATTAACAGCACCTCAAGGAGGCAAGGCTGGTCTATATGTTTATCGTTCTAATAATATTGTCGGTTCAGCATTAAAAAAAGATATTTGGGTTGATGGGGAATGTTTGGGGGAAACGGCAAGAGGTGTATTTTTTTATAAAGAAGTGGAAGGAAATCAAAATCACACGGTTTCAACTGAATCAGAATTTTCTCCAAATCATTTGAAAATTGAGGCACAAAGCGGTAAGAATTATTTTATTCAGCAATATATTAAGCCGGGTGTTTTTGTGGGCGGTGCAGATTTAAAATTAGTAGATGATGCACAAGGTAAAAAGGCAATTACTGAGTACAGCCTAGCTTCTGCCGGTCAATGTAGTAAAGCAACGATTCAAATTTAAAATTAATGTTTAATGGCAAGGGCATTTGTGGAATTAAATCCATTAAAAAAATGCCCTTGCTTTATTGTAAAGGCTAAAATTTTTATATGACTAAACCTTTTTAGAATGCAGACATCTTTAAAAAAGTAAAAAATTATATCTAAAGTTGAATTCGTTTAAGGCTTGCATTGAGTTAAGCTTTTAGAAAATTGAATAAAGATTATCCATGAATATCATCGAACGCGAACCGCATTTCTGGGAACTGTACCAAGACTTTGAACACTATTATTTGAGTATTGCTGTCGATATGAGCTCAGTGGTGTCATGTTGGGACTTAGTATTAACCCAAGATGAAATTTTGGCTTATGAACATCGTGGCCGTGAAAGTATTCAAACATTGGCAAAGTCTATGGTTGCTTTAGCTTATCGGGGTGATTTTACCGAGATGGAATCCCGTTTAGCCAAACCTTATGAACGGCAGGCGATGCAGGTGGTATTTAAAGCTTGGCAGGACAGTCAAAAAAGTTAAAGCATGGCCTCTGCGGAAAAAAGAGCTTGCATAGAACATTCATGATTACTCACAATTTTGGCCTTAAATATCTCATTAAAGCCTTTATTTCAACTGGATGGTTTTAGCTTTGATGAGTTGCAGGTGCATTTATTTTAGACAAATAGCTTTCACTATTTGGAAGCAATTTCGTATTTAAGATACGGTTTAAATTGGCGGTAAAATAATAATGAATCACTTCAAAGCCAACAGCTTGAGCATGCTGCAATAATATGTGCTTTCCTCGAGAATTGGATGGGGCTGATCAATGATGTTCTAGCTTTTAGAGCTGAATAAACTCCAAAAATCATCACTTTAAATTGTAGCGAAAACGAAGACTACAAATGAACTGTAAGAGCCGTCTAAAATCATCAAATCCGCTACAAATACGCCACTCTTAATTATTTATTATTCTATATAGTTAGACAATGGTTCTTAAAAAAAGAACTTTCTCGGTATTTGGAATATGGAGAACATCACAATGGCGAATACGATGAAAGCAGCGGTAGTCACTGAATTTAATCAACCGCTACAAATACAAGAGGTAGAAATTCCTAAAATCAGTTCGGGAAAAGTACTGGTCAAGATGATTACAACAGGTGTTTGTCATACCGATCTACATGCGATGCATGGGGATTGGCCAGTGAAACCGACTTTACCTTTTATTCCGGGACATGAAGGTGTGGGTGAAGTTGTTGAGGTGGGTGAAGGGATTGAGCATTTAAAAGTTGGTGATATTGTGGGGGTTCCATGGCTTTATTCAGCCTGTGGTCATTGCGATCATTGTTATGCAGGCTGGGAAACGCTATGTAAGAAACAACAAAATTCAGGTTATTCCGTCAACGGAAGTTTTGCCGAATATTGTTTAGCAGATGGTGATTATGTCGGGCTGATTCCTGAAGGTGTGGATCTACTGGAAATAGCACCGATTTTATGTGCCGGCGTTACGGTCTATAAAGGTTTAAAAATGACTGAAGCCAAAACTGGGGATTGGGTTGCCATTTCCGGAATTGGAGGATTGGGTCATGTGGCTATTCAGTATGCTAAAACTATGGGCTTTAATGTAGTCGCGATTGATGTTGATGACAGTAAAATTGAGCTGGCCAAAAACTTGGGTGCCGATGTCGCCATTAATGCGCTTAAAGCTGATGTGAAAGAAGAAGTACTCAAAGCCACAGATGGTGAGGGGTGTCATGGTGTGTTGGTGACTGCGGTATCGCCTAAAGCATTTGAACAAGCCGTTGCCATCGTTCGCCGTGGTGGAACTATGGTCTTAAATGGTTTGCCACCCGGGACATTTGACTTATCTATTTTTAATATGGTGCTTGAAGGGATTACAGTACGTGGCTCAATTGTCGGAACGCGTTTGGATTTGAAAGAAGCATTGGATATTGCGGCACGTGGTAAGGTGAAAGCACATATTCATGTCGAACCATTAGAAAATATTAATGATATTTTTCAACGCATGGAGCAGGGCAAAATTGATGGTCGTATTGTGATTGATATGAGACTTTAACACTAAATTTTACTCAGACCAATTCAGTGTTAATGAATTGGTCTGAGTGACTTTGAATATTAGCTTTCTTGATCTTGCTTATCCTGTCCTTGTGGAATCATCATGCCTGCCAATTTGATCATTTCCGTTTGTATACTGCCCATTTGCTGTTCAATTTTTTTGAAATCGAGCTGATTTAAATCGATGTTGCCATTTAAAAATGGTGTAGCAAGGACTTGTTGATTGGCGTGCAGAATATTTTGACGAATTGAATCAATTTCTTGGCTTTTTAAGTTTAGGCTGGTCAGTGCCTGATTAAAGCCAGTCAGTTGTTGTTGCAGAGTTTTGGCCGTCGCTTGTAGTTGCTGTTGATCTTTGTCATTGATTGCCGTTTGCAACTCATTTTGAGTTTGCTTCAGTTGAGCAACATAATCACCCGCTTTCAGTTGCATATCGGCAACATCGCGAACCATATAAAACATATTGCCGCTTTTTAAATCGGCTGTCGCTGTTGTTTCAGTGGGTTGATTCAGCGCGACGTCAGCCGATTGCGTTGTTTGAATGTCATCAGACTGAGGTTCAGAGGCCTGTTCACAACCACTCAATAAAATGCCTGTACTAAAGATTGCAAAAGGTAAAACTGCCTTATGGATGAATTTTTTCATAACCCAATTCATATTATTTCTAGATGAGAACGAATATAAGACTGAAAGATGTGTAAAAAACGGATTGTTGCAAAGCAATAACAAATTTACTGAATCAAACTTAAAAAGAGTGCTAAAGCACTCTTCTCACCGAGTGATAGGCGTGTTTTAACCTTGAATGACTTTAATCACTTTATATGTCGCGGTGTTCATAAGCACATAATCACCATTCACTTTAATCTACTGCTGATTTTTAGTTGGTGTGCTTAACTTTTTATATTTGCTGGCATCTACTTTAAAGCTGTTGCCGTGGTATTGGGTCGGTACTTTGTGACCTTGTTTCCAGTCGTGTGAAGGGCGTTCTGTTTTTTTAATACCATGCTGAGGCGCTTTGATCGAATCTTTGGTTTGGTGCTGAGCTGTGTGTTGCTGTTGGCCATGTTGTTGGGAATGATGCTCTTGTGGAGCAGCCATGACAGGGGCTGCAACTAAAGCGCTAGATAAGGATAAAATGATTGCTTTGCTTAGAGTATTCATATTTTAAATTATCTTCATGCTGGTTTGTTTATAATCGTATTTTATTGCTAAGTTACTGATAGAGCATGAATAAAGTGTTGTTAAAGTATTAAAATAATGAATAAAATATGAAGTGTTAAATTCTATTTTTATCTAATCAAGCTATTTTTTATAATGAAAAACGTAAGCAGTTATAGCCTGTATAAATGCTTACGTTATGTGATGAATTACTTAGCAAGTTCTGCGTTAACGGCATCTACAATGCGTGCATCATCTGCGGTAATATCGGGCGCGAAACGTGCCACCACTTCACCATTTTTATTGATGAGGAATTTTTCAAAATTCCACAGCACTTCTGGTTTTGGATTTGGAGTTAAACCGTAATCAACCAAGTCTTTCCACCAAGGGCCTTCACCAATACGTTCCGGAATTGCTTGAGTCAAAGTTTGATAAAGTGGGTGTTTATCTTCACCAGCCACTGAAATTTTAGAAAACAGTGGAAAAGCCACTTGATAATTCAATGAACAAAATTCTTGAATTTCTTCATCAGAACCGGGTTCTTGGGCTAAAAAATTATTGGCAGGGAAACCTAAAATTTCAAGTCCTTGCTCTTTCTTGTCTTGGTATAGTTTTTCTAAGCCTTCATATTGTGGTGTTAGACCACACTTCGATGCGGTATTGACAATAAGCAGCACTTTACCTTGATATTGGTTCAGTGTGGTTTCATTGCCTTGAATTGTTTTGACTGGGATGTCATAAACAGAATTGCTCATTCGCTTGTCCTTAAATACTTGAGATTATTACTGCTTTGTTGTAACGGTTATTGTGTATATCGACAAGCATTTATTGCGATTTGTACATAATATTTGTCTGATAAAAGAATGGGAAAACAACTTCATAGCGCTATTCAGCATGATTAGCTCGAGATTATGGGTGGTATAGGTTTTGTTTTGGCAATCTCTGACTTTTTGCTCAACCGTTTTTAAATCGTTTTTAATGTCTAGCTGCATAGGTTTAATTTCATCATCCAGCCTTATTCTATTTTTTAGATTTAAAAATATTGCCTAGTGATTTTTATGTCAATAAGCCTGTTTTTGTTGCTCAGCTGCTGCAAGTTGTAGAAATGGTGATTGAAACTGGTAAAAGATTAAACATCACGTAATTGGGCCGGTGTTTGTTCTGTATAGCGTTTAAAGAACTCAATAAAACTGGAACTATGCTGATAACCCAGTTCATAGGCGAGTTTTTTCACGGTTTTACCTTGGCGAATTTGCGTAATCGCATATAAAATTTTAGCGCGATTGCGCCATTCCGATAAGCTTAACTGTAATTCCTGTTGGCTTAAACGCAGCAAATGTCGTTCACTCATCGAGGCATTGTTGAGCAGTTGTTGTAAGCTTTTATGAAAGAGTTCTGGATTGGACAATTGTTGTAAAAGTGGCTTGAGTGAAACATGGTTACTCTGAGGTAAATAATGTTCATAGGCTGGGGCTGCTTTCAGTTGATCGACCAATACCTGTAACAAATGCCGATAATCCGTCGTTGCGCTGCCTTTTTGTTTTTGTTCTAAAATTTCATGTACCAAATGGCGCAGAAAGGGGCGAATACTTAAAGTTTTGGTGCAAGATGCAAAATCTCCACAGAGGGATGGATGGATGCGGATACAGACATAGTGGGTAATTTGTTCATCTAAAGCGATGGAGGTATGCGCTGTTTGCGGGGGCAGCCATAAACCATAATTTGGTGGCGACAGATAAATCTGTTGTTCAATTTCATATTCTAAAATACCATTTAGACTAAAATTAAAATCACCCCACAGCGAACTATGTGGTGCCACAATTTCATCTTTTTGATAAAAAAAATCATCCACTTCTATATATTGTTCAATCGGCAGCAGCATATCCATGTCCTCATTTTTGCTTTTTTTATCCGTCTATATGTCCATTTTTTAGCGTGTAGACATTGCTTGAACGACAAAACAAGAATATTGCTGTGTCTGTAGCGCGATATTGAAGTCTGAAATTCGATATTCTAATTATTTCAGACTTCAGTGAAAATGAATACTGAGAATATGGATACATCGGGAGAGAACATGACGCAGCAAAACAAAACAGTCTGGTGGGCGCTGGCTTTACCACTGCTGGCGGTTTTAATCTGGTCAATGAATGTTGCCGTGACGCGATATGTGGTGGACTATATTTCTCCCGTCAGTATTAGTTTCTATCGTTGGTTTGTGGCTTTTCTCATCTTAACGCCATTTATGTTAGGTAAAGTTTGGCATGAACGTCAGTTGGTTTCACAGCATTGGAAGCAACTTGCAGTATTGGGTGCTTTTGGGATGGTGCTGTATCAAGGCTTGGGTTATACCGCAGCACATTACACCACTGCGACCAATATGGGCATTATTAATGCTTTTATTCCAATCTTTACCATTTTTGTTGCGATGTTCATGCTGAAGGATATTCCCAACCGTTTTGCAGTGGTGGGAAGTTTGTTATCTTTTCTGGGTTTAATCTATGTGATGGCGCAGGGCGATTTGCTTAGCCTGATTCAGTCCGGTGGGCATCTGGGCGATGCCATGATGGTGCTGGCGGTATTTTTCTATGCGTTTTATAGCGTATTTTTGAAAAAGTGGAAACTTCAAATTCCATTGATAATCAGTTTATATGTACAGATTTTTTTCGCTTTGCTTTACCACTTACCTTTTGTTCTATGGTTGGGTTTAGATGCAATTGATCAACAGAATGTGGCGAGTGTGCTCTATGCGGGTATTTTTCCGTCGCTGATTGCCCCTTTGGTTTGGATGTTGGCAGTGCAAATGATTGGCCCGAATCGAACCAGTATTTTTATGAACTTAATGCCAGTTTTTACCGCGATTATTGCCAATATCTGGTTAGCAGAAGCATGGACGGTTTATCATAGTATCGGTGGCGTGATCATTTTACTGGGCATTTTATTGGCGCAGAAGAAAGATGTGCCAGTCAAAGTCGCAAAATTAAATGTGTAATTTAATAGCAGCTCAAAAAGTAACCGAACACATTTATTTTTTTGACTGCTTTTTAAGTGAATGAGTGTGTGAATAATCATTTTAAAATGTTTTTTTTCACAAAAGCTTATTAAAAAATAGTGAGATAATTTAAATTGTTAAGAAAAAATGATGAATCGATCATCATATTCAAATTTTTTATAAGATGAATAATATATTTGTATAATAAAACAATTTATTACATAATACGTATCTCGTAAATATTTAAGTTATTGTTGATAATTGCTTAGATTTTACAGCCAGATTGATAGACCCTCTGGATGTGTTTATGCACATCCTTTTTTATGCTCAACCATGCTATATGGTTGAGCTTTTTTTTCACCTCAATTTTTGTCAACTCAGCTATCATGCTTAAGCACGAATGATCTCACCTGTTTCAGCATCAATAATTCGGCTTGCTTCTTGGCTAAGTCCCAAATCGCCATTCAAATAATTAATTTGATTTGAAAAATACTGGTTAGCCTGTTGCAGTGATAGGGCTGGTTTTTCACCCGTCGGGTTGGCACTGGTCGATACAATAAAACCATGAAATGCATTGCAGAGCGCCACGCATAAAGGATGATTCGTGACGCGTACAGCTACTTTAGGATGGTTGCCTTTAATCCATGTTGGAATAGTGTCACCCGCAGGCAATAACCATGTGCTTGCTCTTTCGGTGGGTGAGCGGTGACTCCAAGAATCGATGACTTGTTGGCGCATTTCTGTACTGAGGGGTTCTAATAAATGCTCGACTTGTGCAATCTGTGCCGCCAACAAAATAACGCCTTTTTCAATCGGCCGTTGTTTTAAGCGTAAAATTTCTAAAAAAGCGAGTTCATTAAAAGGATCACAGCCTAAGCCCCAAACGGCTTCTGTCGGGTATGCTAAAACATGTCCTTGTTTTAAACATTCAGCAGCTTCGGCAACAGAGGTGGTAATCATTAGATTTTATCTCGTCAAATTTTTTAAAGGGCTATTGTGAACCTTATTTGCTGAGACGACAACGGAGATACAAACCTGCCTGCTGTATACAGAAGCCAAGTAGCTCTAATTCCATGAGCTGGCTGGTCAATGTACTGATATCTAATCGCAGTTTGGCAATCAGCTCATCTATGTTTTGCCCAACCCAATCCAGTTGCGTATATAGCGGGGCTAAGTGCGTAGGTAATTCGATTTGCACTTCAATTTCAGGAACACTTTTTGACTGTTCAATCTGTTGTTGATTTTGCCATTGTGTTGGCAGTGCTAAGTCTTCAAGCACTTGCTCAGGATGATCAACTAAAATGGCGCCTTCACGAATAAGTTGGTGACAGCCTTGATGGTGTTCACTATAAATATGTCCCGGAATGGCAAAAACCAATTTACCTTGTTCAGCTGCAAGTTTTGCGGTAATCAGTGAGCCACTTTTCAGTGCTGCTTCAGCGACAACCACGCCTAAACTTAAAGCACTGACAATTCGATTACGCCGTGGGAAATGATGCTGTAGAGGTGGGGTTCCGGGTAAAAATTCAGTAATGACTGTACCCGAATGGGCAAGAATTTGTTGTCGTAACGCTTGATGCTGTGTGGGATACGTCTGTTCTAAACCTGTGCCCATCACTGCGATGGTTTTATGCTGCCGTAAAGCCCCCTGATGTGCCGCTTCATCAATCCCTTGCGCTAAACCACTACCAATATAAAAGCCTTTTTCACTTAAATAATAAGCAAAGTCATAGGCAACTTGTCGTCCATGGGCGCTGGGTTTTCGACTGCCGACAATGGCAATTTGAGCTTGTGATAGGGCTTGGGCATCGCCTTGACCAAATAAAATAGGTGGCTTATCTGCATAAGGACGCAGTTGGGGCGGGTAGTCTGGATGATCCCGTGTCAGAATAAAATCGCTATTTTTCTGAATGTTTTGTAATAGGGTTTGGAATTTTTGTTGTCCTATTGCGGTCTGAAATTCACTGAGACGCTGTAAGTGACTTTTATGTAATGCCAGTGTCGACCATTGCGGGAAATTTTGCGGATCAATCGCTTGGCGAATGTTGCCAAAGCGTTGTTCTAGTTTGTAAAAACTCGATAGCGAATGTTGAACCAAATACCATAACGTAATGGTTTCAATTTGCGTTGCTGACAAATGATTCAACATACAATGACCTTAAATTAATTAGTCATCCATCAGCGGTGGTTGAATACCAGCGCCGACTTTAATTGGTAATTCACTATCCAGAACATAAGCATAGCTTAAATGCTCAAAGCTTTTGAACACCATGACATTACCAATACGCTGTCCAGGTAATTGAACACGTTCTTTGGTTTTTGGATCGGTGACCACTTCACCTTTTTGGTTAATGCTGAACACATGACCGACTTGAACACCTTGTAAGCTACCGCGATCAATCGTCACTACACTATTTTTTGCAGCAGTACCAATGGAGCCCATAACACGAACCACTTGACCACCCGCGACGACATCTTCAGCGTTGGTTGGATAGAACAATGTCGGTAACATTGGATCATACTCAGGTAGCACACGGTCACCACGACGAACTTCAGAATTATAGGTATCGGTCAGTTCAAGGGTAGTAATGTCATTTTCACCGCGTACAGCAACCCCTGCGGCCACTTGAATGAGTTCAAGACCTGCATTAAATTTTTTGCCATTTGCACCAGTCAACATATACGGTTCGCCTTCCCGGTAAACTGCATAACGTTGACCAATTTCGAGACCATTTCCACGGGCATAAACAGTTTGCCCTTTTGCCGCAAGGACGCGTTGGTCGGCGGTGCCTAAAATGTAGGGTGTCGATTGAATGGATTCAGGCGCAACAATACTGGTACGTTCTAACCAGTGTTGGATATATTCCAGTGGAATCACAGGAATGGCATTATTTAAAGATTCAATGCGAACTTGCGGTTGTAGCTTGGTGCCACCTGTATAGCGACGGATAATCCCTTCACAACCATCACCCTCATCTTTACCGATAATTGGGCGACCATTATAGGTACACATCAATAAACGGTCACCGGGGAAAATCCAATGTGGGTTTTTTACGTGTTTGTTGCTTGCCCAAATTTCAGGCCAGCGTACTGGGTTTTTCAAAAAACGTTTTGAAATATCCCATAAAGTATCGCCTTTTTTTACCACGTAGACCTGTGGCGCACCCGCTTTTAACGATGGTGGATTGATATTGCGAGCAGGTGCCGCTTCCGCAACATTGACGACACCAACTCCAACACTTACACAAACAGCAAGTGCCAATAATTGTTTTTTAAACCCCAAGGCACTAAAAGTTGGCATGCCCTTAAAAACCTTTTTCATTATCATAATTCCTAAAATTATGTATGTAGTTGCGTTATAATAACGATATTACACACATTTTTTTGATGAAGCATTCCTTCATTTTGTTTTTTGATCAATGGCATAAGTGAGGACACCGTATGGCCTTATTACCTATTTTAAGTTTCCCGGATCCCCGTCTTCGCACCATTGCTAAACCAGTCGAAGAAGTCACTGATAAAATTCGTCAGCTTGCAGCAGATATGTTTGAAACCATGTATGAAGCCCCGGGTATTGGTTTGGCTGCGACACAAGTTGATCATCATATTCAGCTGATTGTCATGGATTTATCTGAACATAAAGATCAACCCATGGTGTTTATTAACCCGAAGGTTACGCCATTAACTGAAGAAACTCAGCCTTATGAAGAGGGCTGTCTATCTGTGCCTCAAATATACGATAAAGTTGAGCGTCCGTCACGCGTAAAAATTGAGGCCATTAACCTTGAAGGTCAATCATTTGAGATAGAAGCAGACGAGCTTCTCGCTGTTTGTATCCAACATGAAATGGATCACTTAAATGGTAAATTATTTGTCGATTATTTATCGCCATTAAAGCGTCAACGTGCACGTGAAAAAGTGGAAAAAGTGGTTCGTCAGCGCCAAAAAGACAAAGTTGCAGTAAAGCGCTAAGCGATTGCTTTAAGAAAAAATATCTCAAACAAAGCCCAATTTTGATTGGGCTTTGTTATACTTGTGGCGCGAAAAATTGCAGGATTCACTTTTTGCTGTTACGTAGTGGGTTATTGCTATCTTGCATAGCAGTGTTTTTACAGATTGCTGTTTTTTTACAGCCCTTGTTACCGAAGCAGTATCAGATTGCTCCGGTCTGTGAAACCATCACGCGTGCATTATTGCTTCAGCCTGCTGTTTCTCATCAGTCCCATCAGCAATCTTCTCATCATTCTAATCATACTGTTGCTCAGGACAGTCAACTGCATAGCCAAGATGCAGGACATCATCACGATGCCAATCATCAATGTCAGTATTGTACGGTTTATGGCAATTTGGTTTTGCCGCCTGAATTGAATGTCAAAGAAGTGTTAGATCGGATACAGATTCGTTTAGTTGCCTTTCAAAAAGCATTTTTACATGTTTATTTTGTTCTGCAACGCCTCTATTTACTCCCTCAAGGGCGAGCCCCACCACACTTTGCTTAAATCAAAACTTAACTTTTAGGGTCTTTAAGACTCTAGACCTTGTGCTGCTTTATTCGCAGCCCATATCTATGATTTAAGAGAGATGAAAATGGCTCAGCCAAAATTCTTTTTACAGCCTTTGTCGGCTGCAATTTGTGTTGCTTGTTATTCGGGGGCAGTATTTGCTGCGGAACAAGTCCATGTGGCACAACGTTTAGCACCTATCGTCGTGACAGCTCAGACTGCACATGATGCCAATGGTCTGATTATTCGCGCTGACCCTAAACAGCCGATTCAACCGATTCCAGCCACCGATGGCGCAGATTATTTACAAAGTATTCCGGGCTTTAGCTCGATTAAAAATGGTGGAACCAATGGCGATGTCACGTTTCGTGGCATGTTTGGGTCACGGATTAAAATCTTAACCGATGGTTCTGAAAGTCTAGGCGCATGTCCAGCACGTATGGATGCACCGACGTCTTATATTCAACCTGAAAGTTATGATCAAATTTCTGTGGTTAAAGGCCCGCAAACCGTGCAATACGCCAATACGGGTTCTGCAGCAACGGTTATTTTTGAGCGAAAGAAACCAGAACTTACTGCTGCAAAACCTTATCAAGGTCAAGCCAGTGTGCTAATGGGTTCCTTTGGACGCTTGGATCACAATGTAGAAACAACGCTTGGGGATGAAAAGAAATATATTCGTTTAAATGCCAATCGCTCTGAATCGAATAGTTATCAAGATGGTGATGGCAATACAGTACCTTCTGCTTGGGAGCGCTGGAATGCAGATGTCGCACTGGGTTGGACACCAGATGAAAATACGTGGCTGGAGCTGACGGGTGGAAAGTCGGATGGTGAGGCTTTATATGCGGGGCGTTCTATGGATGGTTCGCGATTTGCTCGTGAAAGTCTGGGACTGCGTTTTGAAAAGAAAAACCTGACCGATGTGATTCAGAAAGTTGAAGGGCAGGTGAACTATAGTTATAACGACCATGTCATGGATAACTTTAGATTAAGAACGCCACCGATGACACACGACATGATGACGCATCAAATGGTAGCGAATCCATCAGAGATGCAAGTCACCCGCCGTACTTTGAATACCCGTTTTGCCATGACCAGTGAGTGGGACAAACTGAATTTAATCACTGGAATTGACTCTCAGCAGAATCATCATGCAGGAAGTATGATTATGTATGCCATGCCTTCAATGAATACACCATTGACCACCAATATGAAATTTCAGTCTTATGGTGCATTTGGTGAACTCGGTTATCAATTGAGTGAAAACTCAAAGCTGGTGACAGGTGCACGACTGGATCAAGTCAAAATTGATGCGCTCAAGCTCAATGATGACCGTTCAGAAACTTTACCTAGTGGCTTTATTCGTCTGGAAAATCAACATCCTGAACATGATGCCAAAAGCTATATTGGTTTAGGTTATGTTGAACGTGTGCCTGATTATTGGGAGTTATTCAGTACTGCGCATGGTAATTCAGGCATGTCAAAGCCTACTTTTAATGATTTGGATACTGAAAAAACCTTGCAGCTAGATATGGGTTATCAACATCAACATGGTGCTTTTAATTCATGGGTTTCAGCTTATGCAGGTTTGATTAATGACTATATTTTAATGAGTTATCATAATCATCCGACCTCAGGCGGGCATGGTCATGGTTCAAGTTTCAGTGCAGGGGCGAAAAATATCGATGCCACCATTGCAGGGGCAGAAGCAGGATTAGGCTATCAATTTAGTGATGCCATTCAGGCGGATGTGAGTGCCATGTATGCATGGGGCGAAAACACCACAGATAATAAAGCATTACCGCAAATCGCGCCGTTAGAAGGACGCTTTAATCTGCGTTATGTTCAAGATAAATATACCTTGGGCATGTTGTGGCGTGTGGTTGCAAAACAAGATCGTATTAGCTTAAACCAAGGTAATATTGTGGGCTATGACATAAATGAGAGCAAAGCGTTTAGCACACTGGCATTAAATGCCTCTTATAACCTAATGCAAGATGTTGATGTGGCTGTTGGCGTGGATAACGTTTTAGATAAAACCTACACCGAACATTTAAATAAAGCAGGAAGTTCAGGTTTTGGTTTTGCCAGTAATGAGCAATTCAATAATACTGGTCGTAATTATTGGGCACGTATCAGTATGAAGTTCTAAGTTTTTGATGTACAAAAAATCGAGTTTAAATACTCGGTTTTTTGTTTTTGAGCGATAGGAAAGTATAAGCAAAGAAAATAGTGCTATTGATGCATACTGGCCAACTGTTTGGCTTTGCTTTGATATAAAGCCAAACTTAGTTTTTGAATATTGCGACCACGGTGTTGCAGACGTTGACTTAATTTGGGTGAATATTTAGCACTGGTATATAGCACAACATTTCGGGCAATTAAGTAATAAGCAAACCACGCTGCTGAGCGATGCTTTAAACCCAGTTTTTGCATCTTTTGACGACCAATAAAAAATTGCGTCACTTCTAGATGCTGACGATATGCTAGTTTTTGTTGTAAAGGTTTTAAATAACGATACTGACGTTCAAAAGGTTCTTTGGAGAGACTCGAACCTAATTCAAAACTGGAGTGATCCGATTGTGGATGTGCATGCTGCATCCAATAAAGCAACTTCCATCCATCAGACTCTTTATGGACCAGCCATTTTTCATCTACGCCCATTAACCAGCCGATATATTTCCAAAAATGCAGAAAGCTGTCGACTTCATCTTGGTTAGGAAAAATCCCCAGTGCACGAATGCCAATCAAAACCACACCACTAAACGCAATATTGGTCATGGCCAGATCAAACTGATTGATCGGCGTGCCCCATGTCTCCGCATCCCAGCGTTCCGATTTTTTCAGTTGATGACGGACTAAGGCATGAATAAAACGCACATAGATAGTTGAGGTGAATCCAGCATTAAAGCGTTCTAAACCACGTGTTTCAGTAATGTCGATCCACCATTTCGTGGTTTCAGCTAAACGTGTGCCGGCCTGTTTTTTTAATGCACCTGTAAGTACTAGCGGCTGATTAAATCCGGGATATAAATAACCGGTCATTAATGATAAATCACGCAGAATAAAACCATTGTTGATGCCTAAACGATGGGTGAAGTTAAGCGCCTGCTCAATTTTACTTTGATCGACCCAATCAGGCAGCGTTTGCACTGTATTAAAAAATGCGTTGAGTTCGGGAATGGGTTCAGCCAATTGATCCAATCCTTTAAACAATGCTGTTTCAAAATATTGTCGGTGTAATTTAGGATTTTGCATCATCCAAACGATGACTTGATCCATGGCGGTATCGCCCTTTTGCAACGCTTGATTCAAAAACAAGTATTCTGCATAAGTGGGTTGAAAATGTTGTCCTGTGAGTAAACTTAGTATTTGAGTTTTCCAGTTGCGGCTGAGCATTGTTTTAAATGGTGCTAAGCGTTTGAGAATCGTGATCGTTGACATTGCAGGATCATCCTGATTATTGTTTAATCAAACTCTAATATGAATATTTATTCGCATTCAATTCGCATTCCTAATGTGAGTCAAAGCATGAGAAAAAAACCACAACAACAACGGGCAAAACTGATTGTTGATCATATTTTACAAGCCGCCCAGATCTGTATTGTGGAGCAGGGCTTAATGCAAATCACGACACCCAAGATTGCGGAAAAGGCCGGCGTCAGTGTTGGCTCGCTCTATCAATATTTTGAAAATAAAGAAGAGATTATTCAGGAACTCTTGCGTCGTAAAAGTGAAAACTTAGGCTTGGCATTAAAACAAATGGTGGTTACGCAAGAACAATTAAGCATTCAGGAGATTATTCCTTTAAGTATTCAATTTGGCTTTGATGTGATGCGCGCGGAAAGTGGTTTTTTTATTGAAGTATTAAAACATTGGCATGGCTATAATAATTCAGAAGCGGCACAGATTCTTGAAAAGCACTTTTTTGAAGTGGGAATGTATCTATTTAATCGTTTTTATCGGCATTGGGATTTTGAAACGCTTAAACATAAATCATTTGTCATCATTAACAGTACTTTGTTTACCATGATGCGCTATGTGAGTAACAATAGTTTTCTTATTTCAGAACAACAGCTTAGAGATGAGTTGTCGAATATGATCTTGGCTTATTTAGCACAAAAATAGCTGTTAAAAAGAATATTAAAATAAATTATTTAATAAAATCATGTGTTTAGTGTTCTTACGGTTTGAAAAATGAACGGCTGATTCATTTAATTTAGAAAAGGGGTTGCGTGTGAAAATTTTTCACCTATAATGCGTATCCATCGGCGGTGATGTTAAATAAAACCTCTGATAAATCAATAAGTTGGTTGGG
>RCUM01000117.1_pt1 | contig 66660 bp, 60 predicted proteins | sample 2166141 | NCBI WGS metagenome assembly RCUM01 (sample SAMN09932756, study PRJNA488358) | compost metagenome | isolation source: compost soil in crotonic acid-enriched | place: Germany: Experimental Botanical Garden | reverse complement strand
GAACTGGCGACCATCCTCGGCTGATCGATTTTTCATTGCTGTGCATAGCGCCAGGCCTTAGGTCTGGCGTTTTTTTTATCTGGCGACTGAGGCATCGCCTGTTGCTGATATCGGTTCCGGTGAAGCGCTTTTCCGCTACAATAGACGCCATTAATTGACGTTAACGCCCTGACCCGGAACGGGGTGTTAGCCTGCAAGGCATCAAGGGGATCTGAGATGAAGCAAGAGAAACACGGAGTATTGCTGGTGAACCTGGGCACGCCGGATGCTCCGACCTCGTCGGCGGTAAAACGCTATCTGAAGGAATTCCTCAGTGACGACCGCGTAGTCGATACTTCACCGCTGATCTGGTGGCCAATCCTTAATGGCGTGATCCTGCCGATCCGATCGCCGCGCGTTGCCAAATTGTATCAGTCGGTATGGATGGACGAAGGCTCGCCGCTGCTGGTCTACAGCCGCCGTCAGCAGCGTGCGCTGGCTGCACGCATGCCGAACACCCCGGTGGAGCTGGGGATGAGCTACGGCTCGCCGAGCCTGGCGGAGGCGATAGACAAGCTGTTGGCGCAAGGCGTAACCAATCTGGTGGTGCTGCCGCTGTATCCGCAATACTCCTGTTCGACCAGTGCGGCGGTGTGGGACGGCGTGGCGCGCGTACTAAAAGGCTACCGCCGCCTGCCGTCGATAGGTTTTATCCGTGACTACGCCGAGCACCCGGCCTACATTGCCGCGCTGCGGCAGAGCGTTGAGCGTTCGTTCGCCGAGCATGGCCAGCCGGATCGTCTGGTGTTGTCTTTCCATGGTATTCCCAAGCGCTATGCTCGCCTCGGCGACGATTACCCGCAGCGCTGTGAAGATACGCTGCGCGCTCTGGTCGCCACGTTGCCGCTGGCACCGGACAGGGTCATGATGACCTACCAGTCGCGCTTTGGCCGCGAACCCTGGCTGACGCCTTATACCGATGAAACCCTGAAAAGCCTGCCGGCGCAGGGCATCAAGCATATTCAGCTGATTTGCCCCGGCTTCTCGGCGGACTGCCTGGAAACGCTGGAAGAAATCAAAGAGCAGAACCGCGAGATCTTCCTCAAGGCCGGCGGTGAGAAGTTCGAGTATATAGCCGCGCTGAACGACGAACCGGCGCATATCGATATGATGCAGCAACTGGTGGCTCAGCGCTTCTGATCGTCATGCAACCCCCTCAATCAGGCAGAAATGTGCTAACATTTTCTGCCTGATAATAGCCACTGCCGCCAATCACATGAAATTTCCTGGTAAACGTAAGTCCAAACACTATTTTCCGGTGAACGCCCGCGATCCGCTCTTGCAGCAGGTTCAGCCTGAAAATGAAGTCAGCACCTCTTATATCGTCGGCATTGACCAGACGCTGGTGGATATCGAAGCCAAAGTGGATGACGCGTTTGTCCAGCGCTATGGCCTGAGCCTGGGGCACTCCCTGGTGATTGAGGATGACGTCGCCGAGGCGCTGTATCAGGAGCTGAGCGAAAACAACCAGATCGACCATCAGTTCGCCGGCGGCACCATCGGCAATACCCTGCACAACTATTCGGTGCTGGCGGATGACCGTTCGGTCCTGCTCGGCGTCATGTGCAGCAACATCAAAATCGGCAGCTACGCCTACCGTTATCTGTGCAATACCTCCAGCCGCACCGATCTTAACCACCTGCAGGCGGTTGACGGCGCTATTGGCCGCTGCTTCACCTTGATCACAGAAAGCGGCGAACGCACTTTCGCCATCAGCCCCGGGCAGATGAACCAACTGCGGCCGGAGAGCGTGCCGGAAGAGGTGATCGCAGGTGCATCGGCGCTGGTACTGACGTCGTATCTGGTGCGCTGCAAGGAGGGGGAGCCGATGCCTGCCGCCACCATGCAAGCCATAGAATTTGCCAAAAAACACGACGTGCCGGTGGTGCTGACGCTGGGCACCAAGTATGTGATCGCCGATAACCCGCAGTGGTGGCGCGATTTCCTGAAGCAGCATGTGTCGATTCTGGCGATGAACGAAGACGAAGCGCTGGAGCTGACCGGGCTGAGCGATCCGCTCACCGCCTCTGATATGGCGCTCGAGTGGGTGGATTTAGTGCTGTGCACCGCCGGGCCAAACGGCCTGTATATGGCGGGTTACACTGAAGAGGCCAACAAGCGGGAAACCCAACATCCGTTGTTGCCGGGGCATATCGCCGAATTTAACCGTTATGAGTTCAGCCGTGCCATGCGTCGTGAAAGCTGCGAGAGCCCGTTCCGCATCTATTCGCATATCGCGCCGTACATGGGCGGGCCGGAGAAAATCATGAATACCAACGGCGCCGGCGACGGCGCGCTGTCGGCGTTGTTGCATGATATCGCCGCCAACGGTTTTCACCGCAATAACGTGCCGAATTCCAGCAAACATGTGCGCAGCTACCTGACGTATTCCTCGTTGGCGCAGGTGTGCAAATATGCCAATCGCGTCAGCTATCAGGTGCTGAACCAGCATTCACCGCGCCTGACGCGTGGCCTGCCGGAACGGGAAGACAGCCTGGAAGAGTCTTACTGGGAACGATAAAAAAGCAAAAGGTCCGGCTTGCCGGACCTTTTTTGAACATCGCTTTTCACGTCAAATCGGGCAGCCGCCCATTTTCTCTTCTTCGCTCAGCGTATCCAACTTAAGGATATTCAACATGCTGTTGGCGATTTCCCGCTCGCCCATCACGACCTGATCGGCACCGCGATCGGAGATATATGACACCTCGTCATCGTAATGTGCGCGGGCGATGATCTCGATGTTTGGCCGTTTGTTGCGCGCAGAGGCGACGATCTCCCCGGCTTCGTAGCCATTTGGAATGGTCAGCAGCAGCCAGCGCGCGCAGTCGAGCCGCGCCAGATCCATCACCTCCGGATTGGCGGCGTTGCCCAGCACCGTTTTGATGCCCTGTTCACGCAGCGCTTCGACCCGAGGGCGAGAGTTCTCGATCACCACCAGCGGGATGCCGGCCTCGGCCAATTTGGCACCCAACAGGCTACCGACACGGCCATAGCCGACCAGCAGGGCGTGATTGCACATATCGAATGGGATCTGCTTCTCTTCTTCCACCGCTTCTTCCAGAATCTGGTCTTCCATGGTTTCGGTCTTGGCCAGATAACGTTCAAGCAGGGTGAACAGCAGCGGGTTGAGCATGATCGACAGGATGGCGCCAGCCAGCACCAGATTACGGCCGTGCTCCGACATCATGCCGAGCGAGATGCCAAGGCCGGCCAAAATGAAGGCGAACTCGCCGATCTGTGCCAGGCTGGCGGAGATGGTCAGCGCGGTGCGCTTGGAGTGGCCGAACATTTTCACCAGCAGGAACGCCGCCGCCGATTTGCCGAACACGATAATCGCCAGCGTCGCCAGCACCGCCAGCGGCTCGTTGATCAGGATCATCGGATCAAACAGCATGCCGACCGACACAAAGAACAGCACGGCGAAGGCATCGCGCAACGGTAAGGTATCGTGGGCCGCGCGATGGCTCAGCTCCGACTCGTTCAGCACCATGCCGGCGAAGAAGGCTCCCAGGGCAAAGGAAACGTCGAACAGCTTCACCGCGCCATAGGCAATGCCGAGCGCCAGTGCCAACACGGCAAGGGTAAACAGCTCGCGCGAGCCGGTGCTGGCGGTTTTCGCCAGGATCCACGGCACCAGCCGGCGGCCTACCACAATCATCAGCGCAATAAAGGCGATGACTTTACCAATGGTGATTGCCAGCTCAGTCAGCAACTGGCCGCTGCTGGCGTTGTCATTGCCCAGCATGTTGCCGAACGCAGGCAGCAATACCAGCGTCAGCACCATCGCCAGGTCTTCAACGATCAGCCAGCCAATGGCGATTTGCCCGCGCTGGCTGTCGATCAGTTGGCGTTCTTCCAGCGCACGCAGCAGCACCACGGTACTGGCGGTAGAAAGACAGAGACCGAACACCAGGCCGGAAATCAAATCCCAGCCGAGCAGCTTTGATAGCCCCATACCCAACAGAGTGGCGACGGCAATCTGTGCCACGGCACCGGGAATAGCGATATGTTTAACTGCCAGGAGGTCTTTAAGCGAGAAATGGAGGCCAACACCGAACATCAACAGGATCACGCCGATTTCCGCCAGTTCCGGTGCCAGCGAGGTGTCGGCAACAAAACCGGGGGTAAAAGGGCCGGCGAGCACGCCTGCGGCAAGGTACCCGACCAGCGGGGAGATGCGCAGGCGATTCGCCAGCATTCCGAGGAGGAAGGCGAGGACCAAGCCTCCGACAATGGTGGTGATTAACGGTGTTGAATTATGCATCCAGACTCCTTCTAGCTATGCATGGCGGTAGAGGGAAAACGCAACGAAGTTACGAAAAGATACATTTAGTTTATTGCATTTGTGCGTGCTTTGCTTAGCTAAATTTGGCCTTTTTGCGAAAAAGCAGAGGATTCCGCGTTGGGCAGGCCAGCGAGGGGATTTATCAATAAATAAGTCAAATAACATTGATTTATGTGGGAGATAACCCGGCTGAATAATATTTATCAACCGGGCTGTAGCAGGGTTATTGCGAGTTATGATCCATATTAGGCAGCAGTGCGGTGATAATGCCGATCAAGGGTAAGAAAGCACAGATTTGGTAGACCAATTCGATACTGGTCAAATCTGCGACATAACCAAGAACGGCTGCGCCTAATCCCCCCATACCAAAAGCAAAACCGAAGAATAAACCGGAAACCATACCCACTTTCCCGGGGATCAGCTCCTGTGCATAAACCAGAATGGCCGAAAATGCCGAAGCGAGAATTACCCCGATAATGACGGTTAAAATGCCGGTCCAGTAGAGAGAAGCATAGGGTAAAGCCAGCGTAAATGGCGCGGCACCCAGTATTGAGCCCCAAATAACATATTTACGCCCTATCTTGTCGCCGAGAGGCCCGCCAATTATGGTTCCTGCTGCTACGGCAAACAGGAATGCAAACAGGTGAAACTGCGCATTCTGCACGGAAACGCCGAACTTATGTATCAAATAAAAGGTGTAATAGCTGCTGATACTGGCCAAGTAGAAGTATTTGGAAAAAATCAGTACCAGCAGGATGCCCAGCGCATAGGTGACAGTACGTTTTGGCAGCGGTTTCACCGTCGAGGAGGCTTTTGGCTGACCTTTTGTTGCCCGGTGCTGATGTTGATACCATTTGCTGACTTGCAACAGCACCACAATAGCCAACAGCGCGGCCAGTGAGAACCAGGCCACGTTACCTTTGCCATAAGGCGCAATAATCAGCGCGGCCAGCAGGGGGCCGAGAGAGCTGCCAAAGTTACCGCCGACCTGGAACAACGATTGAGCCAGGCCATGTCGGCCACCGGAGGCCATGCGCGCAACGCGGGAGGACTCAGGGTGGAATACCGAGGAACCGGTGCCGACCAGCGCCGCTGCCAGCAGCACCAGCGGGAAGGTATTGGCGACGGACAGCAGCAGCAGCCCACACAGCGTAAAGCCCATGCCGATCGGCAACGAATAGGGCTGCGGGTGTTTATCCGTGTAGTAACCGATTAACGGTTGCAATAAGGAAGCCGTGAGCTGATAGGTCAGAGTAATCATGCCGATCTGCACGAAGCTGAGGCTGAAGTCAGCCTGCAGGATCGGGTAAATCGCCAGGATCAGCGATTGAATCATGTCGTTGAGCAGGTGAGAGACGCTGATGGCACCGAGAATCGAGAAAGCAGTCCCTTTAACCGCACTGCCCTTGGCCTGTGGCAGGGCGGTTTCGCTACGGTCGGTCATTTTATTATTAGCCTGGTAAGTTTTAGAGGACAGAGCAGATATCTTAGCAAGTTGTTCAATATTTGCCATATCCGACATAATTTGACGTATATCGCAAAAATTTGAAATCAAAGGGCTTTGTTTCGCGTTACAATTTCGGTCACCTCAAAAAAGCCGTTAATGATCATATGGAGTTCTGCCATGCGCTTTTCGTTAAAAACCACCGCATGCGCTTTGGCCGTATCCCTGACTTTCCTGTCGGGAGCCGCCAGCGCCTGGGAAAAGGATAAGACCTACGACATCACCATTTTGCACACCAACGATCACCACGGCCATTTCTGGCAGAACGATCATGGCGAATATGGCTTGGGTGCACAGAAAACCTTGGTAGACAGCATCCGTCAGGAAGTCGCGGCGCAGGGGGGCAGTCTGTTGCTGCTGTCGGGCGGTGATATCAACACCGGCGTGCCGGAATCCGATCTGCAAGATGCCGAACCGGACTTCCGCGGCATGAATCTGGTGGGTTACGACGCAATGGCGATCGGTAACCATGAATTCGACAACCCGCTCAGCGTGCTGCGTCAGCAGGAAAAGTGGGCGACCTTCCCACTGCTGTCGGCCAACATTTATCAAAAAAGCACCCAGCAGCGTCTGTTCAAGCCCTATGCCTTATTTGACAAGCAGGGGATCAAGATTGCGGTCATCGGCCTGACGACGGATGACACAGCCAAGATTGGCAACCCGGAGTATTTTACCGACATCGAGTTCCGTGTTCCTGCACAGGAAGCCAAACAGGTAGTGGAGCAATTGCGTAAGGACGAAAAGCCGGACGTGATTATCGCCGCAACGCACATGGGCCATTACGATGACGGCAATCACGGCTCCAACGCGCCAGGTGATGTTGAGATGGCGCGCAGCCTGCCTGCCGGCTATCTGGACATGATCGTTGGTGGTCATTCGCAGGATCCGGTCTGTATGGCGGGCGAGAACCACAAGCAGGTGGATTATGTGCCGGGCACGCCGTGCGCGCCGGATCGTCAGAACGGCACCTGGATTGTGCAGGCGCATGAGTGGGGCAAGTATGTGGGCCGTGCCGATTTCCAGTTCCGTAACGGTGAGCTGAAGCTGGTGCATTACCAACTGATCCCGGTCAACCTGAAGAAGAAGGTGGAGAAAGCCGACGGCACCAGTGAGCGCGTGTTTTACACCCAACAGATCGCAGAAGATCCTTCCATGATGAAGCTGCTGACGCCGTTCCAGGAAAAAGGTAAGGCGCAGTTGGACGTCAAGATTGGCAGCGTCAACGGCAAGCTGGAAGGCGACCGCAGCAAAGTGCGCTTTGTACAGACCAACCTGTCACGCGTCTTGTTGGCAGCGCAGATGGAACGTGCCGAGGCTGACTTTGCGGTGATGAGCGGTGGCGGGGTGCGTGACTCGATTGAAGGCGGCGATATCACCTATAAAAACGTGCTGAAAGTGCAGCCATTCGGCAATACGCTGGTCTACGTCGAGATGAAAGGCAGCGACGTGGAAAAATACCTGGCTGTAGTCGCCAACATGAAGGTAGATTCCGGGGCCTATGCGCAGTTTGCCAACGTTAGCCTAACAGCGGACGGTCAGGGCGTCAGCAACGTCAAGATCAAGGGGGAACCGCTGCAGGCGGACAAAACCTACCGTATGGCCACGTTGAACTTCAATGCGTTGGGCGGCGACGGTTATCCGAAGCTGGATACCCTGCCAAGCTACGTCAACACCGGGTTTATCGATGCCGAAGTCTTGAAGCAATACATCGAGAAGCACTCACCGCTGGACGCAGCGGCTTATGAGCCTAAAGACGAGATCGTTTATCAATAATATTATGGCGGCTTTTACCGGTTAAAAGCCGCCGTCGATTTTCCCCGCATTACCACACTTCTAGTATAAAAAAATTCTAATATTATTAATTTCAATATTGTTTTCCCTGTCTTGCATAATTGTATTTCTATTTTCTTTGTCTATACCTTTAGGGTTAATGATTTTATCTTGCTTAAATCATAATTTTTCCAGGGAATAAAACTCAGCGAAATAATCGTGATTGAAGAGGAAATGAAATGTACAGGGCAGCAGTGCTTTTATATGGCGTCGTCGGCTATTTTTTGGGGTTGGTTGGCTTTGTTTTGCTTATTTTATTACTTAACGGCTGGGGGCTGAGAAATATGGTCGCCGTTAGGGAAGATACCGACGTATGGCCCTGGCTGGTGAATATCGTTTTGCTTTTGCTGTTTGGCTTGGTGCATTCCGTTATGGCCCATGAGAGGTTCAAGGCCCGTTTGGCGCTGTCCCCGGCATTGGAAAGAAGCTCCTATGTGTTAATTGCCGGTGCGTCGTTGGCGCTGCTGGCGCTTGCGTGGCAACCACTGCCGGGCGTCTTGTGGCGGTTACCGCCAGACAGTGTTGCCGCATGGGGGCTTAACGGTATTAGTGCGCTAGGGTGGCTCGTGGTCTTTGCGTCAACCTGCATGATCAGCCACACCGACTTATTTGGCTTGCGACAATCCTGGCTGCAATGGAGAGAACGCCAATATACCGATTTGCCTTTTCAGGTAAGAGGATTTTACCGGTTGACGCGGCATCCCATGATGACGGGAATGTTACTGGCATTTTGGTTCACGCCAGAGATGACCGCTGGGCGTCTATTATTTAATTCAGGTATGACATTATATATTTTGGTGGGTGTTTATTTTGAAGAACGTAGCCTGCTTAAAGCTTTAGGGGCGGATTATCAGCGGTATTGCCGACATGTTCCCATGTTGTTGCCGCGAATGGGGATACGGAATAAGCCGACGGAGTAATCAGATCCCGCGGCCGACGTTGAGACTGCGGCCGCGTCATCAGGCTTCTAGTCGCGCTTGGCGATATCGGCGAAGCTGCCGGCCAACAGCCGGCAAAGATCTTGCGCCGCCAGTTCGATGTCCAGCCCGCGTTTACCGCCGGAGACATAAATGGTGGCGAACTGCTGTGCCGGGCTGTCGATCACCGTTGGCAGCCGCTTTTTTTGCCCCAGCGGGCTGATGCCGCCGACCAGATAACCCGTCACGCGCTGCGCCAGTAGCGGATCGGCCATCTCTGCCTTTTTGGCGCCGAGCGCACGAGCGACCTTTTTCAGATCCAACTGTGTAGCTACCGGTGTGACCGCCACTGCCAGATGTTTGGCGTCGCCGTTCAGCGCCACCAGTAACGTTTTATAGACGCGGTCTGCATCCAGCCCCAATTTTTTCACTGCTTCATCGCCGAAGTTGGTTTCAGCACTGTCGTGATGATAAGGATGAAGGGTAAAAGCGACTTTTTGTTTCTCAAGCAGGATCACTGCGGGCGTCATGTGTTTTCCTCTTCCCTGTTAAGCGGGAGGTTGCAAACGTATGCAACAAAATTACAAAAATATAACGGTAACAGCAACCTGAGTGGCAGCCGCGTAAAGCGGGTTGCCAAGATGTTCACTGGGTTGCTACCCTGTCTGTTGTAACCGTTAACACGGTTGCTATGCGTATAACTAAAATACAAGAAATTCCTCTTTGACTGGCCAGTAGCGATATTGGCCACTTTTTTACTGCGCCTGCAGCATCGCCGGCAGATTATCCTCGCCATACAGATGCAGTGCGCCTACCGCCACCACGTAATTTCCTGGCGGTAACGCCTCCAGCTTTTGTTGCCAGTCGCGATTTCGTTGGTGCATCAACACGTCGTACAAATCGGCGCTGAATGTGGCGGGCAGGGTTTCGAGCATACCGCTGGGTTTTGCGTCTAGCCACCAACTCACCATGGTTTGCAGCAAGCGTGCGTTGGTGTGCCAGTGCTCCAGCGTGTCGCGCAGCAGTGCCATTCCTCCCTCCGGTAACTGTTCCAGCATACTCATCTGGTGTTCCGCCCCTTCCAGCTCAATCACCTTTTTATGCTGGTCTCTGGCCGCCTGCAACAGTTGATAATCCACGCCGTATTCGGCGCGTAATCCCAATCGCTGAGCCTGACGGGCTTGCATCATTAACGCTACCTGCCAGCCGGGCAGGGTGGAAAAACTGTCGGCGTCGGCACCCAGCTCCTGGCACAGCGTCAGTAATTGCTGAAATTCTGACTCTGAGAGCCGCTGTTCAAGTTCCGGTTGCTGTTCGATGTGGTCAAAGGGCGAGGCGGAACCGGTGATGTCGGCTTCAACAATCAGGGCATCTGCCTGTTTGAGGCGAGTTGCCAGCTTGGCCGGCAGTGGTGACATATCCACCGTGCCCATATGAATGCTGCCCACCAGATGGAACTGACGATCGCCGGGCAGCCGAATATCCAGCGCCGGGTAGGCGTAAGTCATCGGGGATATCAGGCCGAGAAAGGCGGCGATTCGGCGTAACAGTTGACCCATACAGCGTGGCTCCTGAATAGCGTGTTCACCCTTGGCTTGGCAAGGTGAGGATTCCCCATGCTAAACGCTATCCGCCGGACAAGAAAGCCTGAAGAGTGAAGGAATTATCCCAAAGAAAAAGGGGCGCACTATTTGCGCCCCTTGGGTATTTAGCGTTTGGGTTTAAAACGCAGCAGTCGGTTGGCGTTACTGACCACGGTAATAGAGGACAGCGCCATAGCCGCGCCCGCCACCACCGGACTGAGCAGGGTGCCGGTTAACGGATACAGTACCCCGGCGGCAATCGGGATGCCGAGCGTGTTGTAAACAAAGGCCCCCAGCAGGTTCTGCTTCATATTGCGCAATGTGGCTTTAGACAGCTCAAGCGCATCGGCGACGCCGTTCAGGCTGTGGCGCATCAGGGTGATGGCGGCAGTCTCAATGGCGATATCGCTGCCGCCTCCCATGGCAATGCCGACATCGGCTTGCGCCAGCGCCGGCGCGTCGTTGATACCGTCGCCGATCATGGCTACGCGGTGACCCTGCGCCTGCAGCTGTTTGATCGCTTCGGCTTTGCCCTCCGGCAACACGCCGGCAATCACCCGGTCGATACCGGCCTCTTTGGCAATGGCGTTGGCGGTCACCGGGTTGTCGCCGGTTAACATCACCAACTGATAGCCCTGACGGTGCAAGCGCTGTAGCGCTTCCACGCTGTCGGCGCGCAGCGGATCACGGATGGCGAATAGCGCGGCCGGCTTACCCTCGACGGCCAGCAGCACCGGCGTAATGCCGCGCTCTGCCTGTTGCTGCATCTGTGTGTCCAGCTCGGCGGTGGCTACCTGATGCTGTTGTAATAACGCAGCATTGCCCAGCAGCAACTTCATGCCGTCCACTTCGCCGCTAACGCCGGCACCGCGCAGGGTACGGAACTGCTCAACCTGCGGCAGCGCTTGTCCTTCGGCGTGATCAACGATGGCACGGGCCAGCGGGTGGCTGGCGCCTTGTTCCAATGCGGCAGCCCAGCGCAGTGCCTGCTGCTCGCTCACCTGGTTAAACGTGAGGATTTCTACCACCCGCGGCTGACCTTCGGTCAGGGTGCCGGTTTTATCAAACACCAGGGTGTCGAGTTGGCTTGCCTGCTGCAAGGCATCGGCATCACGTACCAACACGCCAAATTCGGCGGCGCGGCCCACTCCGGAGATGATCGACATCGGCGTCGCCAAACCCAGTGCGCAAGGGCAGGCGATGATCAAGACCGTGGTGGCGATCACCAGCGTATAAACCAGCTGCGGTTGCGGGCCAAAGAAATACCAGATTGCGGCGCTGAACAGGGCGATGGCCACTACCGTCGGGACGAATACTGCAGAAATGCGATCCGCCAGCTTACCGATCTCAGGCTTACTGCTCTGCGCCTGACGCACCAGCTTGATGATGCGTGCCAGGGTGGTTTTGCTGCCGATAGCGCCGGCACGGAATAGCACACTGCCGTCATCGACCACCGTCCCGGCATGTACGGTATCACCCACGCTTTTTTGTTGCGGTACCGCCTCGCCGGTCAGCATTGCTTCATCCAGCCAGACTTCACCCTGAATTATCTCACCGTCTACCGGAATACGATCGCCGGTCGTCAGCCGCAGCGTCATGCCGAGCTGCACCTGCGCCAACGGGATGTTTTTCTCGCCATCGTCGGTCACCAGGCGCGCCGTCGGCGGCGTCAGATCCAACAGCCGTTCCAGCGCCTGTGATGAGCGCTGGCGAGCGCGTTGTTCCAGCGCATGGCCCAGGTTTATCAGACCGATGATCATTGCGCTGGCTTCGTAGTACAGATGCCGCGCCGCCATCGGGAAGAAATCCGGCCACAGGTTGACGCTGATTGAGTACAGCCAGGCGGCACCGGTGCCCAGTGCGACCAGGGTGTCCATGGTGGCGCTGCCGTTCATCAGCGCGCGCCAGGCATTACGATAGAAATGCCCGCCGGCGAACACCATCACCGCCAGCGTGAGCAGGCCGACCAGCAGCCACGGACGCTGAGTTTCCGGCGTCAGCGACATGCTGCCACCAAACAGCCCCCAGGCCATCAAGGGGATACCCAGCGCCAGGCCAAGCGCGGCTTGCCAGCGAAAACGCTTCATATTGGCCTGGGCAGTTTGCTGTTGGCGCTCGCGGCGTTCGGTTTCGTCCTGGATCATTTCTGCGCCGTAACCGGCTTTCTCGACCGCCGCGACCAGCGCTTGCGGATCGGCGCTGCCGGTGATCAGCGCGCTGCGTTCCGCCAGATTGACGCGCGCCTGATCTACACCGGATACGCTTTGTAGTGCATTTTGCACTTTACTGACGCAACTGGCGCAGCTCATGCCACTGAGCAAAAGCTGCACGCTGTCATCATCATCGCCATTAGAGGTTGCCGGAAGGGGAGACGAGGCCGTTGCCTGGGTTTCCGGCAATACAGGGACTGATTCAGTCAACGGCTCAGTTTTTGGGGAGGTAGCGGCTCCGGCAAGGCTCGCGTGATAACCTGCGTCTTCAACTGCGGCGATCAAGGCCTCGGGAGCAGCGTCACCGTAAACCTTGGCGCTGTCGATACTGACGTCGGCGGCAATCACCCCCGGCACCGCTTCCAGCGCTTTGCGGGTGCTGGCAGCGCAGTGCATGCAGCTCAGACCGTTCAACTGCAGCTCGGTATCCGGCTGTTGCGCCACGGCGGCCTGATAGCCGGCAGCGACTACGCTGTCGATCAGCGCCTGGCTCGACGCCTCGCCAGTGACTTTGGCATAGTGGACATTGACCTCTGCCTGTTCGACATCTTCGCGGCTTTCCAGGGCTTTTTTCACCCGCTGCGCGCAGTTCATGCAGGTCAGCCCCTGCAATGCCAGCACTGTGGTTTGTGACATGATTCGATTCCTCGCTCAGGTGCGGTGTTTAAAGGTTGACCGCTTAGCCTATTTTCACTAAGAATGGAGTCTAAACCTTCCAGCAAGGGGAAGGTCAAGGGGGATAAATGAATATCAGCGACGTGGCGAAAAAAACCGGTTTAACCAGCAAGGCAATCCGCTTCTATGAAGAGAAAGGGCTGGTTACCGCGCCGATCCGCACCGATAACGGCTACCGCAGCTACAGCCCGAAGCACATTGAGGAGCTGACGTTGCTGCGTCAGGCGCGGCAGGTGGGGTTTAACCTGGACGAGTGCGGCGAACTGGTGGCGTTGTTCAACGATCCGGCCCGTCACAGCGCCGATGTGAAAGCACGCACCCTGCAAAAAGTGGCGGACATTGAAAAGCACATCGCCGAGTTGGGTGAGATGCGCCAGCGTTTACTGGCGCTGGCGGATCAGTGCCCGGGGGATGACGGAGCAGAGTGCCCGATCATTAATAACCTGGCAGGGTGTTGCCACAACCATTAACGAATAACGGCGCGGATCACCAGCGTTATGCCTTCGACGGCGATCACTTCCACCTCGGTGCCCACCGCCAGATCTTCACTGGCCTGCGCACGCCAACTGCTGTCGCCGATGTTAATGCGCCCCATGCCGTTGTGCATGGGTTCCGTCAGCGTGGCGCGGGTGCCAATCAGCTGGCGGTTGCGCTGGTTCAGTACCTGCGAACCGCTGGAGGCCGCCGCCGGACGTTGGCGCAGCCAATACCACCACAGGTAGGCCACCACCACGGTCAGCACGGCAAAAATCACCCCCTGCCATTCCCAGGCCAACTGCGGCAACAACCAGACAATCGCGCCGACCACCACCGCGGATACGCCGCTCCATAACAGGTAGCCGCTGGCGCCGAGCATTTCGGCCGCCAGCAGCAGCCCGCCAAGGGAGAGCCAGAACCAGTGCGGGTTTGCTGCAATTTGTTCGAGCATGATTACTTGCCTTTGGTGTCTTTCAACAGCTCGGCAATGCCACCGATTGAACCGAGCAGGCTGCTGGCGTCCAGCGGCATCATAATGACTTTACTGTTGTTGGCGGAACCGATCTTCTGCAGCGCGTCAGTGTATTTCTGCGCCACAAAATAGTTCACCGCCTGGATATTGCCGCTGGCGATAGCGTCGGAAACCAACTGAGTGGCCCGCGCCTCCGCTTCTGCGGCACGTTCACGCGCTTCCGCCTGCAAGAATGCCGATTGGCGCTCGCCCTCGGCCTTCAGGATCTGCGATTGCTTATCCCCTTCGGCGCGCAGGATGGCCGCCTGGCGCACACCTTCGGCCTCAAGGATGTCCGCACGCTTGGTACGTTCGGCCTTCATCTGGGCGTTCATTGAGGCGATCAGTTCAGCCGGCGGGCGCACGTCGCGGATCTCGATACGGGTGATCTTGACGCCCCACGGGTTGGTGGCTTCGTCGACGATATGCAGCAGGCGGCTGTTGATGCTGTCGCGCTGCGACAGGATTTCGTCCAGCTCCATTGAGCCGAGCACGGTACGGAAGTTGGTCATGGTCAGGTTGACGATCGCCCGCTCAAGGTTGCTGACCTCGTAAGCGGCGCGCGCCGGGTCGACCACCTGGATAAAGCACACCGCATCGATGGCCACGTTGGCATTATCGCGTGAGATGATTTCCTGCGAAGGAATATCCAGCACCTGTTCCATCATATTGATTTTTCTGCCGATGCGATCCATAAAGGGCACAACCAGATTTAAACCGGGCATCAGCGTTTTGGTGTAGCGGCCGAAGCGTTCCACCGTCCATTGGAACCCTTGCGGTACAATTTTGACGCCGGCGAAGACGATGATCAGCGCGACGACAATCACGATGGGAATAAGGGTAAACATGGCAAACCTCCTGTCAGACATATGTAAGAAGATTTTACGCCAGAGCGGGGGGAAAGCCTAATATCCCCGTCGTTTCAGGAGATAAATCAGCATAAGGGATCGATAACATTCCAAATTGGCATGTTTCCAATAATTTTAATTCATTTCATGACGTTGTCTGCTTTGGCTAGAGTGGAACCTGTCGCTGCGCTTATCTTCGAACTTTTGTCATTTCTATTTGCGACTATGCTTTTTGAAGTGACATCTTGCGCCAAGGATCGTTATGGACTCAATCAGTGTCGATGAACTTGCCCAGAAAAAAGATCGCTGGTATCTCATCGTGGAAGAAATGCTGGCTGCGGCCGGCATTACCATCAACGGGAATAATGCATTTGATCTTCAGGTGCACAATCCGGGCTTATTTAAACGCATTCTGCAGGAAGGCTCGCTCGGGTTTGGCGAAAGCTATATGGATGGCTGGTGGGATTGCGAAAGGCTGGACGCGCTATTTACCCGTATCTTGCATTTCGGCGTTGATGAACGTCTGCCAAAACGCCTGACGGACATTACGCGGATCGCCTATGCGCGGCTGTTTAACCGGCAATCGCGCAAACGCGCCTGGCAGGTGGGGAAAGAGCATTACGACATCGGCAACGATCTGTTCCGTGCGATGCTCGATCCCTATATGCAATATTCCTGCGGTTACTGGAAGGACGCGGAAACGCTGGAGCAGGCGCAACTGGCCAAGCTGAAAATGATCTGCGAGAAGCTGCAACTGAAACCGGGCATGTCGCTGTTGGACATCGGCTGCGGTTGGGGCGGGTTGGCACAGTATGCGGCGGAAAACTACGGCGTATCGGTGCATGGCGTGACTATTTCCGCCGAGCAGCAAAAGCTGGCTCAGGAGCGCTGTCAGGGGCTGGACGTAGAGATTCTGTTGCAGGATTATCGCGATTTGAACCGCCAGTTTGACCGCATTGTTTCCGTCGGCATGTTTGAACACGTCGGGCCGAAAAACTACGACACCTATTTCAGCGTCGCGGAGCGCAATCTGAAGCCCGATGGCCTGTTCCTGTTGCACACCATTGGCGCCAACCAAACCAATCTCCACGTCGACGCCTGGATTGATAAATACATTTTTCCCAACGGTTGCCTGCCCTCGGTGCGTCAAATCGCCGAAGCCAGCGAAAAGCGTTTTGTGATGGAGGATTGGCATAATATCGGCGCCGATTACGATCGCACGCTAATGGCCTGGTATGAGAATTTCAAACGGGCGTGGCCGGCGCTGTCAGAAAATTACTCTGAGCGTTTCGAGCGGATGTTCACTTATTACCTGAATGCCTGCGCCGGTGCGTTCCGTGCGCGCGACATCCAGCTATGGCAAGTGCTGTTCAGCCCGAAAGGCGTTGAAGGCGGGGTTCGGGTCTACCGCTGAATCCCCTTCGTCTTTCCAGCCACATCGTTGTTGGCTGCACGTTCGAACCCTGGTCACTTAGTTATCTAAGCTCCCAGGGATTCTCGCGTTTGCCGCCTAGATGTGGCGGGAAATCCATTGGGGATCTGTCCCAAATAACTAAGGCCATACCCTAAATAATTGGAGTTGCATCACGGCGGCAAGTTTGTAAGTCCCCAGGAGCTTACTTAAGTAAGTGACTGGGGTGAGCAAACGCAGCCAACACAGATGCAGCTTCAAGTATGACGGGTATTAATACAGTAATGAATACAACTGACGGCGGTACTTAGCTGCTAATGCGTCGCCGGTGCCCAGCGCGGCCAGAATATCCATCAGCGTCTTGCGCGCGTTGCCATTGGCGGCGGCGAGATCTTTCTTCAGATGCCCCATCAGCAGCTCCAACGCTTCTTCATTGCGCCCGACCTGATGCAGTTGCAGCGCCAGCTGCACGGCTAAATCGACGTTCTCCGGTTGCTGTTCCACCTGCTGTTGCAACTGTTGAATTTCCGGCGTGTCGGCAGCCTGCTTCAGCAGCTCAATCTGCGCCACCAGACCCTGATAGCGGGTATCACGATCCTGCAGCGGAATGGTCGCCAGCACGGTTTCGGCATCTTCAGTGCGGTTCAGCGCTATCTGGGTTTCTGCCAGTGTCAGGCCAATATCGCTGCGTTGCTGGCTGGCTTGCCAGGCGTCTTTCAACAGCGGTAACGCCTCAGTGGCATTGCCTTCGGCCAGCAATTCAGTCGCCTGCGCCAGCTTCAAATCTTCTTCTTTAGGCAGGAAACGCTGCAGGAATTCGCGGATCATCTCTTCCGGCTGCGGGCCCTGGAATCCGTCGACCGGCTGGCCGTCTTTGAACAGGTACACCGTCGGCAAAGAACGCAGGCCAAACTGGGCCGCGATGGCCTGTTCGGCGTCGCAATCCACTTTTGCCAGCACGAACTGACCGGCATATTCCGCCGCCAGTTTGTCCAGTATCGGGGTGAGCTGCAGACAGTGTTGGCTGCGATCCGACCAGAAGTAGAACACCACCGGCAGGGACATTGACTGTTCCAGCGTCTGGTGCAGGTTAGTTTCGTTAATATCAACAACAGCTTGAGCTAGCATGTATTTTCTCTCTGATCTTGCGGAGCCATTGGCTTTTAAATGGGGGCGGAGTGGCGTTCTTCAACCCCGCCGGCCCAATTAACCGTTGCTGCGCAGCAGCCAGTCCAGGCAGCGGCCCGGCAGGATGCGACGCAATACGCTGAGCGCGTGCGCCAGCAGGGTCACCGGGTAACGCAGTTTAGCCCTTGGACTTTCCAGCGCGTGGCGCAATTTGGGCAAAATGGCTTCCGGCGGCAGCGTCAGGCGCTTGGCAATACCGGGGTTATGCACCGGTTTGTCGCTCTGCGCCTGATTGACGTTCTGGGTAAAGTGGGTGGAGATGGGGCCAGGCTCAATCAGGCTGACCTGAATGCCGGTACCGTGCAGCTCCATGCGCAGAGCATCGGACCAGGCTTCCAGCGCAAACTTGCTGGCGGCATAGGCACCGCGTCCAGCGCTGGAAACCAGCCCCATCACCGAACTGGTCTGAATAATGCGCCCCTCGCCGTGCGGCAGCATTGCCGGCAACAGCAACTGGGTTAACTGATGGGTGCCAAACAGGTTGGTGGCGAATTGGCGTTCCAACTGCTGGCGAGAAATGCTGCTCAGCGGCCCATAAACGCCAAAGCCGCCGTTGTTGAACAGGCCGTACAGCCGATTGCCGGTCAGTTCGATCACCTGTGCGGCGGCACGTTCGACGCTGTCGCTGTCGTCCAGATCCAGCTCAATGCCTTCCAGCCCAAGCTGGCGCATGTTTTCCACGTCCTGCGGTTTGCGGCAGGCGGCCAGCACGCGGTAGCCACGGTTACGCAGATCCTGTGCCGCAATCAATCCAATCCCGCTGGAACAGCCGGTTATCAACACTGCTTTTTGCATAACTTTACCTAGTGTACAACCCTATTTAGTTAGACTCATGTTTTACTAGAGGTTCCAGGCGTTCCGCCATCCAGGTGGCGATAAACGGTTGGGCATCCTTATTGGGATGCAATCCGTCATCCTGCATCCATTCCGCTTTCACCACCACCTGTTCCATATAGAACGGCAGCAGTGGAATGTCGAATTGTTTGGCAAGCTGCGGGTAAATCGCGCTGAAAGCCTCGGTATAGCGGCGGCCATAGTTGGGCGGAATGTGGATTTGCATCAGCAGCGGCTGCGCACCGGCTTGCTGCACCAGAGTAATGATCTGGCTGAGATCGCGTTGCACGTCCTGCGCCGGGAAACCGCGCAGGCCATCGTTGGCGCCCAGTTCGATCAGCACCCAGCGCGGTTGGTGTTGTTTCAGCAGAGCGGGCAAGCGCGCCAGCCCTTGTGCGGCGGTGTCGCCGCTGATGCTGGCGTTCACCAACTGCGGATCGCCCGGTTTTTTCTGCCATTGGTCGGCCAGCAGCGTCGGCCAGGCCTGCGCCACCGGCAAGCGGTAACCGGCGCTTAAACTGTCGCCTAAAATCAATAAGGTATCGGCGGCGACAGCGCGTAAACTGAATAATCCCAACAGCAAAAGGAAGGGAAGATGCCAGCGGAAAACGTTCTTGAAGTTCATCATCTTAGTAAACACGTTGGTCAGGGTGAGCATCAGCTCTCCATCCTTACCGGAGTCGAGCTGGTTGTCAAACCCGCACAGACAATTGCCCTGATTGGCGAATCCGGCTCGGGCAAGTCGACGCTTCTGGGGATCCTCGCCGGGTTGGACGACGGCAGTGAAGGGGACGTGCATTTGTTGGGTGAATCGCTGACCGCGCTGGACGAAGAAGGGCGCGCGGCCCTGCGCGCCAAAAACGTCGGCTTTGTATTTCAGTCATTCATGCTGGTGCCGACGCTCAACGCGCTGGAGAACGTGCAACTGCCGGCGCTGCTGCGGGGCGAGAGCGACAGGCAGAGCCGCGAGCAGGCGGTTCAGTTGCTGGAGCAGTTGGGGCTGGGCAAAAGGCTCGATCACCTGCCGGCGCAACTTTCCGGCGGTGAGCAGCAGCGGGTTGCGTTGGCGCGCGCATTCAGCGGCCGGCCGCGGGTGCTGTTTGCCGATGAGCCGACCGGCAACCTCGATCGCCAGACCGGCGAACGCATCGCCGATTTGCTGTTCTCCCTCAACCGCAATTTCTCCACCACCCTGATCCTGGTCACCCATGACGAAACCCTGGCGGCGCGCTGCCAGCGGCGACTGCGCCTGCGTGAAGGCAAGCTGTGGGAGGAAGCATGATCTGGCGTTGGTTTTGGCGGGAATGGCGTTCGCCGTCACTGCTGATCGTTTGGCTGGCGCTGACGCTGTCGATGGCCTGCGTGCTGGCGCTGGGCAGCATCAGCGATCGTATGGACAAGGGGCTGAGCCAGCAAAGCCGTGATTTTATCGCCGGTGACCGGGTGCTGCGCAGTGCGCGGCCAGTACCGGAAGGCTGGCTGCTGGATGCGCAACAAGAAGGGCTGAAAGTGAGCCGCCAGCTGTCGTTCACCACCATGACCTACGCCGGTGAGCGGCCGCAGTTGGCGGACGTGAAGGCCACCGATCTGGCCTATCCGCTGTACGGCAAGCTGGAGACCCGTCCGGCTAATGCCAAGCTGACGCCGGGCAGCGTATTGGTCGCACCGCGTTTGCTGGCGCTGTTGAACGTAAAGGTGGGGGATACGTTGGACGTGGGCGACACCCAACTGCGTATTGCCGGTGAAATCATTCAGGAGCCGGATTCCGGCTTTAACCCCTTCCAGACCGCGCCGCGTATCATGATCAATCTGGCGGACGTGGATAAAACCGGGGCTGTGCAGCCAGGCAGTCGCCTGACCTACCGTTATATGTTTGCCGGAGCTGCGCAGGATATTCAGCGTTACGAAGATCGCCTGACGCCGCAGCTTGGGCCGGATCAGCGCTGGTTCGGACTGCAGGAATCCGGCAGCGCATTAGGCAAATCGCTGCAGCGTTCGCAGCAGTTCTTGCTGTTGTCCGCATTGCTGACTTTGCTGCTGTCGATTGCCGCCGTAGCGGTGGCGATGAGCCACTATTGCCGCAGTCGTTACGATCTGATCGCGGTGCTGAAAACGCTGGGTGCCGGTCGTAGTGCGTTGCGTAAGCTGATTGTCGGCCAGTGGCTGGCGGTGATCCTGCTGGCTGCGGTATGCGGGGGGATTATCGGGTTGGGATTTGAGGCGGTGTTGATCCGCCTGCTGGCTCCGGTGTTGCCGGGGGAGCTGCCTGCCGCCGGGACCTGGCCGTGGCTGTGGGCGATCGGCGCGTTGCTGATGATTTCGCTGCTGGTGGGGCTGCGGCCATACCGGCAGCTGTTGGCGACTCAGCCGCTGCGGGTGCTGCGCCGCGATGTGGTGGCTAACGTCTGGCGGCTGCGCTACTTCCTGCCGGTGACGGCGGTGATTGTGGTAGCGTTGCTGACCGCGCTGATGGGCGCCAGCACGCTGCTGTGGTCGATCCTGGCCGGTATTCTGGTGCTGGCCTTGCTGTTGGGCGCTATCGGTTGGGGCAGCCTGCTGCTGCTGCGCCGTATTACGCTTAAAAACCTGGCGCTGCGTCTGGCGGTTAACCGTCTGTTGCATCAGCCTTGGGTGACGGTGAGCCAACTGGCGGCCTTTTCGCTGTCGTTTATGCTGTTGGCGTTATTGCTGGTGTTGCGTGGCGATCTGCTCGAGCGCTGGCAGCAACAACTGCCGCCGGACAGCCCAAACTACTTCCTGTTGAACCTGACCGAAGCGCAGGTGCCGCAGGTGAAGACTTTCCTGCAACAGCATCAAATTGCACCTGAGACCTACTATCCGATTGTCCGTGTTCGCCTGACCGAGATTAACCAGCAGGTGGCGACCGAACGGGTGCACGAGGACGATCCGGGCGGTGAAGCGGTGAATCGCGAACTGAACCTGACCTGGCTGGCGGATTTGCCGGCGCACAATCCTTTGCTGGCGGGCAGTTGGCCGCCTAAGACCGGCGAAGTGTCGATGGATCAGGGTATTGCCGGGCGGCTCAAGATCAAGCTGGGCGATACGCTGACCTTCAGTGGCGATACCCAGTCGTTCAGCGCCAAGGTGACCAGCCTGCGGCAGGTGGATTGGGAAAGTCTGAAGCCGAACTTTTACTTTATCTTCCCGCCGGGTGCACTGGACGGTCAGCCGCAAACCTGGCTCACCAGTTTCCGCTATGACGGGGACGGCCAGATGTTAACCCAGCTCAACCGTCAGTTCCCGACGCTCAGCCTGCTGGATATCGGCTCGATCCTCAAACAGGTGGGCGGCGTGCTGCAGCAGGTCAGCCGTGCACTGGAAGTGATGGTGGTGCTGGTGGTGTTGTGTGGCGGCCTGTTGCTGATGGCTCAGGTGCAGGTGGGGATGCGTCAGCGACGTCAGGAGTTGGTGGTGTATCGCACGCTGGGCGCAGGCAAGCGCCTGTTGCGCAGTACGCTGTGGTGTGAATTTGCCCTGCTGGGGCTGGTGGCGGGCATCGCCGCTGCGGTGGGCGCCGAGGCGGCACTGTGGCTGTTGCAAAGCCAGGTGTTTGACTTCCCGTGGGCACCGACACCGGTGCTGTGGTGGGCACTGCCGTTGCTCAGCGCGCTGTTGCTGTCGCTGTGTGGCGGTTGGCTGGGCGTGCGTTTGCTACGTGGTCAGGCGCTGTTCCGCAGCTACGACGGCTAGTTCCTTCAGGTTATCGACCGGCCCATTGTCAGGGGCCGGTCGACGTTACTCTCCGCACGACCCGTTTCTCGTTAACACTACCGCTTTCAATCCCTGCCTCGATCTGTCGGCCATCCTCTTGGCCGAACTCTGCGTGAAATCGGTTACACTCTTCCTTCGGGTTACTCAATTTATTGGGAGCGGTCAAGGTAAAATGATATTGCTGTCACCGCCATATTAGGGCATGAATGCTTATGTTTAGCCTTTAAAATCAGTGGTGAGTGTTGTTTTTAAGGTTGTGTTTCTGTTTTTATCTAAACAAATAATAAATGTAATCGTTTCCACTAATGTGATCGCACTCACTTCTCTCTGGCGAATTGCCTCCTATCATACGGGCAACTTAAGCACGTTATCGTTTGGAGGCTGTATGAGTACTACCGTCAAAGTGTCGGCGGCTGAAAAGAGCCAGAGCAATGCAGGGATGACTTTTTTCGTCTGTTTTCTGGCCGCACTGGCTGGGTTGCTATTCGGTCTGGATATCGGGGTTATTGCGGGTGCTCTGCCGTTTATCACCGACTCGTTTAACATCACCAGCTCCCAGCAGGAGTGGGTGGTCAGCTCAATGATGTTTGGGGCGGCGGTCGGCGCCGTGGGCAGTGGCTGGATGAACTTCCGTATCGGGCGTAAATACAGCCTGATGATTGGCGCCGTGTTGTTTGTCGTTGGTTCACTGTGCTCAGCCGCGGCTCCCAACGTGGAAATCTTGCTGATTTCTCGCGTGCTGCTTGGACTGGCGGTGGGGGTGGCTTCTTATACCGCGCCGATTTATCTGTCTGAAATTGCCCCGGAGAAAATTCGCGGCAGCATGATCTCGATGTATCAGTTGATGATTACCATTGGCATTCTGGCGGCCTACCTGTCGGATACCGCATTCAGCTATACCGGCGCCTGGCGCTGGATGCTGGGCGTGATCACCATCCCTGCGGTATTGCTGTTGATCGGCGTGTTCTTCTTGCCGGATAGCCCGCGCTGGCTGGCTTCGCGCAATCGCCATGAGCAGGCGCGCCAGGTATTGGAAAAGCTGCGTGATACCAGCGCTCAGGCGCAGCACGAACTGAATGAAATTCGCGAAAGCCTTAAGCTGAAACAGAGCGGCTGGGCGCTGTTTAAAGACAATAAAAACTTCCGCCGCGCCGTGTTCCTTGGCGTCCTGCTGCAGGTGATGCAACAGTTCACCGGGATGAACGTCATCATGTACTACGCACCGAAAATTTTTGGCCTGGCGGGCTTTGCCAGTACCGCACAGCAGATGTGGGGGACGGTGGTTGTCGGCCTGGTTAACGTGCTGGCGACCTTTATTGCCATCGGGTTGGTTGACCGCTGGGGGCGCAAACCGACGCTGACGCTGGGCTTTGTCGTCATGGCGGCGGGCATGGGCGCGCTGGGGACCATGATGAATGTGGGCATGACCTCGCCGGCCGAGCAATACTTTGCCATCATCATGCTGCTGATGTTTATTGTCGGTTTTGCCATGAGCGCCGGCCCGCTGATTTGGGTGCTGTGTTCAGAGATCCAGCCGCTGAAAGGCCGCGATTTTGGCATAACCTGTTCTACTGCCACCAACTGGATTGCCAACATGATCGTCGGGGCGACGTTCTTGACCATGCTCAATTCGCTGGGTAGCGCGCACACTTTCTGGGTGTACGCAGCGCTTAACCTGGTATTTATCTTCATCACGCTGGCGTTGATTCCGGAAACCAAAAATATCTCGCTGGAGCATATCGAACGCAATCTGATGGCCGGTAAACCGTTACGCAATATTGGTTCGCGCTAGCCGACAGGCTGGGCATAGGATATTCGTTCAGGCATCTGGCGTTAACGCCAGATGCTGACGACAGGAGGATATTATGGCGATTTTGGTGACCGGCGGTGCCGGATACATTGGTTCGCACACCGTATTGGCGCTGCTGGAACGGGGTGAAGATGTGGTGGTGCTGGACAATTTGGTCAATGCGTCTGAAGAGTCCTTGCGACGCGTAGCGCAGCTGACGGGCAAAGCCGCAAAGTTCTATCGGGGTGATATACAGGACGCAGGCTGCTTGCAGCGGATCTTTAACGAGCAGCAGATTGCTTCGGTGATCCACTTCGCCGGTCTGAAAGCGGTAGGGGAGTCGACCCAGAAACCCCTGGAGTATTATCAAAACAACGTGACGGGCACGTTGGTCCTGCTGGAAGCGATGCGTCAGGCCGGCGTTCACCGGTTTATCTTTAGCTCCTCCGCCACGGTGTACGGTGAAAATGCGCCGGTGCCTTATCGCGAGGATATGCCGATTGGCGGCACTACCAGCCCTTACGGTACCTCAAAATGGATGGTGGAGCAGATCCTGCAGGATTTTGCCAAGGCCGAACCGGCATTTTCGATTATCGCGCTACGCTACTTCAACCCGGTAGGCGCCCATGAGTCGGGGCTGATTGGTGAAGATCCCAGCGGCATTCCCAATAACCTGCTGCCGTATATCGCGCAGGTCGCTATTGGCCAGCGTGAAAGCCTGAGCGTGTTCGGCGGCGATTACCCGACCAAAGACGGCACCGGCGTGCGTGATTACATTCACGTGATGGATGTTGCTCAGGGCCACCTGGCGGCGATGGACCACTTAAAACTGATCGCCGGTTTCAAAGCCTATAATTTGGGCTCTGGGGTAGGGTATTCGGTGTTGGAAATGGTGCAGGCGTTTGAGAAAGCCTCGGGGGTAACCATTCCCTACCAGATTTTACCGCGCCGTGCGGGCGATCTGCCTGCCTTCTGGGCCGATGCCAGCCTGGCGAAACAGGAGCTGGGCTGGCAAGTGCAACGCGGCCTTGATCTGATGATGCGCGATACCTGGAACTGGCAAAGTAAAAACCCGCAGGGCTACCGCCAATAGTTTTTCATCGACAGTAAAAAAGGGTTCAGCTTGCTGAACCCTTTGTTTTTAGTGCGACGTAACGCTTAAGCCAGCTTTTGTTGCGCCCAGGCCAAACCGCTTTGGTATTCGGCCGGTAACAGCGGCGCCAAAGCCTGCAATGCCTGTTGCAACGCACCGGCGTCGGGATCGTTCAGGTTGAGATGCCCAACCTTGCGGCCCTCGCGCACCTCTTTCTCGTACCAGTGCAGATGCACCAGCGGTAACGCCAGCCACTGCTGATTTACCGCGGTACCGATCAGGTTGACCATCACCGACGGGGTGCTCACGACCGGCTTCGGCAGCGGCAGGGCGAGAATGGCACGCAGGTGCAGTTCGAACTGGCTGATAGACGCGCCGTTTTGCGTCCAGTGGCCGCTGTTGTGGACCCGAGGCGCCAGTTCGTTAATCAGCAGACGATCGCCAACGATAAAACACTCCATCGCCATGACGCCGACGTAGTTCAGTTCATCAAGGATCGCCGTCAGCATCTGTTCAGCTTGCTGTTGCAGCGCAGGATTGGGCTGCGGCAACGCCACGCTGGTGCGCAGAATGCCTTCTTCATGCAGGTTATGGGTCAGCGGATAGAACACCGACTTACCGTCGTGCCCGCGCGCGCCGACCAGCGAAACCTCGCCGGAGAAGTTAATCCCCTGCTCGACGATGCACTCGCCGTAGGCATCCGCCGGCAGTTCCGCTTCCTGGCCCGGGCGCAAGCGCCATTGACCGCGGCCGTCGTAACCGCCAACGCGACGTTTGACGATCGCCAGTTCACCGAGAGTGGCGAACACCTGCGGCCACTCGGCGGCATCGGCCAGCAATTGCCACGGCGCGGTGGCCAGGCCGAGCTGATCAAGTAGCTGTTTTTGCGTCAGGCGGTCGGCCAGACGGGGGAAAATATCGCGATTGACGAAGCTGTTGTGGGTCGCCAGTTCACGCGTCAGCGCGGTTTCCGGCCAGCGTTCGATTTCGGCGGTGATCACGCTGTTTTGATAGGGCACCGCTTCCGGCTCGGCGTCGATGCCGACCGGGTAAACGGCGATGCCCAGCGGTTCACCGGCCTGGCGCAGCATGCGGCCCAGTTGGCCGTTGCCCAGTACGCAAACCGGCTTCATGCTTCCTCCCGCGGATCCGGGTTGTTCAGCACCTCTTCGGTCTGTGCCTGGCGCCAGTCGGCCAGACGTTGCGCCAGCGCGGTGTCGTGCAGCGCCAGAATTTGCGCCGCCAGCAGCGCGGCGTTGGCCGCACCGGCTTTGCCGATCGCCAGGGTGCCGACCGGAATGCCGCGCGGCATTTGTACGATAGAATACAGGCTGTCTACACCGCTCAGCGCGGCGCTTTGAACCGGAACACCCAGCACCGGAACCAGCGTTTTCGCCGCCAGCATGCCCGGCAGGTGCGCAGCACCGCCCGCACCGGCAATGATCACGTCAAAGCCATTGGCGCCGGCCTGTTCGGCGAAGCTGAACAGCTTGTCTGGCGTGCGATGAGCGGAAACGACTTCGACATGGAACGGGACATCGAGTTGGGTCAGGATCTCGGCCGCGAACTGCATGGTGGCCCAGTCACTTTTCGATCCCATTACAATTGCGATTTTAACCCCAGCGTGGGTGGCTGAAGCGGCGTTGGCTCCCATGGGTGTAAGGCTCCTGTAATTGTACAAACGACGGCCGATTGCCTGCGGCGGGAGGCCGAATGAGGGCGTAGAGCATACCATGAGCGAACGGCAAGGAAAACGGTTGCGTCGCCGGTTTTGATCGTCAAAAGCGCGAATTTTTATACCCGCGCGTGAAGTCAGAAGCTTAGAAAGGGAATTGGATCAGTTCGACGGCGTCGGCGCTGACTTTGATCATCGAGCCTTCTTCATGCCAGGCACCCAGCACTAAACGGTGAGCTTTGCCGTTGCTCAGCGTCAGCTCATGCACGGCCGGACGATGCGTGTGGCCATGGATCATCCAGTGAACCTGGTGGTTCAGCATGGTTTGCTCAACCGCCTGCGGGTTGACGTCCATGATGGCGTCCGATTTGTATTGGTTGCTTTGCCGGCTGCGGGCACGCATTTTAGCGGCGATCTTAAGGCGCCAGCGTAAAGGCATTGCCAGGAACAATTTTTGAATCAGTGGGTTGTGTACTTTTCGGCGGAACTGTTGGTAGGCCCGATCGTCGGTACACAGCGTGTCACCGTGCAGGATCAGGATTTTGCGGCCATACAGGTCCAGCACCTTTTCTTCCGGCAGCAGTTGCATGCCGCTGGCACGGGCAAAGCGCTTGCCCACCAGAAAATCACGGTTGCCGTGGATAAAGTAGCAGGGCACGCCCGCCTGTTGCAGCGTTTTCAGCGCCGCGGCGATTTCAGCATGCAGCGGTTCGGGATCGTCATCGCCGATCCAGGCTTCGAACAGATCGCCGAGTATGTACAGGGCTTCGGCGTGTATGGCATCTTGCCGCAAAAAACGCAGAAAACCGGCAGTAATTGCCGGTTCCTGTGCGCTTAAGTGCAGATCTGCAATGAACAGCGTGTTCATTCAGCTGCGATTACTCGCTGACGGTAACGCTGGTGACGATCACGTCTTCTACCGGTACGTCCTGGTGCATGCCGCTGCGGCCAGTTTTCACGGCTTTGATCTTGTTAACCACGTCCATGCCTTCAACCACTTCAGCAAATACGCAGTAGCCCCAGCCCTGCGCGTTTTCGCCGCGGAAGTTCAGGAAGTCGTTGTCTGCCACGTTGATGAAGAACTGTGCGGTCGCAGAGTGTGGATCGTTGGTGCGAGCCATTGCCAGGGTACCGATGGTGTTTTTCAGACCGTTGTTGGCTTCGTTCTTGATGGTGGCTTTGGTGTCTTTCTGGCTCATACCCGGCTCAAAACCGCCGCCCTGAATCATGAAGCCATTGATAACACGGTGGAAAATGGTGTTGTTGTAGAAACCGTCACGGCAGTAGTTCAGGAAGTTTTCAACGGTAACCGGTGCTTTGTCCGCGAAGGTGTTGATAACGATGTCGCCGTGATTAGTGTGGAAAGTAACCATAGTTTTAGTCCTAACAAGATGAAGTGAGATGTCACATGGAGCGAGTGAACTATCAGACCGCCGTTATAACATATCTCCTGTAATGAGTCAGCAGCGGCTAAACCGCGCTCAGGCTGTGGTAAATCGCAATTTGTTATATTATAACATCTGTGGCAATCGCTGATTTATCACCGTTTTCCACCTCTGAGCTCAGCAAAGCGCGGCCTTAACCTTGCATTAGATCAGGCTTCGGGTTTCAATACGCTGCTGGGTGAACAACCTTAACCCTGGTTATCATTTTTGTTATCACGCACACCACGGAATGTCCCGATGCTAAAGATTTTTAATACCCTGAGTCGTCAAAAAGAGGAATTCAAACCCATTCATGCCGGTAAAGTGGGCATGTACGTGTGCGGGGTAACCATCTATGACCTGTGTCATATCGGACATGGGCGTACCTTCGTTGCTTTCGACGTGGTGGCACGTTATCTGCGCTATCTCGGCTACTCGCTGAACTATGTGCGTAACGTTACCGACGTTGACGACAAAATTATCCGCCGCGCGACTGAAAATGGCGAAAGCTGCGATCAACTGACCGCACGCATGCTGGCGGAGATGCACGCCGACTTCGATTCTCTACTGATCGAACGACCGGACATTGAACCGCGTGCGACCCAGCATATCGCCGAGATTATTGAGATCACCCAGCGCCTGATCGATCGCGATCACGCGTATGTAGCCAGCAACGGCGACGTGATGTTCTCCATCGACAGCGATCCGCAATACGGTTTGCTGTCACGCCAGGATCTGGATCAGTTGCAGGCCGGTGCGCGCGTAGAAATCGACGACGTGAAACGCAACCCGATGGACTTCGTGCTGTGGAAGATGTCCAAGCCGGGCGAACCGAGCTGGGCGTCGCCTTGGGGCGCAGGGCGTCCGGGTTGGCACATTGAATGTTCTGCCATGAACTGCAAGCAGCTTGGCACCCATTTTGATATCCACGGCGGCGGTTCCGATCTGATGTTCCCGCACCACGAGAACGAAATTGCCCAGTCGAGCTGCGCCCATGACGGCCCGTACGTCAATTACTGGATGCACTCCGGCATGGTGATGATCGACAAAGAAAAAATGTCGAAATCCCTGGATAACTTCTTCACTATTCGCGACGTACTGGGTTACTACGACGCTGAAACCGTGCGTTACTTCCTGATGTCCGGCCACTATCGCAGCCAGTTGAACTACAGCGAAGAGAATCTGAAGCAGGCCCGTACCGCTCTGGAACGTCTGTACACTGCGCTGCGTGGCACTGATGCCAACGCCCAACCGGCCGGCGGCGACGTGTTTGAAGCCCGTTTCCGTGAAGCCATGGACGACGACTTCAACACGCCGGAAGCTTACTCGGCGCTGTTTGATTTGGCGCGTGAGGTTAACCGTCTGAAAGCTGAAGACATGACGGCGGCGAACGGCATGGCTGCAGAACTTCGCAAGCTGGCGAAGGTGCTCGGTCTGCTGCAGCAGGAACCTGAACAGTTCCTGCAGAGCGGCGCACAGGTCGATGATGGTGAAGTGGCGGAGATCGAAGCCTTGATCAAGCAGCGCAACGATGCGCGTAAAGCCAAAGATTGGGCGTTGGCGGATGCCGCGCGCGATCGCTTGAACGAGATGAACATCGTGCTGGAAGATGGCCCGCAGGGAACCACCTGGCGCCGTAAGTAATCCGCTTTAGGCTACAAACAAAAAAGGCGCTGAGTTAATCTTCAGCGCCTTTTTCTATGGAGCGGGGTTTACGGCTTAACTACAACCTTACCGCCGTTAAACTCCACGACCTGATCGGCAACGATTTTGCAGCGTTTGCGCGTTTCGACTTTGCCGTTCACTTTCACCTGCCCATCGGCGATGACTTCTTTGGCGGCACCGCCGCTTTCACACCAGCCCTGGAATTTGAGCAGGTCGCACAGTTCGACGTGCGGGTGATTATCCAGATTAAAAGTTTCCATACTGCCTTACTTATTTAGGTTGAACGTCGTGATATTCCTCGCAGGCCTGCAAGGTATTTTGGATCAGTGTAGCAACGGTCATCGGGCCAACGCCACCCGGAACCGGGGTAATGTAGGCTGCACGCTCACTGGCGGCATCGAAATCCACGTCACCGACCACTTTACCACTTTCCAGACGGTTAATGCCGACATCGACCACGATCGCGCCCGGTTTGATCCAATCGCCCGGAATAAAGCCCGGTTTACCGACCGCCACCACCAGCAGATCCGCGTTTTCGATATGGTGACGCAGATTCTTGGTGAAGCGGTGGGTCACGGTGGTGGTGCAACCGGCCAGCAGCAACTCCATGCTCATCGGGCGGCCAACGATGTTGGATGCGCCAACCACCACGGCATTCAGGCCGTAGGTGTCGATGTTATAACGCTCGAGCAGGGTGACGATGCCGCGCGGGGTGCAGGGGCGCAGCTTCGGCGCGCGCTGGCACAGGCGACCGACGTTGTACGGGTGGAAACCGTCGACGTCTTTATCCGGATGGATACGTTCCAGCACTTTGACGTTATCGATGCCGGCCGGCAGCGGCAACTGCACCAGAATGCCGTCGATTTCGCCGTCGGCGTTCAGTTTGTCGATCAGTGCCAGCAGCTCGGCCTCACTGGTGGTGGCAGGCAGATCGTAAGAGCGGGAAAGGAAGCCCACTTCATCACAGGCGCGGCGCTTACTGGCGACGTAAATCTGTGACGCCGGGTTCTCGCCCACCAGCACGACCGCCAGGCCCGGGGCGCGTTTGCCGGCCGCCAGACGTTGTTTAACTTGCTCAGCCACTTCGTTTCTAACCTGCTGCGCAATCGTTTTACCATCAATAATCTTTGCTGACATCAGTGAGGAAATCCATCAATTAAGAAAAGCGGGGGATGACGCTATTTTGTCAGAAGCGGAGCGCGCTGTCAGGCGCTGAATCGCGATCGACGGTGTTTGCCAGGTGTGATTTACGCTTTTTTTATGCCAACGTCAGGATCCTCTACGCCTTTTTTACCGCTCGCTGCGTAAGCTGTGGCTATTCACACTGAGGACGGGAGTCAAAATCATGATGCTCATTACCCGGTTGCACTTTTTACACCTGCCTGTTGATAGCCAGGCATGCCAACCAAGACACGTGGGGGAAACGGTATTCGATTCGTCCTTGCATCCGGCTGACGTTGCGCAGCTGATTGCCCTGCATCAGCTTGCCGTACACAAAACGCCGCCCTCATGGAGAACGCGCCTGGGCGCATTGTGCCGGAGGCTGCGTGCATGAGAAACATCAAAGGGATGGGTTTTATGCTGCTGGTATGGGGGCCAATGGCGCAGGCTTCGTTAAATGCCGCACCGGTTAGCGCAGCCTTACTGCAGCCGTTATCGGCGGCTTGCAACCTGTTGGCGGCCCAGCATGCCGATTGGGGAAACATCAACGCGATGGTGCGCTCGGCTCGCGTTTGCCTGCAGCGTCCGGCAGAACAGCAACAGTCGGATCGTATGCCAGAACAGGCTGATGCCGGCCTGGTACAGCGTAACAGCAGCCTGTTGCCGGACTTAACCCAAGGGAAATGACGCGGTTAACTCAATGCAGGGCGGCGGTAATGACTGAAAATTCATCATAAAGCACGGCTGCTGACGTAACGTCATGAAAAGGCATTGACTCAATGATCTCTGACCGTATAATCCAACCCGCAACTCCCGGTTGCCGCATCCCAATGCGCCCTTAGCTCAGTTGGATAGAGCAACGGCCTTCTAAGCCGTAGGTCACAGGTTCGAGCCCTGTAGGGCGTACCATTTCGAAGTCAACACACCTCTACTGAATTCGCTTTTTCTCCTTTATATTCCCTGAAATTACTGATTTTTTCTGTCACGAGCGCTATCGAGGTCAACTCAGTTAAAGCCAAATCAAGTGGTATCTGGGGGCTTTAGAGGGTGCTCATCTCGATTAGAGGCCTCTGATGCCACTAAATACACGACAAACCCAAATAAAAAGAATACAAGCCACACCGATGTGGCAGCCTGTATTTGTCGGTAACACTTAACCTACGAAATACTGGTGGTTTAGGCTGTTTGTGACTTTAGTCATAGAGTTTTCTTACCTTGAGCATAAATCACTCTCCATTCAGAAATAAGATTCTGGCATGACATTCACTTTCCTTAGCGGCGGTTTTTCCGAAATAGTGCACTTCGCCTGCGTATTCGTGAGAGCACTTAATTCCATGTTTATTATGTTTATCGCAAGTATGTAAATACACAGCGAGACGATTTTCACCCTGTGTCGGGATTTTAAAAGAAGATTTTTTCAGTCAATGGGTTTTCACCCTCGCTCTATCAAAAAGTCAGTAATTTTATTTAAAGATATATCGGGTGGCGATGGTGGTATTCATTAGTTTGGTTCATTTTTATTGGCAATTTCCCGTTTGTTATTTTTATATGAGAGATTGTAGCGTTGTTTTTTTTGGTTTTATTATCTGATTTTATCTTGATGGTTTCATTTTTGAAACGCCTGATTTCATTACAGTGACTAGTCAAAATTTAAATGCATACCGATAGTGAGTGAATTGATGATGAGGATTCTTTTCATGACAACATTTCACCTTGGTAAAAGTAAGTTTTCACCGCTATCTGAGCTGATCTCGATTCATGCAAACGAACGTTCTGGCGCTATCGCTTTACGCTACAAGGACATCGTTGTTACATATAAAGAATTGCAGCGTTATTCTGAACAGATTTTGGCAGCGATACAGTATAATAAAATCCCTCCGCGCACTGCTATTGCTATAGCTTCGTCCAATCCATTGCTATCCACGTTAGCTCTTCTTGGCGTTATTAGTGCCGGTTGTGTCGCTGTCCCCGTCGCTCTATCGTCGTCACCCGAGCAAATCGCCTCGGTCATTGCAGACGCATGTATTCCTTTAGTCTTTTTGGATAACGAATTTCTTCAGGGGTTGCCATCGATTGGCGCCAAGGTTGCTAACCTTGACGACTTCGATAGCTGGTTAGCCCCTGAAGAGTTTGCTGTTACGCATGTGGAAATATCGCCGGCAGATCCTTTTAACATCATCTATTCATCAGGAACCACGGGTACGCCAAAGGGAATTATCCATACGCATGGTATGCGTTGGAGTCAAATAGCGGCATATGGGCAGATTGTTCCGCGATGTGACTCTGCGGTCACTTTGATCGCCACGCCGATCTATTCCAATACGACATTAGTCTGTTTGCTGCCGTCGCTTGCCTACGGGGGGACTGCGGTGTTGATGGGCAAATTCGATGCTTATGAATATTTAGTTGAAGCGCAGAATTCACGAGCTACCCACACCATGCTGGTTCCTGTGCAGTATCAACGAATTATGGCTTCAACAAAATTCGACGATTTTGATCTTGGTAGTTTTATTTTTAAATCATGTACGGGGGCACCTTTTTCTCCCGAGTTAAAAGCCGATGTCATCCGCCGTTGGCCAGGCGCCTTGCTCGAAATTTACGGGATGACAGAAGGAGGGGGGAGCTGCGTCCTCTTGGCAAATGAACACCCTGATAAACTCCACACGGTCGGTCAGCCTGTGCTTGGCTGCGAAATTCGCTTGATTGATGCACAAGGGAATGAGGTCAATTCTGGAGAGATCGGTGAAGTCGTGGGGCGTTCTAATATGATGATGGCCGGTTATCACGGGCGCCCGGACACGACCCGGGAAGCCATCTGGATTGATGCTAATGGCGATAGATTTATACGGCATGGTGACCTTGGGCGTTTCGATGATGAGGGTTTTTTGACCCTGCTTGGGCGCATTAAGGACATGATCATTAGCGGCGGTTTTAATATATATCCATCAGATATAGAAGCAGTTTTGCGGTTACATCCCTTCGTTGCAGATTGCGCGGTTATAGGTGTTCCCTCGGTTAATTGGGGAGAAACTCCCTACGCCTTCTACGTGCCTAAAAACCACTCGATCAGCCCTAATGAAGTCATCACTTGGGTTAATGAGCGCATGGGCAAGACACAGCGTTTATCCGGCGCACAGGCAATTGCTCAACTGCCTCTTAGCGCGATAGGAAAAGTACTTAAACGTGAACTGCGCGCGCTCTTTCTGACCGAGCACCCCACCTCATTAGCATGATAAGGAATTGAACTATGAAACCCGACCTGCAGGATCGTGTTGCGATTATCACCGGCGCCGGTGGCGGGCTTGGTCGTGCCCATGCACATCTGCTAGCCCGTCACGGTGTCAAAGTTGTGATAAATGATATTGGGCCGGGTGCCGACAAGGTTGCCGAAGAAATCAATTCATCGGGGGGAGAAGCCATTAGTTTCCAGGCCTCTGTGACCGATGAGGAGAAAATAAGGGCCATGGTTACAGACACGATGGAGCGGTGGGGGAGAGTCGATATTCTGGTCAACAATGCAGGTAACCTGCGGGATAAGACTTTTGTCAAAATGACTTTGGATGATTTTCGCTCCGTGTTGGACGTACATCTAATGGGGTCCGTGATTTGTACCAAGGCCGTATGGGAGCCTATGCATCGCCAAAAGTATGGGCGCATCGTATTCACGACGTCCTCTTCCGGTCTATATGGCAACTTCGGGCAGGCCAATTATTCAGCGGCGAAAATGGGTCTGGTGGGGCTGATGCAAACACTGGCACTGGAAGGCGCCAAGAGCAATATTTTGGTGAATTGTTTGGCGCCTACGGCAGCGACCGCTATGAGCGATGGGCTTTTGGTACCGCAAGCAAAGCGTGTATTGCAGCCTGAGGCAGTGAGTCCGGCACTCCTGCCGCTGGTTTCGCAGTGCGCCCCGACCAGGGCTATTGTTTGCGCAGGCGCGGGTAATTTTGCCCGCGCCTATATAACGTTGACCGGTGGGCGCTTTTTAGGCAGTGACGCCCATGTCACCAACCGTATTTTCGCCGACTGGCAAGTGATCGGCGATCGCGAGTCTGAGCAGGTTCCTGAGTCTGCCACTGCGCAGATTCATCAAGAACTCATCGCCGCTTTCCGTTCACAAACCGAAAATAACCAGTGAGAATCTACTATGCGTGATGCCGTTATTGTTTCCACAGCCCGAACCCCGATTGGCAAAGCCTATCGGGGGGCTTTTAATGCCACCCCATCTGCAACACTGGCTGGGCATGCAATTAAACACGCTGTCGAGCGAGCAGGGATTGTTGGTAGTGAAGTGGATGATGTGTTACTCGGTTCTGCGTTGCAGCAAGGAGTGCAAGGGCTGAACATTGGCCGCCTGGCTGCATTGCGCGCCGGATTACCCACGTCGGTTTCAGGTATGTCGTTGGATCGCCAGTGCGCTTCGGGCCTTATGGCGGTTGCTACGGCGGCCAAGCAAATCATTGTCGATGGTATGAGTATTGCCGTTGCCGGAGGTGTGGAATCCATCTCGATGGTGCAGACTGATCGGATGCGAATTGAGCCTGACATGGAGCTTTTTTCGCTGTACCCAACTGCCTATATGCAGATGGTGGATACGGCTGACATCGTAGCGAAGCGTTATGAGATCAGCCGGGAATCCTGTGACGAATACTCGTTACGCTCCCAGCAACGAACGGCAGCAGCGCAGTTAGAAGGGTTGTTCGACAAGGAAATTGTTCCTATGCGCGCTTTGATGGCCTACAACGACACGGAGACCGGCGTATTGGCCTATAAAGAGGTCTTGTTGGAACGTGATGAAGGCAATCGTCCAGAAAGTACCCTGGACGATTTGCGTGCCCTTTATTCCGTCAAGGGACCCGGCAAAAATGTTACCGCTGGCAACGCTAGCCAACTCTCCGATGGTGCCTGTGCGCTGGTGCTTATGGAAGCCAAGGAGGCCGAACGCAGAGGCCTGCAGCCGTTAGGTCGCTATGTTGGTATGGCCGTAGCGGGGGTTGATCCGGACGAGATGGGAATTGGCCCCGTTGCCGCGGTGCCTAAATTGCTGCAGAGCAATGGCCTAAAGATTGATGATATCGGGTTATGGGAGCTCAATGAGGCATTTGCAGTGCAAGTGATCTATTGCCGAGACAGGCTGGGTATTCCGGACGACAGGTTGAACGTTAATGGCGGCGCTATTGCAATAGGTCATCCCTACGGCATGTCCGGCGCCCGGATGACGAGTCATGCGCTGATTGAAGGGAAGCGTAGAGGCGAGCGCTACGCCGTAGTGACGATGTGTGTCGGCGGAGGAATGGGGGCTGCCGGTTTATTCGAAATCTATTGAGAGCGGCGCCTCACTCAGAAGTTAACCACTCACAGGATGGGTCAGGCGTCATTTTTGGTTTGGAAGTTTATCGACGGGAAAAGAACGAGGTTCTGTTTCGGAAAGAGCTTATCGGCCTGCGGTTGCCACTCTTTTGTAAGACGCCTAACGATTTCCTCGATGAAATCCAGAAATACTTTTAACTTGGGTATGGATGCCAGCCGATCGAGATATAAAGCATAAAGCTGCGGCGACTCACTTATTTCATAATCAGGCAAGATGCGAACTAACTCTCCCGAGAGTAATCCTGGCAGCGCCCAAATACCGGTAATGGGGGCGATGACGCGGCCATGTTTCACCAGTTCGAGGATTTGTGAATGATCGGTCGATAAAAATCTATGGTAAGTAGGTAACGTAAAGCGTTCCTGGCCCCGGGATATTTCGAGCCTGGGCACATAAGCAGGCAAAGGGCCCGGCTCAACCGCCGCTGCGTCGAGGTAGAAATTACCGATGATGGCATGATCTTCGAGATCCTCTGGAGAGGTCGGTATTCCGTTGGCCTGTACGTATTCTTGGCTTGCTACCAGGATGTTTTTTACCTCTGCGATTTTTCGGGCGGTCAAACGAGAATCCGATAACCACCCGCAATGGAGAACGACATCGAGAATGTTAGGCTCTGGGAGTAATCTTTCTCCCACTCGTACGCGAACGTCGATCTCTGGATAGTTATCCAGAAACTCGTGTAAGTTGGGAGTGAGGAGCGTTTTAGCGACATCACTGGTACAGCCTATGCGCAATATACCGGCCGGGCTACTCCTGTAGGTTGCAATCTCGGCGTCAGCGTCTTCCATTTCTTCTCGCATGCGTATGCATCGTGCGTGTAAAACAGCCCCCACTTCGGTAAGCGTTATGCGCCGCGTAGTACGTTCGACAAGTCTAACGTTGTAGAGGGACTCCAAACGCGATACCGCCCGGCTTACCGTTGCTTTAGACTCACCCAGTGCACGCGCTGCCCCAGAAATAGAGCCACGATCGCCGACCATTGCGAATATTTTGAAAGCATCGCTTTTTTCCATGTTCTATCCTCTGGCTGTCACATTCTCATTAGCTAAGAAACTCGAGTGCTATTTAACATTAAAATAATGAGAGAGATTGAACGGGGTAATATTCTAAAGCGCTGACCAATTTTTGTTGGCAACTATCACTTAGGTATCGACGTAGTATCAAAGACAGCAATACCGCCAGCCTTAACAGAGACCCCTATATAGCGATCCTTTGTTTCCACAACTCCGGTGGGCGCAAAGAGGGGGTCCGCGCGGCCTTACATGTCGGCTAACATTTCGTCATATTCATTAAAGGCCAGAAGGGATATGACTCCTGACCTTTAATGTGATTATTGATTAATGTATATCCGTCTATTTCAAGGGAGAGTGTTGGATTAACTCTCCGCCGTTACAATTTTGTTTTTGAATCTTCCACCAAGAAAATAAATAAAATTTTCTATAGCTGATTGGCTATTGACCCCGCTTCCTTCTGCCATCCTTCTGCCAGGGTGCGCACCAGTGCATCATAGCCATCTTCGCTTTGCTTCAGTTCCAGGTTGAACGGCCGTTTGATCAGCCGGCCCTGGTGATTCAGGATCCACTCACCGCGGATGACAGCCTTACCGTCAAAGCGGCCATGGAAGCCGCTAATGGAGACGTTAAGCACATCCTGATTGCGACTCATTGGCTGGGAAGATATTACCCAACCCGGTAGCGCGCTGCTCAGATTGGTCACCAGCGTTTGCTGCAGTTGCTGGTCGAGTGGGCTGGCCCATAGGTTGTTCTGGGCTATGACGTACTGCACATCGTTAGTCTGAAAAACCACTCCATTCTGCATGAGATAATCGGCCACGAAAATATGTTCCAACCACAGTTCGCGCGTTGATGCGCCGCTGCTCACCGGGGCTGGCATGCCCAACGCCTGCAGCTGATAGTAGGTTTTTTTTGGGGTGCTGCTACAGGCGCTGAGCAGCAGTGTCAGAGCTATCGGGAGCCATTTCATCATTTATTGGCCTTCTTAGGCTGGAGATCATCATGGCTGGCGGCTTCAAACACCAGCGCATTGCTCTTGTCATTCAGAGTGCGTAGCACCGGCTGCAATTCACGCAGCACCTGATCCAGACGTTGCATGTCCGCTACCATTTTGTTGTAGGCAGGAGAGCCTGGTTGGAACCCTTTCAAACTACGATTGAGTTCCTGCAGTGTTTTCTGCATGTCCTGCGGTAGCGCCTGCATCTCTTTGCTGGAGATGATGCCATTCAGCGACTTCATGGTCTGCTGAGTGGACTTCATGGTCCTCTGGCTTTCCGCCAGCGTTTTGGTCGCTTCGTTGATCATCGGATTGAGTGGTATCGCGTTGATCTTATCCAGCGTTTGCATCAGTTTTTGCTGGATCTGCGCAAGACCGCCGCTGGTTGTAGGTATCAGCGGGTAGCCGAACAGCTCGTGCGGTTCATCCCAAGCCTTATCCTGCGGATTAAAGTCCAGATCGATATAGAGAGAACCGGTTAGCAAGTTGGCTGATTTTAGAGAAGCGCGCATGCCGCGTGACTCGGCGTCTTTCAGACTTTTATCAAAATCAAAGTCCTTGCCTAACTTCCTCAGGCGTTCTGGCTCGATGTGGATTAACACCGGAATGCGGTAATCGTTGTTCAAACGATGTTCAATACCTTCTTTAAAAAATGGCACTTGGGCCACAGTTCCGAGACGGATACCCCGAAACTCTACCGGCGCACCCGGCTGTAATCCGCGAACCGAGTCGGTGAAGAACATCAGGTAATCTTTGTGCACGGTATACAGTGAGTCCTGAATACTGCGTTGGTTGTCGAACAGTTGATATACGTCCTTTTCTTTAGCCTGTTGGCCTCTATCCCAATCGTCTGGCACGTCAAAGCTCACGCCGCCGCTGAATAAGGTGGCCAACGAGCCCATTTCCACACGCATGCCTTGTGCCGACATGTCGAATGCCACACCGCTGTCTTTCCAGAAGCGCACGTTGCTGGTCACTAACTGGTCGTAGGGGGCCGAGATAAACAGCTGGTAGCGCATGGTGCGCTGTTTGGGATCGAAATAGCTGGTTTCCACTGAACCGACACGGTAGTTGTGAAATAGCACCGGATCGCCGGCGTTCAACTGGCCAGATTTCTCACTGTCGAGCAAGATGCGCAGCCCTTTGGCGTCCGCAGAGGCCAGCGGCGGCGCATCGAGCAGTTGGTAGTTATCCTTGCCGTCTTTGCCTTTATTGCCCGGCCGCAGTTCGATATAGGCACCTGACAATAGCGTACCCAGGCCGGAAACGCCTTCGCGGCCGATCTGCGGCTTCACCACCCAGAAGGCGCTATCCTGACGCAACAGTTTATCCATGCCGGAGTTAAGGCGTGCTTGCACCATCACCTTGCTCAGGTCGCCGCTTAAGGTCACGGTTTCGACGACGCCGACGTCGACGCTGCGGCTTTTGATTTCGGTTTTGCCCGCTTCCAGCCCTTCGGCGCTGGTGGTAACCAAGGTCACCACCGGCCCCTGATGGCTGAAGTGGTAAAACAGGATCCAGGCGCCGATCAGCGCGGTGACGATAGGGATGATCCATACCGGCGACCAGCGCGCAATCTTCTCGACGCCTGCGATGTCATTATTGTTTGCCGTCACCTTGCGGCTCCTTTTTTATTGTTTCGTTTAGACGATCCCAGGTCAGCCGGGGGTCGAAAGCCATGGCGGCGAACATGGTGAGGATCACCACCAGAGCGAATAACAACGCGCCAGTTGCAGGGTAGACGCTCATCAATAGGCCTATATGAACCAGAGCAGACAGTACGGCGATGACAAACACGTCGATCATTGACCAGCGGCCAACGAATTCGACCACTTCGTAAATCAGATGCATACGTTCACTGTTGCCGCGGTTTTTCCCGTTGCCGTTGGCGTCCCAGCACAGCCAGCCGATCGCCAGCATCTTCAGCGACGGCACCATAATGCTGGCGATGAAAATGACCATCGCCACCGGATAAGATCCTTCTCCCCACAGCAAGATCACCCCGGCCATGATGGTCGAATTCATTTTGTTGCCCAGTGCTTCGGTGACCATGATCGGCATCAGGTTGGCAGGGATATAAAGCATGAGTGAGGTCACCAGCAGCGCCAGCGTCCACTGCAGGCTGTTGCGGCGGCGCACGTAGCCATTGGTATGGCAGCGTGGGCATTGGGTCACCTCGGCCGGCAGAATTGCCGTGCAACAGAGACAGGAGCGCACGCCCTGGCGCATGCCAGTGCCCCCGACCGTTAACGGAAGATCCAGGCGCGGCGCCGGTGCGATGTCCTGCCACAGCCAGTGGCGATCTACGCACTGAAAGGCGCGCACCTGCAACAGACAGAACAGGCAATAAGGCAAAAAGCTGCCGCCGATGCCGATATCGCCATAGGCCATCAGTTTGACGAAGCTGACCAGCACCCCGGCGAGGAAGACCTCCACCATGCACCAGGTTTTAAACTGGAACAGCATCTTGCCCAGCCACTCTTTTAATGCCAACGGCATACGCACTCTGGCGCACAGCACAATGATGGCCAGCATACAAAATGCGGGGATCAGTTGTACGAGCAGCATAAACAGCGTGGCCATGCTGGCGTGGTTTTCTTCCAGCATGACCTGAGGGATATTAATCAGTTTGATTTCATTACCGAAGCCGGCAACGCGCATATTGATAAACGGAAAAATATTGGCCAGCAGCAGCATGAACAACGCACTGAGGGCGTAGCCTATCGGCCGTTTGCGCGGTTCCTCCCAGCGGGTGCTCAGAGTCGTGCTGCAACGTAAGCATACCGCTTTGGTACCCGCGCTTAACGGCGGTAACGCCATCAGTAAATCGCACTGCGGGCATAGAATCAGTTTCTCAGTTAAAGGTTGCGCGTGCCGGATTGCTAAAATTATACGCATATGAGATTCAACGGCCCAGATTACCCTGTCCCAACAGAGTTTCATGCTCTTTGGAGGACAGAAATCGTAGAGAAACCCCAGTAGGGCCGTATTCCTTGCGGAGCGTGCCATTGAGAGTTATGTCGGTTATGTATGTGCAGCAGGCCATAGTTACCGGGATAACAAGGGAAGAAGAACTTGATCTACCACTTCTGCGATCAGTTCGCTGTCCACTATCTGGCTGCGCTCGGTATGGCGGAATTGAACAACACCTGGCAACAAGTCGATTAACAGATCCAGGTTCACTTGGTCCGAAACAAGCAGCTCACCACGGTCAATCGCACGTTCGATTATTTCTAAGACGCGAATACGACGGCTATTCAACCAGCCTGGGAGCGTCTGTTCTACCCAGCCGCTGAGGATGCGATGGTTTCCAAGAAACTCAATGATTGCGAGACGGATATCGGGGTCGTTCAGGCCGTAGAAGTGTTCATAAACGGCGATAAGGTCACTGCGCAGTGAGCCCGTATCGATGGGCAGATCGGTGGGTGAAAAGGCCAGTAGGGCATCAGCCAACAGGGCGTCACGAGACTTCCACCGTCGGTACAGTGAAGCTTTGCCTGCTCCTATCCGTTTGGCTACCGCTTCCATAGTGAGTGAATGGAAGCCGCCTTCCGCTACCTGCGCTAACGCCGCTCGCATAATCCGCAAGTCTAATTCTGCATCTCGAGGGCGTCCCACCGCTGGCCTGGCGGTTTCCGGGGCTAAAGTGGGGGCGTCTGAGGGTGTAATTTTCGACATAATTATGATCCTTGACAGTTTCGATACTGAATCGTATCGTAAATTAACGACTACTTCTACGGAAAATTCACATGAGCGTATTTCTCACCTGCGCAAGACTCTTGATGGGGCTTGCGCCAAAAATTCTTGCCGATGACGTGAAGCTGCACAAGTACCTGCTAAATAGGCCTTCCCCTCAGGCCGCGCCTATTCCAGCCGCACTTCGTTCTTCCTGCCAAATCGAGGAGCGCGAGCACCAGGGGCAGCGAGTCGTGACTCTGACGCCACGGACCGGAAGGCGCGATCTGCACGTGCTCTATCTGCACGGCGGTGCCTACGTGAACCCACTGCATCACTCACACTGGAGCATCATCAGTGCGGTGATCGGCGCGACCGGCGCTACCGTAACCGTTCCGCTGTATGCCCTTGCTCCCGAACATGACTATCGCGTTGGCACCGCGCTGATCGATACGGTCTTTGACAGCATCGTTTCCGCCCGAAAGGGTGAGCGAATCGTCGTGATGGGCGACAGCGCAGGGGGCAACGCAGCACTGACGCTAGCGCTTCGTCGACGCGATGATGGGTTGTCGCTCCCTGACCATCTCTTTCTGTTTGCCCCATGGTTGGATCTCTCTATGAGGGACGCTGAAATGAGGGAGCTGGAGAATAAGGACGTTATGCTTGCCGTGGACGGCGCACGAGTATGCGGGAGAATGTGGGCTGGAGACATTTCCCCCGAACTACCCTACATGAGCCCGCTTTACGCTGACTTGCGGGGGATGCCGCCGATGAGCATATTCCAGGGAGACCGAGATATCTTTGTTGTTGACGCGCGGAAGTTCGCGGTAAAAGCGCAAGTCGCAGGCGTCACGCTCGACTACCACGAGTATCCAGGTGGTTTTCACGTATTCATGGGGCTCACTTTTCTGCCGGAAGCGAAAGACGTCTTTCGCAAGGTGGAAGCAGTGACTAGATACCTAGGGAATGCGGCATGACAACCAGCCATACAAAGCCAGGCGGCTCTTGCCGATGGATCAGCGCCTGTCTGGGGCTTATCCTGCTACTCACCGGTGCTGCCATGCTGTACGGCGGTATCTGTCTTATCAAGCTGGATGGCTCCTGGTACTACGCCATCGCCGGCATCGTGTTGCTGATAACGGCATCGCTATTGCTGCTGGCACGTCGCAGCGGCTTTGTGCTCTATGCCGGCTTTTGCGTAGCGACGCTGGCCTGGGCTTTGTACGAATGCGGCTGGGACCCGATTGCACTACTGCCGCGCTTGTTGTTCTTTCTGGTATTGCTCATCGTCATGTTGCTGACCTGGCGTTGGTTCGCCCGGCCTTTTACGCGGCATCGCGAAAGCGCGCGCGGCAACATGCCTGCGTTGCTGCTCGGCAGCGCGCTAACGTTGTTACTTTTTAGCCTGTTAATTGTCGGCTTACAGCCTGACCACGGCATCGATCTGACCACGGCATTGGGCGAATATCCCGCCGAAGACATGCCCGTCAACTCGGCATCTAACGCCCCCGGCGATTGGACGAACTACGGACGAACACCCGGTGGCCAGCGTTACTCGCCTCTGGATCAAATCACTCCGGCCAACGTTGCCGATCTCACACTGGCCTGGACCTTCCACTCTGGCGCAACCGGCCTGCCGCAAGGCAATAAAGCGAGCGAGTTGATGTTCGAGGCTACGCCGCTGAAGGTACGCGACAAGCTTGTGTTCTGTACCCCCCATGACGAAGTCATCGCCGTTTCGCCTGAGACAGGAAAATCGATCTGGCGCTTTAATCCTCATGCGAATCTGAGCGCAGCACCGTTTCTTGCCTGCCGTGGCGTATCCTATGACGAAACGCCAGGGGCCAGCGGCGTTTGCGCTCATCGGATTATCACCGCCACTCTGGATGCCAGGATGTACGCGCTGGATGCCGATACCGGCCAGCGTTGCCCGGCGTTCGGCCAGAACGGCGAAATCGATCTGACCGCAGGCATGGGCCTGGTCAAGCCGGGTTTCTACTACGTCACTTCACCGCCCTCGATCGTGCACGGCAAGGCTGTGATCGGCGGGTGGGTGTTCGATAACGTGGAACGCGGCGAGCCCTCCGGCGTCGTGCGCGCATTTGATACCCGCACCGGCGAGCTGGCATGGGCCTTCGACATGGGCCGCACCGATCGCACAACACTTCCACCCGCAGGCGAGTTCTACACGCGCGGCACGCCAAATGTCTGGGCACCGATCAGCAATGATCCGGCGTTGGGCCTGGTCTATCTGCCAACCGGTAACGAAACGCCGGATTTCTTCGGCGGCGGCAGGCAAGCCGTGTCGGAAAAATATGCCAGTTCGCTGATCGCCGTCGACGCGGATAGCGGAAAAATACGCTGGCACTTCCAGACCACCCACCACGACATTTGGGACTACGATATTCCATCTCAACCGACCACGGTCGACTTGTCTGGCGCACAGGGCGTAGCGCCAGTACTCGCCTTGCTGGTACCGACCAAGCGCGGCGAGTTGTTCATGCTTGACCGGCGCACGGGGGCTCCGTTAACTCACATCGAGGAGCGGCCGGTGCCACAAGGGGCCGTGCCAGGCGAACACCTGTCAGCTACCCAGCCCTTCCAGAGCGACATGCCTACGTTTGCACCGGCCACGTTGCACGAAAGCGACATGTGGGGAGCTACGCCGCTCGATCAACTGTATTGCCGTATCCGCTTCAAGGCGTTGCGCTACGAGGGCGCATTTACGCCGCCATCGGTACAAGGTTCACTGGCGTACCCCGGCTCGGCGGGTGTCTTCGAATGGGGCGGTGTATCGGTCGATCCTTTGCGACATATCGTCGTGGCTAACAACAATTACATGGCGATCATCAACAAGCTGACCCCACGCGACGAGGTTTCAGCCAACGGTAAGCAAGGCAGCAAGGGCGGCGACTTCGGCGGCCCGCAATTAGGTACGCCTTACGCCATCAGTGCCACGCCGTTCGTATCTCCATTGGCCATACCTTGCAATCAGCCACCGTGGGGCATGCTCAGCGCGCTTGACCTCAAAACTCGCAAGCTGCTCTGGCGCCATCCGCTAGGCAGCGCTTATGACAACGGCCCCTTCGGCATTTCCTCCCATGTGCCGCTGCAAGTCGGCGTGCCGAACATGGGCGGCTCGGTGGTGACCCGCAGTGGACTGATCTTTATCGCCGCCACGGCTGACCGCACGCTCCGGGCGTTTGATCTGCGTACCGGCCGCGAGCTGTGGCACGCCATACTGCCGTTCGGCGGCATTGCCACTCCGAGCGTCTACGAAGGCAAGGATAAACGCCAATACGTTGTCATTGCCGCTGGTGGGCATACCGGCCTTGGCCGTTTTGGCGGTGATGTGGTGATGGCGTTTGCATTGCCTAAATCGCCTTGAAACACTGAATTCCAGGCATAGCAGGGGGGCTTGGTCATTGCAGCATGAACCTTGCTGCAAGTGTTCAGCCCCCTAGACTTCTCGCACGAGCGCTAGCCAATACGATCCACAGAAAATGAATCTATAATGGCCCCCTGAGCGGCTCATGATGTGTTAGTGCATTCAGACGCTTGCCTGCGGTTTGCCGGAGAATACTGATTAAGGGTTTTTTCTATTATCCAGACTAAACCCGCCAGCCCCTAAGAGAAACAGGGCGATAAAACCACCGGACATCGTGATGTTTTTCATCAGCATCAACTGACTTTGTAGGTCGGGACCACTGTGAAAAATCAGTCCTGAGATGATACAGAATCCGAAGAACAGAATGGCGACAATCCTCGTCTGAAAGCCCAGTAAAAGAGCCACACCGCCGCCTAGCTCGGTTAATATCACCAAAGGCAATAATATTGCTGGTACGCCCATCGACGCCATATACTCAGCTGTCGCGTTATAAGCCGAAATTTTACCTATTCCAGCAATAATGAATACAGATGAGAGAAGTACTCTCATTAAAATTGACACTAAGCCGAAGAATAATTTGTTGTCGATGATATTGTCAATTTTGCCTTTTATAGACATTAACGCTTCCTCAAAATATTAAATAATATACACATTAAAAATCAACGACCGGTTTGTAATTACACACCGGGCCGCGTATTCAATGGCTCGCTGATGGTGGTGGCTAAACCCTGGGCTGGGGGAGTAATGGTTGTGGCCTGAATAAAAGTAAAGAGTGCTTAAACAGCAAACTAACGACGTTATTATCCCCCCGCATTACGCTCACATCTTCTTATTCTCAGTGCCCGCCTGTTTATTCATGATATCGTGCTCGGCGGGAGGGTTACCATATAATTGACGTAAGGATTTGGGTATATGCCCATTGTTATCGATTATATTATAATGCTCACCCACTTCAGCCGTCAGTAATGTACTGCCGGATAAGGTCTTTAAGTTAGGGTCGCTAAATAGCGCCCATACCACGCGTCCACAAAACTCAGGGCTCTCAAATCCTAATGTGTCACGGAGCGCGCGCGTTTTCGGGTCTGAGTTGGCAAGCTCAACCATCGTCTCTGTGGCTACGAAACCTGGCCATAGGGATACGGCGGAAACGTTAAAGGGGGCGAAGTGCTCGGCGTAGGAAGCGGCCAATTTATCCAGTCCAGCCTTTGAAGCGTAATAGGCTGGATCATGCACCTTCGCATCGGCATAGAAAGATACGTTGACGATTAACCCGCGCCCACCGGCAAGCAACAAGCGCGCCGCATGCCAAGTCGCAACATGATGAGAACGTAAGCCAACATCCAGTATATCGGCAAGATGGATGGTGGCTTCCCAAAAGGGTTTCACTCCCATTTGGCTGTTAAGCGTGGTGGCATTATTGACGAGGATATTGAGATAACCGTGCTTCTGCTCCACCTGTTTAAATAGGCGTGCTATCTGTGCATCGTCAGACATATCGCAAACAACCGCTACTCCTTGCCCCCCCGCGTGGGTTATTTCACTGACCACCTTTTCGACTGACTCCTGGTCACGACCCGTAACATAGACAATCGCACCTTGTCGTCCCAGTTCCTTTGCTATTCCCTTACCTATTCCCTTGCTTGATCCTGTAATAACGGCGATGACATCTTTTTCTGTTTGCATTATTTGCTCCTGATGACAAGGGCCAGGGCCTTCATCTTCGCTTAAACGGTGACAACAATTTTGCCTAGCTGGGCGTTCGCTTCTAGATATTGATGTGCCGCAACTATCTGATCAAACACAAAGGATTTCGCTATAACCGGCTTTAATTCGCCACGACTAAGCGCCGCCAAAATAAAGGTTTTAGCGTTGGCGAGGCGCGCCGCATTTCCTACAATTTCGCTGTAAGCAAATCCCCTGATTGTCAGGCCTTTCGGGATCGCCAAACTTGCCGGGAAAGGGGTGTTTTCACCGCTCAGATTACCGTACTCTATCAGCGTGCCTCCGGGCGCCAAGATCTCGCATAGCGTGGGCACACCTTCCCCCCCAATACAATCGAAGATAACTCGCGGCGGCCTGTCGCCAGTGATTTCTTTAACTTCAGCTACGCTTTTCTCACCCTGAGAAGTGACAACCCATGATGCACCGATATCGAGTAACGCCTGGCGTTTGGATTCGGTTCTTGAGGTTGCTATCACCCGAGCGCCAAGCATGTTGGCAATTTGAATCGCGGCGATACCAACGCTACTGGAAGCGGCAGTGACCATGACATAGTCGCCAGAGGTCACTTCTGCAACGTCAACCAGTGCCCCATATGCCGTGATGTACTGCATCCACGCCGAGGCTGCTTGCTCCCAGGATAAATTTTCCGGATGCTTAACCACGTAACGGGCTGGGTAGTGAATAGTTTCACCATAGGTGGGCCACCGATCCATAGCCAGTGAAGGGATAACACTCACCGCGTCGCCAGGGATAAGGCCTTGCACTTGTGCACCAACGGCGTCGATAATCCCGGCCGCTTCATACCCCATTCGCTGCGGAAATACCGGAGGAAATGCATACTTACCGCGACGCAGTAGCGCCTCCGCCCGATTTAAACCGATAGCTTTCACCTTAATACTGACCTCATCGGCGGCTAAGGCAGGGAGATCCACGTCCACAATTTTTAATACATCTGGTTCACCGACACGATCAAACTGGATAACCCGCGCCATTTTGTTCCCCTTTATATAAAACACGTAAACTAATACGAATTTATGACTGGAATTTTTGACACAAAAATAAGTGTAATTTTATGCCTGTTCCATTATTTCATGCGTATGACGGTTTTCCCCCGGTATCCTCCGCTTTTGACGGAGTCCAGCGCTAACGAAGTATCCTTTAAATAAAATACTCGCGGAGGCGTGAAGGGAATCTCACCTTTGGCAATCTCTTTCGCTATAGAATTCAATTTGGCAGGGTCAAATTTCATTTGAAAAAATGTCCCTTTTCCTGGTTGGCTGTCAGGTGTTTTTTCTGCGATATCAACGGCAACTGAACTTACAATTCGGCCGTTTGGCGCCAGAGTGTTCCAGAGTGCTTCCAGGGAGCTTCCACCGACCAAGTCAAGAACGAGGTCAACTCCCTTTATCATCGATAAGGCATGAGCGTCGTTATAGTCAACGACATCTGTGGCACCTAATGACTTGACGTAATCTCTGTTTTTTTGCGAAGCCGTAGCGATGACCTTTGCCCCTGCGCGATGAGCCAAAGGAACAGCCAAAGAGCCTACTCCGCCAGCCGCGCCCTGGATCAAAACGGTTTGCCCAGCCGTTAATTCCCCGATATCAAATAACCCCGTCCACGCCGTCGAGCCGGCAACCGGCAGGGTTGCTGCGACGGTTTCGTCCAGATCATCGGGGATGGGGATTAACAGTTCCGGCTCAATTTCTATCGTTTCGGCAAATGCCCCGCGGTTCACAGGCTTCCCTATCACGCGATCGCCGACGTTGAAGGTGGTGACGCCAGCCCCCACTTCAACAATCTTTCCTGCGAACTCGCCACCCAAAATACAGGGAAAAGTTAATGGGAATATATGCTTAAGCAGGCCATCACGCAGTTTCCAGTCTAATGGATTAACCCCTGCGGCGGCGATCTCCACAATGACCTTGCCCGGTGAGACCTGGGGCCTGTTGATGGGCTGAATTTTGATCGTGCCCTCAGCGCCATAACTATACATAACTGCTGCTAATTGCTGATTCATGTTGATCTCCTAAGCTATTTTTTCACTATATCCGTACCAATAATAATTAATAAGATGCTAAATTATGGACGCCGCGGACCAAAAATGAGACAGCTCATGAATATGAATGCATTGCAGGACTTCATAAGTGTGATTACACACGGCAGCTTCAGCGCGGCAAGTCGCGCAACGATGACGCCTAAAGCCTCTATTTCACGGCGGATCCGTCAGTTGGAAGATGAACTGCAAACGCGCTTGTTTGAACGCACGAATACCGGTTTCACCTTGACCGCCGAAGGAACCCTGCTATTCGAGCGGATAAAGCCTTTGGTTAACGAGCTCAACGACATCAAAACTGACATGATGGAACAGACCGGTAGCCCCTCAGGAAAATTACGGATTAGCGTTCCTCCCGTTATTGCATTTGATACCTTGGGTAAACTGGCTGCTCGTTATAGAGAGCTTTACCCATTGGTCGAACTTGAACTTATTGCTGACAGCAGATTGGTTGATCCTATTCGAGAAGGTTTCGATGCCGTTATTCGTGTAAATCCGATGGCGGATCAAGAGATGATAGGTATAAAAATATTCAAAGAGACATTAATATTTGTTGCGTCACCGCAATATAGGGAACAACTGGCTTTGGGAGACCCGCTCACGGAACTTCCTTTCATCAGTATTGGAACGCACTGGAAACCGAATCAAATTAGTACCGTTTTGGAGGGGGAACCACGACATTTCAATGTGAACACGGAGTTATATATCTCCTCTCCGTTTATCACCCGTTCCACCCTCATTTCGGGAGTCGGTTCCGCACTGCTACCGGAAGCTTTGGTCGCCGATGACATCAAAGCCGGCAGGTTGCTTCACCTGGGGGTGAGTGAACAGCCAGAGCTGATTTTATGGTGCCTTTATCCGAGTAGGCGCTATGTCACCGGAAGATTAAGAGCCTTTATTGATTTATTGAAGGAAACATTTTCACAGGAAAGCAGTATTCATCATTAACGGTTCGAAAAACAAAACCGGCGATCCTGTCGGGTAAGCAGTGAATGATGGCTGCACTTAAGCGTGCAAGCAGCCATTGAACCGCCTGCAACGCTGTCCTCCAGTCCCTGGCTCGAAAATCCATTTAATTACCCGGCTAACGACTATGTTGGCTGCCGACGCTGTGCTAGTTTCTGTAGCAAATCATCAGAATGCAGGACATAACATGTTGAGTTTGTTTGTTTACGGGACGTTAGGGCCAGGGCGGCCAAACGCGCACATCATGGAAAGCATCGGCGGAAGTTGGGAAGAGGGCAGTGTGGGGGGAACGCTGCTGAATGCAGGGTGGGGCGCCGATATGGGCTATCCGGGCATCGTGCTGGATAACAGCGGCAGCCGGGTTCAGGGTTTTCTGTTTCGTTCCGACAATCTTGCCGCCCACTGGCAAACTCTCGATGAATTTGAGGGAGAAGGGTATGAGCGGGTGGCCGTCAGTGTGACTACGGCAAGTGGCGACGTCGTCGATTCGTTTATCTACATGCTGAAGCAATAACGCCGCTGCCGTTGTTTAGCTCGGGAACGAGCCATCTCGTTCCCGAAATGCGGCGGTTACCGGTTCGGCAAACAGAAAAACGACTGCGCGTTCTCACCCAAAATCTGACGCTTACTTTTCTCCGGCAAGGCAGAGCTGCTGACCAAATGGCCAATCTGTTGTTCCCCCAGCGGGAAGGGAGCATCGGAGCCCAGCATGACCCGTTCCGCACCCAGGGTATCCACCAGAAGCTCTAGCGCCCGTGGATCGAACACCGCGGAGTCGACGGAGAAGCGATCCAGATAGCTTGACGGTTTATGCGGGCAATCTTCACGCACGATATCGCGCTGCTCCCAGGCGTTATCAACCCTCCCCATCAGGTAAGCAAAGCTGCCGCCCCCGTGGGCAAAGCAGAGTTTCAGGCTGCGCGGCAAGCGTTCGAAGGCGCCTGAGAGGATCAAAGAGAGGATCGCCAATTGCGTTTCCGCCGGCATTGCCACCAGCCAGGGCAGCATCCATTTCTTCATACGCTCCGCGCCGCCCATCATATCCCAGGGATGTACCAGCACCGGGATACCCTCGTGGGCGCAGTGGGTCAGAAAGACGATCAGCGATTCATGATCCAGATCCTTTGCCCCTACGTGATTACCTATTTGCACGCCAATATGACCACACTCTTTTGCCCGGCTGGCTTCGCGGCAGGCGGCCTCGCTGTCCTGCAGGGGAACCTGCGCCAGCACCTTCAGCCGTCGCGGATTGGCAGACGCCATCTCCAGCGCCCGATCGTTCATCAACTGGACCCAGGGCAGGGCGCGATCGAGAGCGACGTCATAGGCAAACATGACCGGCGTGGCGCACATGATCTGAATATCGATCTGCTGTTCATCCAGCTGTTCCAGGCGGCGTTCGGCATCCCACAGGGCGTCATAGACCGGCCGGAAAGGCTTATCATTGAGCATGATCTGGCCTTCGCGCCCGTGGGTTGCCAACCAGGGAGCCCGCTCAACATCCAGCCTGGCAGCCTCTTGTTGGCTGATTTTAGGGAAAAAATGCGAGTGGATATCTATTTTCATCGGGTTTCTGTTGCCTTCAGTGTGCGATGCCAGGTTTGTGCATCGCGGCTTGGGTGGATCTCGCCGCACTGGCTGCAGCGGCGTTCTTCATCGCTGGTTGCATAAAATTGTTCATAAACCGGAGGGAGATCCGCCACGATGCTCTTGAGGTTCATTTCATATCTTTTGATCAGGTTGCCGCAGGCCGCGCATGACCACTGTATGGCGTCCGGCTCATTTTCCGGGCGCATCCGTTCCAGCACCAGGCAAAGGCTGCCCTCTTCCGGGCGTTGAGGAGAATGAAGCACATGGGGTGCCATCAGGAAAATGTCCCCTTCACGCAGGTCGATGCGGTCGTAACGGCCGTCATCCCAGATGTTCAGATAGGCATTCCCTTTAAACTGGTAGAAGAACTCCTCTACCGGGTTATCGTGAAAATCGGTGCGCTGGTTCGGCCCGCCGACGACGGTAACCATGTAATCGCTGTCCTGCCAAATCTGTTGATTATTGACCGGGGGCTTGAGCCGATGCGCGTTACTGTCTAGCCAAGTATTGAAGTTGAGCGGAAATCCATATTTGAAGTTAGACATTGTTATTCTCCGATTCGTAGGGCAGAGGATATGCACAGGTTATTTTTGGGGCTTATAGGCGATGGCCTTGATTTCAATTAACAAGTGCGGGTGGGGCAGTTGATGCACCGCCACGGTGGTGCGGGTCGGACCGTCGTAGTCAAAATAGTCGGCATACACCGCGTTATAGCCAGCAAAATCGTTCATATTGACGAGAAAAGCGCTGATCTCGACAACATCATTCAGGTCGGCTCCGACACTGCGCAGGATGTCGCGAATATTATCGAGCACCGCGCGAGTCTGAACGTCGATAGCCAGGCGGGTTGCACCCATGGCATCGGCTTCGGCCCCGGCAATACTGTTGTCCGGCAATCTGGCACTGGTGCCGGAGACAAACAGAAAGTCGCCCGCCCGTTTCACGTGTGGAAAACGTCCGCGCGGGGCGGCTTTTCCCTTAACAACCACAGCCTGGTTAGTCATAGCTGGCCCTCGGTATGAAATGCCGTTCGCCCAAAGCCGGAAATATCGACGCTGACGTGTAGCCCGGGGCGTAAAGCTTCTGCTGCGGTTGCCGCGCCAGCGAGGATCACCGAACCGGCAGGCAGTACGCGTTCTTGTTGATGCAGCAGGCTGGCGATCTGTACCAGTGCACGCAATGGATGCCCAAGAATAGCTGCGGTGCTGCCAACCTGCACCGGACGCCCATGAAAGTTCATCACCACACCAAGGTTATCGATGGCGCGCTGCGGGTTCTGCAAGGCCCCCACGACGAATTTGGCGGATGAGCAGTTGTCGGCAATCACGTCTTCAAGGGTGAAGCGGAAATCGCGGTAACGGGAATCGATAATCTCCAGCGCAGGGCATACCCCTTCAAGCACCCGGCCGGCTTCGGCCAGGGACAGCGGGCCATTGATCTCTTTGCCGGTGATAAAACAGAGTTCAGGTTCCACGCGCGGGTGGATCAACTCGCGCAGATCCAGTGTTCCTCCTTCTTCAATCTGCATGGCATCGGTCAGTTCTCCCCAAATAAGATGGTCAACGCCCATTTGCTGCATTTTGGCGCGGCTGGTGAAACCCAGCTTCAGGCCGACGCGACGCTCTCCACGCTGCTCGCGCAGCCGGATCCCTTCAGCCTGAATCCGATAGGCCGTGGGAAGATCCAGAGCCAGCTGTCCGGTTAACTGTGCGGTGGCTTGCTGGCTGAGTGTGGCCTGGTCTAGCTGAGTGGCCAGTGCGGTAAGATCCATGATTTTGCTCATGCAATGTTCTCCTGAAGCCTGTTTCGCTGGGCCAGCAAATCCAGGGCGACGTCAACGATCATATCTTCCTGGCCGCCGACCATTCGCCGACGGCCGACCTCCAATAAGATATCGGCGGTTTTAAGTTGATACTGCTCCGCCGCCTTTTCGGCATGGCGCAGGAAACTGGAGTAGACGCCGGCATACCCCAGCGACAGGCTCTCTCGATCGACGCGTACCGGACGATCCTGCAATGGACGCACCAGATCGTCTGCCGCGTCCATCAGTTGCAGCAGGTCGCAACCGTGGTTCCAGCCCAAACGTTCGGCGGTGGCGATAAAGACCTCAAGCGGCGCATTGCCGGCACCGGCGCCCTGACCGGCCAGTGAAGCGTCGACCCGCTGACAGCCTTCCTCCACTGCGACAATCGAGTTGGCGACCCCAAGCGCTAAATTATGGTGAGCGTGCATGCCGATTTCCGTGTTTTCATCGAGCACCTCGCGCAGAGCGCGGAAGCGATCGCGGATATCCTGCATCAGCATGGCACCGCCAGAATCGACCACGTACACGCAGGTGGCCCCGTAGGACTCCATCAGTTTCGCCTGCTGTGCCAGATGTTTGGGTTCAGCCATGTGGGACATCATCAGAAAACCGACGGTGTCCATCCCCAGCTCACGCGCATAGCTAATGTGTTGGCGCGAAATATCCGCTTCGATGCAGTGAGTGGCGACGCGCACTACCCGCGCGCCAGCATCATAGGCATTACGCAAATCGTGAACGGTACCGATACCCGGCAACAGCAGCGTCGCGATCCGGGCATGGCTGACCGACTCTGCGGCAGCGGCAATCCACTCGACGTCGCTGTGCGCGCCGAAGCCGTAGTTGAAGCTGGAGCCGGATAGCCCATCACCGTGGGCCACTTCGATCGAGTCGACCCCAGCGCGATCCAACGCGGTGGCGATTTGTCTGACCTGTGGCAGCGAGTAACGGTGGCGTACCGCGTGGGAACCGTCACGCAGAGTGACGTCGGAGATATAGAGTTTTTTCATCTTCATGCTCCCTGACCTTGCAGCAAACGCCTTGCGATATGCTCACCGCAGGCCAGTGCGGCTGACGTCATGATGTCGAGGTTGCCGGCGTAGGCCGGTAAATAGTGAGCGGCCCCTTCGACCTCCAGGAAGATGGAGACTTTCAGGCCACCCTGCGGCCCCAGATCCGGGTAAAGGTGCGCATCGGCCGGGGCGATGGTTTCAAACTGAATGTCCTGCTTGAGCCGATAGCCGGGAACGTACTCTTGCACTTTGGCGACCATGGCAACCACCGCCTCGGTAATCGCTTGCCGATCGCTCGGTGGCGTCAGGCAGAAAACGGTATCGCGCATCATCAAGGGCGGTTCGGCCGGGTTGAGGATAATGATGGCCTTGCCGCGCCTTGCGCCGCCTACGCTTTGCAGTGCCAGCGCGGTGGTTTCGGTAAATTCGTCGATGTTTGCGCGAGTGCCGGGCCCGGCAGAACGGCTGGAGACCGAAGCGACGATCTCGGCATAGTAAACATCGGCGACGGCGGCGACGGCGGCCACCATCGGAATGGTGGCCTGTCCGCCGCAGGTGACCATATTCAGATTGGGGGCGTCGCCCTGAGTTGCCAGATTGACTACCGGTACCACGTAGGGGCCGATGGCTGCTGGGGTCAGGTCGATTACCCGTACACCGTACTGTTGCAACAACTTATTGTGGTGCGCGTGCGCCCCGGCCGAAGTGGCGTCAAAAACCACTTTGATTTCGCTGAAATCGGGCAGCGCGAGCAGGCCATCAATGCCTTCAGACGTCGTCGCCACGCTCAGCCGATTCGCACGGGCCAGGCCGTCGGAGGCAGGATCGATTCCGACCATCGCAGCCATTTTCAGGTGCTGACCGTGGCGCAGGATCTTGATCATCAGATCGGTGCCGATGTTGCCCGAACCGATGATTGCAGCGGCAATTTGCGCTGAGTTGCTCATTGATCACCTCCTGCGGCAGGAGCGAAGCGGCCGCTGACCTGACCGAGGCCCTCAATGCGGGCGCTAAACACATCCCCAGCGCAGGCCGCTACCATCGGCCCCAATGCGCCAGTGAGGATGATATCGCCGGCTCGCAATGCGTTGCCGCGTTGCGCCAGCGTGTCCGCCAACCACAAGGCGGCAAGCAGCGGATTGCCCAGACAGGCCGCTCCGGCACCCACCGAAACCGGTTCGCCAGCGCGCTCCAGCACCATGCCGCAGCCCAGCAGATCGACGTCCTTCAACAGCACCGGGCGGTTGCCCAGCACGAACAGACCGCAGGAGGCGTTATCGGCAATGGTGTCCGCCAGCGAGATATCCCAGCCGGCGATGCGGCTATCAACCACTTCGAGAGCGGGCAGCAGATAGGCGGTGGCGCGGATCAGGTCGGCGAGCGTGTTTTTTTCATGGGGCAGATCCCGTTCAAGTACCAAGGCGATCTCGGCTTCCACCTTGGGCTGAATCAGCCGACCGGCGGCAATCTCTTCACCGTCACACAGCGCCATGTCGGCGAACAGCTGGCCGAAATCCGGTTGATTGACCCCCAGTTGGCGCTGTACCGCCGCCGACGTCAGCCCGATTTTGCTGCCCACCGGCCGGTATCCCTTTTGGATCCGCTCTTGGTTATTGACCCGCTGTACGGCATAGGCGGCATCGATATCCTGTGAACCCACCAGGTGGCGAACCGGCGCGCAGGGGCGGCCACTCTCGGCGGCCTGCCTGAGCATTTTGGCCGCTTCATGGTGTTCAGGCTTCAGTGAATTTGACACATGACTCTCCTGTTATGCGCCACGCGTGAACGTGGCCGTTTTCCCTGCGGCTGGGTATTGTCGTGAGCCAGCCTCTTGAAAAAAGAGAGCGTTGGCGAACACGATTTAGCCAGCCGGCGAGAGTGGATACAGGGCAGTCTAATCAGATGGCCAATAAGCGAAAAATGAATAAAGTGGCTTTTGCTATTCCTTAAAGTTATGCCATAGTCGCCAGACTTGGTGCCTGGGCCAGACGATTTTTGGGAGTAAACGACAATGAATGAACGTTCCCCTTTTAACGTGAGCGATATGATCCTGAACCGGCTCAAGCTGCGACCACTGCTGATTTTTGACCGGGTATTACGCAATCAGTCGATTGCGCGTGCGGCTCGGGAACTGAATCTGACCCAGCCCGCCGTGACCAAAGCGATCCGCGAACTGGAACAACAGCTGGATACCATCCTGTTCGATCGTAATAATCGGGGCGTGACCCCAACGGACTGTGGTGTCTTGCTGGGAGAGCGGGTTAAATCGGTGATTGCCGAGCTGCGCTACCTGACCGATGAGCTGAACACCTTCAAGGGCGGCGTTACCGGCCATGTTGTGGTGGGAACGCAGATCTCGGCCAGCGCCCGTTTGTTGCCGCGCGCCATCTTGTTGCTGAAAGAGCGAGCACCCAAAATTCTGGTCACCGTACGGGAAGGGCCGCAGGATTACTTATTTCCTGCATTAGCGACCGGTGAGCTGGATGTGGTGGTAGGGCGTTTGCCCGAGCCCGATGCGCCTCTGACCGCCCGCATGGCGCTGAGTCACCGGGCATTATATTGCAACAGCCTTTGCGTGGTGGCCGGCAGCCGCCATCCGCTGGTGCAAGAAGCCAATCTTAACCTTCAACACCTTGCGTCATGGCCGTGGATCCTGCCGCCGCTCGACTCGCCGGCCCGGCGTGTGGCCGATCAATTCTTCAAGGAGTCCGGGCTGCCGGCCCCTGAAAATATCGTGGAGTCATTGTCGCTGCTGACCAACGTCAACCTGCTGGTGGATTCTTCATTCCTTGGCCTGATGCCGACCGCCGCGGCGCGGCGCTTTATTGCGGCCGGTCTGCTGTTCCAACTGCCGCTTGGCGACGTGGGCCCTTCCACCGAGGTCGGGTTTTCCATCCGTGAAGATAAGCCTTTGACGCCGGCGAGCAGGCAACTGATTGAATGCCTGAAATTGGCGGTTCAGGAAGACAATGCGTTGCCTGGCTATAACCAAACGGCATAGCAAAGCCCGCTTTATTCATTTTCACCTTATTTCTACGGCTCCCTACACTGCGTAACGATACCCGGTCGAAGCTCCCTTCCAACGGCGTTGTTTTCAGACGCCAATGGCAGGTTTCTTCGTGCCGTTTTGTGACTCAGGAGGAACAGTGCCGTGGCAATTTATCAATCCGCGCCGGATTTACCCTTGTATATCGACGGCCAGTTTGTCGATGGGATCCGGCAGTTCGACAATATCAGCCCCGTTGATGGACACCTCGTTTCGCGAGTTGCCGAAGCGGGGGAAGCGCAGGTAGCGGCAGCGGTCAAAGCCGCCCATGCCGCACTCTCCGGGCCCTGGGGGCAACTGAGCGTGCCGGAACGTGTGGCGCTATTGCACCGGGTGGCCGAGGGTATCGAAGCCCGTTTTGACGAATTTGTCGCGGCAGAAGTGGCGGACACTGGACGCCCCGAGAGTCTGGCGCGTACGCTGGACGTTCCCCGCGCCATTGCCAACTTCCGTACCTTCGCCGATCTGGCTGCAACCTCGGTCAATGAATGCTGCGAAACGCCACAGGCCGATGGTGGCCTGCTGTTCAACTATACGGTCCGCAAACCGCTAGGGGTGGTGGCCGTAATTTCTCCCTGGAATTTGCCGCTGCTGCTGCTGACCTGGAAACTCGGGCCAGCGTTGGCCATGGGTAACACCGTGGTGTGCAAACCGTCGGAAGAAACCCCCTCTTCAGCAACGCTGCTGGCGCATGTAATGCATGAGGCCGGTTTGCCTGCCGGGGTATTTAACCTGATCCACGGTTTCGGACCGGGTTCCGCAGGCGAGTACCTTACCCGCCAGCCGGAGATTGCCGCCGTTTCCTTTACCGGCGAATCTCGTACGGGCAGCGCCATCATGAAAGCGGTGGCGGATGGCGTAAAAGAAGTCTCTTTCGAATTGGGCGGGAAAAATGCCGCGGTGGTGTTTGCCGATGCTGACTTTGAGGCGGCGGTCGCTGGCGTAACACGCTCCTCATTTTTCAACACTGGGCAAGTGTGTTTGTGCTCTGAACGGGTTTATGTCGAGCGCCCGATCTTCGATCGTTTCGTCGCGGCATTAAAAGAACGGGCCGAAGCCTTGAAAATAGGTTATCCCGATGAGGAGGGCGTGGATCTCGGCCCGCTGGTGTCGCAAAAGCATCGGGATAAAGTGCTTTCCTATTTCGCGCTGGCGCGTAGCGAAGGAGCCACCCTGATCACCGGCGGTGAGGTACCGGTATTCGATGACGAGCGCGATAACGGCTCCTGGATCCGCCCAACCATTTGGACCGGCCTGGGCGACGACGCACGCTGCGTGCGCGAAGAGATTTTTGGACCGGTATGTCACATATCGCCTTTCGATAACGAAGAGGAAGTGCTGGCGCGGGTCAACGACAGCCAATATGGTCTGGCCTGCGCGTTATGGACCAGTCAGGTAGGGCGGGCGCATCGCCTGGCTCGGCGTGTTCATACCGGCATCGTCTGGGTTAACAGCTGGTATGCCCGCGATCTGCGCACCCCGTTTGGCGGCAGCAAACTGTCCGGCATGGGGCGCGAGGGCGGGCGTCACTCTTTGGACTTTTACTCTGAAATCAGCAATGTCTGCATAAAACTATAATCGCTCACCGGCTGCCGCCAGCCCGTGGCAGCCCGCAGAGTCCCTCTATTCGCTGACAGGAGCCTGACCTCATGTCTCATGGTGCATCTCTGGATATTGAAGTCTTTATCGATCAATCGCCATTTTCCCCGTTCCAATGGCTACTGCTGCTGCTGTGTTTTTTGGTGATTTTCATGGACGGTTACGATATGGCTGCGATTGCCTACGTGGCCCCTTCACTGCTGGACGAATGGGGAGTGCAGAAAGCCGAACTGGGGCCCGCCATGAGCGCGGCGTTGTTTGGCCTGGCGTTTGGTTCGCTGCTGTCCGGGCCGCTGGCAGACAGGGTGGGCCGCAAACCGGCGGTGATCTATTCCGTATTGTTGTTTGGGGTGTTCAGTCTGGCAACCGCCTGGTCAACTTCGATAGGATCATTGACCCTGCTGCGTTTTATTACCGGATTAGGGTTAGGGGCTGCGATGCCCAATAGCATCACGCTGCTGTCCGAATATTGCCCCAGTAAGCGGCGCACCATGATAGTCAGTGCCATGCTGTGCGGTTTCCCGCTGGGTGCGGCTGTCGGTGGCCTGCTGGCCGGTTACCTTATCCCTTCATTTGGCTGGCGTTCAGTGTTGGTGGTAGGGGGCGTGGTGCCTATCCTGCTGTGTGTAGCACTGCCGTGGCTACTGCCGGAGTCGGTACGCTATATGGTGCTTAAGGGTTATCCCAGCGCCCGTATTCGCGCCGTTTTACAGCGCATAAAGAAGGAAGGGGTCGAGCGGGCTGAGCACTTCGTCATTGCGGAAAAAATAGCCGACGGACATTCCGCTATCCGTGCCATTCTGACTTCTCCGCATCGCACCGTCACAGGGTTGCTGTGGCTGAGCTGTTTTATGAGCATGCTGGTGTTTTACATGATTGTTAGCTGGATGCCCCTGTTGCTAAAAGAGGCGGGGCTGTCGGTGCTGCAATTTTCACATATCAGTGCGCTGTTCCCGTTAGGCGGTGGGGTGGGGTCAATAGTGATAGGTTGGGTGATGGATCGCCGTGAACCCAATAAGGTCCTGGCGCTGACCTATCTGGTCGCCGGAGTATTGGCCTATGGCGTGGGCCTGGCGGTTGGTAACGTCACTCATACACTGCTGTTAGGTTCACTGGTGTTCTTGATGGGATTTGCTTCCGGTGGCGGGCAATCTGCGCTGGCGTCACTGTCTGCTTCCTATTATCCCACCAGCTGCCGCGCCACCGGGGTGGGCAGCATGTATGGAGTAGGGCGTTTTGGCGCTATATTCGGCGTGCTCGCCGGTGCGGAACTGCTGCGTTACCAGTATCCCGCCGCGGCCATTTTTAGCCTGTTGCTGATCCCTGCCTGGTTGGTTTGCCTGGCGCTGACGCTGAAGTATTTCAGCGGGAGGCGGCGAGAACTGCTGTTGGCTCGCTTGCAGGATAAACACTGAATACGGCCTCCACGATTGGCGAACGGCATTGCTCAACTGTCTTGCTATTCCACCGTGGAGGGAAAGAGGGGACCGGGTTGATTCGTTTATCTGAATAATTCGATATTGAAGCCCCGGCTCTGCGCTGGGGCTTTGTTTATGTGCGATCAGATCGGTGAACAATTGAGCTTTTGTTTATGCTGCGGCGTTAAAATAAAGCCAAATGCCCATTAGGATCTCACCGTGCGTAAATCAAAATTCTTGCTGGTAACGCTATTTTGCCTGTGCGCAGCTACAGCGCTTTATGTATTGGCCTATCGGTCGTTGGGCCATTATCTCAGCGACGGTGAGAAGGCCTACCCCGATATCAGCATTGAAATCCGTTAACAGCCGTCATCCCATCCAGACCGCTTTGTGCCGCCGCGATAGCGCCGGCTGCTTACGATATACAGTATCGCCAATGAGAGGGGGCTATTTTTCGTCAGGAAGGAAATAGTGCCCGCATTTAGGGCAGATCATGGTGATGTTTTTACGCATTTTGCGACTGTTTTGTTCAGATACGTGAGCGCATTTCGGGCAGGTCACTTTTACTGATGAGTCGCTGAACATCTTAAGGGCATCAAAGATAGACATATCTTTCACCGGGTAGATGTAAGGAGCCTCAGTTTAGCATTGCTCGGGGTTAATAGCCCTTTATTGATTGTTTATTAATCATTTCTGCGAGGGCGGTGCCGGTACTTTGGCGCCGATGAACAAGCGGCGCCGCAGTAAAAATGTCACATTTCCATCCGAGGTTACATCTGTCGGAGCAACCTTACGCAGGCATGACAGTTCTATACATTGTGGCTGGTAATTTAACAGCTACCCGATGATGTTGTGTGTTATCCATTCCCTGTAGTGTATTACCCCATCCCTGTTAAGTTTATCCCGCCTTGTGCGGGATTTTTTTTACCTGCGCTCAATCATTTGCCCGCCAAACATAATGTCGCGCGTGGCCTGCAACGCCAGAAAATCATGGGGGAAACCGAGCTCGATGGCACTGGCAGTATCCAGCCGTTGCCATTGCTCTTCTGTGAGCCGGACGTCTAATGCCCCCAGATTATCTTCCAATTGCGCCAGCGTACGTGCGCCAATAATGGGGGCGGTCACCGCCGGGTTACGCAGCGTCCAGGCCAGGGCCACTTGCGAAGCGCTGAAGCCGGATTCGTCGGCCAGCGCCTGTACCTGTTCGGCAATCACAAGATTGCGTTCGGTCAGCATGCCCTTATTGCGTACCATTGCGCGCCTTGTCCCGTTCTCTTCCCCCATGGGCTGCAAATCACGTCGGCTGTATTTGCCGCTCAAGATACCGCCGGACAGCGGTGACCAAGGGATCACACCGAGGCCCATTTCCTGTGCCATCGGGATCAGCTCACGCTCTACGGTGCGTTCCAGCAGGCTGTATTCGATCTGCAGGCCAATCAGCGGTGACCAGCCGCGCAACTCTGCCAGGGTTTGCATTCTGGCGGCCTGCCAGGCGGGCAGATCCGAAACGGCCAGGTACAGCACCTTGCCGGCGCGCACCAGGTCATCCATGGCGCGCATGATCTCTTCCACCGGTGTGGTGAAATCCCAGGCGTGCAGATACAGCAGGTCGATATAATCGGTATTAAGGCGCTGCAGGCTGTCTTCCACTGAGCGCACCATGCTCTTGCGATGGTTGCCGCCGGAGTTGGGATTATCAGGTTGCATGGGCAGCGTGTATTTAGTGGCGATTACCAACCGATCGCGGCGTCCGGCAGCGAACTCCCCGACAAAACGCTCGGCGCTGCCTTCGGTGTAGCGGTTGGCGGTATCGATGAAATTGCCGCCGCGCTCGACGTAAACGTCAAACAAACGGCGGGCCTCCGCCTGTTCCGCCCCCCAGCCCCAGTCGGTGCCGAAGGTCATGGTGCCGAGTGCCAGCGGCGAGACGCGCAGGCCGGAACGGCCCAGTAGACGGTAGTGGTTTAGGGCCAGTGATGTATGCATCGTGCATTCCTCTGTGGTTTTTCCCCAGAATAGGCCCCGCGATACTCTGATTGAATACGCTATAATCTTCATGAATTATTAAGCGCAGGAGGCATAATGAGAGGAAGTGACTTTGCAGAGCTGCGCGCTTTTGCTGCCATTGTGGAACATGGCGGTTTTGGCCGTGCCGCAGCGCAACTGGGTATGTCCGCTTCCGCACTCAGCCAGACTCAGCGTAATCTGGAGACCCGGCTTGGTGTTCGGCTGTTGAATCGCACCACTCGCAGTGTGGCCCTCACCCAAGCGGGGGAGCAGCTGTTAGCGCGCCTTTCGCCAGCATTGGCGGAGATTGAGGCCGCCGTCACCCAGACGGCTGCGCTGCGTTTACAACCGGCGGGCACGCTACGCCTTAACGCGTCCGGCTTGGCGGCGATTTATTATCTGGCCCCGTTGTTAGCGCCGTTCAATGCACATTATCCCGATATTGTGGTGGATCTAAGCGTGGACGATCGGCTGGTGGATATTGTTGCCGCCGGTTTCGACGCGGGCGTACGTTTGCATGAGCGGCTGGAAAAAGACATGGTGGCGGTTGCGCTGGGAGGCGAGCAACGCATGTGTGTCGTCGCATCGCCGACATACCTGGCTCGTTACGGCGTACCACAGACGCCGGATGCGCTACGACAGCATCGTTGCCTAAATACTCGCTGGCCGACCAACGGCAGTCTCTATCGCTGGGAGTTCGAGCGCGGTGGCGAAAAGCTGGAGATTGCAGTGGAGGGGCCCTTGATCGTGGATGAACCGCAGGTTCTGGTGCGTGCTGCTATGGATGGGCTGGGGATTGCCTACTTGTTCGAGAGCCAGGTGGCTGAGGCCCTGAGGGACGGCCGGTTGCTTTCGTTGCTCACGGCCTGGACGCCGCCTTTCCCCGGATTTTACCTTTATTATCCCGCTAATCGGCAAATGCCGCGGCCGCTGCGCGCGTTTATTGACTTCGCCCGGCAGCAGGGTTAACGGTCAGGAGCGAGCTGATAAGCATCCGGTTTTTTTGAATAACTCTGTCAGATAAATTTGGTATTCACCCCGGAGACAGTTGATTAGATTGGATCAGAGTATCCCCGGGTGCCATAGGCACCCTTATACAACGATCAGGGAGTTTCTAATGGCGAAGACAGTGGTAATTTTTCACTCCGGCTACGGCCACACCGAACGTTTGGCAAACGTGGTTGCACAAGGTGCCGAAGCTGAACTGATCGCTATCGATCAGGAAGGCAATATCAGCGATGAAGCCTGGCAAAAACTGGATGAGGCGGATGCCATTATCTTTGGTTCGCCGACCTATATGGGGGGCCCGTCCTGGCAGTTCAAAAAATTCGCCGATGCCAGTTCAAAAGCCTGGTTTACCCGCAAATGGCAGGACAAGGTTTTTGGTGGCTTCACTAACAGCGCCAGCCTGAATGGCGACAAGCAGGTGACGCTGATCGCGCTGCAAACGCTGGCCTCTCAGCATGGTGGTCTGTGGGTCAGTCTGGGGCTGATGCCGGCCAATACCAAGGCGGCGCAACGTACCGATGTGAACAACCTCGGCGGGTCCGTTGGTCTGCTGGTGCAGACCCCAGCAGACGCCGGCGTGGATGAAATGCTGTCGGGCGATCTGGAAACGGCTACGCTGTACGGCCAGCGCGTTGCGGCATTTGCCGCCAAATTGGCTTAAGCGCGATTCCCTTTCACTGATGAAGGGGAAGTTAACCAGGCATGGCGAGATTCATTGCGTGCGCTATTTTTTCGCTCATTTTTTCTACACAATTGGGGCGTAAATTAGTGTGCGTTATTAGCCTGCTTGGGCTAACACTGCATTTCGTACAAATATTCCCGGTTCCTAGGCCGGGTTTTTTGTTGCTAAGGTGGGCTTAAGCTTCCGGCGATACAATGAGCGGCAACAGGGTCATGCAATGATCGTGTCGTAACTGTCAATTAGCTGCTCTTCAAGCGAGCCCGCATTGCGCGGGCTTTTTTTATGAATTGCGCTTCGTTGCGTCTTACCGGAAAATAATAACCGGCAGCATGGCTTGAGCGGTAGGTAAAATACCCATCTTATTATTATGGTTTTGGCGTTGTGATCATCGGTGATGGTTTACGCTATGCTGTTAGATATCCTTGAACATTATTTTCGGGCGGGTGAAAATCCGTTTCGCATTGCAGGATACCGGTGAGCGATGGCGTTAAGAGCATTCTGTTAATTAAAAACGAATCTATCTTTGTTGCTGATCTGTCTGTATTTTTTAATTTTAACTCTGATTGTTATGTCTTCCTCATCATGTCGGGCGAGGGAATATGCATAGAATTGCTCTGGTGATTATAAATATATGGGTAAGGCGATGAACGCCAGAATAAACGCCAAGCAGGGATTGCCGGTCGCCATCCAGTTGATCACGCTTTTTCTGCTGGCCTATTTACTTTCCCTGCTGGGTATTTTTACACGTCCAATAGGTTCGCTTTCTCTGTTTTGGCCGGTGAATGCGATTTTACTCGGTCTATTATTACGCAAACCGGCCTATGCCAGCCCTGCGGGGTGGTTGATCACCTATCTGGGGATGATCGCCGCCGATTTGACCAACGGCGAAAGCCTGTCGCTGGCGCTGTGGTTGAATGCCTGCAATATGTCCCTGATTGCTACCGGTTACGGTGTGATGCTGCTGTTGCCGCAGTCGCAGCGCCGGATGGGCAAACCTCAGGCGATCCTCTATATGTTTACTGCCAGCCTGAGCGGTGCGGCAGTGGCATCGACACTGTCGATACTGCGCAATGACAGCCTGTATAACAACACGGCGATTATCGCCTGGCTGGCGTGGTTCAGCGAACAGTTCTCGACCAACCTGCTGTTGCTGCCGGTATTGCTGGCCGCCCCACGGCTGAAACAACTGCTGCGCCTGCAGATCAATTGGCAGCTGCGTGCCAGTATGCCGCTATTGGCGCTGCTGTTTTCACTGGTATTTAGTGTGTATATCGGCGGGCCGGGGGCGATTGCTTTTCCGATCCCTGCGTTGCTGTGGTGCGCGGTCCGCTATCAGTTGTTCACCGTGACGCTGCTGACATTGCTAACCGGCATGACCGAGATCAGCAGCATTTCGGCTAACCTGATGCTGTATGAAACGCCGAACAACCATAATGCCTACCTCGATACGCTGATGTCAGCCCGTCTGGGCATCGCCATGTTGGTCATGGGGCCGCTGATCCTTTCCAGCTCAATCGCGGTTAACCGTAAGTTGCTGCGGCGCCTGGAGCACAGTGCCAATCATGATTTCCTTACGGGCGTCTTGGCGCGTAATGCACTGACGCGTAAAGCCGGTGAAATGCTGGAGCACAAATATAAATCGAAAGAAGCGGTGTCGCTGCTGTTGATCGATATTGATCACTTTAAACAGATCAATGATACCCACGGCCATTTGGCCGGCGATCAGGTATTGGCTTCGTTCGCCCATATCATTAGGCGCGAGCTGCGCCACGATCAGCTATTTGGTCGCTTGGGTGGAGAAGAGTTTGCCATTATGTTGCCGCGCGCGCTGGCGGCGCAGGGTGTGGCGTTGGCGGAGCATTTACGGCAATTGGTGCAAAAAACCGAGTTGTATCCTGGTGGCAAGGTTCCGCTAAAAATCACTATCAGCGTTGGCGTCGCCAATCTGGCGATGAATGAGGTGAAATCGCTGGAACAGCTGATGAATATGGCAGATATCGCGCTTTATCGCGCCAAGTCGCAGGGGCGTAACAGGGTGGAGTCGTTTAATGTGATCAGTGGCAACAGCGTGGACCACATTCTGTTTAAATAAAGGCGTCAGTTCTGCTTGGGTTCAAACTCGGTGCCGCAGTTTGGGCAGATCAGCATGACTTTTTGCCGCAGCATCGAGCACTTTTGAGTCGTCACATAGGCGCATTTCGGGCAGGCGATTTGGGTTGAGCGGTTGATGAAACCTTTAACACTGCTGGTATCAGACATAATAAATGGCCTGTGTCAGGTGAAAACCCACGCTAACACAGGTGATATCAAATTGCTTTGAATGTTTTTTATACGCCTGGAAAGGGATTACAGGCTTTTAAGCACTTTCAGCGTTTCGTCCATGTCGATCTCGTGCTCGGAGAAGGTATGGGTGTCGTTCTGGAAGGTGGTGATGGTCAGCATGCGCAGCGTTTGCATGGT
>RCUM01000115.1_pt1 | contig 67568 bp, 41 predicted proteins | sample 2166141 | NCBI WGS metagenome assembly RCUM01 (sample SAMN09932756, study PRJNA488358) | compost metagenome | isolation source: compost soil in crotonic acid-enriched | place: Germany: Experimental Botanical Garden | reverse complement strand
GATGTAGGGGTTACAACGACTTTAAAAATCATCGACCGTATACAGGCGCGTGTTGCCAGAGATAAATATGTGTCCACTTCGGAGCTGAACAATTTACTGAAAGAAGAGATTCAGACATTACTGGCAGAGAATAATAGCTCAGATTTTGAAAACTTTAATTACGGAGATCATAAACCTTATGTAATTATGGTTGTCGGGGTGAACGGTGTTGGCAAGACCACCACAATAGGTAAACTTGCCCATCAACTTAAACAGGGTGGAAGTAAAGTGGTTTTGGGTGCGGCGGATACGTTTCGTGCGGCTGCTGTAGATCAGCTTAAACTCTGGGGTGAACGTGTTGATGTGCGCGTTGTTGCACAGGCAATGGGTTCAGATCCCGCTTCGGTAGCCTATGACACCATTAAATCTGCTGTAGCGAATGGTGAAGATGTCTGTATTATTGACACTGCTGGCCGTCTACATAATAAGGTTGGTTTAATGAATGAATTGACCAAAATTAAAAATGTCATGCAAAAAGTTGTTCCCGGTGCTCCGCATGAAATTTTATTGGTCCTAGATGCTTCAACAGGTCAGAATGCCATAGAGCAATGTACGCAATTCACACAAGCGACAGATGTCAACGCTTTGGCACTGACAAAATTGGATGGAACTGCCAAAGGCGGTGTTGTTATTGGGATATCCGATCAGTTCAAAATCCCTGTGAAATACATCGGCGTTGGCGAAAAAATAGGTGATCTCCAATTATTTAATAAAAAGGAATTTGTAGACTCCCTTTTCAAGTAGAAAACTAAAACAATTGTCAGAAATAAGGTTTTCATTCTTTACCGAGAATGATTAATGAATAGATTAAGAACATAGGTGAACATATTAATACCTGGTTTCTTTAGTCAAGTGTTCCTTTTGTTTCTCGACAAACCCTTCTAATCATATGAAGACAAAATATACGAAATCTGTCCCTTTGATCAGTAAACCACGTGTGAACGTGGTTACTTTGGGCTGTTCGAAAAATATTCACGATAGTGAAGTGCTGATGGGCCAGTTAAAAGGTAATCAGATGGAGGTAGTCCATGAAGCCTTAAATATACAGGAGAACGATATTGTTGTCATTAATACCTGTGGTTTTATTGACAACGCCAAACAGGAATCCATTGATGCAATTTTGCAATATTCGGAATTAAAGGATCAAGGTAAGATCAATAAGGTGATTGTTACCGGATGTCTATCGGAGCGTTATAAACCCGAATTGCAGGCTGAAATTCCGAGTGTGGATGCATATTTTGGCACAAATGATTTGCCTGATTTACTAACCGCTATCGGAGCAGACTATCGTCATGAATTATTAGGTGAACGTCTATTGACGACTCCTTCCCACTTTTCTTATTTTAAGATCGCGGAAGGGTGTAACCGCCCATGTTCATTCTGTGCAATACCCTTAATGCGTGGTAAGCATGTTTCCAAATCAATTGATGATCTGGTTAAAGAAGCTAAATTTTTGGCTTCAAACGGTACCAAGGAGCTGATTTTAATTGCACAGGATTTAACCTATTATGGATTGGATATCTACGGTAAACGTAATCTTTCCGATTTGATGCGCCATTTATCAGATGTGGACGGTATTGATTGGATCCGTTTACAGTATGCCTATCCTTCTGGTTTTCCTATGGATATTTTGGATGCAATGAATGAGCGTCCAAATATTTGTAATTATCTGGATATGCCATTGCAGCATATATCCGACCCCATGTTGAAGTCAATGCGTAGAGGGACGACCAAACAAAAGCAGATTGATCTTGTTAAAGCGATCCGCGACAAAGTACCGAATATCGCATTGCGAACAACATTAATCTGTGGATATCCAGACGAGACCGAGCAAGATTTTCAAGAGATGTTGGAATGGGTAGAGGAAACCCGTTTTGACCGTTTGGGCTGTTTTACTTATTCACATGAAGAGAAGACGCATGCACATACCTTGGTGGATAATGTTCCACAGGAAGTAAAAGAAGAACGTGTTGAGGCTATTATGGAGGTTCAACAGGGTATTTCTTATGAGATCAATCAATCAAAAGTAGGTAATACCTATAAAGTGCTGGTGGATCGTGTGGACGGAGATTATTTTATTGGACGGACAGAATATGATTCCCCGGAGGTGGACAATGAGGTGCTGATTTCGGCAGCTGATTCCTATGCACGGATCGGAGATTTTGTTCAGGTAAAAATCGATCGTGCGGAAGATTTCGATCTCTATGGCGAAATAATCAAAAAATAATACTTGATTGATCGATGCAGATCATGAAATAATATACAGAAGAGCCTCCTAGATATAGGGAGGCTTTTTTTTGAAATTGCTTTTTTATTTGATTTATATTTTTTTATTAAGGTATCAGTGAGCTCGCTATGCCCAGTTTATTGGTCAGAAAGAACCTTCCGTTGATTTTCATAGTTGTTGATGTTTGTGAAATCATAGCGGTTTCAGTTGGACATTTGTCAATAGAATGATATAATTTAAAAGTGGAATAAGCTTTTTATTAAAAATCAGTATTTTGTCTGCGCAAACTAAATACATTTGTATATCGTACAATAAGCATATATGAAAGCAACTTATATCGAATATAGTGAGACAAATAGTTTCTCCAAAACATTGCTGGCCTACCTGGCTCATGACGAGGCGCTGAAACCGTTTGTTGGACACTGGCCTACATTTGACGGTTTTGAGAAGCAATTGCACGAAAAAAGGCATTTTGGCCACCGCACAATTCTTGTGGAGCGCCTAAAAGCTCAATATGCGACTTTGTTGCAGGATTCTCCCACCGTAGCCGAAAATATAGATTTGTTGTTGCAGGAGAATACCTATACGATTACCACAGGTCATCAACTGAATATCTTTACAGGGCCATTATACTTTATATTTAAGATTCTGACAGCGATACGTCTGTCAGAAGACCTACGGGCCAAACATCCGGAGAAAAACTTTATCCCGGTATATTGGATGGCGACTGAGGACCATGATTTTGAAGAAATTAATCATACCAAGGTCTACGGAAAGAAAATCGCATGGGAGACACCTGCCGTATCCGCTACAGGACGTATGGATACCGCCACCATTGTCGATGCAGTAAAGCAATACACCAATATCCTTGGTCTTTCAGACAATTCTGCTAAGCTTACAAGTATTGTAGAGCAAGCTTATCTGAAACACAAAAGGTTGGCAGATGCGACGCGTTATATGGTGAACGAACTTTTTAAATCCTATGGTCTTTTGATTATTGATGCAGATGATAAAGAACTGAAGGAATTATTTAAGCCGATTATCAAAACGGATATTTTATCCGAAAATAGTTTTAAGGCCATCACAGACAGATCGAAAGAACTGGAAGCGAAAGGTTTTTCTACACAGGTACATGCTCGGGAGATCAATTTCTTCTATCTGACCGATGATTTTAGAGAACGCTTGGTTCTGGCTGCAGACGGCCGATATGAGGTTCTGCATCAAAATATATATTTTACCAAGGAAGAGCTGGAAAGAGAAATAGATGCCCATCCTGAACGTTTTAGTCCAAATGTGGTAATGCGCCCAATGTATCAGGAAATTATCCTTCCTAATTTAGCTTATATTGGTGGTGGTGCTGAGATGGTCTATTGGATGCAACTAAAATCTAATTTTGATCAGTATCAAATAGATTTCCCTATCTTAATTCCGCGAAATTCAGCCATGATTACCGAAGATAATGTGGCCGCCAAGCTTTTCCGGGTCGATCTAACCTTCAAAAGCATTTTTCGCTCTGCAGAGGTTTTGAAGAAAGAGTATGTTCGTCGTCATACCAAGGAAAGATTGAATCTTAATGATGAATGGATGGAACTGAATGCGATCTTCGGAAAGATAAGGTTGCGTACACACAAAATTGATCCTAGTCTAGGACCCAGCACCGAAGCGATAAAAGCTCGCCTGAAAAAGGCGATGAACAACCTAGAAAAAAAGTTGATGAAAGCCGAAAAACGAAACCATCAGCATGCATTGGCAGATATCGACAATGTAAAAGAAAAGCTCTTTCCCGGGGGAGGGCTACAAGAGCGATCTGAAAACTTTGCCTTGTTGTATGTAAAATATGGGGATAACCTTTTTAGAGATCTTTATAAATATTTTAATCCCTTGGATTTCAAATTTACAATCTTATATTAAAAGTCAGTAAAATACTGACTTTTTTTATGAATATTAGGCAAGCCGGATGATGAAACTTAGCTTTAATTTGCGTGATTTTCGTTTTATTCGGAATAGGCCTATCGTTCCCTATCTTTTATTTTTGCTTCGTTATTTTTTTATATAGTGTTTTATGATGCTTTGTTTATGATTTCATAATATTTCGTTTAGCTTCTGTTAATACTATCAGAGTAGTTTTGTTGCCGTATTACAATCAATAACTAAATGAAAGAAATATTACTTACGACTTGTGCCATTGCGATAGGAACAGGTTTGTATGCCCAAACGACCCAAGCTGGATTTTCCGGAAAGATTACGGACGAAAATAACAAAGGGGTTCATGGAGCGTCAGTAGAGGTTCGTAACGAATCTACAGGTTTTACCACCAAAACATCGACCAACGCCAATGGCGATTTCAATTTTAAGGAACTTCCACTAGGGGGACCATATATTATCAAAGTTACCTTTATTGGTTATGGCGAACAAATTCGCTCTGGCTTCACATTAAATCAAGGTGATGTTATTCGACTGAATATTCCTATTCAAAATGCATCCAACGTATTGGAAACGGTTGAACTCACGGGAATAAGTACGTTGAAAAATAAAATTGAGAACCTTGGTGCTGCAACTGCAGTGACAGCCCGAGATATCGCAAAGCTACCCGTCAATGGTCGTAATTTTACGTCTTTAATGGATTTATCTCCATTGAGCAAAGGCGATAATATTGGTGGTCAGCTTGGATCTTCTACCAATTTTACGATTGATGGTATGAATGCGAAAAACCCAACTTCGGCAGGGTCAACAACAAGTCGGAGTGGCGCCCCATTTTCAATCTCCATAGAAGCTGTCCGTGAATTTAAGGTCGTGACAAATCAGTATGATGTAACCTATGGCAGGGCGGGAGGGGGAACCGTCAGTGCTGTGACAAAACAAGGGACAAATAAAACCCAAGGTAGCGCGTGGTTATATTCTCGTGCCGACTGGTTGTCCAGCCCATATGATATCCGAGGAAATAAGCGAAGCAATGATTTTTCAACTTATCAATATGGCTTTACTTTAGGTGGTCCGATTATAAAAGATAAACTGCACTATTTTGTTGCTTGGGATCATCAGCAGGACTCCCGTCCTTTGATTATTGCGGATATCAACTCTGAAGCCGATGAAAAAAGATTCAATGTGACAAATGCAACGTTGGATGAGTTTGTCAATATTGGACGGAAAAAGTATGGATTGGGTAATGAACGTCAATATGGTGCTTTTGATAAAAAGAGAGGTTCTGACGCGATTTTCGGCCGTATTGACTGGCAGATCAATGATAAAAACTTGTTGACAATCCGCAATAATTTTACGAGCGATAACAATAAATTGGGGCTGCAGGACAATAAGCCAATTACGTTATATGAATCCTATGGAAATGACAAAAATATTGACAATAGTTTATTGGCAACATTACGTACAACTATTTCCCCTAAGGTAACCAATGAATTGAAAGTACAACATCTCTATACCTATCAGAAGAGTAGTCCAGGAGACCTTTTACCTAGTCAAAATATTCCCCGTGCAATTGTAGAAGATGCAGTTTCCAAGGTTGCTGGAGAAGATAAGAAGACGACATTGCAATTGGGTGGTCATCGTTTTGCGCAGGAATCCTTTAAAAATAACGTATTTCAGCTTGTTGATAATATCTATTACAGTACCGATAATATTAATTACACCTTTGGCGTGGACTTGATGTATACGCACGCAAACTCTATTTATGGAAGTGAGGTCAATGGCCGCTTTCACTTTAGACCGAGTGATGGAAAGACAGCCATGCAAAACTTTGACGAGATGAAGCCATACGCTTACTATCGTGAAGTTCCATTGGTCAATGACCCTGCAGTAGCCGGTAAGATATTCAATGCTGGTGTGTACGGGCAATTACAAACTAAATTAGCACAAGGATTGGATTTGGTAGCTGGATTGCGACTGGATTATGGTCATTATCCAACCTCTCCATTAAACGAAGAATTGTTAAAAGAGGTCGGAGTACGTACAGATCATAAACTGAAGTCTTTCGTTATCCAGCCTCGTTTTCAAATGACATGGGATGTAAACGAAGAACGTAAAGATTTCTTCCGAGTGGGGGGAGGTATATTTGCTTCGGATATCAATAACTATATGACGATCAATAACCTTACTTTCGATGGTAAGCACTTTGCTACTGTTGATGTTCGTGGGGCTGATGTACCGACACCGAATTTTATTGACTACCGAAAAGATCCTTCTTTAGCGCCTACTTTGGCCCAGTTCCAAGTACCGACCATCAATACTTATGGTCCAGATGCCAAGATTCCAGTTGTATATAAAGCCAATGTATCTTATACACACTTTTTTACAGAAAAATTAAAAGCGAGCGTTTCGGGATATATGAATTTAGGACGCAATAACTATATGTACGTAGATCGAAATATGGTACAGGATCCTTTCTTTAGATTGGCTAATGAGGATAATAGAGGTGTATTTGTCCCAGCAACATCTATCGTAGACGGTGCTCCGGATTGGAAAAAAGGACGTATTTCTGATAAGTTTGGCCGCGTTCTGGAATTGAATTCTGAAGGAAAAGTTAATCAATTTGCTGTCGTATTGGATGCCAGTTATCAATATTATAAAGATGGATCTATCTCGGTTAGCTATACCTGGAATGATGCGAAAGACAATACCTCCTTCAACGGAAATGTAGCTAATACAGCAACTTTATCTTTGGCTGTGAAAGATGATCCGCGCGATTTGAGTAAGATGAGCTATTCGAACAATCAATTCCGCAATAAGATTGTGATCTATGGTACGTTGCCAACATTTTACGGTGTTAGTGTGGGGGTACGCTATTCTGGTATTGGCGGTACACGTTATAGTTTATTGGCGGGAGGAAATATTAATGGAGACTTTGTTGCTGGAGACAATGATCTGGCCTTTATCTTTGACCCCAATAATCCCAATACGTCAAAACAACTGGTTACTGGCTTAAACAATCTGTTGAATAATCCCGAGGCGAGTCAAAGTCTTAAAGATTATATCAAAAAATACCAGGGTAAAATGGCCGAACGTAATGGAGGAGTAAATGGTTTCTATGGTTTGATTGACTTACGGATTGCTAAGAAATTCAATTTGTATAAGAACCATGCATTGGAAATATCGGGAGATCTTTTCAACGTGGGCAATCTCTTCAAGAAAACTTGGGGTATCAATGAATCTTTAGGTAACCAGAATTTATATGCTTTAGGTGGAAAAGATGCTGCTGGAGAGAAGCTGATCCCTTTTGATGTTACGAAACAGCAGTTTAATTATAATGTGAACAATTCAGGGATAGTTACTCCTTCAGGTAATCCCTATCAATTTCAGCTAGGATTACGCTATTCTTTTTAGCTAATAAACAAAAATGGTTATATTAAAAACCGATTTTAGCACCTAAGTCAAAATAAGCCTTTGATTAGCAAGGTGAATATTGTAAAGTGGACGAAGGACCAAATTCATTATGGATTTGGTCTTTCTTTATTTTATCTTTGAAATTTGATTATCTATAGAAGTGATGAATGCCTAAGCATTCATCACTTTTTCTTTTGGAAGGAATACCTCAGCCATCATATGTCGGACACTACCTCCGCCACAGGTTTCAATGACATGTAAATCCTGATGGATAATTTTGCCGTGTTTTTCCAATTGTGCCGTTTGGTACAGTGTTAGTGATGACAATGCTTTATCACTTAGGACAATAAAACGATTTCCATATTTATTTCTCACCTGAAGGCAGTTTGCTGCAAAATTTTCCAGTTGGTTTTCATTGATCTCGATGATTTCCTTACCGGTGTCTTTTAATTTCTTTAGTAGTGCCTCACGCTCAGATGGATTATCAATTGCAGTCGGGCATAAAATTGCAAAATCTTCTCCCACAGCCAATACCACATTGGTATGGTAGATAGGTCTGCGTTCGCCATTGACTGTCTGAAATGCATGAAAGACAATAGGAGTGTAGTTTTCAGTTTTACAATATTCATCTAACATTGTCCGGTCCGCTCGTTCAGACAGGGCACAATAAGCAATGCGATGTGTACGATCTAGTACAAGAGCACCTGTTCCTTCTAAATATTGTCGATTATTTTCGGACTCGCTGAGGTCTTTAATCAACTTTACATAATAACCGTTTTGCTTCAACGGCCCCTCAAAGTCCAATAAATGTTCTTTTCGGCGGTTGGGGGCAAACATCGGATAAAAAATAATTTTGCCATCCTGATGGAAAGAGACAATATTGTTCGGAAATATACTGTCTGGGCTTTCAGATTTTTCATCGTCCTGAATGACGGTCACTAAAATACCATGTGATTTCAATTCATTGACAAGAGCATCAAATTCACCTTGTGCTTCTCTATTTACTTCTTCGCCGCTTAGATTTTCAATGTCCTTTTGGAAAAAATTATTGACTGCGGTCTGTTCGTTTTTGCGGAAGACAGAGGGTCTTACTAGAAGTACGCTGTCTGTTACCTGTTTTCTCATGATTTATAATCGTTACTTCGCTGGTTTATATTTGTTAAAAAGAAATGATAATCTTACTTGTATGAGCCCTATTGTAGGAAAGAGAAAATACCTGTTCTCAATATTTTTGAGCGAATCAGCGTATTCCAGAATCTGCGTGACATTCGTTCTGAATAATTTCGTTGTGTCAGCAATCAATTACAATTGGTACTTATACTAATGTATTGAAAAATCAGCGCCATTGCAAAAAGAATATCTTTAAAAAGAAAAAATGATGGTTGAAAAATAGTAGCATAATCTTATGTTTTTTGTCATTGTGTCAATCTTTTTTCGGATTGATTGGTATATTTCCAATATGAACTGTCATTGATTATCTTTATTTTAATTTTGATATGGAGAGGACAATCGATTGCATATTCGCTTGTACTGAAAACTGACTTTTTATACACTTTTTTGCTTCGTTTTCAGTCATTTATTTTGCTATCTTTGCTCATCCAAAAAACGACTGTTTATAAGAGAGTTAATTACCTAATTATTATGTCGCTAACTGTCTATAAGCGTTAACTTTTTGCACACATGAGCAATATACACTTCCAAGAAAAATTCGAAAGTCGCCACAATGGCCCAAGTCCAGTTGAAGCGAATGAAATGTTGGCCAAATTGGGCGTATCGTCAATTGACCAGCTAATTGACCAAACGGTCCCTTCTCAAATCCGCGCTCCAAAACCTTTAAATCTTCCAAAAGCATTGTCTGAGGTTGCTTATTTAAAGCGGATAGCGGAAATCGCAGAGAAAAATAAAGTTTTTAAATCTTTTATTGGTCAGGGTTACTATGATGTGATCCTTCCAGGTGTTATTCAACGTAATGTGTTTGAAAACCCAGGATGGTATACACAATATACACCTTACCAAGCAGAAATTGCACAAGGTCGTTTACAGGCGCTGTTAAACTTCCAGACCGTTATTTCTGATTTTACTGGATTGGAAATTGCAAACGCTTCATTGTTGGATGAAGCTACAGCTGCTGCTGAAGCGATGTTTATGCTTTATTCAGCACGTAAAAACAAAGATGCAAATGTATTCTTGGTTTCTGAAAATGCTTATCCACAGACGATCGACGTGTTAAAGACGCGTGCGCTTTCTTTCGGTATCGAGCTGAAAATTACAGCTATTCAAGAATCAGAGTTGACAGATGATGTTTTTGCTGCATTTGTACAATACCCCGCGGCGGACGGATCAATCATTGATTACAAATCATTTGCTGACGCTGCACACGGTAAAAATATTACAGTATGTGCGGCTGCAGATCTAATGAGTTTAGCCTTGTTGACTCCTCCAGGAGAATGGGGGGCAGATGTTGTTGTTGGTAACTCACAACGTTTTGGTGTACCAATGGGATTCGGTGGTCCTCATGCGGCATTCTTCGCTACACGTGATAGCTTCAAACGCAATATTCCCGGACGTATCATTGGTGTAACTTCTGATTCGAATGGAAAGTACGCCTTACGTATGGCTTTACAAACTCGTGAGCAACATATCCGTCGTGATAAAGCATCTTCGAATATCTGTACAGCGCAAGCTTTATTGGCTATTATGGCCTCTTTCTACGCTGTTTACCATGGTCCAGAAGGAATCAAAAATATTGCATCCCGTATCAATGCTTTAGCAAATTTATTGGATCAAGCTTTACAGTCTTTGGGTTATACTCAATTGAATAACGCTTACTTTGATACTCTACGTGTAGATTTAGGTGGGCACGCTGGCGCTTTAAAATCTGAAGCGTTGAACAACGAATTGAACTTCTACTACAATGGTTCACAAGTTTCTATCGCTATTGATGAAACAACGACATATGAGGATATCAAAACGATCGTAAAAGTGTTTGCAAAAATTCAAGGCAAAACATTGAACGATGTAGATTTCGATACGCTAGAGGAAAACTTAAGCTCTTCGATTCCTGCGGAATTGATTCGTACTTCAGCTTACTTAACTCATCCAAACTTTAATAGCTACCATTCTGAACATGAAATGTTACGCTATATTAAATCGTTGGAAGCGAAAGATTTATCATTGTGTCATTCTATGATACCATTGGGTTCATGTACAATGAAGCTGAATGCGACAGCTGAAATGACTCCAGTTACCTGGGCGAGATTTGGTGGATTACATCCATTTGCACCAACAGATCAAACTTCTGGTTACATGCAGATGATCGGTGAATTGAACGATTGGTTATCAGAGATCACAGGTTTTGCTAAAATGAGCTTCCAGCCTAATTCAGGAGCGCAAGGTGAATATGCAGGTCTAATGGTTATCCGTGCTTATCATGAGAGCCGCGGCGATCATGGTCGTAACATCTGTTTGATTCCAGCTTCTGCACACGGTACAAACCCTGCATCGGCTTCAATGGCTGGTCTGAAAGTGGTGGTAGTGAAATGTGATGAGCTTGGAAATATTGATATCCCAGATTTAAGAGCAAAAGCAGAAGAACATGCTGCTCACCTGAACTCTTTAATGGTAACTTACCCATCTACACATGGTGTATTTGAGGAATCTATCATTGAAGTTTGTGAAATCATTCACGCCAATGGTGGTCAGGTATATATGGATGGAGCAAACATGAATGCACAGGTAGGTTTGACTAGTCCGGGCCATATTGGTGCTGACGTTTGTCACTTAAACTTGCATAAAACGTTCTGTATTCCACATGGTGGTGGTGGTCCAGGTATGGGGCCGATCGGTGTTGCTAAACACTTGGTGCCTTTCTTGCCAAACCATCAAGTTGTTTCTACTTCAGGAGAAGAAGGAATTACTGCTGTTTCGGCAGCACCATTTGGCTCAGCATCAATCTTGATTATCTCCCACGCTTATATTTCGATGATGGGTGGTGAAGGGTTGACTAACGCTACACGCACAGCAATATTGAATGCAAACTATATTAAAGCACGTTTGGAGAATGCCTACCCAGTACTTTATTCTGGTAGCAATGGTCGTTGTGCGCATGAGATGATCTTAGATTGCCGTGGATTCAAAAATGTAGGTATCGAAGTTGCTGATATCGCAAAACGTTTGATGGACTACGGTTTCCATGCACCAACAGTTTCTTTCCCTGTTGCGGGAACATTGATGGTCGAACCAACAGAGTCTGAATCTAAAGCTGAATTGGATCGTTTCTGTGATGCATTAGTTGCCATTCGTCGGGAGATTGCTGCGGTTGAATCTGGCGAAGTAGAACAAGCAAATAACGTATTGAAGCATGCTCCACATACAGCAGCAGTCGTTACTGCAGATGAGTGGGATAGACCTTACAGTCGTCAAACTGCGGCTTATCCGTTGGAGTACGTAAGAGAGCGTAAGTTTTGGCCTTCTGTAGGTCGTGTAAACGACTCTCAGGGAGACCGTACATTGATTTGCTCATGTCCTTCTATCGAAGAATATGCCGAGGCGTAATAGTCTTAAAAATAATATGCTTAAAGCCTCTCCACATCGGAGGGGCTTTTATTTTTACTGACAATTTAGAAACGGTCATTATATTTTTGTTATACAAAATGTATTGACTTTTAGTGTGAGACGAATTGGGGCTAGGCAAATAAAGCATTATACTGTAAAAGGTTTAATCCAGACGAGTTTATTTGCAGGAGTCTGGGAATATTTAAGGCTTTTAAATGAAGCCTTTATAAACCAAAAGGATAGGCACAGAAAAGAATGGAAGTATGAGGATTCCCAAACATTCTTGAATAAGTTCGGAAAAACGAATAGGGCTATTTTACTGCTATATTTTAAATAGTTGCGCCTATTAAATCATTTTTTTATCTTTCTAACGTTTTATCTAAAAAACTGATAATCATGAAAAGACAATTGAGCGTAATGTCCCTATTATTGGGTGCAGCTATTTTGATCACAAGTTGCGGTAATCGCAACGAATCCAAGGATGGTGCAGCAGATGATAATGAAACAAGTGCGGGAATCTCGGATGTGGTTAAAGGGGTATCTAATCTAGATAACCTGACTGACGGTGCAAAGAAAATGGAAGAACTTCAGACCAAACTAAAATCTGAAAAACCATTGAGTTCTGACGAATTAAAAGCATTTCTCCCAGAAAGTTTAGACGGTTTGAAAAGAACATCTTATTCTGCCGGCTCAATGTATGGTGTCAGTGTTGTTTCTGGCGACGCAACGTATACTGTCGATGATCAAAAGGACATTAAAATAAGCATTATTGATGGTGCGGGTGAAACTGCTTCCGCTATTGTTAGTCTTGCTCAAATGGGTTTTATGGTTGATTCAGAAAATATTACTGATACAGAAGTAGAGAAAACGGGTGATTTTGAAGGAAAGCGTGCAAAAACAACCGATAATAAAGGTGTAGAAGGTTCGACACCAAAGAGTTCAGAAATCAGTTACCTTGAAAAAGATCGTTATTTGATCACACTAAGAGGCAATGGGTATAGTTTAGATGAGCTGAAGGCATTCATGGGTAAATTGAATGTAAGCGCTTTAAAATAAAATATCGATACGTTACATCGATCTCAAAAAGTCCAGCTATTCCGTCTGGACTTTTTGATGATCAGCTATTCATGTGCGGCTAATCACTCGAAAACAATTGGCAATTTCATTGGAGCCTCCTCTGAAAAGGAAGATTATTGTATCATTTTAGGGTACAATCACACCGATATCCTATTTTGGAAGTATATTTGTGTTGAAACATTTCGATATGAGGATAACATCACGATTCAATCTTTTTATTATTGCAGCATTGATCACATCTTGTGCTGGCAATAAATATGCTAAGACCGAAAAGGTATATAAAAACCAAGCAAAAGAGTTTTCTAAGCTGTATCGCCAGTCTCCTGTATCTGGGCAGTTGGAGAAAGTCAATGTCAAAGATCAGCAGTGGATCGCCTCCATCAATTTCGGTATCCGAAAGCCTAATTTTGTGGTCATTCATCATACAGCTCAAGATTCGTTAGGACAGACAATCCGTACGTTTCACTCTGCGAAAGCCGGAGTAAGTTCACATTATGTTGTGGGGCGGGATGGTAAGGTAGTACAGATGGTGAATGATCTATACCGGGCACATCATGCTGGTCTGGGTAAGTGGGGAAATGATACTGATCTGAACTCTTCGTCGATAGGTATCGAGTTGGATAATAATGGGACGACAGACCCCTGGACGGATGCACAGATAAATGCGTTGGTTCAGCTGCTGAACTATTTGAAAAATACCTATAAGATTCCTCAGGCAAATTTTATCGGACATATGGATCTGGCACCTTCGCGTAAAAATGACCCATCACGATTCCCTTGGAAAAAATTGGCAGATCAGGGATTTGGCTATTGGTATGAGGAATTTTTAGAAACGCCGCCAACCGATTTTAATCCAAAAATGGCTTTGCGTATTATTGGCTATGATGTCCGTAATCTGGATGCAGCCATAAAGGCTTTTAAAATTCACTATATTCAACAAGATGTGAATACCGCATTTTTGAATGAAAACGATCTAAAGATTATGTATTCCATTTATAAAAAATACTTATAGTGGTTTCTTGATCAGTATAAAATGAGGGGAGCAATTTGTTATAGAATTGCTCTTTTTTATTTGCAGGACTAGCGGCCCCTAAAGCTTCTATTAGCGTGCTGTTGATGGAGTTTGGCCATGATACGGAGGACGTCGATCTGCTTTTATCGCTACAGGCCTTTTTGATGATCTTATTTCTTGTATTTGTCCAAATAGGTTTCAAATACACGTTGATAGATGAGTTTGAACCAAGGGGTAAATTTCTCTGGAAAGTGCGCGATCTCATCTTCGATCTGTTGCTGATCCATATATTGTATGGCTGCTACTTCTGCAACATTAAAATTAGACTCACCATTGAATTTTCCAATAAGTACATGATCAAATTCATGCTCGGTAAGGCCATTGTCAAACTCGGCTTTGTATACAAATGAAAATGCATCATACATGTCTGATGCCCTGATCCGGAGTTCTTCCATCAGACGACGTTCGGCAGCATCTAGGTTGCTTTCTCCAAGACGTTGGTGCGAACAGCAGCTGTTAGTCCATAAACCGCCGCAATGATATTTGTCCAAAGCCCTTTGTTGCATGAGCAACTGACTCTTGTCATTGAACAAAAAGACACTGAAAGCTCGATGTAGTAAACCCTTCTCGTGAGCTTCGTATTTTTCCATACTTCCAATGACAATATCATTGGAATCGACTAGTATTACATTTTCTTGCTTCATAAGGCTTAAACATAAATATAGTCCAATTTAATCAAATTGGACTATATAAAAAATTATAGCAGAGATTTATGTTATACGGTTTTTACAAATTTCTCGTCGTAATTTTCAATGTCAATGATATAACCGTTCTTAATTAAGAATTCAAATAGTGGTTTGGCTTCTTCCGAGACCGGCATATTTTGCGTTGTGATGATTTTATTTTCCTTTTTCAATAGATATGGATAAGCATAAAGCTTTACATTTTTATTGAACATACCTGAGATGTAGGATAATAGTTCATTGGTGTACAGTTCTTTATTGTAGTTATCGGAATTGAAGATATTTTTTAAGTTATAAACGTTTGTTGCAATTCCGATATTTTTAGGTTTGAAGTTGCTTATAAACTCCGCTAGATGATTATTTCTACGGAAGTTGCTGACGATAATGTTATTGCCTGTGGCGCATAGTTCATCTGCTCTCGACGCAAATTCCTGTAGATCCTCATCCGTGATCTCATGTGTATCTTCCAATACATTACCCATTAACACCTCGATCAATACAACGGTATCGCTGTCCGTTGCCCCCGTATTTTTCTTAAATTGCTCGACAGCAAGGTTAAACAAGTCAAAGTTAGGAAGTGATTTCTGGCGGTATTTTGTACGAAGTAAGATGATATTCTTTTTGTACAAATAATCCTTGATCTGTACCGCTTTACCATCTGGTTGGAAAATAGCTGCCTTTGCAAATCCTTTGGCAATGAGATATAAGTTGATCAGCCGTTGGCTGACATTTTCAAACAAAGGACCGTTTAACTTAACTAAATCAATTTCGACCGATCCGACAGATAAATTATCAACCAAGGATTCAATCAGGGTCTGCACATTTTCTGTGTAGTAATAAGCCGCAAACAGCAGGTTCACACCGATAATGCCCAGTACTTTTTGTTGCAGCTGATTGTCACTGTCCAAAAGTCTGACGTGGACAATAATGTCATTTGTAGGGCCACCGACCTCGTGCTGAAAACGTAGACCAATCCAGCCGTGAGGCTCATTGGTTTTGGTGAAGTTAAGCGTGGTAACAGTGTCCGCAAAGGCAAAGAATTTTTTGTTGCAATACTTATCGCCATGTAGTCGTTGCGTCAGTAAGTTAAATTCATGGGAAAGCATCTTTTTTAAGCGGGTTCTGCTGACATATCTGCCGTCTTCTTCCTCACCGTAAATCGCGTCACTAAATGCCATGTCATAAGCCGACATTGTTTTTGCAATTGTGCCTGAAGCGGCCCCTGCATTGAAAAAGTTTCGTGCGACTTCCTGTCCAGCACCGATCTCAGCGAAGGTTCCATAAATCTCGGGATTTAGATTTATTTTCAGGGCCTTGCGCTTGGTTTCAAAAATTTCTCTTGCCATAGCACAAAGGTACAAAAATCAAAAGTCTAGTGAAAATTAAAGTATGAAAGAGAAAAACAGAATAAAATTAGGCTTGTTTTATAACAAGCCTAATTTATTAAAAGCATAGAATAATGCGCTACTGTGTAATGCCTGGCTAAATTTGTTTTCCAGCAACATTGTTTTCGCTTCCTCAAGTGGGATAAGAAAAACGTCAATCTCCTCATGTTCGTCTAGATCTTGTTCTTGAACTTTCTGTCCACCTGTCATGAGGTAGGTATACGTGATATTGCCACTTGTCGCAGGATTGGCATAGAGGCTCGCAATCTCTTCAATTTTATCGAACCGATATCCCGTTTCTTCGAGCATTTCCCGGACTGCGGCGTCTCGTGGATTTTCTCCTGGCTCAGTGGTACCGGCCGGAATTTCCAATGAAATGATACCTGCACCATGGCGGTATTGCCGGATTACTAATAGCTCATTTTGTGCAGTGATGCCGACCATATTGACCCAATCCGGATATTCCAGGACATAATAGTGATCATTAATGCGCCCATCGGGTAGTTCGCAAGTATCCCTACGTAATGTTGCCCAAGGTTCCTTACAAATATATTCCGATGATAATCGTTTCCATTTTTCCATTTATCCAACTATATCTTTCATCATACGGTCTACCTTTTCCTCCAATATATTTTGAAGGCTTGGGTAATTACTTTTATCTTGAAGCGTCCCCTTAACGGAGCAATAGAATTTGATTTTGGGCTCTGTACCCGAAGGTCTAGCTGAAATCACGTCACCATCCACAGTGATAAACTGTAAGACATCCGACTTTGGAAGAGTAATTTCGCTTTTACGGCCTGTTTTCATGTCCGTTGTTTGGGAGAGCTCATAATCCCTAATTTCTTTGACTTCGATTCCGCCAAGTGTAGTAGGTAGATTTTGGCGTAGACCCGCCATCATAGCTTGAATTTCCTCAGCTCCAGCTTTTCCTTTTTTTGTTAAGGAGATCAGTTTTTCCTGATAACAACCAAATTCTTGATAGATGTCTAACAAAACTTCATATACAGTCTTGCCTTTTGACTTAAAATAGGCAGTCATTTCTGCCAAGAATGCACATGAATTAGGCGCATCCTTATCCCGGACTAAATCGCCGACCAAGTAGCCATAGCTTTCCTCTCCACCGGCAAGATATTGTGCTGAAGCGCCTAGTTTTGTTATCAGTTCGCCGATATATTTAAACCCGGTGAGTGTTTCATAATGAGCAACATGGTAATGGTTTGCAATGTCAGCCTGAAGGTTGCTGGTTACAATCGTTTTCACAATATAAGGGTTGTTGCCCAATTGTTTTAGATCACTTTTTGCACTCAGCACATAATAGATTAACAAACTGCCAATTTGATTACCATTGAGTAATTGAAATTGCCCCTGACTGTTTTTAACCGCGATCCCAACACGGTCCGCATCTGGATCGGTTGCTAAAACAAGGTCTGCATCAATCTCTTCCCCTTTTTTCTTCGCTAAGGCCATGGCATCCTCCTCCTCAGGGTTAGGATAGATCACTGTAGGGAAGTTTCCATCGGGAGTCGCTTGTTCGGTGACCACAGTAACATTTTCAAAGCCCCATGAGGCGAGCATTTTAGGAACGATCGTAATTCCCGTACCATGTATCGGAGAATAAACTATTTTTAGGTCCTTTTGTGCCAGTACAGCCTCCGGGTGTATACTTAATGCTTTATTGGCATCAATATAAATTGGATCAATTTCTTCACCAACAGGAATTATATTTTGGGGATTCCCTTCAAATTGGATGTCTTTGACGCTGGCGATAGCATTGACCTCATCGATCACATTTTTATCATGGGGAGCAGTCAATTGCGATCCATCGTTCCAATAAGCTTTATAGCCATTGTATTCCTTAGGATTATGTGAAGCAGTCAACATGACGCCACTTTTACATCCAAAATGGCGGATTGCAAAAGATAGCATCGGTGTAGGACGCAGTTCGTTAAAAAGATAAACCTTGATACCGTTTGCTGCAAATACTTGGGCAACAAGCTGACCAAAGGACTGCGAATTGTTACGGCTATCGTAGGAGACAGCTACTTTTATTTCCTGGTTGGGGAACTGTTTTTTTAGATAGTTTGATAATCCCTGTGTAGCTTTTCCAATTGTATACTTATTCATACGGTTGGACCCCACACCCATAATTCCTCTTAAACCTCCTGTTCCAAACTCAAGATCCTTGTAGAATGAATCAATAAGTTCTGTCTCTGCCTGATCATCTATTAATTTCTGGACGGAGGCTCTTGTTTTCTCGTCATAACTGGAGGTTAACCAATCGTCGATTTTCTCTAGTATGTCTTTATCTAAATTTCCCATGATCGTTAAATATGGCTAAATGTAAAAAATTCTTTTATGCGTCACAACCTGCATAGGCGCGGTCTATGACTGTAATGTACCACTTTTCCCCCTCTTTTGTTACATGAAAAACAAAAGGTTCTTCGCTTTCGTTGGAAGTCATGATCGCTCGGTAGCTTCTGGTTTCTATATTTCTTAATCGCTGTAATTCGGTTTGATTAATTTTTGCATCTAAAATCTCATTCATGAATTTTGCTGTTTGTGACAGTTCATTCGGACGTGACTTCTTATCATAAAAAAAGCCTAGTTTGTCCCATTTCATTGTTCCACAGTCAAAAGTAGGTAGTTTTCCCGCTTTTAAAGGTCCTTTGTAACTCAGTTTTTCATACGAATGATATTCTGGTACTGGTTTGGAAAAGTCAAAACTACTTTGATGCACATATGAATCCAATGCCCCCGGACGATAGATGATATAGATCCCTAATTTTGGATGGATATAGTTGTTGATTGTTTTACTGTCTTGATCGGTATATGCTTTGGCAATTTTTTCCAATACTTCTTCAAGTGTTTCAGTATCCTCTTTCTTCACTTCTTTTACGATCGTGTCCGGTTTGCTTATTGTATCCAAAGGGATAGAATCCTGGGCAATTTTTACTGCCTTGTCTTCTTTTTTACTGTTTCTACAGGATACCACACCTATGGAGAGACAGATAAGAACAAAGAAAAAGAGATTTCTCATGTTATTTTCGTTTATTATATATTATTTTTTTGAAGTCAAGTTTTCGATGATCGATTTTAATATAGACCGTGTTGATGGTAGCCACCATTGCTCGAGAATAGCTTGAATAGTTTCTTCTCTATTTTCGCGCAATTTAAGGATTATTTCTTTTCTGAAGTTTAGTTTAGAAGTCTGCCAGGTGTTTTGATTAAACTGCGTGATCTGTCTTATCTTCTTTGCTGCGGTATTAAAAAGTATTTCCGCTGGAACGACTTCATCGACTAAGCCCTGTGATTTTGCTTCCTGAGGAGAAAGCAGTTTTCCCTCGAGGAGATTCTGGTAAGCATATCGTTTCCCGATCCAAAAGGCATAAAGTTGAAAGATACTTTCAGGAACGATAAGCCCAACAGGTATTTCATTAAGTCCTATGACAAAATTACCCTCTGCCATGATCCTATAATCGCAACATAAGGCAAACACACAACCTCCAGCAGGGCTATGTCCAGATATGGCGGCAGCTATCGGTTTAGGGAAAGAGGCCAGTAGCGATGTTGCCTCCAAAAAAAGATTCCAGAATTCCCGGATTTGATCCTCGTCATAACCGAATAAGGTTATTAGGTCAAGACCGGCACTAAAAAAGTTTTCCTTACCGATAAGAACCGCTCCGCGCACGGCATCGTTTTCTTGGCCAGATTCCAATGTCTCTATAAGCTCTTTCAATAGCTGTGTATCGATGGCGTTAGACTTTCCCCGATCCAAAAAAATACTTAAAATATGGTCTTCTATTTTGGTTTTGATATGCTCCATAACGAATTTATATAAATTTATAACGGTTTGTTCGGGTTGCTATTGTGGTTTTACATCTATTAAATATTCAAGATGGGAAATTTTACCCTCCATGTCAATTCCTTCGATGGTAATTTTATAAGTTCCGGGTTCATCAGAAGTGAAAAAATCAAATTTGGTTTTTCCATTTTTCTCTGTGACCAAATTAGGCTCCCAGGCGATGGTTGTTCTCAGGTCACGCTTCAGTTCCTGCTTTTGCGTAGTATTATACTGTGGTTTGAAAAAGCTACGGTTTACATGTAATCCTTTCGGTACAATAGTGACAATCCCAGTCGGTGTATAGGACGCTGAAAATGCTTCACCAGATTTACTCGTAATGACCAATACACCGTTTCCGCCATACATACCATAAATGGCGGTATTGCCTATGCTTCTCAGCACCTCGATACTTGCGATGTCCTGAACATTGATCATGCTGATCTGATCCGCCTCAATGTACATTCCATCTAAAACAACCTGCATGGGACTACCCCCGTTCATTCCCATCGATCGGGTACTGTAAGGGACTCCATTTCGGAAGATCACGCCCACTAGTCTCCCCGCGAGACATTGTTCCAGGGTTGTGCAGGTCGATAGATCTTCGGCAGATATGACCTGATCTGCATGGCCGGGGCCATTGAGATTTCTTGAATTTTTGTCTGCTTTATTGGTCCTTACCCTGTTAACTTGGACTTCCTCTAATTTAATACTTTTTTGAATAATACCAGCAGCTTCCAGTTCTGTCAAAAATTGCTGGCTACCTTTGAGCTGATCGATCAGTTTGCTGTTTACATCATTCGCGATCAATGGCTGGTCTTTGCTTTCTGTAACTGCTGGAACTGCGGTCTCGTCGACAAGTATATCGACCCTATTCTTCTCCTTCGGACCATTCCCGGTTACTATAAATTTAATACTGTCGGCGAATAAGAGATCTTCAAAAACAAATCGACCATCATTATTTGTCAATGTATCTATACTCAGCATCATATTGCTGGTTGGTACTAGGGTCACTTTAGCATTGGGAACGACCGCTTTGCGCCCAGTTTTCTTTACAGTTCCCGAGATCGTGAGACCTTTTTCTGGTGGATAGAGATTATTGGTTGGAAGGAGAGAATTCTTCCAATCCAGTATACGCCAGCCTTGGATCAACATGAGGTTGTCAAGCTCACTAAACCGGATGTTATTTAGATCTTCAAAATAATAATTGGGGCGCTCTATAAAACCACGGAGATCGGATTTGAGTAGAAGCTCCGAGATTATGGAAGAATAATATTGGTCTGTGGTAGAGTCGACTTTACTTAGATTGACTACAGCTGCGGAGAGTGCCGCTATTTTTGAGGTATCGCTACTGCCTTCTTTAACGGAGAGGTTTGCGATGACCTGGTCTCTCGTCGCAAAGGAGGATTTATTTAATTGGATCGCTATTGGAAATATTGTTTTAGGAGCATTGTAATTAAAGACGAGCCTCTCGATGATGGGAGTCATCTGCTCATTAAGTACAGATAGTTGAATCACTCCCGAAGGAAGATCCTTTTTGGGAATGTTGAAAAGAATCTCTGGTCCATTTAATTTTTGCTTTACAGCATGTAGTACGATGCCGTTATATTGTGCGATTAGATAAACCTCTTTGCCGGTTACCAAATCGTTAGTGGAGGATAATTGGGCTGCAATCTTGTCTTTTAAACCCGAATTTACGGTGAGTACATAGCCTGAGGCTGCTACTGGAGGCAGTGGGGTGCTTACCGAATTTCCATCCGGGAAGATTGCTGTGGCAATATATTTTTTTCCAGTGCTTAGAATTAGCGGCATGCTTCCCATACCAAGGGTATTGGTCTCAAATTCGATGATCGGCGCCTGGTTTTCCTCCCCGATTTTGATTTTTGATTTTATACCCAAGCCTGCGGGGCTAAGCACCTTGACTCCAGTTTTACTCAAGATATTGTTTACTAATTCACCGCTTTCAGGAAAAATCTGGATACTGTTTTGCTGATTTGGATTTGGGATAGTAAAACTCTTTAGAACACGTCTTTTATCTGAGGACAGGAATTGCAATGTTAATAGCCCGCCATTAAAGTTATCTTTGAGTTCAAGTGCTATTGTTCCATTTTTATTGGATTTTAACCGTCCAGTCTTTTCCTTCTGGCCATCTTGTTTGAGGGCATAGCTTACACTACTGTTTATGAGAGGTGCCCCCTGAATTGTTTTTAGATTGATCTGGAAGAAATTTTCATTTCCATTTTTAAGTAATGTGCTTTGGGTTATGACATTATCTGCTCTTCCGTTGGTAATAGGGATAATTCGCTCATAGAAATTGGATATGGAATCATTTTGCATCCAACGGGTGTACGCTCTAATTCTATACGAACCCTCTATGAGGGTGTCAGATAAGCTGAAATCACCAATGCCGAGCCCTAATGTTAGTGGAATTTTGATGCTCTTGATGACGTTATTTGTTGGGGAGATTAATTCGATATTGGCGATTTTGCTGATATTGCTCAAATAATTGAAAGGTGCGGTGGTGCAATACATTTTGAACCAAATATTTTCACCGGCCGAATAGTCATTTTTGTCTAGGTGTAGATAAATTTTTTCGGTTACATGATTTTCATGGTAAGACTCCAATGTCTGTAACGTTTGATCAATTTGAGCGAGCGCCCAGAAAGGAAGTAATAGGCAATTGACTAACAACAATATTCGAGCGTACATATGACTAATGTTTCTTGAAAATTAGAAAATATTTTTCCTTTAATCAACTTATAAATCAAAATATTATCGAATTGGAGCAGTTAAATTATTTGTATTGATGGTTTGGAGTTCTTTTGAACCGGAAAATAAATTTAAAATCCGTTTTTGAACCATCTTATGCCTGAAAATTAGCATAAAAAAAATATCTTTGTGCTATGAATATCCTAATAATCGGTTCCGGAGGTCGTGAATCTGCCTTCGCCTATAAGTTGTCGAAAAGTCCACGTTTAGGTCAATTATTTATTGCTCCAGGAAATGCTGGTACAGGAGCATATGGCCAAAATGTCAATATTAAAGTTACTGATTTTGAAGCTATAGCATCCTTTGTGTTGGAAAATGCTATCCAAATGGTAGTCGTGGGACCTGAAGAGCCATTGGTAAAAGGTATTCATGATTATTTTTTGAACCGTGCAGATTTGAAAGATATCCCAGTAATCGGTCCGCAACAGGAAGGAGCCCAATTAGAAGGCTCAAAAGATTTTTCGAAACAGTTTATGGATCGACACGGTGTACCTACCGCTGCATCACGTTCTTTTGATGTCGCGTCATTGGAGGAAGGATTGATTTATCTAGAGAGCCAAAAATTGCCGATCGTTCTTAAAGCTGATGGTCTGGCTGCGGGAAAAGGCGTTTTGATCTGTGAAACACTTGAAGATGCCAAAGCTGAACTAAAAGCGATGATTGCGGATTCCAAATTTGGAGAGGCAAGCCGCGTCGTTGTCGTTGAGGAATTTTTAAAAGGAATTGAGCTATCGGTATTCGTATTGACAGATGGAAACTCCTATAAGGTATTACCTTCTGCGAAAGATTATAAGCGGATAGGTGAGGGGGATACGGGGTTAAATACAGGTGGAATGGGATCTATTTCTCCAGTACCTTTTGCTGACGAAACATTTTTGAATAAGGTGGAAGAACGCATCATCAAACCAACTGTCGAAGGACTGAAGAAAGATGGTATTCCATATAAAGGCTTTATTTTCATCGGTTTGATGAATATTGAAGGGGAACCATATGTCATTGAATATAATGTTCGTATGGGCGATCCTGAAACGGAATCTGTATTGCCACGAATTGAATCTGATCTGTTGGATTTGTTGGAAGGCGTTGCGCAAGGAAATTTAGACCAACGTTCTTATACGGTTTCTCCAAAAACAGCTGTTACGGTGATGTTAGTGGCTGGGGGGTACCCTGGAGCCTATGAATCTGGAAAAGAGATCGCGAATATGGAAAACGTCAAGGAATCTATTGTATTCCAAGCAGGGACCAAGGAGCAGGATGGTAAGGTTGTCACTGCCGGTGGACGTGTAATTGCCGTTACGACATTACAAGACTCACTTTTTGATGCGCTTCAACAGGCTACTGCTGATGCCGGAAGAATTTATTTTGAAGGAAAATACTTCAGACGTGACATCGGTTTTGACCTCATCTAAAAAATATTTAAAATTATTTTTGTAATACTGATTTTAAGGTCTATATTTGCAACTCCAAAAACAAGAAAGCTTTTGGAGTTGCATTAAAAATGGCCCGTTCGTCTAGGGGTTAGGACGCAAGATTTTCATTCTTGAAACAGGGGTTCGATTCCCCTACGGGCTACAAAATAAAAACCTGCAAAATAGTAAATTTGCAGGTTTTTTTGTTTTTCAGTATCTACAAAGCCTACATTGATTCCCAAGAAAAAAGTGAAGAACAACCTTCATATGCAATTTCCTATCAAATGATGAAATTCCAGCTAAGTATTTGAGCAGGGTGCTTTTTCTTGAACCATTGTGTCCTTTGGTCAGTATATTCCTTCTCCGAATTCTACATCTCCTATGTGTAAGGCTAGGTGATTCCCATAAAATTTCTTTAAATTATTTATTTTAAGCATCTGATCTTTTTAAGATTTTCGCACTACGGTTTACATTCAATCTGGAATAATGACACATGATACCGCTCAAACTTTTATCTTACCCAAGTGGAGGCTGTCTGTATTCCCCCCGCCATAGCTCTCTACGAAAAATATATACACTTCATAAGTCGCTTCCTTTCTATGCTCTGGAATATTAACATCTTGTTTTCCAGAGATTAAGCTGTTTTTCGAGTCGTTCATCAAAAGTGGATATTCAACACCATTATCCGCTGCGCTATACAGGATTAAGAAGGAATCGTAAGACCTTGTGTCAAACTTCTTCTCCAGATAGGCATCATATTCCCAAGTAACCTGAAGCACTTGTTTTTCTTGATCGAAATCCACCGTGTAGGAAGTGATGGGATTGGGGCTTCCTTTGGCAATCATAAATTTCTGCCAGTTAACCACAAAACCGTCTCCTTCCTGGATAAGTGCTTCGTTCAGATTATAAGACATGGCGACATCGTATGCCCGCTTTGGATAGCTATACGCCTTATAACCTATCTTGATGATCGAATTTAACAGACTAATATGCGACCTCACAATTTTGAAACGCGTTCTACTGAGCAGCTGTTCAGGCGTAGGTGCCCGTTTTTTAATGCGCGGGAGAGAACGCACATAATTTCCTGTTTTCGTTAACACAAACACAACGGAACCTGCCTTCCCAGAAACAGTTCCATTAACGCCATTTTTGATGATTGCCATAACTAACTGATTATAATATGGATAGTTAAGATAGGCATTAAAGCCGAAACATCCTAATACCAGATTATACCTAATAACAATTTTCAATCAATTTTTAGACAGTGATCAGTCACTAATTATTCAGTTTATACTGAGTTATCACTGAGCAAATACTGAACGAGCACTGAACAAGTACTGTGAAAAGAGCTAATTTGATCTCTATTTGATTTTAATGTGTTGTCCCTAAAAAATATCGACAAAAGAAACTAACAATCATAAACAAAAGGATCCAAGATCTCAATCTGGACCAAAATGAAATAAATCTACTTTTCAAGGACTATATATCAACTAGCTGATGAGTTGTACAGAAAAAATAAATTCTTAGTAAGCTAGTTTATAGAGTATTGTATTATGGATGTTTTGGTTTGATACAAATACGCAGATTATTGAGATAATTCGATAGTCTCAAAAATTTTACGTTCCCTACTTTTGAGTAATCAATTATAAAGCGGAACATCTTAGAGAAATATTAGAAACCAAAATTTAAGAAATATCCAACAAATTTTTTTGAACGAAACAGACAGTACAATGCGAATGATTAGTAGAATGGTTTGAAGTAACTATTAAACGAGGAACAGAGAGTTTCTAATAAAACATCAAGCTGTGCCATGTTCGGGATTTGAAAACGGAAATAGAAAGTATTAGAAAAGTAATTTAAATAAATTAGGAAGACTTTGAAGCTATTGCACGAAAGTCTTTTTTCGCTGTCAAAAGCTAATACCATTTAGCTATAATTTAAAAAATCAATTATGTGTAAACTTTTAAAAGAAGTTCGCCCTTCAAAAGGACGGGCATCGATTCGTTCGTCCTAAAATTTCGACGTAAGGAAAACTAGTTAAGTCCCTGACATGCTTTCAACGAGATAAGCCTAAAGATAAAATATCCGGAAGCGGTCCACTGGGGTACTAAAAAAAAGTATTTGAAATAAATTCTAACCAATTAATAACTTATGAGAACAAAACAAGTAGCGGGCAGAGGCTTGTGTCAATGCGGCAGGCTCTGGGTCTTTATGATTCTCACCTTTGGTCTTTGGGCCTGCAAGAACGACACGCCGGCCATTGTTGCCGAAGCAAAACCTTTTGATCCTTCTAAACCAGTGGTCGTGTCTGATTTCAGTCCAAAATCGGGTGGTATGGGACAACGCCTAATTATTTATGGACAGAATTTTGGGAATGATCCAAAAAATGTTGCTGTGCTAATAGGTGGACAACAAGCAGTCGTTATTAATGCTTTAGGTGAGTCATTGTATTGCCTTGTCCCCAAACAGGCTTTCGAGGGGAATATCGAAGTTCGTGTTGGCGGAGTCGAGAAACCTGTCATTGGCCGGGCTGAAGCAAAGTTTGACTATAAACGTAAGCTGGTGGTATCCACGCTCGCCGGTTACAGGAATGCCCGCGGTGACGAACCTTGGAAAGATGGCAAGTTTAAAGATGCTGACCAAAACAAAATGGCCAGTGGTTTTTGGCTCTCCTCTTTTATGAAGTTTGACCCCACGAATCCCAAACATCTGTGGGTGACATTTGATGACAATAATGGCCTTTATCTAGTTAATTTTGAGGATAGCACGATTACCAAAAAGCGCTCCGATTTTAACCGTCCACGTAGTGTAGATTTTTCGGTAGATGGGAAATATATGATTGTGGCACAAGATCGAGGTGGAGAGAATGATGAATCTACCCTATTGTTTTCCCGTGCAAAGAGCTTTCTCGATAAAGAAGTACTGACCAAAAGTAGACAATGTAATGGGGCTTCCATTCACCCAGTTAATGGGGAAATGTATTTTAACAGTTATGCGAAGGGAGAGTTCTTCCGTTTCGATCTCAATCAGTATTTCACCGATAAAACTGTAAAAGCCGAACAGTTATATGTGATTCAGGATCCGGAGTGGGAATATCGGGCATTGATTCATCCGACTGGAAACTACGCGTATATTTTGGTGATTAATCAAGGTTATATTATGCGTGCGGACTATAATTGGGATAAAAAACGGTTTAATCAACCCTATTTAGTTTGCGGGAAGGTCCGTGAATCTGGCTATAAAGATGGGGTCGGATCCTCAGCCCGTGTCAATCAGCCCTACCAAGGGGTATTTGTCAAAAATCAAGCCTATGTGGAAGCAGGTAAGCCCGATGTGTACGATTTTTATTTTACAGACCTTATGAATCATGCCATTCGTATGCTTACGCCTGAAGGTGCCGTAACAACTTTTGCCGGCAGAGGTAGTTCAAGCCTGAATACTAATCCTTACGGTTATGTTAATGGAGATCTAAGGGCAGATGCTCGTTTTGATCGACCATCAGGCATTGCCTATAATGAAAAAGAACAAGCTTTTTATATCGGAGACCGGGAGAATAGGCGAATTCGTAAGATCGCACTGGAGGAAATGGATGAAAATGACCAAGATTAACCTGTGATAAGATGATGAATAAAATATTACTAACATGTATGGCGCTTCTCAGTTTCAGCTTGAGTGTTTTCGCACAAGAAATTGTGGAAGTAACGGGTGTCATTATTGATACTCAGAAGTCCCCACTGGTCGGTGTCAGCATCTCTGTGAAAGATGCCCCCGGTCTTGGGACGACCACGGATAGCAAAGGTAACTATAAGATAAAGGTAGAGCGTTACAAAACACTCGTCTTCTCTTCTGTTGGCTACCAAAAACAGGAAGTACTTGTGAAAGATTCACATATCATTAATGTGAGCTTGAAAGAATCGGAGACTAGTGTATTGGATGAGGTGGTGGTAACAGGTACGGGAACTCAAAAGAAGCTGACTTTGACGGGGGCTGCAAGTGGAGTCGATGTAGAAACCATGAAAGCCAACCCGACTTCAAGTATAACGAATGCACTTGCTGGAAATGTACCAGGAGTAATGGCGATGATGCAGTCTGGTCAGCCCGGTAGAAATATATCCGAGTTTTGGATACGTGGTATTTCTACCTTCGGTGGCGGTAGTGCCGCTTTAGTTTTAGTAGACAATGTCGAGCGCGATATCAATGATATAAATATCGAAGATATTGAAACATTTACAGTGCTTAAAGATGCAGCTATGACTGCAATTTATGGTTCTAGAGGTGCAAACGGAGTTATCTTGATCACAACTAAACGCGGTAAAGAGGGGAAGATCAACATCAATTTTAAGGACGAAACCATTTATAATACACGTACGATTACGCCTGAATTTGAGGATGGTGTTACTTATGCTAACCTATTAAATGAGGCCCGGATCACACGAAATTTTGAACCTATTTATCGTCCTGAAGAATTAGAAATCCTGCGTTTGGGATTGGACCCAGATCTTTATCCCAATGTCAACTGGAAAGATCTATTGTTGAAAGATGGTGCCATGACCTACCGGGCAAACCTCAACATGACTGGAGGCGGGGCTACAACGCGTTATTTCGTGTCGGGAAGCTATATAGATGAGGGTGGTATGTATAAAACGGATGAAACACTGCGCAACGATTATAATACAAATGCTAATTATAAACGGTGGAATTACCGTTTGAACGCGGATATCAACGTGACCAAAAGCACCGTATTGAAAGTTGGCGTCGCGGGATCACTGGACAAACGGAATAGTCCAGGCCTGGGTGATCAGGATCTTTGGGGTTCTTTTTTTGGATATTCTCCAATCAGTACGCCAGTACTGTATTCCAATGGCCGTGTACCAACAATAGGAGATGGCAATAAGATCAATCCATGGGTCATGTCAACACAGTCCGGATTCAATGAAAATTGGCAAAACAAAGTGCAGACCGATGTCACAATCGAACAGAACTTTGATTTTATTACCAAAGGTTTAAGACTTAGAGGGATTGTCGGCTTTGATACCTATAATAATAACAATATCACACGTATTAAATTGCCTGAATTATGGCATGCCGAACGCGCGCGTGATGAGAACGGAAATCTGATTTTTACGCATAAGGCTAATCCCAGAGAAATGGAACAGGGAGGGTATTCTGAGGGAAATAGACGGGAGTTTTATGATGTTATGTTCAACTATGACCGCAAAATTGGAGATCATAATTTAGGAGCAGTAGCACGTTTCACCCGGGATGCTTTTACCAAAACAGTTGATTTGGGCAATGATATCAAAAATGGTGTATCACGACGTAACCAGGCATTAGCCGGAAGATTGACCTATAATTGGAAGTCGCGTTATGTTGCTGATTTTAATTTTGGTTATACGGGTTCGGAAAACTTTGCCATGGGGCAACAATATGGCTTCTTTCCCGCTGTAGCAGCAGCATGGAATATCTCCGAGGAGCCTTTTGTCAAAAATAATGTTCCTTGGCTGAATTTGCTTAAAGTACGTTACTCCTGGGGTAAGGTGGGAAATGACCAACTTAAAATAGGCAACAACAACGAACGCTTCCCGTACTTATATACGATTGATGAAATTTGGCGTAGAGATAATAGTGGGAACCTTATACTGGACGGTGGCCAAAGGATTCCCGAAGGAGGGTATCAATGGGCTGACTATGGCCTAGATCGTTATTATGGTGGTATTCGGTATAGTCAGGTAGCTTCGCCCTACGTAACATGGGAAATGGCTACCAAAAATAACCTGGGTTTGGATATCGCTTTATTTCGCGATAAAATTGTCGCCAACTTCGATTTCTTTGATGAGAAACGTACTGGCATTTATATGGAACGAAGATTTTTGCCAAGCATGGTTGGTTTGGAGAGTATTCCAAGAGCTAATGTGGGTGGAGTAAAATCACGTGGTTTCGACGGACGCTTGGAATATAAACAGAAGATCGGTGAATTGAACCTTACGGCACGTAGCAATATCACCTATAGTAAGAACGAAATTACGGCAATCGATGAGGAAAATAACGTATATGGTTATCAAAATCAAAAAGGCTATCGTGTGGATCAGTCTATAGGATTGATCGCTTTAGGCTTGTTTAAAGATTACGATGATATTCGCAATAGCCCGAAACAACAGTTTGATAATAATCCACCGAATTATCAGCCCGGAGATATAAAATATAAAGATGTCAATGGAGATGGCATAGTGGATGATGGAGACAGGGTGGCCATAGGAGCGACGCGGAGACCTAATTTGGTTTATGGTGTAGGTGCTTCAGTGAGTTGGCGGGGATTTGACCTTAGTGTCCATTTCCAAGGATCAGGGAAGTCTACTTTTTCTATTTATGGAAAAACGGTGCAAGCCTTTCGTGAGGGCGAATGGGGGCAGGTAATGAAAGGTGTCATGGGCGATAATCGTTGGATTTCTGCCGACATATCAGGCGACCCGTCGACCGAAAATCCGAATGCATCTTATCCACGTTTAAGTTTTGGAGACAATATTAATAATTTCAGAGAGTCAACATTTTGGTTAAAAAACGGACAATATCTTCGTTTGAAAACCCTGGACATTGGTTATACACTGCCAAAACACCTGACCAATCGGATTAAGGCAAATAGTATTCGCCTGTTTCTCGTCGGCTCAAATTTATTGACCTGGTCAAAATTCAAACTTTGGGATCCGGAGCTGGCAACACCAAGGGGTGAGGATTATCCCCTCCCCAAGTCATTTACATTTGGCATCAATGTTAACCTATAAAATTAGAAAAAGATGCAAAGAAAGACATTATATATTGCGTTAATGCTCACTTTGGGCATTATTGTGATCTCATCCTGTAAAAAGGATTACTTAAAGTCCGACCAATATTTTAAAGATCGGATCACCTTGGAAAAAACATTTAAAAGCAAGCTGTATTCGGAGAAATGGCTGGCTCATGTATTTGAGGAGTTTAAAGGTGAAAATGCCGATGTCGGGAGTAAAGGCCTGACACCACACTGTTTCGCGGATGACATGTATTATGGTGATCGGGACAAGGATTACGATCCATCCAAAAATGAACTGTCCTATAATATGTTTAAAATGGGGTTATATACCGAAACTGATAAACAGGGTACATGGACTCAATCGTATCGCGGGATTCGGAATGCTTCGACCTTTATCCATAATATCTACATGAATACCGAGATGTCCGAGGCCGAAATCGTAGATTATCGGGGGCAGGCGCGTTTTGCGCGGGCTTACCTCTACTGGTTGTTGCTCCGTAAATATGGACCAATTCCGATACTGCCCGATGAAGGCCTGGATTATACAGATAGTTATGAAGAACTGGCTATTGCGCGAAACACCTATGATGAGTGTGCTGAATTCATCAGCAACGAGCTATTAACAGCTGCGAAAGAAATGGAAGCCCTTGGGATGAGACGTGGACAGGATGGTTCAGCCCGCCCTTCTGTGGGGGCAGCATTGGCTGCGAGGGCTAAGGTGCTTCTGTATGCAGCAAGTCCTTTGGCCAATGGGAATAATTCAGGGTATGCTGCCCGGTTGGTAGACAAGCAGATGAAACGCCTGTTGTCTGCCGATTATAAAGAAGAAAAATGGGCAAAGGCTGCAGCTGCTGCACGCGATGTCATCGAACTGGGGGTATATCGGCTTTACACCGCACCTTTTCAGGAAACGGGTGATGATGCAACAGTCAGACCTCCTCAGGATCATAATTTTTCGGATAAAAGCTGGCCAGCAGGTTGGGCGGACATTGATCCTGCTAAATCATATGCAGAGGTCTTTAATGGGACATTGACTGCTTCGGGTAATCCGGAGTTAATATTTACCCGGGGTAACAACCAGCCGAATGAGGGTATCGACCAAATGGTCATCCACCAGCTGCCGCGTTCAGCAACGGGATGGAATACACATGGACTGACACAGAAGCTAGTGGACGCGTACTATATGAATGATGGTACGGATGTACCGGGTAAGGATAAGGAAATCGGCCGTGGAAATGGTTCAAATCGTGTCAGTGGTTTTGTGACCCAGGAAAATTATGACAATAAAACATACAGACCGTTGCGTCCCGGTGTGTCCTTGCAATATGCAAATCGAGAACCGAGATTCTATGCTTCGGTGGCTTATAGTGGAAGTTTTTGGACATTGCTTAATGAAACAAAAGAAGAAAACCGCAATAAACAAATCTTCTATTATAGCGCTGACCCAAGAGGAAACGGCTTTAATTCAGCGAATGGCTATTGGTTGCGTACGGGTTTCGGGGTTAAGAAGTTTGTTCATCCCAGTGATACTTATGAAGGTGGAGTTGGCTCACGTATTATTCCTAAGGCGGAGCCAGCCATCCGTTATGCAGATGTATTGTTGATGTATGCTGAGGCGCTAAATGAGTTAAGCGGTTCGTATACGATTCCGTCTTGGCGTGGAGCAAGTTACTCGATCAGCCGTGACATTGCTGAAATGCAAAAGGGCATCCATCCTGTCCGCATCCGCGGAGGTGTGCCTGATTATTCGGCCAATATATATGGGAATAAGAATGAACTGCGTAAAACATTGAAAAGGGAGCGCTTTATTGAGCTTATGGGCGAAGGTCAGCGCTACTATGATTTACGCCGTTGGATGGATGCGCCTGTTGAAGAAGCATTGCCGGTGTATGGCTGTAACGTTTTGATGAACGTAGAGGAACGTGACCTTTTCTATCAGCCCGTGGCGATCTGGACCTTGAAGACAACCTTTGCTGACAAAATGTGGTTTTGGCCGATTAGCCATACCGAACTTAAGCGCAATAAGAATCTGACTCAAAATCCTGGATGGACTTATAATGATTAACTAAATATGCATTTTATGAACAAGTCATATATACAGTTGTTGTTCCTCACTTTACTTGCTGTCTGCGGCTCTTGTAATGATGAATGGAAAGAGGAACAGTTCGAACATTACATTTCTTTTAAAGCTCCCTTGGAAAGTGAGGGGGTAGCGAATATCTATGTTCGTTACAAGGATGGGCAAAAGACCACCTTTATGCAGCCACTGGAAGTCAGCGGGTCGACAACCAACGATAATAATCTTTCGGTCAAGGTTGGGGTGGATGCTGATACATTGGGTATCCTGAATTACGAACGATTCCAGACGAGGACGGATTTTTATTACAAACAGCTCAGTACTAACTTTTTTTCGATTCCATCAGCGGTGGATATCAAGTCTGGAGAAAATACCGGATTAATGGCCATTGATTTTACATTGAAGGGTATTGATATGACCGAAAAATGGGTGCTTCCCTTGGCTATTTTGGATGATCCGGGGGCTAAATATAAGGTCAATCCCCGGAAGCATTATAAAAAAGCACTATTACGCATCAACCCTTTTAACAATTACTCCGGGACCTATAGCGGGACGGCCTTGAAGGTTGTTATGGAAGGACATGAAAATGAAACCCCGATCGTAAAAAGTCAAATCAAAAGTTATGTTGTCGATGAGAATACAATCTTCTTTTATGCGGGTAATATAGATGAAGAGCGAAAGGACCGGAAGAATTATCAAGTTTTTGCAACATTCAATGACAAGGGTGGGGTAAGCTTTCGTGCCGTAAATCCAAATATGAAGTTCGTTGTCAAAAAAGATGCAAGTTATACTGTTTCAGAACAGATGGACGCCGTCCGTCCTTATTTATTGCATCGTTATATCACCATCAATAATGTGGATTACGAATTTACCGATTATACGCTTGTTTCTACTACGGCGATCAAATTCAAGGTTTCTGGTTCATTGATTTTGGAGCGTCAGCTCAATACACAGATTCCAGATGAGGATCAAGCCATTGAATGGTAAACTTTATCAAACCATTCGGCGAGCTATTGGTTATATCATAAGGTATAAAAAATAGTAGTTATGATTGGTATAGTAGGTGGCCTAGGTCCTTATGCAGGCTTGGATATAGCCAAGAAAATTATAGATGAAACAGTGGCAAGTTCCGATCAGGAACACTTGCCACTGTTATTGTTTTCCTGCCCTAATTTGATTCCAGATCGTTCCGCATATTTATTGGATAAATCGAAGGAGAATCCAGGAAAGGCAATAGCGATGATTTTAAAACAACTGGAGCAGGCTGGCGCAACGATTGCGGCAATTCCTTCGAATACAGCGCATGCAGAACCGATTTTTTCAGTTATTCAGGATGAGATGGTACGTTTAGGGAATGAACTGAAGTTGCTTCATATTGTCCATGAAACGGTGCGCTTTGTCCATGAAAATTATCCAGAGAGTACAATAGGTGTGTTATCGACGGCAGGTGAACAGGCTTATAGCCAATATCGGGAAGCTTTTATGAAAAAGGGTTTTCCTATTGTGGAACCTGAAGGTGCACAGAAAGAAAAGGTAAACAATGCTATCTACGATAAAGATTATGGTATTAAGGCACAACCAGCACCCATAGCCAATAAGGCAAGAGAAGATTTACTAATGGCGATGGATGACTTGAAAAAACAAGGTGCTCAGGTGATTATTTTGGGATGTGCCGAATTGCCATTGGCTATTCCAGAAAAAGATCATAATGGAATGGTTGTAGTTGATCCCAATAGAATTCTTGCCCGGGCACTTATTCTGGCGGTTACCCCTGATAAATTGAAAGTGCTCTAAGTGAGTTTTTGTCAAATTGGCAGAATTTTTCGGGAAACGCTTGTTGGTATGAGTTTTGCCCTCTGATTAATAGTTGTTTATATAGCAGGAGGAACAGATGCAAAAGATCATACACCGAGAAAACGATCGTGGCCATGTTGATTCTGGTTGGTTGAAAAGTGCCCACTCGTTTAGCTTTGGGCAATATTTTGATCCAGAAAAAGTAAACTTCGGGGCTTTACGCGTATTAAACGATGATCAGGTTGAAGGGGGGCAGGGCTTTGGTCGCCATTCTCATGACAATATGGAGATTGTGAGCATACCTCTGGAAGGAGTACTTTCCCATCAGGACAGTATGGGCAATGTCCGAAACATTGAAACTGGAGATGTACAAATTATGTCTGCAGGAAAGGGAGTAAAGCATTCGGAGTTTAATGGGGACCAGAAGGAGCTTGTTAAGTTTCTTCAGATCTGGATAATACCCCATGAAATGAATCTTACTCCTGGTTATGACCAGAAGTCTTACCTACATTTGGACCGTCATAATAAGTTTGTAACCATTGTGTCCCCTGATGTTTCCGATCCAGATGCGGTTCATATTCATCAAGATGCATATTTCAATATTGTGGACTTGGATGAAGGGAATACAATCCCGTATACTGTTCATTCTGAAAGAAATGGAATTTATCTTTTTGTGCTAGAGGGCAAGGTACAAGTGGCCGACGAAACATTATCGAGGAGAGACGCCATGGGCATCTACGAGTTGGATAACATTGAGATTAAGGCTGAGTACAATGCAAAATTGCTGCTGATTGAAGTTCCAATGTTTTAGTACTGGAAACATACGCCTTTCATGTATTTGATAATGCTTGATTTATTGTTCGGTTAGACCAGGGATACATGGAAAAAAATCTAAATAGCTACTATAAAAATAGGGGGTTCTGTAAAAGGTACTCCTTATTTTTTGTAAATTGGAGTAGGAATAGAAGTAAATCCCATGGACAATTTATTACATGCTTTTGAGGGCAAGGACGTCTTACTGATTATGTTATCAGTGTTGATTGGGCTGTTGATTGGCGTCGAACGCGAATACCGCAATAAATCCGCTGGATTACGGACTTTTATACTGGTGAGTTTTGGCTCCTGCCTTTTTACTATTATTTCGTTGAAGATAGGTGTCGGAAATCCAGATCGGCTAGCAGCTAATATTATTACAGGAATTGGTTTTTTAGGGGCTGGAGTAATCTTTAAAGAAGATAATAAAGTTAGCGGAATTACAACAGCAACAACGATATGGGCAACCGCATCTCTGGGAATGTGTGTCGGCACAGGGAATATTTTTTTAGCCTTTATCGGTGTAGGGTTGGTTTTAGTGATTTTGGGGCTGTTGACCTATTTACAGACTTATATTGATAATTACCATAAAATTAAAGACTATGAGCTCCAGACCTTATCTGAAGCAGATTTTGAACATACAGAGCAATTGATCAGACAGATGGGGTTTAAAGCAACAATTGTAAATCAACGGTATAATAAGGAAAGTCTAAACACTACCTGGCGATTGACAGGCAACATAAATCAACATAAAGAGCTCGTTAAAGTTTTGCGAAGGGATAGACAAATTGTTGCATATCAATATTAGGAGGTTGCGCCAAAATCTGAATCTTGTACAGGAGAGATCTTTTGCAACAACTGATTCACTTCGTCTTCGGTTGCGGTCAATTTTGCCCGACATACCTCAATGAGATCAGATGCACGTTTGATTTTCTCTGCAAGTTCATCAATATTTGTTGTTCCATTCTCAATTTCTTTTACAATCGTTTGTAATTCATTGAAGGCATCGGTATACGTATATTTTTGTTCCATTGTATGCTATCTCTTTAAATTTTTCACGCTAATATAGTTCCGGTTAGTTGTTTTCGGAACTGGTGCTAAGCGCCTTCTTATCCGTTACAGTACTTGTAATTTCGCCATCTTCCACCATCGTTTGGATCAGATCACCCGGAGATATCTGATCGATAGATTGAAGTAACTTGCCGTTGACTTTTGTAATGGAAAACCCTTGTTTAAGCAGCCTCCGCGGATCAGAAAGCTGGATAATCCGTTCGGTATGCGCCAAGGCCGTTTTATGTTCATAAAAGCGTAGTTTGATCAGCGCAGCCAGTTCGTGCTGAATCTGTTGAATATTGGTGCGCGCAGTCTGAAGTTCTCTTTTCCCAACCCATTGGATATGCGTTGCTATTTGAGCCAAAGTATTCCTTTCTTCCTTAAAACGAGTAGAGATCAGTAGCTGGATGCTTTCAGTTGCTTTGTCAATAGGAACAGAAAAATTATGAAACTTTTGAATGAGAAAATCAGCCAGCTCACTTGGTGTGATTGCATTTTTGTAGGCCACCATCTCACTCACAGTATAGTTGGTAGAATGACCAATTCCGGTCAATACAGGAATAGGGAAGATTGCTATGGCCCTTGCCAACAAATAATTATTGTAGCTCGATAGGCCAACCTCACCGCCACCGCCACGAATAATGGCAACCACATCAAATTCAGCTATTTTATCGGCAATGATCGCAAGTTGATTGATGATTGATGGAATAGATTTATCACCCTGTAAGAGCGCCGGAAATAAGGTGCATTCCAACCGATAGCCCCAAGGATTTTGATTGATAATCTTGTAAAAATCGGAAAGGCCTTTACTTGTTTCCACCGAAACAATGGCTAGTCTTTTTGGAAGCGTTGGGAACGGAACTGATTTATTAGCCTCGTAAATACCCTCTTCTTTGAGCTTTCTTATGCTATCCAACTTCTCTTTCTCCAGCTCTCCCAACGTAAAAGTTGGATCAATATCGACAATCCTTAAGCTCAAACCATACATCGGATCATAGGAAATACTTGCTTGAAATAACATCGTAATACCCTCCCGTAGGGGTTCTTGCGCAATTTTCAGAAAATTGTTGTTGATTCGGGTGAAGTCTGCTTTCCACAAAGTTGATCTGATCTCGGCTACAATTTTACCGTCTTGTTTTTCAACGAGCTCTGGGTAACAATGTCCGGAATGTGTATAATGGTTGAGTTTATTCATCTCCGCCTTAATCCAATATAAGCTCTTGTAACGCTCAGCAAGCGTTTTTTGAATACTTTTGCTAACCTCCAAAAGGGAAAATATTGTTTTATCTTGAATCAATTCCGGCATTAATCAAACTTACAGAAAAAAAAAGATTTATACTTGCTCATGCCAAAAATCCCTATACTGAGGCTGTAAAAAACTGACGTAACAAAATTGATTTTTTTAAGGGAAAGGACTTTGCTTTTTTATTTTATTCGTATTTTTATTTGATAGAACCTAAAAAACGATAAAATCAGAATGAAAAAAGGATTTTTTGGGGTGTTATTTGCAGGTTTGTTCTGTATTGGCCCCTTGTTCGCTCAATATAAGTCGACCATAAAGAATGAAACCATACTTTACAATAATGTAGATCAGCTGCTACCTTTGGGTAATCTGGCACAGTTACGTATTGCTGTCGTTGTGCCTCATGCTGAAAAATATGCCGCGTTTACAAGCCAATTGGCACGTTATGCAGGTATTACGCTATTTGATTTCAGTAAATTTGATGAAGATATCAAATATTATAATACAATTATTGTTGCGGGTAAGGAAGATGATTTGGATGCCGATTGCCTGTCACAGTTAAAGCAGGCTGTACTGAACAATAAAAAAGTTGTTCTTTGTCATTTCTTTGAACAAGAACGCAACAAAAAATCATTGTCCGAACATCAACAGTCTGATTTGATCGAGTTGTTGGCTCCTTTTACTGAACTTGGTCAACGCAATGCCGCGATGTCTATTTTTGGTGGTGCCGCGATTACTGTAGGAAATGTTAAGACGGCTCAATCGAGACTGCAATACAGTTCAGGTAAAAACTCCAATCTGAATTTGGGTAAATTGACCAAAAAAATTGATGCCATTGCACAAGAAGCTATTGAAAAGCAGGCAACCCCTGGTGCAGTTGTGATGATTATCAAAGATGGGCAGGTGCTATTGGAGAAATCTTATGGTTATCATACCTATTCAAAAGACATTCCAACAAAAACAAGTGATATTTTTGATCTGGCCTCAGTCAGTAAAATTGCGGGTACTACACCTGTGATTATGCGATTGACGGAGCGTAATATCATTAATCTCGATAGTACGATGGGGCATTACCTGTGGCAGGCAAAGTATACCAATAAAAAGGATATCAAATTGCGTTCTGTGATGCTACATGAAGCAGGGTTTACACCATTTATCCCTTTTTATAAATATTTAAAAGCAGGTGATGTTGTTGCCGTACCGAACCAACAACATCAGGTCAAGATGGCTGACAATAGTTATATTCTCAATCATTATTACCGCGATGTGATGTGGCCCGAAATGTTAAAATCGCCTGTTAAGCCAACAGGAAACTATGTGTATAGTGATATTAGCATGTATGTGATGAAGGAGGTTGCCGAACATCAGACCGCCGAACCATTGCAGGATTATGTTCAGGAAAATTTCTATAAACCATTAGGTATGACACATGCAGGATACCTCCCAAGGGAACGATTTGCGAAGGAACAGATTGTACCTACCGAGCAGGATACTTCGTTCCGTAAAACATTGTTGGAAGGTTATGTGCACGATCAGGGGGCAGCTATGGCCGGCGGTATCGCTGGACATGCCGGCTTATTTGCAACAGCAAATGACCTCGCGATATATGGCCAGCTTTTGCTCAACCGTGGAGAATACGGAGGCGAGCGTTATTTTAAGACTGAAACAATCGATCTTTTTACGTCTAAGCAGTCCGCGACAAGCCGAAGAGGATTGGGGTTCGACCGCTGGGATCCAAACCCAAAAAATGAGTACCCCTCTAAATTGGCCAATAGCACTGTCTTTGGGCATACGGGATATACAGGCACCTGTATCTGGGTGGATCCCCAAAACCAATTGATTTATATCTTCCTATCCAATCGCGTGCACCCGCAGGTCAGCACCAAATTGTTGGATCTCAATATTCGTAGCCGGATTCAGGATGCCATTTATGAAACAATCAATGAAGTGAAGAAATGATAAAAAAGCTATTGTTCATGGGGCTGGGCATGTTATCTTTAAACAGGTTGGCTTATAGTCAGGATTATAAAAAAGTTCATCAGGATCTGGTTATTGTGGATGGACATAATGATGTAATCTATGAATCAATTTTCGGAGGAAAGGATATTGGTCAGCGACTGAGTACAGGCGCTACGGATTTGCCAAGATTAAAAGAAGGTGGAGTCGATGTGCAGGTATTTGCTGTTTGGTCCGATGATGCAAAATGGAAGACCGGTGCATTTGAGCATGCCAATGCGCAAATAGATGCACTGGAGAAAATGATCGTTGCCAACGCCGAGAACATTGCTTTGGCAAAATCAGTAAGGGATATTGATGCTATTTTAAAAGCCGGAAAAATTGCTGCATTGATCGGTGTGGAAGGCGGTAATATGATCGAAGGGAGCATAGACAATCTCATCAAACTCCATGAACGTGGTGCGAAATATTTAACTTTGACCTGGAACTATAATGTGCCTTGGGCGAGTTGTGCTGCGATGGAGTCTGGCAAGATGGATTCGAAGGCAAAGGGACTAACAGATCATGGGAAAGCGATCATTCGAAAAATGAATGAACTTGGCATGCTAGTCGATCTCTCCCACGGTGGTGGGCAGACTTTTTATGATGTCATTGCGGTGTCCAGTAAGCCTATATTGGTGTCACACAGTAATGCCTATCGTTTATGTCCACATTTCCGAAATTTGAAAGATGAACAATTGGAGGCCCTGAAGAAAAATGGCGGTGTGATCGGTGTCAACTTTTACTCCGGTTTTTTAGATCCTGGGTATGAGACACGATTAAAGAGAATCTATACACAGCAATTTGGTGAGAATGCCGATACCACTTTGAGTACCTGGAAGATGTACGATAAGTTGCCCGTTGATGTTAGGTATGAGGTCGATGCACCAATGTCCAAACTATTGGACCATATTGATTATCTGGTCAAGAAAGTAGGAATTGAACATGTTGCCGTTGGATCGGATTTTGATGGCATCGAATCTGCTCCCCAAGGCTTGGAAGATGTTTCTAAATTTCCTTTTTTAACAAAAGGACTTTTAGAAAGAGGTTACAACAAAGCAGATATCGCTAAAATTATGGGACAGAATTTTCTACGGATTTTAAAAGAAAATGAAGGGTAAAGGAAAGGATAGAAATTTGTAATTTCGTAGAATGGCAAAAACAAAATCTGCATATTTCTGTCAAAACTGTGGCTATGAGGCTCCCAAATGGATGGGACAGTGTCCTTCGTGCAAACAATGGAATAGTTTCGTGGAGGAAGTGGTCGAAAAGTCAAGCTCAAAAGTTCCTGAATGGCGAAGCACAACAACAACAGGGAATACAAAGCGGGCAAACAAAGCGGCTATTATTCATGAGATTGTATATCAGGATGAATCGCGTATCTTGACTCCAGATCAGGAGTTTAATCGAGTGTTGGGAGGGGGAATCGTTCCGGGTTCCCTGGTGTTGATAGGAGGCGAACCCGGAATTGGAAAATCAACATTAATGCTCCAGCTGGCTCTGTCCATTCCACAGGTCAAAACCCTCTATATTTCCGGAGAGGAGAGTGAGCAGCAAATCAAGATGCGGGCCGAGCGATTGTCACAATCCTCTAAAGCCAATTGTTATATTCTGACGGAAACATCGACACAAAATATTTTCAAGCAGATCGAGACAGTACAACCTAATGTCATTGTCATAGATTCCATCCAAACCTTGCATTCAGCGCAGATTGAATCGGCGCCGGGGTCGGTTTCCCAAGTGCGGGAATGTACAGCCGAGTTACTCCGATTTGCCAAAGAAACCAGTACCCCAGTATTTATTGTAGGCCATATTACTAAAGATGGTTCGATTGCTGGACCGAAAGTCTTAGAGCATATGGTCGATACCGTACTCCAATTTGAGGGTGACCGCCATCACGTCTACCGTATATTGCGCGCGGTAAAAAATAGGTTTGGCTCCGCTTCGGAATTGGGAATATATGAAATGCAGGGTTCCGGGTTGCGGGAGGTGTCAAATCCGTCCGAAATTATGATTTCACAGCGAGATGAACCCGTGAGTGGTGTTTCCATTGCGGCTATGCTAGAGGGGATGCGGCCAATGATGATTGAAGTTCAGGCTTTGGTGAGTAATTCCGCATTTGGTACTGCCCAACGTTCATCTACAGGTTATGATACAAAACGATTAAACATGTTGTTGGCTGTATTGGAAAAGCGATTTGGTTTTCGGTTAAGCGCACAGGATGTATTTTTGAATATTGCCGGAGGGCTTCGCGTTGAAGACCCAGCCATCGATCTGGCAGTTATCGTGGCTATTATTTCGTCACAACAAGATATTCCGATAAAGACCAGCCTGACCTTTGCTGGCGAAGTAGGTTTATCCGGAGAGATCAGAGCTGTCAACCGGATTGAACAACGTATTCAAGAAGCAGAGAAATTGGGCTTTGACGGGATCTTTATTTCCAAGTTTAATACCAAAGGATTGGATGCCAAGAAATATAATATTGCCATTAGACCAGTAGCTAAATTGGAAGACTTGTTTAGCGCTTTATTTGGCTAAATAGAATAATAAATCAGTGTCAAAAAAACAGGTGCCCGATTTTCGGGCACCTGTTTTTTTCTTTAATATTTCTCCTATTTCCTCATGGCTAACATTCGTTCTTACTTTAATACTTCTTTTAGCTTCGCACGTAAAGCATCGCCATGTAAATTCTTCGCAATGATTTTTCCACTCGGGTCAATCAATACATTTTGGGGGATAGATTTCACCGCGTATAAAGTGCCAACATCATTTTGCCAACGTTTTAAGTCAGAAACATGTTTCCAATGTAGCTTGTCTGTGTGAATGGCCTTGATCCAAGAGTTGCGGTCTTTGTCAAAGGATATACCGAGGATTTCAAAGTTGTCTCCTTTGAACTGTTCGTAAGTTTTTACAAGATCTGGACTTTCAACGCGACAGTCTGGACACCATGAAGCCCAAAAATCAAGTAATACATATTTACCTTTGAAATCGGATAGTTGTACAGGGGTGCCTGTTGTATCATTTTGTGTAAAAGCAGGCGCAACTTTGCCGATCTGAACAGTCTCCAGCGCATTCAGATATTCCTGAAACTCTTTTCCTTCAAGGGAATTTTTTACATTGCCACTCAAGGTATTATAAAGTGCCTGTAACTCTATATAGACAGGGTCGTAACCGCCTACACGACGCAAATCAACTAAAGTTGAGATGGAATCCGGTGCTGCTTTTACGCGGGCGATATATTCCTGTTTGGTCAATTCTTTTTTCTGGGCTAAACCAAAGAACGGAAGAACCAAAAAAAGTAGTGTGATGTATTTTATCATGTTGCTATTCTTGTATATATTTACAAATATAAGAAAATCCACTAATTTGGTAGATTAATAAAATGTCAAAAAATGAACTTCAACCTAATAGCTAAACTTCCACATGTCGGTACATCGATCTTTACCAAGATGACCACGCTTGCCAATGAGGAGCAGGCGCTGAATCTGTCACAGGGTTTTCCAGACTTTGAGACGGACCCCAAGCTTGTACAATTGGTCTCTGCCGCAATGGAAAAAGGACATAACCAATATGCGCCAATGATCGGTGCACAAAGCCTACGGGAGACGATCGTAAATAAATACAAGGCGGTATATGCCGTGGATATAGATCCAACTGAAGAACTCACGGTTACAGCCGGAGGAACCCAGGCCATCTTTACAGCTATAGCAACAGTCGTCAGCCAGGGAGATGAAGTAATTATATTCGAGCCGGCATACGATAGTTATGCCCCAACGATTGAATTGTTTGGGGGTAAGGTTGTTCCAGTTCGATTATCGGCACCAGATTTTCAAATTGACTGGGATTATGTGGCTACACTGATCAACGAAAAAACGCGATTGGTGATTATCAATAATCCGAATAATCCTACTGGAAAAGTACTTGGAAAAGAGGACCTGAATAAACTTGGGAAGCTATTAGCGGGAACAAACATCCTGTTACTAAGCGATGAAGTTTATGAACATCTCGTTTTTGATGGAGTTTCACCGCAATCTGTTTTAAGTATACCGAGTTTGCGTGAACGGAGTTTTGTCGTCGCTTCCTTTGGAAAGCTGTTGCATACCACGGGATGGAAGATTGGATACTGTGTGGCGCCAGTTCTATTGATGCGCGAATTTCGGAAAATCCATCAGTTTAATGTATTCAGTGTTAATACGCCTATGCAGATCGCAATTGCTGAATATTTGAAAGATATTGCTTATGTGGAGAGTCTTGCTGGTTTTTTTGCGAAGAAGAGAGACTTACTCAAAAATGGATTAGCGCAGTCTCGCTTCAAGATTCTCCCTTGTGAAGGGACCTATTTTCTTAATCTCGATTATAGTGCCATTAGTCAGGAGAAGGAGTTTGATTTTGCCTGCTATTTGACAAAACATCACAAAATAGCGACGATTCCGCTCTCGGCGTTTTATAAACAAGCTACAGATCAGCAAGTTTTACGTGTTTGTTTTGCTAAGCAGGATGTTACTTTGTTAAAAGCAGTAACGATTTTAAACGAGATATAGTGGGATTTCTATGCTAAAATAAGGGCTAAAAGGTTTTATTTAAAATATTGTTAAGAATAAGCCACTTTATTAAAATTTTACTTCAACTTAACTCACTAATTTCATAAATTTGTAATTCACGTTTATCAATATATCCATAAAATGGCTAGATTAAATTTATTGGAAGAAACACGCTTCGAAAAAGTCCCCGTAAGCGTCTATCCAGATCAAAATTCAGCTTCGAAAAACGTTGCAAATCGTATTGCTGAAATTATTCGTGCAAAGCAGGAGAAAGGTGAAAAAGCTGTTCTAGGTCTTGCTACTGGTGCTACACCGGTGAAAGTTTATCAAGAATTGATTCGCTTGCACAAAGAAGAAGGTTTAAGCTTTAAGAACGTGATTACCTTCAATCTTGATGAATATTTTCCTATGCAACCTGACGCCGATCAGAGCTATGTGGCTTTTATGAACAAAAATTTGTTCGATCACGTAGATATTGATAAGGCGAATGTAAATATTCCTGATGGTACCCTAGCACCGGATCAAGTCAATGCATTTTGTGAAGCATACGAACAAAAGATTACCGCTGCTGGTGGTTTAGATATTCAATTATTAGGTATTGGTCGTACAGGCCATATTGGTTTTAATGAGCCAGGTTCTGCTCCAAACTCTGGTACTCGTATTGTAACCTTAGACGATTTGACACGTCGGGATGCATCACGTGCTTTTGGTGGTAAAGAAAATGTGCCAAGAAAAGCCATAACGATGGGCGTAGGTACAATTTTCAAAGCGCGCGAGATTATCTTGATGGCTTGGACTGAAACGAAAGCCGAGATCATTAAGAAAGCGGTTGAGGGCGAGATTTCGTCAGAGATTCCTGCAACATATCTTCAACTATCGGATAATGTCGAATTCATCTTAGATGAGGCAGCAGCGTCGTTGTTGACACGTTTTGACCTTCCATGGTTGGCAGAAGATGTTACCTGGACGCCAACATTGATCAAAAAAGCCGTTGTTTGGTTAGCGCTGGAAATCAATAAACCGATTTTGAAACTGACGGACGAAGACTATAGCGCTCATGGTATGGCAAAGTTGGTGACAGAAACTGGCCCTGCTTATAACATCAATATCCGTATTTTTAATGAACTTCAACATACGATTACAGGATGGCCAGGGGGCAAACCTAATGTAGACGATTCACAACGTCCAGAGCGTGCTAATCCGGCTAAGAAAAATGCGATTGTATTTTCTCCGCACCCAGATGATGATGTCATCTCTATGGGCGGAACATTTATCCGTTTGGCTGACCAAGGACACAATGTGCATGTTGCTTACCAGACTTGTGGTAATACAGCTGTATGGGATGATGATGTGGTACGTTACTTGGAATTTGCTGAAGATTTAGCAAATCAAATTGGTGCAAATACAGAGGCAGCTCAAATCAATCAGATTTATGATGAAGAAAGAGCAATCTTTGCAACGAAAAAACCAAATCAGATCGATACCGAACTTGTTCGCAAAATAAAGGCATTGATCCGTAAAGGAGAAGCTATTGCTGGAGCTCGTTTAGTCGGTTTGCCAGATGAAAATATCCATTTCCAAGATCTACCATTCTACGATAGACAAAAATTTGCGAAGGATGTATCGTTTGAAGATGATATCCAACAAACAATGGAATTGTTGCGTCAGGTAAAACCGCACCAAGTATTCGCAGCAGGAGATTTTGCAGATCCACATGGTACGCATAAAGTATGTTTTGATATTTTGTTCGAAGCTTTGAGCAGATTGAGCAAAACTGACGAGTGGACAAAAGACTGTTGGTTGTGGTTGTATAGAGGTGCATGGCATGAATATCCGATCCATGAGATCGAAATGGCGGTTCCATTATCTCCGCAAGAGGTATATCGCAAACGTTTGGCGATCTTCAAACATCAATCCCAAAAAGATCTACCCGTATTCCCAGGTGATGATCCACGTGAATTCTGGGTACGTGCTGAAGACCGTACAAGCGATACCGCAGCAATGTATGACCGATTAGGTCTTGCAAACTATGAAGCGATAGAAGCTTTTGTAAGATGGAAATTTGACTAAAATAGTCTGAATTAATATAGGAAAGCTCTGAATCTTAATTGGTTCAGAGCTTTTTTGTTTTTAGTTGTTATAGCAAGCAAAATTTTTATACCTTTGCCTCACTATTTAGATTAATTAAAAATAATTACTCAAGATTATTAACATGGACAAACACTTACTTGCACTTGCCTCTACATTTTTAATCGGAAGCGCTGTATACGGTCAAACTTCAGGAATCGTAAAAGGAAAGGTTGTAGATGCAAACAACAACCCATTAAGCTCAGTAACCGTTTCAATCGGTGATAAAACAGTACGGACAGACCATAAAGGTCATTTCAGACTTCAGGGTGTCGATCAGAATGCAATCATTCGTTTTACTTATCTAGGTTATCAGGCGACATCGGTTGATTATGTTTTTAGTTCCACTAGCCGTGAGGTTGTCATGAAACCGGTGGTGTTAGTGGGCAATGAGCGAGCCATCGACGAGGTGGAAGTGTTTGGTGAGCGGAATAAAAAGCCGAAGGGGCTTGAGATGATTACCCGTATGCCGTTAAAACCTTCCGATCAGATTCAGAGTATATCGGTGATATCCAATAAAGTAATTCAAGATCAGGGTATATTGACATTGACTGATGCTGTTAGAAATATTCCGGGTGTTACACTATTTGGTTCTTACGGTGGCGTCAAAGAATCACTATCCACACGGGGTTTCAGGGGTGTACCAGTTTTGAAAAATGGCGTACGTATGGACTCGCAGTTTCAGACAGCTTCTGGCGTCGTTGATATGCAAGGGGTGGAGTCTATTCAGATGATCAAAGGATCCGCAGCGGTGACGCAAGGTGTTATTACTGACCTCGGGAATGCCGGTGGGGTGATTAACGTCGTGACAAAAACGCCTAATTTTACAAACTCTGGTGAGGTTGGGGTACGTGTGGGGAGCTGGGGGCAGTTTCGGCCAACATTCGATTTTCAGACCGTATTAGACAAAAAAGAGACTGTCGCTTTTCGTATGGATGGTGCCTATGAAAGGAATGATAGTTTCAGAAAAGGGCTTTCAGCCAACCGTGTCTATCTGAATCCATCACTTGCTTGGAAGCCTACGGAGAGAACAACGATCACATTGGAAGGAGACTATTTCAACGATAACCGTACCCCAGTAAATTCGGCGGTTAGCTTAAACCCTTCGCAGAGTATTAATGCTTTATATGTCATACCCAATAATAAATTCTTAGGTATGAATTCTGATAATGTTAATACAGAGATGAAGAGTTTTATGGGACAGATCAATCATGAATTTACCGATCGTTGGAGTATTCGGGCCTCAATTGCGACTTCTTCCTATCAAGTCGATAACCTAACGACTTCGGCTTCGCTGGTTAACGATGCGGAAAAAAAGTTCGATACATTTTCACGGAAGATGAGCAAAAGTTTGCGTGACGATAAAAACAAGACCTTTCAATTTGATTTGATCGGAAAGGACTTGTATACAGGTAAAGTAAAGCACTTGGTCCAAGCTGGTGTAGATTATCGTATTGCAGATGCAACAACGACATCGTTTAATACCAAACTGAATCTGTTAGAAGATAAAGTTCTTTTAAAAAAGGCCGACCAGGCGGCTTTAGCTGCCGGGGTAATTGATGTTATTGATATTCATGGCGACTGGGCTAATGATTTGGATCAAGTATCTTATGTGGATTCTTTGGGAAATAAACGGACAGGTAAGAAGGTGGCTTTTGAGGCCAAAACACCTGTTCGAAATTATTATTCCTCTATTGGCTTTATGGCTCAGGATGTAATAGAATTTAATAAATATATTAAAGCTGTTTTAGGTTTGCGTTACTCCGAAATCACAACGAAGGACTTTACCTCAAACGGAAATAAACGGGAATCAGCCTGGAATCCGATGGCAGGGATTATCGTCACACCTTTCGAGAATTTTAATGTATTCGGATCTTATACCAACTCGACCAATTTGCGGAGTGCCGCCAATCCAATGGTTGATGGGACTAAGGCCGGTGCCTCAACTACGGAGCAATTCGAAGGGGGAATTAAATCAGATTGGTTGGATAATAGACTACGTTTCAATTTAACGTATTTCCATATTTATACATCTGACTTAACGAATGCGGAATATAATGATGCAAATCAGCCGACGGGTCTTTATTTTAAAGCGGGAGATTTAATCCGGGATGGTATCGAAGCTGAATTAAATGGTCGTGTGTTGGAAAATCTAACAGTGATGTTAGGTTATGCATATTTGGATGCTCGATATAAAAACTCTCCATCCTATATGAATGGCTCCGCGCCAATGAATGCACCAAAACATACTGCCAATGCCTGGGTGCAATATGTGTTTAACCAGGGTGCCTTAAGAAATCTGAGTTTGAGTGCCGGAGTTTATTATGTCGGCGACCGTCCAGTGAATGAATATAGCCTAACGCCGCAGGGCCATGGCGAATATTATGGCGAAAAACCATTCAATATGCCTGCCTATACAACGTTAAATGCACAGGTAGGGTATAAATGGCGTAGGTTTGATGCAAAAGTTTTTGTTAACAATATCACCAATGAGATTGGCTTGAATTCGTATTTCAGAGGCGGTTTTATTAATCAGATCGACCCTAGAAATGCTGCCCTATCATTAAGCTATAAGTTTTAAGCAGATAGCATTTAATCTTGAGCGCAAGTAAAAAGGGATGATTTCTATTTTGAAATCATCCCTTTTTCAGTTTTAGAATTGCTATTGGCCTATACTATTTCGCCGGTGATCTTAAGAACATCGGATATCACTATTTTATTGTAATAATCCAGTTCAGTTTTTAATATGCAATAACGTCTCCGGATCTACCTTTGGCATCAAAGACCTGGAATAGATATTTCTTGCCCGCTTGAAAAGGAATTGCGCCATTTACTTCTTTTGATTTCAATGTCGGTGTGCTTCCATTGTCCGTATAATATACTTTGAACCCGGGATAATCGGTGTTGATAAGGAGTTGGTTGCCCTCTTTTTTAATACCAAGCTTCGGAAGGCGATAAGTATAGCCACCGTCAATAATATCCAGTTTCCTCAATTCATCCTCGCCTAATTTTTTAATAAAGGCTGTGTACGATTTACGATAACTTACTTCATCATACGAGTTCCCTTTTTCCCAGTCTTGTTCTTGCGCCCAGGCACGATCGGCAATGGCGATTAACCGTGGGAATATCATCTCTTCAAGACGTTGATCGGTGGATACTTTTTCAGCCCATAGTGCTCCCTTGATGCCGAGTAGGTTTTTCTTTCCTTCCGCAGTGAGCTGCTCTTTGTTGGTATACGCTTCTTTTACGAGATCTTTTCCCGTGTCATCCTTGCGAAGATTGATAAAGAAGTTTTCCGGAGAGAAGGAGTAGGTTCTGTTCAGGTTTACAGTACCTACCCAGCTATGGCCTGGATCTGCAAAGTCGCGGTCCCATGACATATCCAGATAGTTGTTTGCTGCGCTGGTATAGACAACCTTATAGCCTACATTTGCTAAGCGGTAAGCGAGATCTTCCTGTCCTTGACCCGGAAGATTATTCCATACATTGAGATGGATGCCTGATTTGCCCAATTCCGCGTTAACTTCCATTCCTTTCCCTTTATTACGCATGCCCATCTCTTCCCATCCTGACATCGTCAAACCCTTATCCTGAACAAGTTTGTTGATTTTGGTGATATATATCGGCCATACATCAAGTACATTGCTAATATTATTTTCCTTCATGAAAGCAAGGATCTTTGGTGATTTTTCCCAAACACCATTCGGCGTTTCATCGCCACCCAAATCGATAATTTTCAACGGAACTCCAGCTTTGTCGTGGATTGCTTTGATTTCATCGACCACTTTGCTCAGGAAATGATACGTTGAAGGGAGAGCAGGGTTCATTACATTGTCATTCCAGTTCTGTGCAGAGTTATAGACCGATTTGTCATCCGCATCATCCAACAGGAATTCCTCCGCTTTTTGTTTATCGCCAGCCTTGGTGAAATGTGCAAAGCGCGCACGCATTGCTTTGATCGCCGCACGGGCATGCCCTGGAGTTTCGACTTCAGGAATTACGTCAATATGTCTTGCTTTAGCATATTGTAAGATTTCGATATAGTCAGCTACGGTGTAGAATTGATTTGCTTTTGCAGTTGCACCAGAACCGTAAGCAGGTTGAATTCCTTTACCGTCTTCAAAACTTGCTGTGCGGTTAGCACCCACTGCAGTAAGTTCTGGTAAGGAGGGGATCTCTAATCGCCAACCTTCATCGTCAATAAAGTGAAAATGGAACTTATTTAATTTGTAGGTAGCCATCAGATCCAATATCCGTAACACTTCTGCTTTGCTATGGAAATTGCGGGCAGCATCCAACATAAATCCCCGGTAGCCATAACGCGGACTATCTTCTACTTTTGCATAAGCTAAGGCAATTGATTTGCTCGTTTTATTCCATTGTCGATGATTGATCAAGGATTTTAGCGATTGTATGGCATAAAATGCGCCTGCCTTATCTGCAGCCTCTATCCGAATACCTTTTGAATCGATGTTTAGGCGATAAGATTCAGGTTTTAGATCGTTTGCTTTGACGATAACAACGCCATCTTGTTTTTCCGGGCTAGTTGCCAACTTGATGCCGGCGTATTTGTTTAGGAAATCTGTCAAAAAGCTTGCTTCGGAAGAGAATTCACTGGCGATAAATACTTTTGTACCGGTCGCCACATTGAACTTTGCGTTATTATTGATACTGATATTGCTGGGAAGGGGGATAATGGCCTGCGCCTCTATACCTTCGGCAAGTTTATTTTGGTCATATTTATAAGACCAATAATCCGCTTTTTCAGTATCAGATTGAGGTGCTGTTTTCACCGAAGTATAGTTCTGAATATCTGTTGAAAGCCCAGTTTTGCTATTTTTTATGTACAAACCGATTGGTCCATCGGTATAATTGACGAGTCCTGTTGTAATGAAATCGATATGGATGGTGTCCTGTGCTTTTAATGAAAAATTGTTTTTCTTAAAGCTCACTTGAAATAGATCGCCATTCCTGTGGTCAATGGCAAATCTTTTATCTACTTTATTGGGATCGATAGACCGAATAAAATTAAACCAGAGGCTCCAATCATTAAGCTGTATCGCGCTTTTGCCCTTATTTTTCAGAATGATTGTTGAGACAGGGTTTTTACGGATGTTCTGGCCATCCTTGACCTGCCAGGTGACTTGCAGCTGATCGGCGATTGAGCTCGATTTTTGAGCATATGCCGCCTGGCTAAAAAGTGCCATGCCAAGGCCAGCATAGCGTAGGGATTTTTTGATTTTTTTAAAATTAGTCATGTTGGTTACTTTTTCAATGAGTCTAAATATAGCTATTTTAGAGGGCTTTGCGATCTATTTTGAAAAAAATGAATAAAATTTTCATAAAAATTTGGTGAAGTTTAGAAAGCTTTCTATATTTGCACACCGAAACAGAAAACGGCCCGTTCGTCTAGGGGTTAGGACGCAAGATTTTCATTCTTGAAACAGGGGTTCGATTCCCCTACGGGCTACAGGGTAGGCAAATCAAGTTTTTACTTGATTTGCCTTTTTTTGTCCTCTTCCGCTACTTTGTTCGCTTATCCAGATCAAGCTGAATTCTTGAAAGCTCAATTAAAAGTTGCCTTTTTTTAGAAACAGCTTTACTTTCTTCTGGAACTATTTCGGACAATAAGTTCACTTTGAATGATTAATCTTTCTCCTTCGCCTTATTACCCCCATTTTTCAAAAATGAATTAAAATATTGGAAATCGATTTCAAAAAATTATTTTTGCTCTGAATAACTGAATATTAAGGGCAAACGAATCTTACTCCAGTAGCAGTGTGTGCAAAATTTGGGATAGCAGCTTCGAGAATAAGTAGTATTGCTTTAAGCGCGAGTTCGCTCGAGCATATTGAATAGAATATTGGTTTGACACATACCCACGTACCTAAAAGTTTTTGGCATCATCTATATCGGGGAAATTTGATTAGCGAGGAAGGTTTAAATAGGACATTTGGCTTTTAGTATATGATTAAGTATCACTAAGACAATGAATTATGAAAACTCTAATCTGTACAGGACCACAAAAACTAGAATACAAAGACGGCACCATGCCAAAAGCCAAAGCTGATTTTGCAATTATAAAAATACATCGCATCGGGGTTTGCGGTACCGATTTACATGCATTTGAAGGAACGCAACCCTTTTTTACTTATCCCCGCATTTTGGGGCACGAGATTTCTGGTGAACTGGTCGATACTGGCGGTAATCAAAACTTTGAAGTGGGGGAGCCTGTGACATTTATTCCTTACATCAATTGCGAAAACTGCATTGCCTGCTTAAGTAAAAAACCTAATTGTTGTATAAATATAAAAGTCTGCGGAGTGCACACAGATGGAGGCATGGCGGAGTTTATACAGATTCCTGCACGTTTGTTGGTAAAGGGATGTTGCTTGAGTTTTGATGAACTTGCTTTGATAGAACCTTTGGCTATAGGTGCCCATAGCCTGCGTAGAGCTCAGATACAGCCAGGTGAGTTCGTGCTTGTGGTCGGAGCGGGTCCAATAGGACTTGGTATTATAGAACTCGCCAGAATTGCTGGCGCTCAAGTAATTGCGTTGGACATCAACAACAACCGTTTAAACTTCTGTAGTGAAAAATTAAATCTAAGACACATCATAAATGCAGGCAGTGAAAATGTATCCGATAGATTAGCTGAAATTACTGCTGGTGATATGCCTACAGTGGTGATAGATGCTACCGGTAACCAAAAAGCGATTAACAATTCTTTTTATTACATGGCACACGGCGGCAGATATGTATTGGTTGGCTTACAAAAGGGTGAATTGATTGTGAGTCATCCGGAATTCCATAAACGCGAAGGCACACTCATGAGCAGTCGAAATGCAACTATAGAAGATTTTGATCATGTAATAAACTGTATGAAAAAGCGATTGATCAACCCCGAATATTATATTACACACAGGGTATTTTTTGATGAAGTAAAAACTGAGTTTAAAAGTTGGCTTGATCCATCATCATCGGTAATAAAAGCGATGATATCTATTCGTTGATATAACTTAATCATAATTTAGGCCCATAAAATACCGCATAGTATAAATTAAAGCTCTTTATCTCAATTAATATGCTATTGATAACCTTGAATAACCCAAAGAGATTATCAGTACGATCAAAGTAAAGAGTTTTGATGAAAACAGCGGGATAACTGTACGCAATCATGACAATCAAAATAGCGTGTACAATTTGAATAATAACCATTTTGGTGAGGACTAAATATCAGGTAAAAGGAAACAAAAGCTTTTGGTATTAAAGAAATAGCATGATGAATTTAGATAAACAACATTTGGCGGGTATTAACCATCAGGAAATTGAAGTTCCCATGGAGTCAATATTTAATATGCCGGAACGGGTCATCCAATTTGGAACAGGAGCACTCTTACGTGGCCTGCCTGATGATTATATCCATCAGGCCAATCAAAAAGGAATATTTAATGGCCGTATAGTTGTTGTCAAATCAACACGTACTGGAAATACAACTGCATTTGACAATCAAAATGGGCTCTATACTTTGATTACGAGGGGGCTGGAGAAAGGAAAGATTAAAGAATTGAAAAGTATTAATGCTTCCATCTCCAGGGTGTTGTCTGCCCATGATTCGTGGGAAGAGATACTAACAACAGCGACTTCTCCGTTGATAAGCATTCTGATTTCAAATACAACTGAAGCTGGACTGTTGGAATTGGAAGGAGCTATTGATGACAGTCCCCCGGTAAGCTTTGCGGCAAAGGTAACGGCTTATTTATATCATCGATTTTCCCATTTTAATGGCGATAACGCTAAAGGTCTTGTCATCATTCCTACGGAGTTAGTCTCAGATAATGCGAAGCTACTTAAGCGTAACATTGTCTGGATTGCGGAACAGCAAAAATTAAGCAAGGATTTTATCGATTGGATTGACAAGGCCAATTACTTTTGCAACTCACTGGTAGATCGTATTGTTCCCGGTAAGGTCTCTGAAGAGGTACTTTCCTATACAGATCAACTTGCAATTATGGCCGAACCGTATAAATTATGGGCTATTGAATCAGATAATCAGGATGTTAAGAATATTTTGAGTTTTGCATTGGCTGATAGCACCGTGAAGATAGTTCCCAGCATAGCGCAATATAGAGAATTGAAACTGCGTCTGCTTAATGCTCCACATATTTTATGTTGTGGTATTGCGCTCTTGTCCAATACAGAATTTGTTAAGGACTTCTTTAATAATGAGATCTTAGACCGTTATATTCAATATTTACTTTTTAAAGAGATAAGTCCAATAGTTGAGCAATCAGGTATCAGTCATGAACTTATTCAACCCTTTGGTGAGGCAGTTATTGATCGTTTTAAGAACCCATTTTTATTACACAAATGGCAGTCCATCGCATTTCAGTATACGGCCAAACTTAACATGCGCGTGTGTCCTTTAATTGAACAATGGTATAGTAAACAATCTGAACCACCAATTGGTATTGCTATTGGCCTAGCTGCATACATACTTGTCATATGCAATCAAGTCACAACAGAACCTTCATTTCAGGATGACGCTAGCTTAATAATATCAAGACACCGGGAGTATTCCGATTTAACAACAAGGATATTATCCGATCCTAAGATATGGGATAAACCACTTCATAATTATCCAGGTCTCATTTCTTTAGTTCATACAATAGTTACTCATATAGAGCGACAAGGTATATTGGCAACCATAAATTATTTTTTATAGACTAACCAAAAGTGTCTTTTAATCTAGGATAGATTACAGATTAATTGATTAATTTTTTCATTGATATTTCAGGTGGTCTTTTAATTGACAAATAAACAATACTCCCGAATTTAGGCATTTCCCAGATTCGGGAGTATTGCAGATGCTATTGTCTATTAAAATTTAAAGCAGGAAACATTTCCAGCAAAATCAGCGATATAAATAAAATCGCCATCTACTGTGATTTCTGAAAAAATAGGAGCACCCAGATTAAATTTAGAGAGGAGCTTCCCTTGCTTGTTGAGTGCATAGACGTAACCATCCGAAGCTCCGAAAAAGAACGTCCCTTTGGCTTCAGTTACCGATGACTCTACGGTTCCGACCAATTTATGTTGGTCAGGACTGCTATAAGGAGAGGTGTATACAAGTGCCTCGCCAGTGGAAAAATGCCATTTCTCTTCTAAAGTCTGAGGGTCGTATGCTTTTATTCCATTTGTGGATGTCGGCATGACTAATAGGTCCTCGACAATTTTGGGCGAGGCCATGACTTTAAAATCATCTGTTTTGATGCTTTTTTGCGCGATTTCGCCAGTCTTTAAGTTTAGCTTAAATATACCATTAAGCCCCGTTGTATACAGATAACCGTCTTTTGCTGTAACGCCGCCGCTTCTAAAACGTAGCCCATCTTCCTGACGTTTCCAAAGTAGCTTTCCCGTTTGGATATCATACGCACATAAGGCATTCCAATTGTATCCTGCCAATAAGGTTTGATCTACGACCGATAGCTCTGCTGGCGTCGCTTCGCCGCCCGATGGATCGACACCTTCCCAAAGCACTTTTCCGGTATGGATGTCAATTGCTGACATACGTTTGCCCAGACCTGCATAATAAATTCCGTTGTCAAGTGCTGGACCAGATACGAATGTAGGAAGACTTGGATTGGATGTTTTTTTTGTCCACAGGATTTTGCCTGTGTTTGCATCGATGGCATATATATTTGTTTCGACATCAGTTGCGAGCAATATACCGTCGCTGTAGCGCAGTTTATGTTTGATGGAATTGATTGTTGGCAATGACCACAGCGTTTTGCCGGTGCGTTTATCTAGTGCTATAATGGAATGATTAGTCCCAATACCATCGTCCATCGTCGCAACGAAAAGTTTATCTCCAACAATCAGCGGACTGGTTTTCCAGATGTTTCCGTTTACAGCAGCAGACCATTGCAGTTTCATGGTGCTTTCTGCATGGCCAGCCAAATTAAAAGACTGCCTTTTTAAGGCTTGTTCACCATTTTCATAATGAATAGTAATGAGTGCATTATATTGTCCCTTTTGTTTTCCAAATGGCACTTTTGTTTGCCATAACCAATCGCCAGAAGGAGACAGCTGAACATTGGCTAGACGTTTACCTGTTTCATGGGTAGAGATTTCTACTGCTACCTTTTGTATTTTTCGCTCACTGTCATAAGCACTGATCACGATTGGAAGAGCTTCTTGAGTATTTATTTGTTGGTCGGCGGTTGGATGTACCAGTTGGATATGGTCACGTAGATTGGTATAAATAGGTTTAATATCTTTGATTCCTTGTTTGTCAATATCGACGACGACAAACTGTGCGGCCGAATTGTCAATACCCCCTTTATTTGGCGCGTTTGAACAGACAACATAGACTCCTTTTTGTTTAAAGACAAAATTGTTGTGCCAATGACCGTAAAACCAAGCCTTTAGATTATATTGCATCAGGTCGATCTGTTCTTTTTCCCCTTTTAGGATAAAGTCAGGCCCGGCAAAAAAATCGTGATTGATAAAGATCAAAGGTTTTGATCTGTCCATTGTTGCAAGATCTTTCTTGAGCCAGGCAATGATCTGATCGGCGGTGTAACTAGGTTTATAGTCTCCATTTGGCATTGGTGTCACGACAAAATGGGCAGGACCAGCATCAAACGAGTAATAGGTCGGACCAAAGAGGTCTTCAAATAGTTTTTCTCCATATTCTCCTTTTACGAGATCATGGTTACCCACTGTATAATATGTAGGTCTGCCCATCAGTTCGGAGTTTACTTGCTTGGCATGAAAAAGCATGCCTGGTTCATAACAGATATCACCGGTATGCATAATCAAGCTCGCTTTTTGCTGCTGCGCATAATTTCTGACGTTATCTATCCATGGACCATAAAGAGGCGTTTCAGTATCCGTAATTTGGATAAAACGCAAAAAATCAGTTTGTTGTACGGCGTCTTTGGTTAAGGCGAAATCCAAATTTTTATGCTCGGCACGAAGCGGAATATAATGTGTTTTAGTGGCTTTATATCCACTAGGGATGGTAACAAACAAAAAGCGCGCGCTTGGATTGTGAGGTAAGGTATATGTTCCTGTATTGTCCGTTTTCACAACATCATAACCGTCAGATACAACAATTCCGGCAAGTTGTTTTTCGTTCTGTTCGAACTGGTTGTTTCCATTTTGATCTTCAAAAACCCGTCCTGTCCGTTGCTGTGCAAATAGCGAAGGAATAGGGAATAGACAATAGGCGAGTAGCTTAATTAATTTCATATTTTTATTAAAAAGCTAGCTCTGAATTCAGAGCTAGCGTTAAAGTGAAAAGATTATTTATCCCATCCAAATACCTGTTTTAGATTTGGATTTAATGTTATTTGTCCCAAAGGAATAGGTTTGTAATAATATTTTGGAGCGATAAATGACCGCTTATTTTTTTGGTCAACAGTCATCATAATATACCCCGAAGTACCATTACTGAGGTAAAATGCGCCTCCATCGAGGTAATATTTTACCAGCTTGGTTTTTACGGCTTCCGGTAACTGGTCGATTGGACCTGTTGCTTTCTCATTTTCAAGAATGGCAATATCCGGATTTCCATCACCGGTAACGTCCATGGCACCTAATGCAGGTACATAGATTCCATGCGGGGCGACGGCTAGTAGGTCGCCAGTTTTCCATCGGAGCACATCGTTGAAACGGAAACCTTCGCAGGCAAGCTCGACACGACGCTCACGACGGATCTCTAACAAGGCACCTTTATTGGCTCCTTGGGCGTTCGGATAGCGTGCCGCAAGAACAGGATCTACCTGTGTATTGGCCGTTGCTAACTGTAAAGCTGGTACACCGACGCGTCGACGTAAGACATTCACGGTTACATCCAAATCAGCTTGTGTAAGCGTACCTAACTCAGCTTTCGCTTCGGCATTGATAAGCAATACTTCGGCGTAACGCATAATAGGAAGATCGGTGTAGTTTGCATTCCAGCCACCACGAAGAGCAGGATCTCTAGGGTAGAATTTGATCTGTAAATATCCACCAAAACTGGGTTTTATAAGATAAGGTGTAGGGTTATTCGGATCAGTCTTAAATCCGGCAGGCATGATGGTTTCAGCCAGGCGAGGATCCCTGTTTTGAAATATTTGTGTAAAGGTTTTCGTTTTGTAATCCGGAGTTGATGTAAAAGATTTTCCGTCAGCAGTTAGGAATTCTTCCATCAATTCTCCGCTTAATGCCCATTGCCAGTCCAATACGGTATGTGAATTGTTTGCAATACCCAGTGAACGGTCATTCTTTTGGATAAAAATCGCTTCTGTATTCGAAGATAGATTGTTGCTGCTGAACAATGTTCTAAAGTCGACTTCTTTGGCACCAGTGTTATGAATTTTGTATTTTCCAGAATTTATAACTTCTTGGGATGCTGAAGCCGCTCTTTTTAAGAACTCATCTGCTGTGGCTTGTAAATTTAACTCCTCATGGTATTTACGGAATGTTCCTTCGTGTAGGGCAATGCGAGCTAATAATGTTAATGCAGCTCCTTGTGTGACACGTTCTTTGAAATTACCGGCCACTTTATCTTCCCTGATATGGGCTGCTGCAAATTCAAGATCCTCCATAATATGTTTAACGACCACTTCGCGCGAATCTTGGTCTTTGTACATGGCTTCATCTTCAGCACCCAAAGCAGTATCATACCACGGAACATTGTTATAATCGCGCACTAGATTAAAGTAGATATAGGCACGAAAGAAACGAGCGATTCCAACATAATGGTCTATTTGTGCTTGATCGCCGGTTACAGTACCAAGGTGATCCATCATATAGTTGATTCGGCGTAAATTTTTCCATTCATCAGACCAACCAGATGCGTTGCCAGGTGTTAGTGTACCACGGAGCATATTATTGGTTGAACTGCTTCCTGTGAATCCACCGATATTATCTGTGAAGATATCGTCATATGATGCGCCAATAAATCGATAAAAGCCATTGGTATAGGTCTTGAGATCTTCCGCAGTTTTAAAGAAATTTTGGTCTGTGACACCAGTCTTGCTGCTACGATCTAAGAAGTCTTTATTACAGCTTATTGTCAGTATTGACAAAGACAATGCTAATGTAGTATAGTGAAATATTTTCATGAATATGCGTATTAAAACTTAACATTTAATCCAAAGGCATAAGTCCGTTGGAAAGGATATACTTTTGTATCGCCTAAGGCTTCTGGGTCTATGCTTACTTTAAGCCCTGAGCGTTCAAATAGATTTTCGCCACTTACATAGAAGCGTACGGCCTGTAAGCCAATTCTTTTTGTGAAATTCTGCGAAAGGCTATAGCCGAAAGTGATGTTTTTTACCCTTAAATAGGCTGCATTCTGCAAGTAACGTGTATTAGGCAGACCGAGTTCTTGCCCGGTATCTTCTGCGCTGTACGATTTTATCCGTGGAAAATACCCATCTCTGTTATCTGGAGACCAATGGTCTAAGTTCTGTTTGGTCACATTCGTCCAAGGTTGTGCATAAACTCCCCAGAAATATATTTGGCTTCCCGGTGGATACCAGTCTCTTTTTCCGACACCTTGAAGAAATACACGTAGGTCAAAACCTTTCCATGAACCTGATAGGTCTAAGCTATATGGATATTGAATTTCTGAATTACCTAGAATCTTGAGGTCGCCATGGTCAGCAAGCGTTTGTTTTCCTTTGGTGACCTTACCGTCAGGTCCTCCATCCGGCCCTCCTGCAATATCCTTGAACTTGATGTCACCAACATAGAATTTATATTGCTGATCGTCCGTTCCCACGTCCGTTTGATCCAAATTAGCAAGCTCGTCTTCATTTTGGAAGAAACCATCTGCTTGAAGACCCCATATTTCACCGATACGTTTTCCAGCATAGTTCTGACGGATATCACCCGTTGGATTATCGAACTTCGTAATGGTCGCTTTGCTGTTTGCTAGTGTAAATGTCGCATTATAGTGGAATGGGGAACCGCTCAACTCGAATTTATCTTTCCAGCTGATGCGTAGATCCCAACCATTCGTTTTCATGTCGGCCGCATTGAAGTTCGGCGCGTCAGCACCAAAAGCCCCGGGAAGAGTCCTTCCTGGGATCAGCATACCCTCATTGGTCCGTTTGTAAATATCAAATGTCGTATTTAGGCGGCTGTTGAGTAAATTAAGGTCAATACCTCCGTTGATTGTTGAAATACGCTCCCATGTTAAGGATTTGGCAACAACTAATGGTGGATTAAGTGATATCGGACGATTACCTTCAATAACTCTAGGAATGCCATTATCCACAGCCATAGACGGCAAATAAGGATAACTTAGCGGATTCATATCCCTGTCATAGACGGTTTGGTTACCCAATTGTCCATAAGAGCCTCTAAGTTTCAAAAAGTTGATCGCAGATTTGAGCGGACTGAAAAATTGCTCCTCGGAAAGTACCCACCCCGCAGATACCGATGGGAAAAATCCCCAGCGGTCACCCTTTGGAAAGCGTGAAGAACCGTCTAGACGGCCATTGGATTCAATGAGGTAACGCCCTTTATAATCATAGTTCAGACGATAAAATACACCTTGCAGTGCATAATCGTCGATATTATGGGTAACTGTTGTCGCTCCACTACCTAAACCGATGGATGGTATATCAGCCGAATAAAGACCATTTTTAAGAGCATAATTCTTTTCTGTATTTCTATATTCTTGGTTATAACCGACTAAGGCGCTGACATGGTGGTCATTAAATTGCTGTGTATATTGTGTATACACGTTGATTACATCATATCGGGTGTTTTCCTGCTGTTTGTATGCAGAAGGGACAGTTCCACCTGCAAATTGAGGCGTAGCATTCGGTCCGGTCTTGTACTGCACAGGACGATTATACCCATCTGTTACACCAAAGGAACGACGGAACGTAACATCTGCGTTAGCTGTCCATATGTTTTTGAACAGATCTGCTTTGGCATTGAATGTTGTTTGGAACTCGTTGATGTTTTCTTTTCTTCGTCCTCCTTCTTGTAATAGTCCTAATAGGCTAGCACCTGATTGGGTCCAGCTGCCATCTGGATTTCTTGGAACATCTAACGATGGGGTACGGTTAACATTCCAGAAAAAATCACCGCTCATAAAAACAGGAGCTTCGTATTGTCGGCTTGTTAATACTGTATTATTTCCGAAGTTCAACCAAGGAGTGACCTGAAAGTCTACTTTATTACGAACATTGTAGCGGTTTAGCTTGTCATTCCCATATTTTAGTGCACCGTCTAATTGATAATATTCTCCTGAGAACAAATAATTTAATTTGTCTGTTTTTTTGCCCAAGCTCAAGTTGAGTGTATTGGTTGGAGCCATTTTTTTATAGGCTTCCTTCATCCAGTCTGTTTGCCCATAATAAGCCCATTTCTCTGGATTTGTAGGGTCTAAGATCGTGTTGGGTAAACTAGGATCCTGCTGAAGCTTTTTCGCATAGTCACGTATTACATCCGGATAAAGATCATAAAGCGGATAGGCGGCATCGTGCTTATATTGCATCACCGTAAGCGGGTCTGTAACGATTTCAGGCAATTTACCTGTGGTGCGCCATTGGGTGCTCATTCCTACATTCACTTGAAGTTTTTCGGATTTGGCAGATTTGGTTGTTATCAGAACAACACCAAAAGCACCACGAGCTCCGTAGATCGCAGCCGACGCGGCATCTTTTAAGACCGATACATTTTCAAAATCATTTGGGTTGAGTCTGGCTAATTCATCGCCAGTAACAGGAATGTTATCTACTAAAATAAGCGGTTCGCCACCATTAATGGACGTGATACCCCGGATATTGAATTTGGCACTTTGCGAAGGATTACCGCTCGCGTTGGTGATGTTCAAGTTGGGGATCAATCCCTGCAAGGCAGCACCTAAATTGGTAACAGGTCTATTTTCAATTTCTTTGGCAGAAATTTGGTCAACGGCACCTGTCAGATTTACCTTTCGTTGGGTACCATAACCTACAACAATAACTTCATCCAATTGCGAGTTGCTTGTTTGTAATGTTACATTGAAGGTACGCTGATTCCCCACTTGTATGCGTTCTGTCGTATAACCTAGATATTGAAAAAGCAACACGGCATTTTCGGGTACACCAAGTTTAAACTCCCCATTGGCATCGGTTTTTGTGGACAGGGCTGTGTTTCCTTGAACAGATACCGTAACACCTGCCAATGCTGATTGTGAATCCCGTACAGTACCGGTTACTTCAATATCAGTTCTTTGCTTCTCAGAGATGACGATCGTATTGTTCAGAATTTGATAAGTCAGGTTTTGGCCTTTTAATGCCTTGGAAAGTACCTGTGTTATCGAAGCATGGTCAGCATTGACGCTTATTGGGGCAAGATTATCCAATAGCTTTTCATCATAGAAAAAGCGGAGATCGGTTTGTTTTGAGATTTCTTGCAATACACGTTCTACCTTTACCTTTTTCAGGGAGATGTTGACGGTTTGTGCTGTTCCCGACGCATGGGCTCCAAGTGCGAGGGAAAGCAGAGAAAGAGTGCTTAACTTTATCATACATAAAGTTTTAAAGGCCGGAGGGATACGGAATCCCCGATCTTTCTCCTGCCTTTTCATTGGAGAAAAAAAATTCATAAATTAGAATGATTTTTAAGGTTTTAAAATTTCTGTTGGTAATCAGTAAAATAAGCCTTGAATTTAACAGGGGATGCGTCAACATCCCCTTTTTTGTTAACCACAAGGCGCTAAAGTTGATGTCTATACCATAGGCCGTTTAATATTTGGGTAATTAGTCTCATTGTATTATAACCTTTCGTCCGATAATATCAAATTTGCGTCCCGTAGCAAGAGCCAAGATCTGCAATACTTCTGAAAGTCTACTATTTCTGCTGATGGAGCCTTTGTAGGTTGAATTTGCTCCGATTGTTTCCATATTTTCAAACTCAACATCGTACCAGCGGGCGATCTGAAGAGAGATATCTTTGAAATTGTTGCCATCGAAATAAAATTCATCCCGTTGCCAAGCTGTATTTTTTGTCAGGTCAGTTGCTGTAACTTTGATATCGTTTGTCAGCGATGTTGTCGCCTGTTGACCTGGCTTGATAATAATTTGGTTGCCTTCTTTACGGACTTTCACGCTGCCTTCCAATAAAGATGTAGAAACCTCATCGTGATAGGCATTGACATTAAAAGTTGTTCCAAGGACTTCAATTGTGGTTCCATTGGCATTGATCCGGAAAGGTCTGTTAGCATCTTTTGCTACTTCAAAATAGGCTTCCCCTGTTAAAGCAACTTGACGTTGATTGGGTTCGAAATGTGTGGGGTAGGATAATTTTGTAGAAGCATTCAACCATACTTTTGTTCCGTCTTCAAGAATAATCATATAAGAACCCGCTTTTGGAACATCAACAAGAAAATTTTTTCCTTGTTGATCGGATGATTGCTCAAGTCGCTGGACAAATGGATCGGCTAGTTGTTTTTCTTCTCCTTTAGGTGTTATGACTTTAGCATAGTGCCCTCCAGGAAGGATATCGTTGTGAAAGGCCTGATCCTGTGAAGGTACTTCCGCAGCGAGTTCCAGTGGCTTTTGATCTGGCGAAGAAAATCTATTGTACATCCAAAGGCTACAGCCCGAAACTGCAACAAGCATCGCCGCCACCATCCATTTGGGGCGAAACCAAGTTAGTCGTCGGACGGTAGGAGTAGATTCACTAAATAGCTGTTCCTCTAGCTTCGTATTGATACGTGATGCTAATCCTGTTTGGTATTCCTTTAATTGCTCCTCCTGGGGCTGATCCTGTGCATAAAACCAGTGAAGAACTTGTTGTTCTTCCTCTGGAGTACACTGACCTTCCAGATACTTTTTGAGCAGAGCTTTAGCTTGATCTGACGATTCTTGTTCCTTCATACAGACCTATAATCGGAGAAGGAGAATAAAAGTACCGAAGAAAATTACGAAAATAGTTTAAGTAGCTGTAAACTAGGTGTATATTTTTTTTATTCGTTATTTGAAACGAAGCTTTAGCCAACCCAGGGCTAACGAAATATTGTTTTTCACGGTTTGTTCGGATATAGCGAGTTCCGAAGCAATATCTTTGATGGACATGGATTCCTTTCTGCTAAGTGAAAATGCCGATTTCATTGTTGTGGGCATTTTTTCTATTTCGGTGTCGATCAATACCGCTAATTCTTTTGCCAGAAGCTCATCTTCGGATGTCGGGGATGCCCCTTGAAAGCTTGCCAGTAGTTTTTCGGCACGGACAATTTTCTTTTGTTCGTTTATTGTCCAGTCGATAATTTTATACTTAGCAGTTTTAAATAGATATGGGTATAACGAGCATTCTATTGCGATGTTAAGACGTTGGTGCCATAGTGAGACAAATATTTCCTGCAAGATGTCTTCACTGTCCTCAGTACAGGAAACACGGCGCTGAATAAAACGGAAAAGTATATCTGAATAGCGATTGACTAATTCAGAAAAAGCATAACGGTCATCCGCTTGAATTCTGATGAATAGCTCGGTGTCGTCTAACTGTTTCATAAGTACCGCAATTTGTGCTAAATATCCCTTAGTTTAATGAGGTCAAATTTATAATTGTGGTGTTAAGTTAATATTAAAAACAAAAGATTTGATGATGTTTTTTTAAGCAAACGATTGCATAATCTCCATTTATAACAAAAACCATCGGTTTTCTCAATAAATAGTAAGAAAACTGATGGTTTAAAAGAATGTTACCAGAAAATAATCTGAAAAAACACGACCCTACAAGCGAGCGTCCACTAATTTTCGATCTAATATTCCTTTGATATCAAACACAACGGAAGGATGAGTTCATTTTTTGGGACTCCATTGTCCGATCTACGCTGGCTTTAAGTTCGTCAATGTCCGTTTTGTTGATATTGAAGCCTATCATTGGAAAGAAATCAGAGAAATTTAGCTCTAATGGCAATCATCCTATTCTTGTCCAATGAGAGGCTTTTTTATTTGAAAGCCTCCCAGATTATATTTAAATGAAAATATATTCTTTACGTTGAAATTAACCTCTTGTCAACCATCCTCTACGTCCGGCAGTAGCAATGGCATATGGAGTGATCCAAAATAAACTAAAGGCATAAAAGATACTGTAGCTATATGCCCAGAAGGCTTCTTTCGCATTTGCGTTTTTAGAGGCAAAGAAATATGCTTGGATACTTGAAAATATAAGAATACCTACCAAAGTTGAACTTAAGAACATCAATGGATAATGGAATACTGTCCATAGCATCAATAATAGCATTGGGTAAGAAAGCAGCACTTTCTGCCATTGCATAATCAATAAGATACGCGCACCCCACTTCGGTCCTTTACGGAAATTTTTAAAGGCAAACTGACTCATCATAATGTTTTCACGCACATTGCTTCGTTCCCAACGGATAAACATTTTATATAAGTTTTTATAACGTACAGGAGTATCCGTATATACAAACGCATTAGACTGGAACAATACATGATATCCTTGCTTCAAAATCATATTGGTCATGGCACGATCTTCTCCGATGTCAGAAGGTTGTCCCATAAATGTTTGATGGATCCAGTCTTCAAGACAGTTCAAGACAGCTTCTCTGCGATATCCAGATAATGCCCCTGGCGTACACATCACAGTACCTAGCATGCTTTGCGCCGAACGTACAAATTCAAAACTGAAGACAAAGCTCACATTTAACATACGTGGTATAATAGCCTTTTTATTATTCAATACACGCACATTACCCGCTACGGCGCCACATTCCTGATTGGTTACAAATGGGCTGGCCATATTACGGATCGTATCCTTGTTGACCACAGAGTCACTATCTACGGTAATAAATACCTCACCAGTACCTAATTTGAAACCACGGTATAATGCATGACGTTTGCCCATATTTTTAGGCTGTTGATAGATTTCGATGCGATCGCCCAACTCCATTTTGGCACGTTGTATCCAAGCGAAAGTATTATCCTTACTTCCATCATCAATGGCGATAATCTGAAGTTTTTTCTCCGGATAATCACTACTAGCCAAGCTATGAAGTGTATCGTAAACCAATTGTCCTTCATTATAAGCCGGAACTATAATCGTACAGGTCGGTAGTTCTTCATCTGAAACAGATGCAATTGGCTTGTATTTACGGTGAAGCACAATTAAAAATATTAAAAAGCTGATCGCGACAGTGGCCAAAAATATACCTAAACCTATTAAAAATGTTCCACCTATACTATCTAAACGTTGGAAACGTAATGCATCAAAATCTGGTTGGAGCATATATACACCAAAGACCGATGCAAATAGGACGAAAAAGGTCGCTCCAAAAATACCGTATTCCTTTGGTCCAAAATTGCTTTCTTCGACTTTCTCTACTGTTGTCTCGGATTGCTGCTGTTCTTCATTTACGTCGTACATTGCAGGTTCCCATTGTTTAGCCATCTGCTTTGATACGATTGAGTTTTCTTTCATGTAATTCATAGCCGTTCTATTTTTAGATATACATTCTTCTTTACTTTCTTTGTTGACTCAAAAGAGGAGTCTTTTGTAATGAAAATATTACGAATCCATAAACGCAAAATACATGCCTTTATTTTATGCCAAAAATCGAAGGATCGGCTCTTTTGTAACGTTATTGATACACTTTTACTGTTTTTAAATTGTTGAATTACAGGGATTTGTGTTTTTCAAGTGCTTATGTAATCAAAAAATAACAACACTATACGAGTAGTAGACATTTAAGGTTTTTTAACGTTTTTGGGATATTTTTTAAGAGAACTTGAC